>BNJT01002579.1_pt1 | contig 36097 bp, 68 predicted proteins | sample 8540491 | NCBI WGS metagenome assembly BNJT01 (sample SAMD00202455, study PRJDB9452) | human saliva metagenome | host: Homo sapiens | reverse complement strand
AGTCCTTTTAACACTCGTTCTTGCTAAAAAGGGAAGGGATCCTCACATTTGATTTCAGCTTTTTTTAGTTGGTCATCAGTGGGACTTTTTGGCCTTATCTTATTTCCTATCGATTCTCATCGGTGCTTTGGGGTTTATTGTCATGCGCATAGAAGGGGGCTCACTTATCCCTCGTAATCAAGAGAGAATTCAAGAGGCAATGCGTGAGATTCCACAGATTATCATGATTATCGCAACAGTAATCGGAGCTCCAGTTTTAGAGGAAGTCATTTTTTTCGAGGCTTCATTCCTAAGAAACTCTTTCCTAAACATCAACTGGTGGGATTTGTGTTAGGTGCGATACTTTTTGGCCTTTTTCATGGCCCGACTAATATTGGTAGTTTTATCGTTTATGGAGGAATGGGAGCAGTCTTTGCCTATGTAGCATATACGACAGAAAGGTTAGAAATGTCTATTATGGCCCATATGCTTCGAATGGAATTGCCATATTCCTCATGTTATTTGCAAATAATCAAGCCTGACGAGAAATTTTCTCGTCTTTTTCTGAGGAAAAATATGATAAAATGTTAGTAATTAAGAATTAGTGAGAGAAATAAAATGGCTCAAAAAAAGATTGATGTTCGAAAAACTAGTCCCAGACGGTAAGACAGGCTTGTGCGGGATTCTTAATGTAACCCCAGATTCTTTTTCGGATGGCGGCAAATACAACACTGTAGAATTTGCTTTAGAGCAAGCGCGGTATCTGATCCAAGAAGGTGCCCAGATGTTGGACATTGGAGGGGAGTCCACGAGACCCGGTAGCCATTATATTGAGATTGAAGAAGAGATCGAGCGAGTGGTTCCAGTGATTGAGGCTATTCGCAAGCAAAGTGATGTCTTGATTTCGGTCGATACTTGGAAGGCGTCTGTAGCAAAAGCAGCCCTAGCAGCCGGTGCAGATATTGTTAATGATATCACTGGATTTTTTTAGGAGATGAAGGAATGGCGCAAGTGGTGGCTGAGTCTTCTGCCGGAGCTATTCTGATGTTCAATCCGGTTATGGCTCGACCTCATCATGCTAGCTCAACAATCTTTCCCAAGTTTGGCTTTCAAGATGTATTTACAGATCAGGAATTATCAAAGTTTGCGCATTCAGAAATTGTAGATTTGATGTGGGCCTTTTTGATAAATCCTTGGCTAGAGCAAAAGTGGCAGGAATAGAGAAGAACAGCCTCATGCTGGATCCGGTATCGGTTTTGGTCTTACTAAACGAGAAAAACCTAATTCTGTTACAGCATCTGGAAGATATTCATCGGGCTGGTTTTTCCAATCTTTCTTGGCGTTTCTCGCAAGCGCTTTGTTGTGAATATACTGGAAGATGCAGGCATTGAGGTTGATCCAAAGACAGATTTGGGTTACCAAAAATCGTGATATAGCCTCTAGTCATTTTGACCAGTATTGCAGCCAGTCAAGGGGTAGAAATGCTACGAGTTCACGATATTTCTTATCATAAAAATAGCGGTGGAGATTGGTGATGCAATTCGTTTAGCCAATCGCGCTGAAGATTTAACCTTGGGGGCAATACAAATAAGATGATAGATAGAAACGAAAAAAACCAGATTTGAGTTGGATTGCAAACTATCGGACGGATACTCCGAACTTTGGCTTAGAACGAATGGAAGCCATGCTGGCTCATCGAGGAAATCCTCATAAGCAACTTTCAGTCATTCATATAGCAGGAACCAATGGCAAGGGGTCAACGATTGCGACTCTTCGAGAACTTCTTCAGTTAAGAGGTTTACGAGTTGGAACCTTTACCTCTCCGTATATTGTTTCTTATAATGAGCAAATTGCTATAAATGGACAGGCTATTTCAATCAAAAATTGAACCAGCTCTTGCAGATTTATAAATATTTATTTGTCCATCAAGGACACCATTCGGCTTTCAAGGGAGTGACTGAGTTTGAAATTATCACGGCCTTGGCCTATGATTATTTTGCTCAGGAAGAAGTGGATGTGGCGATTATTGAGGTCGGTATGGGCGGACTTCTAGACTCGACAAATGTTTGTCAGCCGGTTCTAACTGCGATTAGCACGATTGGATTGGATCATATGGCTCTTTTAGGCTCTACTCTTGGGGGAAATAGCGGAGCAGAAAGCTGGAATCATCAAGACTTCAATTCCAATAGTCACTGGTAAGATTGATAGAGAAGCCCCGGAAGTTATCCAGCGCGTGGCAACAAGTAAACAGGCTCCAACATATTTGTATGGACAGTCCTATCAGGTTGACTGGCTTGGAAGTGAAGAAGCTGGTGAAGTCTTTTCACTGGAAAATGAATGGCGAGAGTCCAGTATTTACCAAACATCACTCCTAGGAACTTATCAAACAGACAATGCCGCCTTGGCTATTGAGATTTGTGATCTGTACTGTCAACAAAAAGGGCTTGTCTCTTCTGACAAAGGAAGAAATCGACCGTGGTCTTCTAGCAGTTGCCTGGCCAGCTAGGATGGAAAAAATTTTGGAGCAACCTCTGATTTTTTTAGATGGGGCCCATAATCCGCATGCTTTGAGTCCTCTACTAGCTTCCTTCCAAGAACGCTTTGCTTCAAAAAGATAAGAAGATTTTATTTACCTGTATTCGGACCAAAGCACTAGATGAGATGTTGCAGTTGTTTGCTCAAGCAGATGTATCTGTCACATTGACATCTTTTGCGGATGAGCGAGCAGTTTCTGAAGAGGAAATGAAGAGACAAGCCTCCCAAATGGAGCTAATCTATCAACCTTGGCAGCAGTATGTAGATAGCTATTTACAAGATGCGCATAAGGATCAAGAGGTGCTGCTGATTACAGGCTCCTTGTATTTTTTTAGCTCAAGTTAGAGCCTATATATTGACAAAGAAAGAGGAAATAGATGGATCAGTTAAGAATTAAAGATTTGGAAGTCTATGCTTATCATGGTGTTTTTGCGGCTGAAAAAGAATTGGGCCAGCGTTTTGTGCTGGATCTGATTTTGGATTATGATATGACTCGGGCTGCTAAAACAGGTGATCTGACAGCTTCTATCCACTATGGCGAGCTAGCTCAGGAGCTGGCTAAGTGGTGTCAGGAAAGCAAGGAAGATTTGATTGAAACGCTGGCTTATCAGCTGATTGGCAAGATTTTTCAATCCTATTACCTGGTTGAGAAAGTCAGTTTAGAGGTCAAGAAACCTTGGGCTCCTGTTCCTCTACCTTTGGACACATGCTCAGTCAAGCTAGTTCGTAAAAAAAGCGGAAAGCTTTTTATCGCTCTGGGAAGCAATCAGGGTAGCTCAGCTAACAATCTGGATGCTGCTTTTAGAAAAATGGCTGAGCAAAAATATAAGAATTTTGCAGGCATCAAGTCGTATTGAGACAGAGCCTCGGGGTGGGGTTGAGCAGGATCCGTTTCTCAATCAAGTTGTTGAAGTTGAAACCTGGCTCAATCCTGAGGAGCTGATGCAGACGCTCTTGGCTATTGAAGCGGATTTAGGGCGTGTGCGGGAGATCAAATGGGGACCTCGCGTGATTGATCTGGATATCCTTTACATAGGACAAGAAGAGATATACAGTCCAAGCTTGATTGTTCCTCATCCTTATGTGGCTGAGCGGGCTTTTTGTCTTGCAATCTCTGGTGGAAATCGCTCCACACTTTGTCGACCCCGGTGCAGAAAAAGCATCCGCCAGCTCTGGGATGCGGTTGAAAAATGAGAAAAAGAAACTTGTCGCAAGGCAAGTTTTTTTCTTGTCTGATTTTCTTCTGAACTTGCAATTGTAAAATAAAGTTAAATAAAGAAAAAGGAGTTCAGTATGGAACATATTGTAAAAATTGATCGTGTTTCTAAAAAAATATGGAGACAAGCAAATTTTAAAGGATATTTCTTTTACAGCTAGGAGTGGTCGCATTACGGCTTTTTCTAGGGCATAATGGTGCAGGGAAAAGCTCGACTTTGAGGATTCTTTTGGGATTAGATCGAGCGACCTCTGGGACTGCGACTTTTGATGGACAAACCTATCAGTCAATGATTTATCCGCTCAAAACAGTAGGTGCAGCTTTTGACGGTATTGGAGGTCTGCCAAATCAGAAAGGTTCACGACCATCTGCATATTATTGCTGCAAGTAATGCCATTCCAAAGTCTCGGATCGATGAGGTTTTGGAGATGACTGGGATCGCTCATAAGAAAAAGGATTTCTTATCAAGCCTGTCTCTAGGAGAGGGGCAGCGCCTGGGGTTGGCAGTAGCTTTACTAGGTGATCCTCAGTTTCTAATATTAGATGAGCCAACCAATGGACTGGATCCAAGTGGGATTAAGTGGTTTAGAAAGTTCATTCGCCAGCAGGCTGATTTAGGGAAAACCGTCCTTCTATCCTCTCATATCCTGTCTGAGGTACAAATGGTAACAGATGATGTAGTCTTGATTCATCATGGGCAAATTATCGAACAGGGAACGCTAGAAGATGTATTACAAGGAACAGATAGTTTAGAAGAGCTCTTCTTCGACTTAACAGAGGAGGTTTAAGATGAAAGAGACGATGTCCTTATTGCATTCAGAGTGGTTGAAAAATCCAATCAACCAAGGCTTTCAGAGTAAGCATGGTCTTTATGCTGTTATTGGTACCTGTTGTGTCATGGTTAGAGGGACGCCAGTATCTGTCTATCGGTTTAGATGCGACCCCTGAGACGGTTCCCGGTCTGGCAGAAGCTATTGATCCGCTGGAATATCTAGGTCTTAATGGCGCTTCTATGGGTGGTATGGTTTTAGTCATCTTAGCTGGAATTATGGGAGCAACGGAATTTCAGTCTCATAGCTTGCGAACCAGTCTATTGGCTTGTAATAACCGCTTGAAGCTACTTATGGGGAAAAATATTGACCTTTGGCTTGTTTTCACTCATCATTAGCTTGTTATCCATTTATTTGAGCTATATTGTCATGCATTTGGCTTTAGGAAAAGAAGGGCTACATCCAATTTTACTTAATCAAGCTGCCTGGAGTCATCTTTTATGGAAGGCACTAGCTACTGCATTGCTGGGTCTCCTGTCCTTTTTATTGGGATTGCTTGGGCGGACGATGTTGCTTCCCTTACTCTTTCTTGTTCCCCAGATCTATAATCTGGGAAACTACCTAGCTACCCACACGAGTTGGGGAGCTTATTTGCCACAGCCCGCAGGAGAGTTATTTGTTGCAACGCCGACTTCTCAATATGCCAATAATCCCTTGCAAGGACTCTTGGTACTAAGCGTATGGTTGCTAGTCATCGGCGGCATAGCCTCTCTGCGCTTTTTGAAGACGGATTTAGGAGGGCGATACTGATGATAAAAGCTCTGCTTAAAAGTGAATGGATTAAGTTCCGTTCTTACTATCTCGCTCTTGGTGCAGCCTTGGTGGCTTTGGTAGTCGTTCCTTTTTTTCTGATGAATCTTGACTATAGTCAGACAGCAGTTGGCCAGACAAAGGCTCTGAGTGAGGCTTTGCATGCCCTCTATCTGGCGCAGCCTGTCATCGTCATCTTTACTTCCCTCTATTTTGCCCAGGAGTTTGTCAAGTCTGGGATGCGAACGAATTTTCTAACCGTATCAAATAGAAAGGCTTGGTTGGCTGGGAAAATCTTTTTTGAGCTTATTGCTCTTGGTTCTCTATAGTGTCATTATAAGTAGCTGTTTCTTTGTTATGCTGGCTCGTTTTGACATAGACTTTAGCTGGTCCTTACTGTGGAAATTCCTTTATTACAGCTCTTTTGGTCTTCTCAGCAATCTTTTTCTGGCTTTTTTAACTGCCGGCCTCGCTTTGCTATTTCAATCTTGGGTTGTGCCGGTATCGGTGCTCTTTCCTCTCTTGATTGGACTCAGTCGTTTATTGGCAACTTTTATCAAAGAAGCAAATACCTGCCCGATTTGGCTACCCTAAATCTTTTTGAGTATGAAGGTCTTCAGCATTCAATAGATCTATCAGGGCTGGGAATACAGCTGTTATGGTTAGCTTTGGTTTGGGGCTCTGCTATATTCTTAACCTTGAAACGAGACGTTCGCTAGAGGTATGCTATAATGGAACTCATGAGACAGTATCGTATTTTGGTGGTTGATGATGACCGGAGCATTTTGAAGCTGGTGAAAAATGTCCTAGAGCTCGATGCTTATGATGTGACGACGCTTGATCGGATAGAAGAGCTAGAGCTGACGCATTTTGTCGGATATGACTTGATTCTGCTGGATGTGATGATGGAGCCTGTTAATGGTTTTGAGTTGTGCTCCTACATTCGTCCTCATCTTTCGTGTCCCATCATCTTTTTGACGGCTAAGGAGTTGGAGGCGGACAAGGTGGAAGGGCTCTTTCGTGGGGCAGATGACTATATTGTCAAACCTTTTGGGACCAAAGAATTGCTGGCGCGTGTCAGTGCTCATCTTCGGCGGGAGGAAAGACGTGAGGAGCGCTATTCTGAAATTGCTTCTTGTCAATTTTATCCTGAGCGCTATGAAGTTGCCTGTTTTGGTAAAGTCTTGAAATTTTCAGAGCGAGAGTTTAAGTTGCTACATTTACTAGCTAGCAATCCCAAGCAGACCTTTTCAGCTGAACGCCTGCATACCTTGCTTTACCCAGAAAGCTCAGAAACACAGCTTCGCTCCATCTCAGAATATGTATATCAGATTCGCCAAAAATGCAAACAAGAAGGGCTGCAAGCAATCGCAACAGTGAGAGGAGTAGGCTATAGATGGCAATTAGAACCCGAAATTTCAAAAGCCTAGTCTGGACAACCAGTTTAAAAATCGTCTTTTTTCATGTTTTGATTTTTGTGCTTATAGGCTATGAATTTACGCAAGGAAGTAATCACGTTCTTTTCACCTTGTTCTTCTGGGCAGGGAGCTTGCTGCTGATTACTTTTTATCATATTTTTGAAATTGCTCCGAAAAAAATTGACAGGGAAATAAAAAAATGCTAAAGAGCGAGAAGCTTTTTAGAAGAAAAATCAAAGCCAGCTTTTTTTCGGATTGAGGAAATGCTAGAAGTCTACAGCGATTTACGGAGCAGCCACCAAGAAAATACTCGTCTTCTAGAAAGAGAGCAGCAGCATAATCAGGAGTTGATTTTACAGCTATCAGCGACATCGCACGATTTGAAGACGCCCCTAACTGTGATTAAAGGGAATGCTGAGCTCTTGGAGTTGGCGCAATTGAGCCAGCCGCAGGCAGACTATGCTGCTGAGATTTTGCAGGCCAGTCACAAGATGGAAGAGTATTGTGGCTCTTTGATTGATTACGCTAAGACTTTTCAGATTGATTCTAATCAGTTCAGTCAGCTTTCCTTGGAGGACTTTTTGGCTGATCTACAGGACGACTGGGCACTGTTCAGCAAACAGGAAAACTATCGTTTTCTACCTCCAAGAAGATTGTGATCTTAGTCTGATTTTGTCAATTCATTTGGACTATCTCAAGCGGGCTTTGCTCAATATTTTACTAAATGCGCTTGAACATGCTGACCAAGACCAAAAAGAAGTGAAGCTAACGGTATCATTACAACAGGACCAGTTGGTTTTTGCTATCTGGAACAATGGCCCTGCATTTTCTGAGGAGATGCTGCTGGGAGCGGAACAGCTCTTTTACCAGAGTGACCAAAGCCGTAATTCAGCTAATCCCCATCATGGTATCGGCTTAGCCTTTTCTAAGCAGGTAGCTCTCTTGCACGGTGGTCGTCTGACCCTGCTCAATCCAGACCAAGGAGGAGCTTGTGTCGAGTTGACCGTAGCTTTGGAAAGCAAATAACAAAGGAAATCAATCAAGATGATAAAAGAGAGTGGGACAGAAATCGGTAATTCGTTAGAATTCGATTTCGTCGTCCCACCTCCGCACAGTTGAGTAGGGCTGTAAAAGCTGATGGAATCAGCGTAGTAGAGCCCACTCAACCACTGCGTCTTGCTCGACGATCCAAAGACAATTGAGAGGCTAGGACTTTTGTCCCAGCCTCTTTTTTTACCGCTTTCTTCTTGACAAAAGATGTAAAGGAGACTATACTATGTTTGAAAAAGTAAAGTTTGTTTTACATTGTGAAAAGGAGGCAGCCTTGGAAAAATCGAATTCAAGAATTACGAAAAAGAAAAAAATCTCAGCCAGGAAGAACTGGCTGAGAAGCTAGAGGTCACGAGGCAAACAATTATTTCTTTGGAAAAAGGGCTGCCACAATGCTTCGCTCCTTTTTGGCTCATAAAATTGCATCCTTTTTCAATTTAAGGATTGAAGAAGTGTTTCTCTTTGAGGAGGATGAATCATGAAATGGACTTATATGCTCAAATGGGGACTAGGTTTCTTAATAGTCCTTGTCTTGATCTTTCTTCATTTACAGTTCGATTTTATCCCTAAGGAAATCCTGCCTGTTGTGGGAATGATCTTGATTGTGCTGATCTTGAAAATTTTTCAAGCGTATGAAAAATAGGAGGCCGACATGGAAACATTAACTAAACAAGAATTTCGAAAAAAACTTCAAAAGAAAGTTATCGTGGGACGTATCTTAACCTTTATCATCTTGGTAGGATTGGCCTGGAGCCACTTTCATTCTCTGGATGATCTGCAGGAAGGAGTCATGGTCGGCATACTGCTGGGGCTTTCTTTGATGACTATTCGGTATAATCTTGCCCTAAGACGGGAGGAAAATTTTGAGAAGCTCTACATTCAGGTGACTGATGAGCGCAATCGCATGATTGACGAAAAGACTCGCACTCTACTTTTTAATATCCTTTTGCTGCTGGCGGCATGCTTGAGTGTCCTGTCCATGATTTTCCCAATCATCTTAAGTCTAAATCAGTTTCTGACCGTGACCATTATTCTGGTTTTGGGACTTTACTATCTCTTGCGTTTTATCCTGTCCAAGCGTTATTAAGAAAAAAGCTGGCGACGCCAGCTTTCTCAACAAGCTTTTAACAGAGCTTGTTTTTATTTTCTATAAAGTCGATCATACTGGTAAACGGGGTCCATGGTCACATGGATGCCTAGTTTGCGCAGGACGTTTTTGTCTTCATCAGTCAGAGTGACAGTGGAGTGAGCCTCGCTACCTTTGAGATTACCGAGTTGCTGCATAGCATTTGCTGCATCTTGATTTTTCCATGGCTGTGATTGCCAGAGCCATCAAGATTTCGTTTGAGTGGAGGCGCGGATTGCGGCTGCCCAGATGGTTGATTTTTAAGCCTTGGATTGGCTTGACATACTCAGGCTCAATCAGCTTGGTCTCTTTGGCAATATTGGCTAATTTCTTAATGGCATTAATCAATACAGCAGCCGTAGGACCAAAGAGTTCAGAAGTTTTACCAGTTACGATTTCGCCATTTGGCAATTCCAAAGGCCAGAGCTGGCTCACCGGTGCTTTCAGCCTTATCGCGTGCTACAACTGTTACCTTACGATCCAGTGGTGTGATGCCCAAGTCATTCATCAAGAGTTCGATTTTCTTGATAGCAGATTCAGAAACGCGCTCCGCCTTGAAGTCTAGAATAGTCTGGTAGTAGCGGCGGATGATTTCCTGTTGGGAAGCCTCGATAGCTGCATCATTATCTACAATGGCAAACCGACCATGTTGACGCCCATGTCCGTTGGAGAAGCATAAGGTGATTTGCCTAGGATGCGCTCCAGCATACGCTTGAGGACTGGGAAAATTTCGATATCACGGTTATAGTTGACAGTGGTTTCGCCGTAGGTTTGCAAGTGGAAAGGGATCGATCATGTTGACATCGTCCAAGTCTCGCTGTCGCTGCCTCATAAGCTAAATTGACTGGATGGTGCAGGGGCAGATTCCAAACTGGGAAGGTTTCAAACTTGGCGTAGCCTGATTTGATGCCATTGATTTGGTCATGATACATGTTGGACAAGCAAGTAGCCAATTTACCAGAACCAGGACCAGGTGCGGTTACTACGACTAGATTACGGCTGGTTTTGATGTAGTCGTTTTTCCCCATACCTTCAGGTGAGATGATATGGTCCATGTCGGTCGGATAGCCCTTGATTGGGTAGTGGATATAGGAGGCGATGCCATTCTTTTCCAGCTGGCTGCGGAAGAGGTCAGCTGCTGGCTGGCCAGAATATTGAGTGATGACCACGGAGCCTACATAAATGTCTAGCTCGTTAAAGGTATCGATTAGTCGCAGCACTTCCTGGTCGTAGGAAATGCCCAAATCGCCACGCGCCTTAGAGTGTTCAATGTTGTTGGCATTGATAGCAATGACAATCTCTACTTGGTCCTTGAGCTCTTTGAGCAGTCTGATTTTATTGTCCGGTTCATAGCCTGGCAGGACACGGGCAGCATGGAAGTCTTCCAGCATTTTACCGCCGAATTCCATGTACAATTTGCCCTCAAATTGATTAATGCGCTCCAAGATATGGTCGCGCTGCAGGTTTAAGTATTGTTCTGAATCAAAAGCAATCATGTATAGTTTCACCTCTGCTAAGCATTATAACAAAAATTTTCTTCAAATTGGAAAAATTAAAAAGAGATTATATTAGATACAGATAGCAGCCCGGATGAGGAACGGGCTGCTTCTCGAAATTAGTAGTTGGTAATCGTGTCCACGGTTGAGCGATCCAGTTTTTAACCAGCGCTTGTAGGAAGGCTTGGGCCTGCAGGAAATCGTCCATGGCATAGAGAGTTTGGTGGAATGAATGTAGCGAGCGCAGACACCAATGGTGGTAGATGGTACGCCACCGCTTTGGGAGATGGGCAGCACCAGCATCCGTTCCGCCCCTTGCCGCAGTAGTATTGATATTTCGATGCCAGCTTCTCAGCAGTTGTCAAGAGGAAGTCTTTCATAGCTGGCAGCATGAGATGACCAGGATCAAAGAAACGAATCAGCGTTCCGTCGCCGATGGCTCCGACCGCCGTATATGTCGCCCGCTGGGGAGCAATCCACAGCCAGAAAGACCCTCAGGAGCAAATTTTTGTCGTTGAAGCATGGGCACCACGCAGGCCAACCTCTTCTTGAACATTGGCGCCGACATAGAGTTGGTTGCCTCAGATTTTGACCAGACAAGGCTTGAGCCAATCTCGCTGACCATAAGGACGCCGTAGCGGTTGTCCCAGGCTTTTAGAGATGACATTTTTACCGTTAGCTGTGAGAATGGCAGAACTGTCTCGGCACGATCGTGTCTCCTGGACGGATGCCGTAGCTTTCAGCCTCTGCCTTGTCCGCAAAACCGCCGTCAAAGACAATGTCCGCAATCTGTGGCATAACTGGTCCGCCAGAACCGCGTGTCAGATGAGGAGGGACAGAGCCTGAGATGACAGGGATTTCTCGGCCTTCGCGGGTAAAGAGTTTGAAGCGTTGGCTGCTCACGACTAGCGGATTCCAGCCACCGATTTCCACTACGCGGAAAAGTCCCGTCGGGCTTGATCTCGCTGACCATGAAGCCAACCTCGTCCATGTGAGCCGCAACCAGAACGCGGGGAGCATTTTCAGCTTGAGAATGCCGAACCCCGAAGATGCCGCCTAGGCCGTCGGTAACGACCTCATCAACGTGAGGAGTGATTTTTTCGCGCAGATAGCTGCGGACGGGTGCCTCGTGACCGGAGATTGCTGAGAGCTCAGTCACTTCCTTGATTTTTGAAAATAAATCAGACATAAGTTTACCTTCTTTCTGATTCTATTTTATCACTTTTTAGAGGGAATACAGGATGAACTAAAAGAAGCTGAGAAATCTGTAATATTGTTTGTCGCCCTGCGCTTTTGTGTTAAAATATTCTACATGAAAGCTAAAAATCATTTTAACCACAACCGCTCTTTTGGGGGGTTGAGCGCTGGCCTTTGGGGCAGCCAAAGTCGTACAGGAACAGAAAAGACTGCGCAGTAGAGAAGAGATTGTTCGGGTCGTGCGGGAAGTTTTTGCCAGCCGAGGACCGATTGCAACGGTCTATGTGGAACTTTATGAATCAACCGACAGCCGCACTGTTGGAGGAGTTGTCCTAGAAGACGACCGCCATTTCACCTTCGTCTATGAGAATGGTCAGCTGACCTACGAGGAAGAGTGATGATTCGGCCGCAAAGTATGGAGGAGCTAGCTTCTTATGTGGAGCATAAGGGGAAGACTGTTTTCTTTTTTCACAGCAGATTGGTGTGAGATTGTCGCTTCATCAAGCCTTTTCTGCCAGAGATAGAAGCTGAAAATCCTGACTTTACTTTTGTCGAGGTGGATCGGGATCAGTATATGCCTGTCGCCCAAAAATGGGATGTTTACGGGATTCCTAGTCTAGTTGTCGTGGAAGATGGCCGAGAGATTGGTCGCTATGTCAATCGCGACCGCAAGACCAAGAGTCAAATCAATGATTTTTAGCAAATTTGTAAGAAGTTTTTAAAAGTATTTTTGAGGAAGAAATGATTTTTACATATAACAAAGAGCATGTTGGAGATGTTCTCATGGTCATCGCCGCTGATGATCAGGGAGCTAAGTTGGCTGCTGAGCGCAAAGGAAATGTTGCGCGTGTTTATCGCGAAGATAATGGACAGACAGTAGCTTGGAACATTTTTGAACTGTCAGACCTTTTTGAAATTGCAGAGCGCGGACAAGTTCAGCTGACGGATGAGCAGGTTGCGACTCTCAATCAAGAATTGACCAAAGAAGGCTTCCAAGCGGAGCTGGTTAACGATCGTGATCCTAAGTTTGTTGTGGGGGAAATCCTTGAGATGGTAGCCCATCCTGACAGTGACCATCTGAATATCTGCCAAGTGCAGGTGGCAGCTGATCAGACGGTTCAAATCGTGGCTGGCGCTCCGAATGCTCGTGTCGGTCTTAAGACGATCGTGGCTTTGCCTGGTGCTATGATGCCGAAGGGCAATCTCATCTTTCCAGGAGAACTCCGTGGCGAAAAAGAGTTTTGCATGAGTGCAGCCCACGGGAGCTCCAGTTGCCAAATGCACCACAGAAACGTGGTATCATTGAATTGGCGGATAGTGAAACGGTCGGAACGGCCTTTGATCCAGCTAAACACTGGCAGTCTTAAGATTTAGTATAGAAAAGGAAATCGTGATTTTCACGATTTTTTTGTCTTTTCTCGCGAATAAATAGATAGGAGGAAAGAATATGTATAATAAAGTCATTATCATTGGCCGGTTGACGGCTACACCAGAGTTACACAAGACAGCAAATGACAAGTCGGTCGCGCGTGCGACAGTGGCGGTGAATCGCCGGTACAAGAGCCAAAACGGAGAGCGTGAAGCGGATTTTATCAACCTTGTTGTCTGGGGACGCTTGGCTGAAACCTTGGCAAGTTACGCTAGTAAGGGGAGTTTGATTTCTCTGGATGGAGAATTGCGGAGCCGCCGCTATGAAAAGGATGGAACTACTCATTATGTGACAGAAGTTCTTTGCAGTGGTTTTCAGCTTTTAGAAAGCCGAGCTCAGAGAGCACTCCGTGAAAATAATACTGGAGCAGACTTAGCAGATTTGGTACTGGAAGAAGAGGAACTTCCTTTTTAAAAGTGATTTTTCTGGTCTCGAGTGTTCATGATAGAAGAGAAAGTAACCAATAAAGAATTAGGTAAATAAGTTAATACGGCAGCTAGCGATTCTTCTGAGAGGAACGCTAGTTGTTTTTAATTTTGAAGATTGAAGCATTATCATTATACATACGGAAAGTAAATTTGATTAGGAAAAACTTGACAATTATTAATAAAAGAAGTAAAAATACCCTTGTACACTGTTCTATTAGGAACAAAAAATGTAAAAAGGAGTCCAATTATGGCAGAAATTTCATTATCCCCAGAAGAACTCACCTCGCAAGCTTCGGTTTATTCTAAATGCTCGCGATCAAATTGAAGCAGCTATTCAAGCAGTAAACTAGTGCTAAATGGTGAAATGCAAGCACACTGGCAAGGTAGTGCCTTTAATTCTTATCTTGAGCAATATCAACAATTGCACGGAGATGTGGTTAAGTTCCAAGAGTTGTTGACTTCTATTAATCAACAATTGGTTAGTTATGCAAACACTGTATCAGAACGTGATACAGCGGATGCAAATAGTTTTGGTTTCAAAGGATAAGGGCGCTCTGAAATGGAGGGATAGGATTGCTTCCTACCCCTCTTTTATTTTAGTCAAAAGTAAATAGAGGAGAATGAACATGTCAGATGCATCTTATTACCAAGAACTAGCTAATCAGGAATCTCAAAATTACAACAATACAATTTCTCAAAAAGCAGCCGTAGATAAAAAGATTGATAGGCTAGAGGAAGCCAAAACATCCTTGTCAACACAGATAAATAATTTTCAAACAGGTATTATAGATGCTTTAGAGAAAGTTAAAGTAGAAGATGAATCCCAGTTTAAAGGGATCGAAAAACTAAGTACGTAGAAAAGTATGATTCTGCTAATACTGCTGCTACAACCAATAAAGCAAGCCATGAAGCAAATTTAGATAGTATAAATACTGAAATTGCTAATCTTCAAGCTGAATCGGATCGTTTAGCAATAGATGTAAAAACGGCTTATGAAAAACATGAATTATTATCAGTCTATGGCAAATTCAGCTAGTTCAGAATAGAGGGTGGGAAGATAATGGCGAATACAGGAACGGATTATGGAGTTTGGACAGGACTTACTTCTACAGTTAGTACAAGCATCTCTGGCATTTCAGATATGGCAGAGTTAACTTTTTCAGCAACGACAATGACACCTTTTACATCCTTCAATAATGATATTAAGTCATTTAATACAGCAATTAGCAGTCTCAAGACTTTCACGACAACCGATGTAACGCGTATGAATCAGGCAGCTGAGAACAAGGTGACGGATGACCGAAATCAGGCGAATGCCAAATAAAGTGTTAGAAAGGAGCTATGTAAATGAATGAAATAAGTACTTTATACCAAACTTCTTTAGCTCGAGTAGGAGTAGAAGAGGATAAAGGATCTATCTTGGAGCAAGTTGGTCATTCCTTGGTCAGTCAAGGTGATGCTTTCCGTAGACTTCAGTTGGTGCTTCTCAAGAACGAGTCTTTTTATAGTTACAATAGTCTGCTTGGTACATCTGTGACGATGAAGCTTGATTGGGAAAAAGAGGAAGTGACTCTAACTTACTTAGATTCAGAGCTCATTTTGTCAATGGAAGACTTTCGGATTTGGCTAGCTTCACACCGATTTGCTCTTGTCTCCATTCTTCCTTTAGGTACCTTGGTAGAGTTAGATCGCGAGTTGCTTCCAGAAGAGCTGGTGTCTGAGATGGAGAAAGCTAAAGTTCCTTTTATGGCGATGATTATGGGACGCAGACTGCTTTCTGATCCAGATGATAGGGAATATATTGATTATTTAGCCAGCATCTATCCCTATGGTCTAAGGTTAGATGTAGACCCTTTGTTTATACCGAGTTATTTGATTTCACGGGGTTATTCAAGAGGTTACAGCGATACTTTTGGATCAAACCTATGTGGGACCAGCAGTACCGTAGAGATTACTTTCAGCATAATATCCTTTCTATGACCCATAGTATCGAAGGAGGAGATAGATGAAAAATCGATATGAAAGAGGTTTATGAACAGAAGACAGCCTTGTCTAATTCAAAAACCCTCGATTGATGCTCAGCTCAAGACGGCTAAGACCCTCTTTTGTGAATTTGGTACATTCAGAAAGCCTCAAAGGAGATGTTAAGGGAGCAATCAATGCAAAAATCACGAATCACCAAGTCCCACTATTGACAAATTTTTCGAATGCCTTAGCGGTTCTCTTAGCTCAGTACGAGAAGACAATTAAGCAATTTCAATCAACGGTATCAGAGAATGCGGTGGATGCGATTATTGATACGGAATATCTGCAGGGGCTTTTTGGATGGCTTTTTCTGGTTTGTCTATGAACATTAGTGTTGTGAATCGCGAGACAGAAAGGATTTATAGCTCTATCTCTGATATTATCAGTCTGACAAATCCAGATGCTAGTACAATAACTACTCCTTTGTCAGAAGGTAAGAAGATTTTAACAGATACCAAGACGAATATGGCTAGCTTCAATGGTTGGAAGCGAGGAGATGAGTATAGCAAGCTCTTGCAAGTCCAAACAAGTGCTTTGAAAGGCTTGGAGACAGCAGGCAAGAGTTCCTTTACGTCGAAAGAAGCAAAAAGCGTTTTTATAATAACAATGAATTTTGGGTGGGGTACTTAAGTCGTAGAAGGAGTTAATAACTCAACTCCAGTGGAACTGTTGAATCTTGTTTCAAAATCAGTATCGATGTCAGTTGAAGGCTACCATTTTGTTAAGAAAACTTCAAAAAAAATAGCAGATAATGAAAATTACAATCGCTTGTCCAATGGTATGGATTTGATTGGCGGTTTCTATGATTTGTTCGTAGGAGGGGCGCGAAGCCATCTATCCCATAATAGTATGGAGAGGTCGGGGTTTGAAGGGTTATCTAAGTTCTGGCAGATGTATAGTAAAGACGGAAAGACGCTTCGAGATGTTCTCTATAACTCCAGGTTAGGTTCTAAGTTTAGATCAGGACTAAGCGCTATTAATAATTCCAAACTATGGCAGTTTGCGAGCAAACTTAAAGATACGGTCAATGTAATAGACGGTCCACTTAAGAGTGGAATCAATGTATTTGGAAAAGGGCTAAATTTTGCCGGCTGGACAGTGATGGCAGCAGAAGCTACCTATCATGGAGTTAGTGCCTATAACGATAAAGATAGTCGTGCTTACAAGAGTGTTGGCAAGTCCGTTATCCATGCGGGTATAGAAACTATGAAGAATGCTGGACCATTGGAGGCGACTGCGCTTGGAGCTCAAGTTGCTGGTCCAGTAGGCGCAGCAATTGGGTTTGGATATGGAACATTTAATACTTTGCTGGGAGTTATTGATCCAAAACTTAAGGATAAATTATATGAAAAAGCAGAATCTTTGGCATTCGATGCTTATGATGGAGCAGCTAGGGCAGTAGGAGACGTTGGTAAGGCTGTCTCTAGTGGATGGAAGACCATGACATCTTGGTTTTGGAGGTTAGGAGATGAAAAATAAGTATTTTTCGGTGCGGACTTTGAAAGAAGTAAGAAAATTGTAACGAACGGAAAGTTTGCCCTAACAGCCGGTATGCCAAATCCTATTCATATGGGGATTATCAATCGTCTACTCCGGGTTATATTTGGTATGTTTATCTTTTTTGGAGTTATGGTTTTACTTTCTATTAATTGCTTTCTGCCAAGTGGATTAGGTTTAGATGGTGATTTACACTACATTTCTTATGATTCAACTGTTTTAGTTCGATCCATGGGAGCATTTTTTGGAGCCTATTAGTCTCCTATTATACGTAACCTTTCTTCTCGCTTCCATTCTTGTTTTTTGGCCGAAAAAGCACTTAAGTAGTCAGGTCTTTACCTATTTTTTTCCCTCTATTTTCCATGGGGATCAACTTTATTTATATCAGGTCTCTATTTTGCTAGTGCTGTAACCTACGATGCATACACTATGGTGGGAGTCTGCTTCAGATTGTAGTAGGAATAGTTCTATTTATATGGATAATTGTTAATAAAAATTCAGAATTTGAAACGATACTTGAATGATGAGGATAAAAAGTCACTTCTTAAGATAGTTTTGTTGATTATATTAGGAATGGCAGTCATTCTTTTTCCAGCATCTTTAGTTTATCATCAGGTAAATAAGTTGCCGATTTTGTGGTATTTTTATCCTTTGGGCTTACTGTTGATCGTCTGGTTTGTTGTATATGCTTATTTGGTTTCCTTTCTCATCGATGTCCATGTTGTTCAAGCCTACTATATCCATAAGTATCCTATGGAATACAAAGAATATTTAGGAATCAGTGACCGAGAATGGTACAGCAAACGATATTATAAAAAGCTGGTTAAAAGTGGCCAGCTACAAGAAGAAACAACACAAGAGAATGGAGAAGAAAATGAGTAAAAAATTATTGCCTTTAGGGAGTATTGTTTATTCTGGAAGGCGGCACTGTTAAGGTGATGATCGTTGGCCGGGGAGCCGTTTTAGAGCAAGAAGGAACCAATGTCTATTCAGACTATGTAGGAGTTATATATCCTAGAGGAATTAACCCAGAAGATGCGGCGTTTTTTAACCACGAAAGTATTGAAAAAGGTTGTCTTCAGAGGTTTTGAGGATGAGGAAGAATTTTCGATATATGGAAATCTATGAAGACTGGGAAAAAGGTCTGGATATACAGAAAATGAGAGTCGAGGATTGAGTTCAGTAATTTCAATTACGATTTACTATAAATGAGGAATCGCTTTTAAATAATGAAGCGATTTTTTAGTTATCGGCTTCCAGATTCATGGTATACTAAGAGTGGGTGGCTTTGTTTTTCTATGCCACACAGGGAAGGTAGATTGAAGGAGGTTTATGAACAGAAGACAGCCTTGTCTAATTCAAAAACCTCGATTGATGCTCAGCTCAAGACGGCTAAGACCTCTTTTGTGAATTTGGTACATTCGGAAAAGCCTCAAAGGAGAGGTGAAGGAAGCAATCACGTAAAAATTACCAATCACCAAGTCCCACTATTGACAAATTTTTCGAATGCCTTAGCGGTTCTCTTTAGCTCAGTACGAGAAGACAATTAAAGCAATTTCAATCAACGGTATCAGAGAATGCGGTGGATGCGATTATTGATACGGAATATCTGCAGGGGCTTTTGGATGGTTTTTCAGATTTGGAGACCAATATTAGTACGGTGGATAAAGCAACTGCAACTATTTATAGCTCTATCTCTGATATTATCAGTCTGACGAATCCAGATGCTAGTACAATTACGACCTCTTTGTCAGAAGGTAAGAAGATTTTAACAGATACCAAGACGAATATGGCGAGCTTCAATGGCTGGAAGCGAGGAGATGAGTTTGATAAAGTGATGACGATGCAAAACTCAGAGTCTAGAAAAATCTTGATAAATTCAAAAGTAGTGATTTTAATTCAAAAGATGCCAAAAGCATTTTATAACGATAAAGATTTTGTTCAAGATGTTAAGAAAAATCACTGAAAATGTCAATTCTTCAACTCCTTTGGGCTTGCTGACGAGTATTAGCAAAACTAGTAATTACGCTAAATAAATGGGAAAAAAGAGGAACTAAGTTTGTTAAAGCAGTAATTACTTATTTAAAAGAAATAAAAATATATCAACGGCAGAAAAATTATTGTTGACAGCAAGGGTCGTGTTCAAATTGGTTCAAAACGTCAGAACCTCTATAGCCGAAACAATGATAAGGTATATAAGAGAGGAAAAAGAATTTTCAAACTCAGACTAAAACAGTCTGATATTTCGCAAGACCAATATCGTAGAGGTGTTAAGATGACCGGTTGGAAAAATGCTTGGGCCGATGCCAGAAAGTCTGGAGCTGCTGCAGCGAAGGATTCATTTAAATCTGGTTTTTAAATCCTCTAAGTGACTTCAAAGGCTTTAAGGAAGCAAGCAAATGGGCTAAAGGTGGAAAAATTTTGGGAGCTGCAGGTTCTATTTTATCACTTGGAATGAATATCAAAGAATCTTTCTTTGATGATGAAACCCTATTCCTGTCGTCGGTACTCTTGCAGGAGCATTTGCTGGGTATGTCGTCAATGCTGCTGCTAATACCGTTTATGATGGATTGGCACACGGAAAATGGGATTGAGTAACTTTGCTCTATTTTAATATTGCTAGAAAGGATGAAGGATGTTTTTTAGGAAAGTTATTTATATAGGGGAAAGTGATGGTCAGGCTATTTATGTAAATGTAGAAAAGCCAAGAGATCCCTTAGCAGCTCCTAAAAGTAAACTATTGAATACAGAGGCATCGCGTGGCAATCGAAAACAAATCATTTTAATTACATCATTTCTGATTGCTTTTAGTGGTGTGATGCAGCTTTTTCCTGAGACACGATTATTTGGTGGTGTCTATGGTTATGGTACTTTGATTTATTTTCTAACTGTTTGGCTTCTGGAAGGTAGCCTTTTGCTGGTCATAGTAGAGCGAGCCCTTTTATAAGAATGTTAAGTTGGCACAGCCAACCAGTAAAGAAAATTTTAGACGGGCAGTTGATACTAATCTTATTTGGGGTAATTTTGGCGATAAGAAGGTTACTCTTGGCAAGAAGATATTCGCTTGGATTTTCACAGTATTTATGGCTTTAATGGGACTGATTGGTCCGATTTTAGTCATATCTATTCTAGTTTTTAATATGATAGGGACACCTATCGGCAGTGAGATTATCACTTTAAGCTTTATGGGTATTTTACCAGCTGTAGCAGTTCTGTTATTATGGCAAAACAATATGGTTCGATGGTTTATGGCTGTTGAAAGATATAGAAAGAAAGGAAAACTTTAAGGATGGACAATAAAATCCTCCCACTCGGAAGTGTGGTTAACTTAAAAGATGGCGATGGAACAGAGCTCCTAATAGTCTCGAGGGCTTCTATTGTCAAGGAACATTTTCGTGAGGTCTATTATGATTACGGTGCTATCCTTATTCCACAAGGTTTCTTATCCCCTGAAGCTGTATACTTCTTTAATAAAGAGAATGTAAAAGAAGTATTATTTAAGGGACATCTAAATAAAGATGAGGAAGCGTTTGAAGAGCATTATGATATGTGGATAGAATCGTCAGATGTCTCTAAAGGAACAATCTAATTTTTAGCATTAGCCTTGAAATTTAAGTATAGATTTTTGTTTAAAAGTCTTCTTTATGTCAATATTAGTGAGGAGAAAAGAGTGTTCTTTTTCAGACGTCGTATGTATTTTAATCAATATGGCGATAAAGCTATTTATTTTGATTGTAAGACGCATGAAGTTTTAGAAGCTCCAAAGAGTAAACTATTAGATACAGAGAAATCAAGCAGGATGAATCGACATATTCCTCTATTAGTTGTTTTCTTTATGTTTAGCGGGGGTGGTATTACTTCCTTCTTTAGTCTATTTTTACAAGGAACTTATAGTATGACAACTTTTTGGAGTGTTATTCTCATTTGGCTAGGAGAGTTCGCTTTTATCACTATCCTTGTAGAACGGGCCTTGTATCGAAATGTCAACAGGGCTCAAGTGACTACCCAAACGGTTTGTCAGGTTATTATGGAAAAGTCAGACGAAGCCAAGGACATGGAGGCAGAGATGGAGATGAGTGAAAAAGATAGCCGCAATGCTACACGCTGGATAAAAGCATTGATTTTTCTAGTCCCCTTGGTTGGATTCTTCTATGCCTATGATTTCATTTTTAATTATAAAGACTTGTTAGGTAATCCTATTGGAGGAGAAATATTTAAAATTAGTGCAACTGGACTTTTATTAGGTGTTTCTTTTGTATTATATAATCAAAATAATCTTACCAAGATTTTTGATATATTGGATTTATTCCGTGCTGGAAAACTTAATGTGATATGTAGAGCTGATGACGATCCAGATGTCTATCTAGAAGTGAGTGTTGGACCGGATGGAGCTATCGTGACAAAAGAGCTACATGATTATAAAGCTGGGGCTTAGCTGATTTGAAATTAAATAAAAGTGAGTGAAGCAGTAGAGATTATAAAGTTTGGTGACAGAACTTCAATCAGTAACTAGAAAAGAGGTTAGAATGTTTTTTCTTAGACGTCGTCGAGTGTTTATAGGCGAATGTGATGGTCAGGCGGTCTATTATGACCAGCAGACTGGAGAGGCTTTGGCCGCTCCAAAGAGTACCCTGCTCAATACGGAAGGTGCGCATGAAATCAGTGCCTACATTTCTGAATTAGTTATTTTTCTAATAGCAGGTGGGCCTATTGCCTTTGGATTCTTTGCAGCCCTGTCTATTGGTGTCTATAACTGGACCAGTTTGACCTATATTCTACTATCTTGGTTGGCTGAATTTTTGCTTTTGGTTTGTATTCTTGAGCGAGGGCTTTATAAAAATGTTCGCAAGGCTGTTCCGACAACAGAGAAGGTGTTTTACTATGCAGCTTCCCATAATTTGATGGTGAGGGGGGACGATTTCGACCCAGCTAAGGAATCTGCGACAGCCTGCTGAATTGTTCGATGGATCCTTGTGCTTATGAATTTATATTCTATATATGTTATTTATAGTTATATCCAGTTATTTGGTCAGCCTATTGAGGATAACTATGACTTTTGGGGGATGGGGATAATCTGGTGTACAATAATATACTTTTATAACCAAAGTAACCCAGTTCGTTTTGTGAAGATTATGAAGCTATACAGTCAAGGAAAGTACGTTTTTAAGGAAGAAGGAGAAGAAGATGACAGATAAAATTTTACCTTTTGGGTTCAGTTGTAACCCTCAAAAATGGTGATAATACAGAAGTAATGATTGTTTCACGAGCTAGTGTCATCGAAGTGGAAGATGGTCAAGGAGGGACTAAGAGTGTCTACTTTGACTACGGATCAGTGGTTATTCCGAACGGGATGCAGACACCAGACAATTTGTTCTTTTTCAATAGAGAAAATGTCAAAGAAGTTTTATTTGAAGGATATAGAAACGAAGATGAGAAGGCTTTTGAGGAGCATTACGATACTTGGATGAAGTCAGCAGAAGTTCCAAAAAGGATCTATTTAAATATGATATGAGAAGAATCGCTATATTAAAAGCGCTTCTTCTCTTTTTCTGTCTCTTTTGTTAAGTGGCTAGAAAGATGTTAGATGTAGCCAGTTTTTTTGCTAATAAAATGGGGCAATAATATATAGAACGCACATGAGGATTTGTTTAGCATTAAGAAATTCTTGATAATACTGGAGGCCAGTCAAGCTAATAATACAGACTTTTAATGGTGATTATATCGAGATTAGATTTTTAGCTTCAGCTTATAGTAGGGAATGTAGCGGTTCTTTTTCTAGTATCGACAGTATAAAATATGAACAATGTGTTCAGTTTTAAAACTTACCATAATTTTCGTATAGTTAGAAGAGTATAAAACCTATATAAATATTTTTAAGTCAAGAGTACTATAGTAAATAATATTATAAGAAGTGGATCTGGGTGATTGGGCACAAGGAAAAGTAAAGAATTTTTGACCATTGGGTATTGTATATCTAAAGAAACTAAGGTAGCTTGTTTAGATATTTGATAAAAAAATAGCAGGGAGGTGCCAAAAAGATAAAGTAAAAATCACCTGTTTGAATGGCGTCTAAATAAATTTGAGTACGATATATTATCTATTAGAACGAAATAATGAGATCCTTACACATCTGTTTGAGGGTTTGAATATTGATCCGATTCATGCTAAAAATAAAAACTAGTCTTTGAGTGAGACTAAATAGGAAATACATTAAAGATATTTGCGATAGGTCAATGCTATTAATGAATATTTGTAACGTATTTATTTGCAGAAGACAGCTGTCTCTCTTAGTTTCTTAAGTTAGAAAGTAGGGCTTGTATCTTGAAGCGATTATACCAAATTATAGCATTATTTTTTTATTATTTTTATTTACAGGTGGTACTGTGTATGCTAAAGATGGCGAACTAGACTTAAAAACAGATTCGATGACGCAAAAAGAAACAGCGTTCTCAAGGAAATGAGATCGAGCATATGTATGCACCAAATCTATTCATGGATAGGATAGAACAAGAAGCAATAAAATCTAAAACGGATGCTCAGGAAATGCTCAAAACTGCAAATCGAGCTAATTTCAGCAAAGCAGAAATTTTGAGTGGCGATGGACTAGATTTTAAGGCGTATCGCCAAGCTCTTTTTAAGAATTATCAAGTCTCTGACAGTATCATCGTAGATAAAGAGGAATCGGGCGACATGATGATATGGACAGTCTTTGGGGCAATATCATTTGTTACAATCATGCTTTTAATTGGAATTTATTTAGGAAGGAATTTTCATGGAGGAAGAATATTTAAACGCAACCATTAGATACAAAGATAAGGAAATAGATATTCGCTTTTCCAAATTATTATCTCTACAGAAAGTTAAGATGTTAATTTGCCTAAATAATCTAGATAAAGCGTTGTCTATTATTCCCTCAAATTGGCATTTAGAGATTCAGGGAAAACTTCTGAGAATAGAGCAACATCGAGCTTTTAAAAGAATATCCGCTAGGGAGATGGCGATGTATTGGAGGTAATCATAAATGAGTGATAAAATCGAAATTAAATACAGTAAGGAAAAGGTCAAGGTTATTTTTACCAGCAAGTCACTTTTCTCGTCAAAAATTATCTACTATAGAAAATTATATGGATGCCACTGTGACATTAGAAGATAGTGGTTCTTTATCACCGATTTATGACAAACCAAAAATATTCTTATAGTCTTAAAGATTGTATCACAGAAGAGATGTCAGAAGTGAAACGTTTGAATTGGCTCAAAAGATGGAATCTTTAACATTCTCTGAGCATCATTTTAAAATTCCTTTATATACATCCGAAAAATATTTTTACAAGGAAGTGTTGTTAAGATTCTTCATTATGGTTTAGAAGGAATTATGAGTCCGATTCCGTATACCTTAGAAACTTTTTCTAATGAGTTATAAGGCTTTTTGATTGTTTCTATATTGCGACCGAAACTTGATTTTGACTTACTGATAAATGGTGTAGCCGCAATAGGAGATTCGTTAATACAGGATATAGCCGCATGTGAGACATATGATGAGGTAGTAAAATACGTTAACGAAGCTTATGACAAAGCTTACCAAGAAGAAAAGAAAAACAAAGATAGTTGTTTTCGAAACGTAGCTGGCATATTTTTTTCTATTGGAATGGGAATTTTTTTGCGTAGCAAAGCATTGCTTTTGGGGACTTTTGCAGCCTACTTTTATTTTTGGTCTGTCCCTGTTCAGCGAGCGACAATAAATGCTCAAAGCCATTTTATTTCTAAACACTATGACGATGTGGCAGATGATTTACAAAAAGTTTTCAAGTAGGTCGTTTAGGGTAAAGAAGCAAAGTATGTCTTAGCATCTTCCTATGTTCATTTAGATGATCTATCTGAAAATCAGAAAGCAAGTGTTTTAAATACAATTACACCCTCCAGTGAGGATAACCTCTTGGAGTATTGGATTTATCTTGAAGGAAACTATAAAAATCTTTAGATTTGGCTCAAAAATATTGGAGATGATCAGTTAACTCTGCATGCTTATACAAATCTATATGAGCAAGTTCGTGAAGATAAAAATATGAAGGGTGCTGATAAGCAAAAGAAATTAAGCGAGTATCGTAAAGAGATTGAGAAACTCTCGAAAAACTTGGGGTAAAAGTAGGTGAAGAAAAAAGATGAGTAGAGATGATAAAAAGTTTTTTCACAACACAGAAAAAGAATCTAGTTTCTGGTAAAATGTTAGGTCAACTCAAAGTAGTCATTTTCTGAACGCCTATCGATACTCACGTTTATGGGAAGGAACGAATGCTGAGGAGCAGGGGTTCTCTTTCACATGAAGGATGGCAATATATACGCTGACGAAAAAGAGTTGATAATGGGAAAAATACCATTGAAAAATAAGACTGTTTTTTTGTTATTGAAGAAGAAAGAAACATATTTGTCAGTTACATTTCTCCTCCAAACGAAGATTTTTATTATTTCAAAAGATCAAGAAGCAAATCTCCTCATTTGCTCGAAAAGCTTATATTCTGTTTTTCCAACGGAAAGGTTTATCTCTATCCAAATGACAGTGTATGTTATTTGAATGAGCGCTTGATTTCTTCTGATATTATTTCTGAGTTTAAACAGGGAGATAGTATTTTTATAGAAAATTACTTTATAGAGTTTTTGGACAATCAATGGCAGATTTCGTCTTTCTTTGAAAAAGCAATTTTCAATAGTCAAACTGTCCTGTTACAAGAAAGAAAATCAATTTATCAATCTAATTTCCCAGTCTATCGGCGTAGTCCTCGAGTACTTCCTCACGATATATGATAAACGTCAGAGGATAGAAAAGCCAAAAAATCCTCCAACGAAACCAAAGAATGCTATTTGGCGTGCAATTGTTCCTCCTCTAGGTATGTTTTGCTCTTTTCTGGGCTAGTAGTAGTTTTAATGGGACGAAATGCGATTATGATGTTGAGCATGGGGGATGAGTGTTCTCACTGCTGCATTTTTCAATTACGAGCTATTTTACTGATAAAAAAGAGTATAAACAAAAGAAGATAACAAGGCTCGAAGATTACGAGGCGTATCTATTACAGCAAGTATCTACCTTACATAAGCACCACATAGAGAAAGGAACATTCTTTTCTATCAGCAACCCAATATTGAAACTCTGATTGAAAATGATTATGCGTTATGATGAACGTCTTTATGAGCGTCTGCCTTTTTAATGAAGATTTTATGACTGTCTCGCTTGGTTTGGGAGATATTGATAGTCAGCTTCAAATTGATTACCAAACAGACTTTTTAACTAAGGACAAGCTAACAATTTTTTCTCAAGATTTGCTAAAGACTTATGAGAAACAAAAGAGTGTTCCTGTTACAACAACGCTTGCCCAAAATATCATTGGACTCGTCGCTCAACATGATATAGGGTCAGCTATTTCTCCAGCAACTTTTATTGCAGATTGCGGCTTTTCATTCTTATCATGATGTAATATTTGTTAATTTGACTTCGCAGGAAGATTATGATCAAATTTGGAAGAAATGGAGATTTCTACCTCATTTTCTGTTACCAATGATTAATGTTCGTGGTTTTGTACATGATGATCGTACGAAAGATGCAGTACTTACCAGTCTTTATCAGGTTTTGCAGTCTCGTTTTCAAGAAAAGGATCAGAAGGAAAGAACTTATTTTACCTCAGATTGTCATTGTTATTTCAGATGATCGCTTGTTGTCTGGTCATGCTATCAATGAAAGTCTTTCACGAGCAGATTTGGCTTCTTTTGGCGTAACTGTTATTTGGGTGAAAGAAAGTCGCCGTCAATTACCTGAGACGGTAACGACGCTTATCGATTTGAGGAGTAGAGATACAGCAACTTTAATCAATAATAGAGGAATATATGTAAACCAAGCCTTTACTCCGTATCCATTAGTAGATAATTATGAAGGTGCTGTACGTAGATTAAGTAACCTAATTCATGAGGGAGACTCAGAAAAATGCTCTTCCAGATGCGATTACATTTTTAGAATTATATAATGCAGAGCAAGTTGAGGACTTAAATATTTCCAGACGATGGGCACGAGGAGATACATCTAAGAGTCTTGCAGTTCCACTTGGGGTTCGAGGAAAAGATGATATTGTCTACCTGAACTTACACGAACGCGCTCACGGCCCTCACGGTCTCGTTGCTGGAACAACGGGATCTGGGAAGTCAGAAATATTACAATCTTACATTTTATCGTTAGCATTAAACTTTAGCCCAGAGGATATCGGTTTTCTCCCAATAGACTTTAAAGGTGGAGGTATGGCAAATTTATTCAAAGATTTGCCACATTTGATGGGTGTTATCACCAACTTAGATGGGGCAGGGATCCAGCGCGCTCTGGCTTCCATTAAAGCAGAATTACAAAAGCGTCAGCGTCTATTTGGTAGATTTGGAGTCAACCATATTAATGGATATACGAAATTATACAAGGAAGGTCGTACAGGATAGAGGGAGATTTTCCTACAGAGCCACTCCCACATCTATTTTTAATTTCAGATGAATTTGCTGAGTTAAAAGCAAAATGAACCAGAGTTTATGACAGAACTTGTGACAGCGGCTCGTATTGGTCGTTCCTAGGGATCCATTTGATTCTAGCTACTCAGAAGCTTTCTGGTGTTGTTAATGATCAAATTTGGTCTAATTCACGATTTAAGCTGGCGCTAAAAGTAGCGGAAAAAGCAGATTCGAATGAGATCATAAAGACACCAGATGCTGCAAGCATTACACAGCCAGGCCGTGCTTATTTGCAAGTTGGGAATAATGAGATATATGAACTATTCCAATCGGCATGGAGTGGGGCACGTTATGCACCGAAAGCGAAAGCAAGTACTGAAGAAGTTGATAATAGACTTTGGGTAATTAATGAGCTAGGACAATATGAGCTTACGACTACAGATTTGTCTTATTCTAGACGAAGAGATGGTTAGTAGGGATGCTGATAATGATGAGACTGAATTGGATGCTGTTGTAGATTATATTGCACAGTATGCAAAAAGTGTGAATCTCTGTATGCCAACTAAAACCATGGCTACCTCCACTTAATGAGGATATTCCTTCTCCGATTTTAACTGAAAATTGGGGGATAAAAACTTCACAAAGCTCCTTTTTGCTTTAATGGATATTCCTTTCGGAACAGGATCAGCGGATGCTAGAGTTCGATTTAGAAGAATTTAGTCACAGTATCATTTATGCTTCTCCAGGATTTGGAAAGTCACAAGCGCTTCAGACATTAGTCATGAATTTTGCTAGACTTAATAAACCAGATCAAATACATTTTAATTTATTTGATTTTGGGAACGAATGGATTATTCCCTCTGAAAGGATTACCACATGTGGCAGATATTGCTACATTAGATGATGCAGAAAAACTAATAAAGTTCCTTAAAAGTTTACAAAAGGAAATACAAAAACGACGGGATTTATTGGCTGAATATGGAGTCACTTCTATTGAACAGTATGAGCAGAAGACAGGGCAATCTTTACCATTTATTTTGAATATTGTTGACTCTTATGATACTGTGCGTGATCATCCGCTTGAAAGTTCTGTTGAATCTGCTTTTTCATCAGGTACTGCGTGAGGGAGCGAGCCTAGGTATTTATTTGATAGCAACAGTTCTCCGAAATACTAGTATGAAAATTAAGTATGCGAAGTAATTTTTGCTACACAGTTTGTTCTATATTTGGTAGATAAGGACTCCAAAAAGATCTTATTGGTTTTGATGCTCTGGCTGATCAAGTTGTTCCTGGTCGCGGTCAGATTAGATTTGAGGAACCAATTCGTTTTCAAGTATACCTTGCAACGGAAGGAGGTTCAAATCTTGAGAGACTGCAGAGTTTAGAAAACGCTATTGAATCAATGGACAAGTCATGGAATGGCTCTAGACCCGAAGCTATCCCGATGCTGGCTAATGAGATTACATTTGAGGAATTTGAAAAATGATGTAGCTGTTCAAGAAGAACGGGAGAGATTCAATATTCCAATTGGTTATGATAAAGAAACAACAATGATTCGCTCTATTGAACCAATGAATTATGACTTTATTCTTCTCATGGATGACACTCCTTCTCAAACATATAGTATTGAACGAGCAATATTGTCAGCTTTTTCAGAGTTTTCTGGGAAAATGGACCGTGTAGTGGTTGATACGGATGGACGTTTTGCTGGTATGAATGAATATTTTGACACTAGAATTGATGAGGCGAATATTAGCCAATTCCTTGGTGAACTCTTAGGAATCATCCAATCTGGTAAGCGTAGAGAGCAACCAATGTTTGTTTATCTTCCAGATATACACTTAACTGGAGATAAGATTGTGTTGACGGATAAAGATGTAAATACTTTGTTCACCAAATCTTCGGTAGTTAACATCCATTTAATTTTCCATGGTTATCAAAGTAGCATAGTTAGTAAATTTACACCATTCTTTAAGCGACTTCGACAAAATGTTCCGATGGGAACGTTTGGTACTACCTTTAATGAACAAAAGGTCGTACCAGGTCGTACTCAATACAATGAACCTTTGGTGGAACTTAATGAAACACAGTTCTTCGTTGGTAGAAGTGTTCATCGCCTGAGAATAGCGCAAGATAAGTAGTTACAAAAAGTTTTCATAATAAGTCTTGAATGTGCTATAATAGACAGAGAGATTCCTGTTAACAAGTAACGATGATGCGTCTAAAATCAATTTAGGAGAAAGAATTATAATGAGTCTAAAAAAAGAAAAAAAACATTTGTTTGGAAAAGTGTTAATTATTTTATGCTTGATGCTTACTGTGGGAGTTCTTATCTATGTAAGTAAATCAGATAGTTTTTCTTTTATTTTAGGAACTAAGGAAAAAACACATCTTCGAATTGGAATTGTCAATCAAGATGAGGGTGAGCAATTAAATAGTGTCCAATATAATTTTGGAGATGATTTTACAAAATTACTAGCGAAGGATGAGAAAAAAAGAGGCGAGTTGGAAAGTCCTATCTAGGAATCAAGCAGAAAGCCAGTACAAGGATGATTCACTTGAAGCTATCATTTACATACCTAAAGATTTCTCGCACAATATATTGCAATTGTCAAGTTTTAATCCTGAAAAGGCCAAAATAACGTATAAGGTAAAAGATTCTGTAAAAAGAACAGTCTCTTGAAATGGCTCAACAAGTCGGGGATTATGTTAATAGCTTGAATCAGAAAACCATCTCGTCTATATTTTACAAGTGTCATTAATAATCTTGATGATGCCAAACTTCGGATGAAAACAATTGTTGATGATGAATCAGATGTGTATAGTTCCTTATCTACTTCAATCTTTCAACCTGCTGATAGGAGTATTAAATCAATAGATTCCATTCCTTCGATCGCACAGAGTGTTCAGTCTTCTAATAGAGCATTTGAACAATCAACGTCAAGTTTTCAAAAACCTCAACCTCTGATTTGTTGAAAAATTCCGAGTCCTTACTCGGTCAAGCAGATCCAATTTTAAAGTACAAACAAGTTCAATCACAGGTTGCTAATCACAATGCTCGAGTCGCAGGAAATTCTATTAAGAATCAATATGATAAAGATAATGAATTGTATCTAACCCTTTATAGAAATTCAATGAATTATTTGCATCTTTTCAAAAATACAGACTCCTCTACTGATCCAGATAATTCAGAACCTTATTTTAAACGTTTAGCTCAGCGTATAAATAGTTATAATGAGAAGATGAAGCAATATCAAGCGCAGATAGAGCAGTCTCGAAAAGAACTAGGCTCCATTCGGAGCTCTCTTGAGGAGTCTCGTAGACAAATATCTCAGAACTATTTTTGACGGTAAAGAAATTGATACATCGACCTTAGGAAGTGATGAGGCAGCGATTTTAAAAGCAGTCAGTGATGAAGCAGATCAAAATAGTGTAAGACAAGCTTTAGCTAAGCAGGTTGTTAATACTTTATCAGATTCAGATGAATTGCCCATAGATTATACTAATCAAGTAGATAGCACGATTGCTTCTATTAGTGTTAATCCTAGTGATTATGGAATCTTATTTAATAAACTAAAAAGAGTTTGGAGCTTTTAACAGATGGACAAATCAATTCATATTACGCAAAATTAAGCCTATTGTCGAAATATGCGAGCATTAAAAGGTAGGACTACTGGTTCGATGCCAGGCTATACGTTTATAACCGTAGCTAATGATGTGTTGCCACCTACAGAGACTCAAACGGTTACAATGACTCATGTTTATCCTGAGCTCTCTTCTGCAGGAACTGGAGCTAAGAAATATATTGAAACTCCTATTCGTGTGACAAATGTACGTAGTTAAGGGTGCCAAGGGAGCCACAGTAGTCCCAAGCGTTGATAAGATTTCAGCACTGACTACCCTCCAACTTCAAATTCAACTTTCTCCCAATTATGGACTGAATACTATTATGTTTTGAACTTGAAATTGGTAGTGAAAGAATTCCTTTGGAGTATAGTTTCTTTTATGATGATAATAAAGGAAATGTTGCGTTAGTAAAGAAAGATTTATCCCATATTTTTGACCAACTATCTCGAATTGATATAGCGTCGACTATGGTTAAGAATTTATATGGTAGCCCAACATCATCGTATAACAATGTTGACATAGCTAATCCAGCGAGTGACTCAGTTGCGAAGATGTATGGGAACATTTCACCATCATCTGTAGCGGATAAGTTGCAACAGAAAGATGTGGATCAATATAGACAGTCAGGAATTGACCCTATATGTTAAATTAAGTGTAGAGATAAATAGACTTCAGGCAAATATAGCCTCTCTTCCTCAACTGGCAAAAGAAGAATTACCTAGCGATTATTTTGAAACAATTGTTAAAGACTTAGACGATTGGCACCAAGAGGCATCTAATAAGTTGAATGAGGAGTATGAGAAGTGGAAAAAAAATGGCCCAGAGCTTTTAGAGATTTCTCCAACAAGTTCAGGTGACGGTTTGTCAAATAGTAGACTTTTATACAACAGATGATAGTAGTAATAGTCTATTGGATATTGTTACAAAACTTGCCTCTAATACTCGAAGCACTTCTGATACAATCATCTCTAATGGGAACACAATTGGATCTATGGATACACAATTTAATACTTTAGCAGAGCAAGCTAAAAGAGTTCAAGGAGAAGTGAAGGAAGTTCATCAGCAAACGGAATCACTTATTAAGAATCAGGCTAAGAATGTTGAAGATAGTACTGAATTTAATAAGAACTTCCAAGGAGTACTATCAAATGCTCGTTCGAACGGAACGGATAACCAAGCTGTTTTAAACTTCTTATCCAACCCAGTTGTAACTGAAAAAACCAATCAATCTGGTGTTTTATCAAATACACCGATCTGGGTTTATCTACTTGTAATCTTACTTTTAACCAATATTGCGACTGGGCTAACAATTAGAGAGTATGCTCATAGAAAGAAAGAGAAAAATAGTTGAAAAAGGAAGAAGAGCACTTCGAATAGATAAGAATTATTTTTCTCATCAAGTCTTACAAAATTATCAGGAAAAGTGCTTTTATAAAGGAATTTTTTTATTGTTTTCCTATCTTAAATTTGGTATAATAAAGGTGAATCCAGAGGCAGGCTAGAAAGGAAAAAATCGGAAACGAAACAGCCGCTGATGGTCGTTTTGCACATTGCAGTTTGAAATAAGGAGAGGAGGTTTATCATGTCTTTGTCTACCTTATTTGAAGTATCAATAGCTATTTTGGGTGTGGCCTCTGCTGGTTACCTCATCTATGCCTATTATGAGTTTCTAAAAGATATAGCTCATATGGAGAAAGTACATCATTTTCATCACGGAGGTTGAGACAAAAGTGTCTCGACCTCGCTTTTTATTAGAAAGAGATCCTTGAGGTTGCAGCTGCTTGCTCAAGAGCCACGGATTGTTGAGCAACCTCGTGGGGCTGGGACTATTTGTAAGGTCTGGGAAAGCTTTTAAAGCTGTACTTAGAAACATGAAAGCAAGCTGGATGTTTGAAAGTTTACTTTATCCCAGCGCCTCCTGATATTCTGTCCTCTTGGTTTTCATATTGATTTAAAAAATGTTAAAATAGTAGGCAAGAAAGCGGAGAGAATGCATGCCAAAAGAAGAAAATTTAACGGGGAATCAGGTTGTAGCCCTAACAAAAAAATATTTAGCTGCAGAGGATGTGGCTTTTGTTCAAAAAGCGTTGATTTATGCGATGGAATGCCATAGCGGGCAAACTCGTAAGTCGGGAGAGCCCTATATCGTCCATCCGATTCAAGTGGCGGGAATTTTAGCCAAGCTCAAGCTGGATGCTGTTTCAGTAGCCTGTGGTTTTTTGCATGATGTCGTAGAGGATACGGCGGCGACCTTGGACGATCTGGAGCGAGAATTTGGCCATGATGTGCGCGTGATTGTGGATGGTGTGACCAAGCTTGGGAAAGTCAAATACAAGTCTCACGAAGAACAGTTGGCGGAAAAATCATCGTAAGATGCTCATGGCTCATGTCAGAAGACCTTCGAGTGATCTTTGGTCAAGCTGGCTGACCGTCTGCATAATATGCGTACTCTGAATCATTTACGGCCAGACAAGCAGGAGCGAATCTCGCAGGAAACGATGGAAATCTATGCTCCTCTGGCCCATCGTTTGGGGATTTCCAGTGTCAAGTGGGAATTGGAAGACTTATCTTTCCGTTACCTCAATCCAACGGAATTTTATAAAAATCTCCCACATGATGAAGGAGAAGCGCCGAGAGCAGGGAAGCTCTAGTAGAGGAAGTTGTCCACAAGATTGAAAACCTACGCGGGAGAGCGTAATCTTCATGGGAAGATCTATGGTCGTCCCAAGCATATTTACTCCATCTACCGCAAAATGCAGGACAAGAAGAAGCGGTTTGATGAGATCTACGATCTGATTGCCATTCGTTGTATTTTGAGCACTCACAGTGATGTCTCATGCCATGCTGGGCTACATCCATGAGCTTTTGGAAACCCATGCCAGGGGCGTTTCAAGGATTATATTGCTAATCGCAAGGCCAACGGCTACCAGTCTATCCATACGACCGTTTATGGTCCTAAAGGTCCGATTGAGTTCCAGATTCGAACCAAGGAAAATGCACGAAGTCGCAGAATACGGGGTCGCTGCTCACTGGGCCTATAAAAAAGGAATTAAGGGTCAAGTTGATGGCAAGGAATCGGCCATCGGGATGAATTGGATCAAGGAATTGATGGAATTGCAGAATCAGTCAGGTGATGCAAAGGAATTTGTTGATTCAGTTAAGGAAAGCTACCTGGCTGAGGAAATCTATGTCTTCACACCGGACGGAGCAGTACGTTCTTTACCCTAAGGACTCAGGACCCATTGATTTTGCCTATGAGATCCATACTAAGGTTGGGGAGAAGGCGACAGGAGCCAAGGTTAATGGCCGCATGGTGCCGCTCAATACCAAGCTGAAGACTGGGGATCAGGTGGAAATCATCACCAATGCCAATTCCTTTTGGACCTAGTCGTGACTGGCTTAATCTTGTCAAGACCAGCAAGGCTAGAAATAAAATCCGTCAGTTCTTTAAAAATCAAGACAAGGAGCTGTCTATTTCTAAAGGGCGGGAGCTCTTGCAGGCTCAATTTCAGGGAGAATGGTTATGTAGCCAATAAGTACATGGACAAGAAGCACATGGAAGATGTGCTCCAAAAGACCAGCTATAAGACTGAAGAAGCGCTTTTTGCGGCAATTGGTTTCGGTGAGATCGGTGCCATTAGTATTTTCAATCGTTTGACAGAAAAAGAGCGCCGTGAGGAAGAGCGGGCCAAGGCTAAAGCAGAGGCAGAGGAATTGGTCAAGGGCGGTGAAGTTAAGGTCGAAAATAAAAAAGACACTCTTAAAGTCAAGCACGAAGGCGGTGTGGTCATTCAGGGAGCGTCTGGTCTCCTCATTCGGATTGCTAAGTGCTGTAATCCTGTGCCTGCTGACGACATTGTTGGTTACATTACCAAAGGACGTGGTGTGGCCATCCACCGGCAAGACTGTATGAATCTCAAGGCTCAGGAAAATTATGAACAGCGCTTGCTTGATGTGGAATGGGAAGACAATAACACGACCAAAGAGTACACGGCCCACATTGATATTTATGGTCTCAATCGGTCTGGCCTCCTTAACGATGTGTTGCAGGTGCTGTCTAATACCACAAAAAACATCTCAACGGTTAATGCCCAGCCAACTAAGGATATGAAATTTGCTAATATCCATGTTTCTTTTGGCATTGCTAATCTGTCCATGCTGACGACGGTGGTGGATAAGATTAAGAGTGTGCCAGAGGTGTATTCGGTCAAACGAACCAATGGCTAAGTGCGAGCTTGTCAGAGTGGATGTTAGTCAGAAATAAAGGAAAAGATATGAAAATTGTCATTCAGCGTGTCAAACGTGCTCAGGTTAGTATTGACCAGCAGCTGCATAGCAGCATTGAACAAGGTCTCCTGCTCTTGGTAGGTGTCGGGCCTGATGATAGTCAGGAAGATATGGACTATGCGGTCAGGAAGATTGTCAATATGCGATTTTTCCGATGCTGAGGATAAGATGAATCTTTCTGTTCAGGATATCGGAGGGGAGATTCTTTTCCATTTCCCAATTTACGCTCCATGCAGATACCAAAAAGGGAAATCGGCCAGCCTTTACAGGGTGCAGCTAAGCCGGATATGGCTAGTCCCTTTTATGACAGGTTTAACCAGCTGTTGGCTGAACAAGTGCCAGTCAAGACGGGCGTGTTCGGAGCAGATATGCAGGTGGAATTGGTAAATGATGGCCCAGTGACTATTTTGCTTGGACACCAAGAATCGATGAAGGAGTTATGCGCCTTTTGAAGGTTAGTGGTTTAAGACCAAGCAAAAATAGTTTGTTTCTTTTTCTAGAGAAAAACTCATATTTATAGGATTCATAAGTAACTTTTAATAGACCAGATGCTGGTTTCCTTAGAAGTTCTTATGAGGCTTTTTGTGTGGTTTAAAGGCGATATTATTCTAGCAGGTGGATTTGGAGTTGATAGGGCGGAAGGGAAGACATGGGTTGCTCCTTGTCAGATGCGACAGATGTCTAGGGCTTATTGGAAAAGGGCTTTTACGACTTATGGTATAATGATATATATA
>BNJT01001932.1_pt1 | contig 36104 bp, 57 predicted proteins | sample 8540491 | NCBI WGS metagenome assembly BNJT01 (sample SAMD00202455, study PRJDB9452) | human saliva metagenome | host: Homo sapiens | reverse complement strand
GAGAGCCTCGATTCTTGCGCCCACACGGGCGCGAGGACCCTATGATTGCCCTCATGCGCCTCCGACCGCCTCTCATCGACGACGAATCTCCTTCGCTCGCGCTCGCCCTGACGGCAGGCGTGGGTGAGTCGCGTCATCTCTGCTGGTCGCCGCCATGTCGCAGGGCCGGTACTACCCGGGCGTGGTCGGCTTCGGCGGCATCGGCTCTGAGCGCAGCGTCCGAATCCTCGGTCGCGTCCTCATGGCGCGCGGCGACGACGGTCGTTCCTGGCTGCAGACCCAGCGCGGCTGGCGTCAGTTTTTTTCAACGCGCAAGTCCCCCGCCAGCCCGTTCTCATTACGGTCGGCAACGCCCGCCGACTTGCCTTCGCAGACCGCGGCGGATTCGTCGACATGACGGTTCTGGGCCACGGCCTCGAACCCGGCTGGCACAACGCATCCATCCAGGTCCTGCACGCTGACGACGTGCGAGCACTCGGTCTGGCCGAGGACACCGCCGCCAAGCTCGCGACCACGCTGCGCACGGCAACCCCGCTGCCCGCCCCGGCCTCGGCACTGTACGAGCGTCCCCGCAGGGCCGCATCCGCGCCAGCCGCCCCACCTCCGTGCGCGTGCGCATCGTGTCCGACCACGAACACTTCGGCGTGGTCTCCGACATCGACGACACCGTCATGGTGTCGATGCTGCCGCGCCCGATCACGGCCGCGAAGCACGCCTTCTTGGACCGCGTCTCCTCACGCGAGGCCGTCCTCGGCATGGCGCACCTGCTGACGACGCTGACGACGTCGTCGGCCTCATCGGAGGGCGTACCCGAGGGCACCCACTCCCCGATCATGTACCTGTCCACCGGCGCGTGGAACGTCGTGCCGACGGTTCGTTCTTTCCTGGAGCGCTCAGGCTATCCGGCTTACGGCTTCCTCATGACGGACTTCGGACCCTCGAACACGGGGTGGTTCTGTTCGGGGCCCCGAGCACAAACGCCGCGAGCTGCGACGCCTGGCCCGCATGTTCCCGCACGTGCGTTGGCTCCTCGTCGGCGACGACGGGCAGCACGACCCTGAGATTTACGCGGAGTTCGCGCGCGAATTCCCGCAGTGCGTCGCGGGTATCGCAATCCGTTCCTCTGTCCGAGCTCGAGCAGTTTATGGCGCACGGCAGCTTCGTAGCCATGGTGCCCGACGCCCTGTGGACCGTCCCCGAGTCCGTCCCCGTCTGGTACGGCTCGGACGGCGAGGCCTCCTGGAGAACATACGAGGCCGTGGCACGGCAGGGCCGCTGACCGGCCGCTGATCGCGTCATCCCCTCGCCCGCGATGCGCTGCACTCAACGAGCGCCGCAGAGAAGCGAAAAGGCCGCCCACTCGGGGCGGCCTTTTCTCTGTCTTAGTCCTGCTGCGTGCCCGACATCGGGCGGCACTTCGCGGGCTGCTCGATCGAGTCGTTGGACTTGAGGACTCAGCTGCACGTCCTCGGCGCTCATCGCCTCGTCGTAGAAGGTGCCGAGTTCGACCTTGACGGTGGCGTCCTCCGCGTCGCTCAGGCGCACGTGGGAGCCGGGGAAGAATCGGGCCACCGAATAGGCGGCGTCCACCGAATCCGCGCCAGCCGTGATGCGCACCCTACCGGTGTACTCGACGTCCGAATTGGTGGGTTCCTCGGTCTGGAAGCCGGCGGTCTGGAGCATGTCCGTCGCCTTGGAAGCCAGGCCCTGATGCTGGGTCGTGTTGATGACCATGACGGAGACCTGCGAGGGCGCCACGGGCTTCGCGTCCGCCGTCGGACACGGGATATCGCCGGTCTCGGCGTACTTTCGACCTTCACGGAGAAGTCGTTACCGAACGGGACGGGCACAATGCCGGTAAACACGAGGGCGGCTGCCACCGCAGCCACTATCATCGCAATGCCGATGACAGCGAACGTCGTGTTCTGGCGCTGCTGACGCTCGCGCAGGAAACGCTGACGCGGAGTGAGGGCAGGGCGGGGCGCGTTCGGAGTACTCACAGTATCCACCCTAGCTAATAGGGGCGGCCCGAGGCCAGACAACGCCCCGTCAGGCACATTACATCTCGCCGACGCGTCCCCCTCAGCGTTACAGTAAGGTCACCCTGAGTAACGGGGACATTCCGCACGCCACCAGCCTTCGAAGGGCACCGACGCGCGCGAGGCGGCCCCGGCCTCGTTCACCCCCACCGAAAAGAGGACCGCGATGAGCTTCTTGGATTCCGACCTGCTCGCCCGCATCCACGAGCGCGCCGCCGACGCGGACGCCGCCAACACCTACCCCGAGAAGGACCTGGAGGAGCTGCGCGAGGCCGGATACCTGTCCGCATTCGTCCCCACCGAGTTCGGTGGCGCCAGCTGAGCCTGACCGAGATCGCCGCCGAGCAGACGGCGCTGGCCAAGCCGCGCCCGGCACCGCGCTGGGCATCAACATGCACCAGATCATCGTCGGCCTGGGCCGCCACCTGGTCGCCCACGGCAACGCGCGCGGCGAGCAGATCCTGCGCGACGCGGTCACCGGAGAGGTCTTCGGCTTCGGCATCTCCGAGCCGGGCAACGACCTCGTCCTCTTCGGCTCTCACGACGCGCGCGACCGCGACCGAAGCGGGCGGCTACTCCTTCGAGGGCACCAAGATCTTCACCTCCCTGTCCCCGTGTGGACGCGCCTGCTCGTCTTCGGCCGCGCCGAGACCGAGGAGGGCCCCAAGTCCGTGTTCGGCATCGTCCACCGCGACGACGAGGGCTACTCGATCAGGACGACTGGAACACGCTCGGCATGCGCGCCACCCAGTCCATGACGACGCTCCTTCAGGGCGTCACCGTGCCCGCCGATCGTATCCTGACGATCACGGACCCGGGCCCGAGCGCCGACCCGGTCATCTTCGGCATCTTCTCCCACTTCGAGATCCTGCTGGCCGCCACCTACCAGGGCGTGGGCGAGCGCGCGGTCGAGGTCGCCGCTGAGCACGTGGCGAAGCGCCGCTCGGTGAAGAACCAGACGACCTACTCCAACGACCCCGACATCCGCTGGCGTATCGCCGAGGCGGCCCTCATCATGAACGCAGTCGGCCCGCAGATCCGCGAGCTTGCGCGCGACATTGACGAGGGCGTAGACCGCGGCCGCTCCTGGATGCCCCAGCTCTCCGCCGCGAAGAACGCGGCCGCCGAGGCCACGCTGCGCGCCGTCGAGCAGGCCATGCGCGCGTGCGGCGGCAGCGCCTACTACAACACGCACGAGCTCTCGCGCCTGTACCGCGACGCGCTCGTCGGCCTCTTCCAGCCCTCCGACCAGGAGTCCCTGCACGCCGCGTGGGCCAACCTGATCCTGGGCCCCCATCGGGAGAAGGCTCAGTAGGCTCACGCAGACGCAGTGGCGGGCCCGAGATTTCCTCGGGCCCGCCACCTTCTATGCGCGTATTATCAGTTGTTCCAGCTGAACTTCTGGGGGACCGATCTCGCCGGTCGTGCCGGTCATCCAGCCGCCGCGCGCCAGCGCGAAAGGACTGGCCGGTCTTGGTGTTCCAGCAGCTGACGCCGTCCTGCGTGGAGTGGCAGGCGTAGTCGCCCTTGGTCGCGGCGGCGCCGTACGCGAGGGCGTTGCCGCCGCCCGGAACCGCGCTCTCGCAGGACTGGCTAAGCCTTATCCTTCGAGGCCGTGAGGGACGCCGACCTGACCGTCGGAGCAGGGAGGCGTAGCCGTCCTCGGCCCAGTCGGATTCCTTGATGCCGCAGCTGACACCGTCAGCGGTGAAGGAACACGTGATGTTGCCGGACGGGGAGGCGAAAGCGTCTACGGTGATCGCACCGGCGGGAGCCGGGTACTTGACGGGCTCCTCCGTGGTCGCACTCGGGGACGGCGTCGCGTTGGCGGGCGCCGAGGAGGACGCCGAGGGGGTCGAGTCCGTTCCCTGGCCGGACCCTCGTATCCGCGCGTGAACACGTAGATAACGAAGCCGAGGAGGATCACGGCGATCAGGCCCAGGATGCCCAGGACGAGGCCCATCATCGGGAAGCCACGGCTCTCCTTCTCTTCCTTCCGCGCGACCTCCTGCGAGGAGGTGGACTGCACCTGGTAGGAGGCGCCGGCACCGGGTAGGCCTGCGGTGTGGTCTGGGCGCGAGCGGGCGTGCCCGACGCGCTGGGGTAGGAGGAGCCGGCGGACGCGCTCGGGTAGACGGCGGTCGCCTCGGGATCCTGCGTCCCCTTGCTAGCCATGATGGACTGGCGCTGCACCTGGGCGACGACCTGCTCGCGAGCACCCACCTGCGGGACGGGAGCATTCCGCCGACGACCGCCGAGTAGGGGGTGGTGCGCTCGACCTGCGGTAGGAGTTCACGCCGCCCTGACCCAGCACGTACATGCCGGACTCAGAGGTGCGGATCGAGGATCCGGCGACCGCGCCGGACACGTCTCCGTGCATGACGAGGGTAGCCGTTGGAGTCGATGTAGCCGTCGTAGTCGTCGCGGGCCTCGAGGGCCGCGTTGACCTGCGGGTCGTTGAACTGGTGCAACCAGTCGAGCAGCCCGCGATAGGCGTGCGGGTGCGCGGCCACGGCCGGGCGCAGCTCGGGGTAACGATACGCCAGTTGGCGCAGCGCTTCGGCGTCGGTCGACGGGTCCTGGGCGGCCGCCGCAGGGTCGTCGAAATGCAGCTCTTCAGCCATCGAAACTCCAGACTTCATGGTCGCGAGGGTTGTTACACAATACCGCGATCAGGGGTCACAAGTGAAACCTTCACCATATTTTTTCCCACCATGCGGCGCTGTCACTTGACAAATGCTCTATGAGTCCGCTCGAAAGATAAACCTGTCAAAGTCCAGCGTTTCGATGTCGCGCGCGAGGGAGCGAACCTGATCGTCCCACCCCGGCCTCGTCGCTGAGAAGCCGTCGGGCGCGCCCAGGTCGCGCGCCTGCTGGAGGGCGAAGGAACGGACCCCCATCTCGCGCGCTCGCGCCGCCACCTCGAAAGCCGTCGCCGGGTCCGTCCGGGTAGACGGTCAGGCGCACCTCGTGGTCCACCTCGGGGTGGGCCAGGACGATGCCCAGCGACTCCCAGGCCCGCTCGCCCGCGCCGCTGCGCCCCGCCACGGCCTCGTAGTTGCCGGGGGTCGCCTTCACGTCGATGCCCACCCAGTCGACGAGGCCCGCGCCGAGCAGCTCCTCCAGGCGACGCGGATAGGGGCCCGCGGTGTGCAGGCCGACGCCGAAGCCGAGCTGGCGCACGCGAGCCATCGCCGCGCCGAGCGCGATCTGCCGGGTTGCCTCGCCGCCGGAAAACACGACGCCGTCGAGGAGGCCGCGCCTGCGCGCCAGCAGATCCTCGAGCGCGCCCCACGCGACCACGCCCGGGATACGCGGGTCGATGATCGCGCTGTTATGAGCGAGTACGGGCACGCCCACGGGCACCCCTGCAGGAACAGGGACGCCGCGAACTTCCCCGGCCAATCCACGGTCGACATCGGCACGAGACCGGCGATCTGCAGGTCGTCCGGCGTCCACTCGCGCGCAACCCGCCCCTGAGCGAGGCCGGGGACGCCCAGGCTCAGCGCGCCCTCCCGGGTTGCCCCGGCCTCTCCGTCATGGGGACGGGCGCTCACGTCAGCGGCTCCCCGCGGGAGGGAACGCGCTGACGAGCTCACCGTGCGCATCCGCGGCGCTCTCGGAGAACATCTGGCGCTCGTGGTACTCGCCCTTCTTGCCGATGTTGAAGGACTGGACGGGGCGGAAGTAACCCATGACACGCGTCCACACCTCACATGCCTGCGGCTCCGCGTGGGGATGGGCGGCCGCGCACTTCTCGCAGGTGAAGTGCTCGCCGGCCAGATAGCCGTGGACCGGGCAGATCGAGAAGGTCGGCGTGATCGTGATGTAGGGGACCTTGAAAGCCGTCAGCGAGCGGCGCACCATCTCTTTGCAGGCCTCGCCCGAGGATACGCGCTCGCCCATGTACAGGTGCAGGACCGTGCCGCCCGTGTACTTGCCCTGTAGGACCTCCTGGTCCTCGAGGGCCTGGAACGGGTCGTCCGTGTAGGCCACGGGAAGCTGCGAGGAGTTCGTGTAGTAGGGCTCAGCGTCCGTGCCCGCCTGGATGATGTCAGCGAAGCGCTTGCGATCCTCCTTCGCGAAGCGGTAAGGTCGTGCCCTCCGCGGGGTCGCCTCCAGGTTGTACATGTGGCCGGTGGCCTCCTGGAGCTGGACCATGCGCTCACGCACGCGATCAGGATGCGCGCGCACATGTCGAAGCCGCGCGGGTCCGTCAGGTCGTAGGCGTCGTCGCTGAAGTTGCGCACCATCTCGTTCATGCCGTTGACGCCGATCGTCGAGAAGTGGTTATCGAGCGTGCCCAGGTATCGCTGCGAGTAGGGGAAGAGGCCGTGGTCCATGTGGTACTGGATGGTCTCGCGCTTGATCTCGAGGGACTTCGAGGCCAGGTCGATGAGTTCGTCCATGCGCGCGACGAGGCCCCTCCTCGTCCCCCTGTACAGGTAGCCGAGGCGCGCCATGTTGAGCGTGACGACGCCGATCGAGCCGGTCAGCTCCGCCGATCCGAAGAGGCCGTTGCCGCGCTGAGGAGCTCGCGCAGGTCCAGCTGCAGGCGGCAGCACATGGAGCGGATCATGTGCGGGTCCAGGTCGGAGTTGATGAAGTTCTGGAAGTAGGGCAGGCCGTACTTCGCGGTCATGTCGAAGAGGGCGTCGACGTTCTCGCCCTCCCAGTCGAAGTCGGGCGTGATGTTGTAGGTCGGGATCGGGAACGTGAAGACGCGGCCGTCCGCGTCGCCGCCCGTCATGACCTCGATGAAGGCGCGGTTGATGAGGTTCATTTCCCGCTGCAGCTCGCCGTAGGTGAAGTCGACAACCTCGTCGCCGATGAGGGGTGCTCGCCCGCGAGGTCGTCCGGGCACGTCCAGTCGAAGGTCAGGTTCGTGAACGGGCACTGGCTGCCCCAACGCGAGGGCACATTCAGGTTGTAGATGAGCTCCTGCATGCACTGCACGACGTCCTCGTACTCCATGTCGTCCAGGCGCACGAAGGGGGCCATGTAGGTGTCGAAGGAGGAGAAGGCCTGGGCGCCCGCCCACTCGTTCTGGAGGGTGCCGAGGAAGTTGACGATCTGGCCGCAGGCCGAGGAGAAGTGCTTGGGCGGGGCCGAGGGCGATCGCGCCGCCCACGCCGTTGAAGCCCTCCCTGGATCAGGCGCTTGAGGGACCAGCCGGCGCAGTATCCGGCGAACATGTCGAGGTCGTGGATGTGGTAGTCGCCCTCGCGGTGCGGCGCGCCGATCTCGGGGGTGTAGACGTGTTCGAGCCAGTAGTTGGCGACGATTTTACCCGCCGAGTTCAAGATGAGGCCGCCGAGCGAGTACCCCTGGTTCGCGTTGGCGTTCACCCGCCAATCGGAGCGGTCGAGGTACTCCCTGCACGGTTGCGATGGCATCGACGTCGTAGCGGGGCGAGCTGGTCATGTTCCTTGTCCTATCTTGATTCCGGTGTGTGCTGTGCGGGCACTGCGTTGTGGAAGGTGTGTGGCGTTTGTGGCTCTGTGGTGGCGCTGCGCGCCCGTTCGTACCCTCTCGTCTCACCGGGCGAGGTCGGGCGGAGCGGCGCTGCTGTTCGGACGCGTGATCGACACGTCGTGGGTGCTCCGCCCTCGTGGGGCGAGGCCGTGGCACTGTGGGTGGAGGTGGTTCCCTTCACCCGGCGTGAGGCTCCCCTAGATCTGGGGACATGCGACCATCAATCACTAGATGTAGTGCTTGATGCGAACGGTGACCACAATATCTAGTGTCATACGTGCGTCAGATGCGCGACGCGCGCGGCGAGCAGTTCCGCTCGTCACGCGTGCCCTTTTTCGGCACCCATAGGGGACCAACGTCCCGTCGTGCAGCTACGCTCGGCCACGCGCAGCCGTCAGCGACCACCCCACAAAACGAGGCCGTGACCGGAAAACCCGGCCACGGCCTCGTTGATCGATGCGGATCAGACGAGGAAGGGTAGCTTCTTCACCAGCCCGAGCCTCTTCCACCACGAGCCCAGGCCGAGCGTGTCGCCCGCGCTGGTCAGCGGCATCAGGATCAGAACGAGCGCGTAGACCAGGTGCTCGTTGACGACCGGGTTGAGCGAGCCCCACCCACGGCGCGACGGCCGCATACATGAAGCCCAGCATGACGACGCCCGCGACGGCCGCGAGGCGCGTGCCAATGCCGAGCAGGAACGCCAGGCCGATACCCAGGGTCCCAGCATGAACAGCCAATCCATCGCGGGGACGGCGAGGGACTCGAAGAAGGAGGCCAGCGGCTTGCCGGTCGTCGCGCCCGTCAGGTAGCTCTGCGCGGGCGTGCCGCCGTTGACCCACGCGCGCGACGGGGCCCGTCGAATAGTGCAGGCCAAACGTCTTATCCACGAACGACCACAGGAAAATGAAGCCGACCGCGATGCGCAGCGGGGCCAGGACGAAGCGCGCAGGCCTGGAGGTGACGACGGCTGATGCGGGGCGAGGCATGTCGGTCCTTTCGGGACGGGTCTGCGGGTGGGCGTTGTGCAGGGCGTCGACGGCGTGCCGCCCGTCTCCCCATTATCCACTGGCCAAAGCCCCACAACGCCAGGGACGGGCCATCGAAGCAGCCCAGTTGCAGGACGTCATGAGGACGACGAGCCTTCGAGCACACAACTGCGCCCTGCCGGGCCCGGAACAGTTTCCGACCCCTTCGCCGAAATCGCAGACCGCTTCGCCCACAACAACCCATTGTCAGCATCTTTCTCCAAGACGGTCTGCACTTTGGGCACACACCACCTCGAGTCGCAACCCCACCGGCACCCGGCGGGGATTGCACTACATGAGGGTCCGACACGCCAGCGACACGCTGTGCGACTGCCTCGTGTCGTGCAAAACCCCACCACTGCCAGCATGGAGGGCGCACGCCGCTTACAAGACCGAGCGCAGTGCCGATTGGCGCAAAAAACTCGCCCAACACGGGGCCGCCAACGGCCCTTGCGCGACTCGCCCAGCGCACCTGAAAAACAGCCTTTTTCGCCCACTTCAAAGCCTGCCGGGCGAACTTTTCGCGCTCACGCACGCGCCAGGCCGCGCGGGGCGAACTTTTCGCGCCTCAATGAAACCGCCACCGCCTTTGCTAGCTCATTCACGGGTGCGCATGAAACCAGCGACGCCTTTGCTCGCCCACAATGCCGCAAAATCAAGCATTTCGCGCGAGCAAAGGTGCCAACGGTTTCACCCCACCACGAAGACCGGGCCGCAATGGTGCCACCGGTTTCAGCCCGGCACACGCTGCACCGAATCGGCAAGCGATGCACCAGTTAATACACCATTGCACTAGCTACTAAAGCAGTGCATTGCCAGCCCAAGTAGTGCAATGCCCTGAGGAACAAGCGCGATCGCGGAGATGAGCCCCCGCCCCACAATTCCGCATGCAATTCCAACCAGCCCGATCCCACGTCAACGCAGAATCCGCAGAATTCCAACGATCAAACTTCAAACCATGAAACACATTCGAGGGAACTGCATGCGAAATTGCTGGACCGGCAGGGGACAGCTCCACAGAAATCTCGCACGTAATTCGATTAGAAGAAGTTTCAACGAGCTCTGAAAACGTTGCAATTGCAACGATCTAAATTCAATGTTTGAAATAGTCGCGGGGGAATTACGTGCGAAAATTGCTGGGGCGGCGGGGCCTGACCGGGCTTCAAGACAACGCACCGAGCAACATCAGCGTCCAGGCCCCACTGGTGTGGAGGGCGCCGAAGGGACCCTGCCGCGGTGCCGGTGGGCGGCGGCGGGGGCCTGGCCGGGCTTCAAGACAACGCACCGAGCAACATCAGCGACCAGGCCCCACTGGTGTGGAGGGCGCCGGAGGGACCGGAGGGCACGGGCGGGCTTCGAGGCGCGGCGCCGAACGAAGTGAGGCCCCTAGCCTCGCGGGCGGCCGGGCCCTCCGGCGCCCGGAACACCAGCAGCGCCACCAGCATCGACACAGATCAGGCGGGGATCAGCAAAGATTTACTCGTCTAGCGAGGCGGTCAACCCTCATGCATGATGAGGCCGCACGGCGCTCACCCACGCGACGGCTGCGATGCCGAGGACGCGCGAGCGCCAGGGCCGGATCTGCAGGAAGTCCTCGAAACCGTACCCGGACCCGGGGATGCGGCGGACATGCTGAAGCCCCACATGGCGGCGCCGGTGGCCAACAGTGCGATGACAATGAGCCGAGGCTCGCCCACACCATGACGCGTTGAACTTTCGCGCCGTGCCGGGGGCGCCTCTCGATGGGCGACAGGGCGAGAGCCCACGCGCCCGCGATGAGGACTGGCGGTGATGACGTCGGCGGGCCGGTGCCAGCCTTCCATCATGACGGACACGCCCATGAGGGATGTCCACGCCCACCCGATCCACGCGGACGGGCTGCGGAACCACTGCGGGGCGACGACGATGAGGGCCAGCGACAGGGTGACGGCGACGGTCGTGTGCCCGGAGGGCAGCGAGTTTCAGCGCCGGTCGTGACGCCCAGGTTGGGGCGGGTGAGGATGTAGTCCTTGAGGTTTGCGTCGTGATGTTGGCACCGATGACTGCCCGAGGGCACGCCCGGCGAGCGTGGGCCGTCGTCGCGCGCGGCGACCAGGGCGACGACGATGCCCTAAGCCGCGACCATGACGGGCACGGACACGATGCCGGTGATGAGGGTGGAGAAGGCCTCGTAGCGCCTCGCGGAGCTCATGGTGCCCTCCATGAGGGATCGTGTCGAGGACCTGTCCGGGTGCGGTCGAGAGCGCCACGTGGCTGATGAGCATCGTTAGCAGCAGGGCAGATCGTGACGCCCCGAGACGTCGGGCGAGCTTGAGCCGGTACCAGGAGTCGGACAGGAGTCGACGAGGCTGGGGCGCGTTCGCCGTCGACATGTCGACAGGGCTCGGGGCCGGGGGTGCGTCCTCGGGCGGGCCGCTGGGTTGCAGGGGCGCTGTCCGCTCGGGAGGCGGTCAGGCGGCGTCGGCGGGTGCCGACGAACGCGTGCGGGGGCGCACGGGGCGCGAGCCTTTGGTGTGGGACTCATCGACGGTGGGGTCGGAGGGCAGGGGCGGCGTTAGGGGTCGTCCATGGTGTCCTCCGTTCGTGTCGATGCGATATTTCGTATCCACTGTAGTGGAGGGACGCGCGGGCGCGTGTATTGGTTCCGCTTTCTCGCGAATCGAAGGCAAACACACAGCGGGGAGTGGCCCCACACCTGCCCTGGCCTCGTCTGAGAGACGGGGCGGGCGCCATGTCAAGACTTGTCGGACAAGGTGGGCGCGCGCGGGAGGGAGGCCTCGGTTACAGTGGAGGTGTCCGATTCTGTACGTGTCACGCAGGGGGTTGTCAGTGGCTGCATCTTCACCTGTCAGCACCGATCGCATTCGGGATTTGTTGCGTTCCCGAGACGTGCGTTTCGGCGACTACAACGAGGGCGAGCTGGCGTATTTGACGCCGAATGCCGCTTTTTTCTGGAATGCGACGAACCCTCAGATCCTGCAGTTGCGTGCTCAGTGGCGCGGGATTGCGCGCACGCCTGAGCAGTTCGGCGAGCTCGCTCGCGAGGTCGCGACCTGCAATTCGACGCGCACGGGCCCGAAGGCGTACGTGGCTCCCCTCGAGGACGGCACGCAGTACGGCCTGATCGCGGAGTGCAACGTCGTGGTGATGTCGGGACTCACGCAGGCTCAGCTGGATAATTTCTTTGAGACGTCCATGTCGATGATCATGGGTTTCTTCGCGGATCTAGAGGTGACGTTGCCCGGGTTCGTGGATTGGGATTCCCAGGGTCGGGAGGTGTCGCTGTGAACGTTCCGTACGTGGTGCCCGAGGATGAGGGTGACCCTCTACCCCGCAGATTTTGAGCGGGTCGTTCAGGCTCGTGCGCGAGATGGGTTACGCGCTGGACGTGATCGAGAAGGGTCGTGCGGCGGGCGCGATTTTTGACGATATTCCGTTCCTGGTGTCTTTCGATACGGCGGGTCGCTTCCTGTCGATTCGCGCGCTGTGGGAGTCGGAGCTTCCCGCTGAGAGCGCGGAGCCCGCGCTGTTTGCGACCGCCGACAATTGGAACCGCGAGAAGTATTTCCCGACGGTGTACACGGCGACTTCTGCGGAGGGGACGCTGGGCGTACGCGGATTTCGTGGTGGACACGGAGGCCTAGCCTGTCGGACGTGCAGCTGCGTGACGCGATTTCGTCGGGCATTTCGACGGGTATCGCGGCGATCCAGTACGTGAAGGAGTCCGCCTCCGAGGCGCTGGGGCTCGGTGAATCCGGGCGCGAATGAGCGCTGACCTGTCCCTCCTCGCAGACGTCTTCGTCGAACGAGGCCGGGGCCTCCTCGTCCGATCGGGCACCGCAGGCCCGTCCTCTCCTTCTCCCGCGCACCTGCTCGATGTTCTGGGGCGTCTGAGCGCCGGGGATGATCGGCTGCTCGGCCACGTGACACTGCCGGGACGGTCGGGGCGGATCGCGGATTGGCCGCAGTGGGTGTCGCCTGCCGTCGTGGCCGCATGGGCGCGGCGCGGTGTGCGCCCGTGGATTCATCAGCGCGAGGCCAGCGGACGCTGTGCGCGAGGGCCGCGACGTCGTGCTCGCGACGGGGACCGGATCGGGCAAGTCGCTGGCCGCGTGGACGCCGATCCTCTCAGACCTGGTCGAGGCCGAGGATTCATCGCGTATTTCCGCATTCACCGCCGCCCGACGGCCCTGTACCTGGCTCCGACGAAGGCTCTGGCGGCGGATCAGCTGGCCTCGCTCATGTCGCTTCTCGGCCAGGATGACAAGCCCACCGACACACAGGCGAGCGCGGACCCGGAAGGAAGCCACGGCCTCGTCGACGAGCGCCTGCGACGTGTGCGCGCGACGACGGTGGACGGGGACACGCCGCGCGAGGCCAAGGAATGGGCGCGCGAGAGGGCCGACTCGATCCCTGTCGAACCCTCGATTTCTTGCACTACGTGATGCTGCCGTCGCACCAGCGGTGGTCGCGTTTCCTGGCATCGCTACGCCCTCATCGTCGTCTGACGAGGCCCACCATTGGCGCGGCGTGACCGGCTCGCACATCGCGCTCGTCGTGCGCCGTCTGCTGCGCGTCGCTCACCACCTGGGCGCGGATCCGCGCGTCGTCATGCTGAGCGCGACCGTACGCGACGCGGGTGCGGTGGGCCGCGCGCTCACGGGCGCGACGCGGTCGCCATCACCGAGGACGGATCGCCAGCGGGCGCCCACGAGCTGGTCCTGTGGCAGGGGTGCGATCATGGCTCGACGAGTCCGAGGTCGACATCTCTTCCTTCCTGGAGGCCCTCGACGCGCCGCCCGGCACCGCCACCCTCAAGGTCCCGATCGTGCGGCGCAGCGCCGGGGTCGAGGCCGCCAACCCTGGCCACCGCTTTCGTCGAGGAGGGGGCGCCTCCTCACCTTCGTGCGTCGCTCGCGCGCGGGGGCCGAGGCCGTGGCCGCGCAGGTGCGCGACCGCCTGTCGTCGCGCGGTTCCCCGAACGCGGGCCGGGTGGGCGCGTATCGAGGCGGATACCCGCCCTGAGGGCGTCGGGCACTCGAGGAGGCGATCCGCACGGGAGGAGTGCGGGCGCTCGCACGACGTCGGCGCTCGAGATGGGCCTGGACATCTCGGGCCTGGACGCGACGATCACGGTCGGCTGGCCGGGCACGCGCGTCCCTGCGTCAGCAGATCGGCTGCGCGGGTCGCGCGGGAGCGCCGGGCACGTCCGTGCTCATCGCTTCGATAACCCGCTGGACGCGTACCTGGTGCGCCACCCGAGCACATTCTCGGCGAGGTCGAGGCCTCCGTCATCGACCCTTCCAACCCGTGGGTGCTAGCGCACGTCGCAGCCGCGGCCGCCGAAATACCGATCACACCGTCCGATATCACCTACTTTGGGCCGGAACTGCGTGAGTCACCGAGCGTCTCGTCACCGACGGCTACCGCAAGCGACGGCCCGCCGGATACTTCTGGGACGCCACCAGGCCCGAGCGTCCCAGCGACCTCACCGACCTGCGCGGCGCCGCCGACGACGTCCAGATCGTCGACGCCGCCACCGGCACCGTCGTCGGCACCATCGACTCAGGCCTCCGCAGACGCCCCACGTCTTCCCGGGCGCCATCTACATCCACCAGGGGCGCACCTTCCACGTCCTGAGCCTCAGCTCCCTCACCACGCCCGCCGCCCCTGCCGCCCAGGGTGGCCGCGCGCGCTCCTGCCCGAGACGCCGGGCGGCACCCCAGGGAACCGACCACCTCGGGGGCGGGGAGCGGAGGGCGCCCAGGCCTCGTCGATCATCATCCCGCTGACCCGGGCCGACGACGCGCGCGTCGCCCTGGTCGAGAGGTGCGCACTCCCTGCGCACGCGCTCGGCGACCCACACGAGCGTCGAGGTGTGCGCCATCGAGGAGACGTACGTGTGCGGCGACGGCACGGTCACCTGGCATCACGGGCCGACGAACGTGTCGACGCGGGTCACCGACTACGACCCTGCTGCGCCTGCCCGGGCTCGAGTTCATCCGCAACATCGAGCTGTTCCTGCCCACCCACACGCTGCCCACGAAGTCCACGTGGTTCACCCTCACCCGGCGGCGCTGGCCGCGATGGGGATCGAGGCCGCAGACCTGGCGGGCACGCTGCACGCGACCGAGCACGCGATGATCGGGATCCTGCCCATCGTTGCGACCTGTGACCGCTGGGACCTGGGTGGCCTGTCGACCGAACTGCACGACGACACAGGCGCGCCCACCGTGTTCATTCACGACGCGTTCCGAGGAGGAGCCGGGCACGTACTCGCCAGCTTTCACAGCGCTCGGTCGTGGGTTGCCGCCACCCTCGAGGCAGTCTCCTCCTGCGACTGCGAGTCCAGGTGCTCGCGCTGCGTCCAGTCGCCCAAGTGCGGCAACGGAAACGAACCCCCTGTCCAAACAGGGAGCGATCACGCTGCTCACCTACCTCCTGGAGCGCGCACCGGGGCGTGATGCATTGCCTAACATAACTTGTTTTCTTTGAACACCTGGTCATATGCTGATCAGCGTCTCATTTTGTTCCGCAGGACACGTGTTTGGCGGACTCGCTACGCAGGAGGTGCGCCGTGGCTGACGTCGCTTTCGATTCCAACAAGCATGCCCAAACTCGGCAGGACGTCGAGCACGGGGGGGCAGCAATAGCCTCCAGCTCCGAGGCAATCACCCGCCTTTCCAACGGGCAATACGAGCGTTTCTGGACCGATGAGGCAGGCCCTCAGGCGCTGCGGAACGCGTTTATCGCTTTCCTCGGTGCATACGGCAAAAATTGCCGCTACCGAGCGCGATACTTCCGCTCCTTCGGGCGCAATGTCGATCAAGCAATCGAGGATTTCGCTGCCCTCGAGCAAGCCACCGGAGACGAACTGAAAGCCCTCCGCGACTCGATGGGCGACCCGTCGGCCCTACACCTCACCGACGCCAACTTCTTCAACGAGCCCTCCGCGGCATCTGCCGGGGGATCAGCATCGAGCACCGATCCCTGAACGACGGCGGGCGCCAACGGCGCGCCCACCCAGGAAGCACAGACGGAGTTCTGAGTCCAAGACGCACGATAGGAGACAAACATGGTGAGCAGCCCCATGTACGACCGCCTCATGAAGTTTGTTGAGGGCGTCGAGGAATCCCGCAAGCTCATCGGCTACGATCTCGAACATTCCGCGATCATTGCCGGAATGGGGATGATGAGCGCCCACGTGTCCCACTTCAAGGAATACCAGGGCTTCGAGGGGACAAACGGGCGAGGCCATTGACGCCTGGCTCGATCAGACGCAGCAACGCTACAGCAGCGAACGACAGGGGTACGTGACCGGCACCGAGCACTACGTCGAGGGTCGGCGCTGCTCATACACGCCGCCGAGGACGCAAAGCTCCCGTCACCGACGCTCCTGGATAAGGCCACCGAATCAATGCGGGGGCTTGCTCAGGTCGTCATTCCCTGTCACGAAGCACATGGGGCCATTCGGAGAGGCCATCAACACGATCGCCACGATCGGCGCCGCCTACGTAGACGCGATCGAGGCGCAGGCAAACGCGCAGCGCGAGGCTGCCGCCACGGTCATCCTGCAGCGGGTCAACGACGAGGCCCAGAAGCTCGCCGATCAGTTGCAGGCGCACACCGAGCGGGTCAAAGATCTGAAGGACGGCATTGATGATAGGTTCTTTCCTTCCCATTCAGGGTCCCTCTAGCCCATCCGTGTCCGATCAGCTCAACCGAGGCAACATGGGTATCACCCCACGAAGCAGGCGTGTACGGGGCCAGCCGTGATGACGACTACGGCCGTTCCGACCTCCGGGGTCAAGGCTCGGGCCTTTACGCGGACGGATACGACGAGGGCGGTCCCATCAATTCCCGCATCATGTCCTCGAAGCGCATACCTAACCAGTATATCTCCGAAGGAGAACCTGGTTCCCGCCTGAACCCCGTCACCGATCCGCAAGATCTGATGGATATCGACCTGCTACACACGCGCGTCAACGGCGACCGGCACGCGAACGGCGTCATCGGCGGTCACACCCGCTTCTCCCCGTCGATCGCGATCATCCTCTATGGCGTCTCAACGGTGGCCCTGCCAGCGAATCGTCGACGGCTGGTCGTCTCGGCGGAGCCGGCGTGCTCGGCGCAGGGGCGCTGGGCCTTCGCGGGTCCGCGCGAATGGGTTCTGCCGCGTCCATCATGGGACGAACCGGTGGAGTAGGAGTCGGAGGTTCGGCTGCTTCAGCTTCCCTGCGTACCGGTTCCTACTCCGGTGCCGGATTTGCGCAAGTACCGCCCCTGCTCCTGCTGGCGCGACCGGGGCTGGTGCCAACGGAACCTCTGGAGTGACGGGCATGTCGGGGCATCCGGCGCGAATGGCGCTGGAAGCTCCACGGCTTAGCGGTCGCGCCCAGGGAACCGGCGGTTTCATGGGCGCTGGCGGCGCTGGCGCCGGAGGAAAGAAGGATGAGAAGAAGGCCGAGCGACGCCACTACACGCCGTTCCGCTTTGAGGACGATGAGGACGAACTGCCCGAGGGCTACGTGAACCCCCTGTCGCAGACCTACGGGTCCGACAAGGACATCGCTCCTGTACCTCGCAAGGACGACGGATGGGATCCCCGCCAATGGTGACACGTACGAATAGCACGGCGCGTCTGCTCGGCGTTGCGGCCTCGGCCCTGGCGCTCACTGTGGGGACCACGGCACTACCCTCCGGACCGGCTCACGCGGCGGACACTATTACCGCCGCCGACCAGCCCTATTTCGCGTACTACCACCTCGACCAGGCGCGCGCGAAGGGCTACACCGGACAGGGAGTCACGATCGCCATCCTGGACGGCGAGGTCGACACCAGCGCACCAGAACTAGCAGGCGCTGACATCACGGATAAGTCGCCGTGCACGGTGACTTCGTCCACGCACACCAAAACCCATGGCACTGCCATGGCATCCCTCCTCGTGGCACGCGACTACGGCATCGCTCCCAATGCAAAAGTCCTCTCATACCGATTGGTTTTTTCCGATGACTCAGCTTAGCCAGATTGTTCGGGCGTCTCTGGTATTGACAAGAATGAATCCTCATCGCTGATCAATACTGCGATTAATGACGGCGCTCAGATCATTAGTATTTCATCGTCTAACAAGGCTGGAACGACTCCTCTCAAGTGGGCAATGGCGCGGGCAGTGTCTCAGGGGATCATCATCACCGCAGCCGCCGGTAATGATGCAAAGAACGAAACGGATGTCACCTACGAAAAATGGTCCGGTGTCATCGGCGTAACTGCCATCGATACCGACGGGAACTTTCAAGACTATTCCTCGTGGGGCGAAGGCGTCGTCAGCGCAGCTGTGGGAGGACCTGTAAAAAAATTCGTGACTATTCAAGTGGGGAATTCGTAACCACCAGCGGCACATCAGCTTCGGCTCCCCTCGTCGCCGGGTCTCTCGCGCTCGCCCGCCAGAAGTGGCCCCAGGCCACCACGAATCAGCTCCTTCAGCTCCTCATTCACACGGGGACCAACCCGGACCACACGTGGAACAAGTACACGGGTTACGGCGGCGTCGCGCCCGGCGCGATGGTCAATACGGACCCCAGCCAGTACCCGGACGAGAATCCTCTGGCAGTCAAGGAGGGCGGCTCCAGTCCCACACCCGACGAGGTCAAGCAGTACACCGACGGCGTTGTCTCCCCCTTCGAGATCGCCTACGACAACTCCTACACCTACCGGGGGCTGGACGAGAACGTGATCGGCGACAGCCGAAACACCTACCCCACCCACCTGGGGACCAGCCCGCGCTACCACGGCAAGTAGCTAACCTCAGAGTTATAGGACAAAAACGTGCTGGTGGAGGTTCGGTCCCACGCATCGTCGAGGGCGGGGTTTTGCAGCACTGGAGCCTCCCTTCGGCGTGTCACCGGCGTGTCGCGCCCCCATGGTGCAAATCCCCCGTCTGGTGGCGGTGAGGTCACGGTTCGGGGCGGTAAGGCGCCAAAATCGCAGACCGCCTCGGTGAAAAACATTGAAAAATAGGGTGTTGCGGCTGAGGTGGTCTGCGTTTTGGGCACAGCGGTGCCTGGCCTGGCATGTAGCTCGCACGCAAACCGCTGAATATGCGCGTCAACCCCTTGATCCGCACGTAAACCCGCAAATTGGCACGTTAACCCTCTAATGTGAGCGTGGGCGGGGCTGCCCAGGCTTGCATTAGCGGGCCCACGTGCGCATTAGCGGGCCCACGTGCGCATTAGCGGGCCCACGTCCGCGGCGAGGAGCACAGGCAGCTAGCACGCCTCGGCGCACGGAACGCAGCAGCATAAACTCGAGGGTTATAGGACATTTCGTGTTGCTGGGGTTAGTCCCAGGTGTTGTGGTAGGGGGTGGTGTGGTGGAGTTCGTTCCAGCAAATTGCGTCGCCCCAGCCGGGGATGATGGCGGTGGCTTGGTGGGTTTGGCTGGCGTTATACCAGGCGTTTTCGAGGTCTGCGTCGGTGGGGCATGGTGGCCAGGATTCTCGCTGCTGGCTGGGGGTGCGCAGAGTGGGTGTAGCACCACCAAAACACGGCTTTCATGCGTCGAGTCAGGCGCATACCGCGGTGGTCGCGCAGCATCTGGCGTAGGCGCGCGTTCGTGCTTTCGATCTGATTGGTTGTTGCGGGCATCGGCTGATCCCAGGTGGGGTCCAGGTACGTGAACAACAGGCCTTTGCCTGATGAGCTTGTTGAGGCTGTTACGAGCCCGAACAAGACGTTCGTGGGTGTATTCCCATCCTCCGTCAGGCCTGCGTGTTTTCTCCTCCAGGAAGTCCTTCCAGCGCGTGCACCACCCCTGGTAGGCACCGATCCATTCCTGAGCATCTTCTCGGCCCTCCACGTGCAAGAGTTGTTGCCCAAGAGCGTATAAGCCTTGTGAGGCCGCCAGTTTGGGGGCGCGTTGTGGTGGCTTGGCGAATACGGCAATACGCATGGAAGGTGCAGCGCTGGACGCGCGTGGTCGGCCAGATTCTCTTGCAGGCTTTTCGCGAACCCACTGCCCCCGTCAGTGACAACCAGGGCCGGTGGCGCGATCCGGCTCATGCGAGCGCTTCCCAGGCACGGGAATTCTCACCCTAGCCGCGTACCAACCCAGCACATGATCAGGTGTTTGAGCGATGAGAACCACGGCACCTCGGCCCAGGTGGATACCGTCAACGAAAAATGACCCTCATGAACCCTCATCGACGATCGGGCTAAACGGGCCATAACTGCCACAACGGCTCACAACGCCTGCGAAACGAACGTCCCCCGCCAGGCAAATCCACCTGACGGCGCCGACTGAGCAGCCAGGCCAAGAACTCATCAAGATGCTTGGCCGTGGAGTCTATTTCATTCAACGTCGTGATTTTTGCAGGGTTTACACCGCCACCGCTGACGACCTGATGAAGTCCTACCGTGACGGATCATGGGGCAACCACACACAGGGCACGATGCAGTATTCACAGAAACGAGGCAAACACGACCAACTAAAAAAGCTACTTTCCCGCGCAGCAAAGCCGAAAAGTCACCCTACCAGCAACACGATTTGTCCATCCTCATAGTTGGTCCCAACCAACTAAAACACCGACTTTCCCGCACCAGAAAGCCAAAAAGTCACGCCACCGGCAACACGTAGTGTCCTATATCCCAAACTCGAAGGCTACCGTAAGGCCGACCCCTTCGAGTATCCCATCAACACAGTGCAAGTCTTCCGATGCGCTCCCTTTCTTGGCTCACCCTTTGTGGGTGTCGCCCTTGGCTTGATGACTATTAATGTACGGACCCCACCTGTAGGGAACCATTGAACGAACCTGGCAATTTCCTGAGAATTTTTCACCGCTCGGGTCCGGCGCGTGCTCGAGCGCTCACATTCGTTGAAATACCAGCGATGTTGACTGGCTGCGTAAGCACCACCAGGCAGTCAGGACCGCGCACCTCGCAGGATTGAACACCACGCCATTCGCGCTCAGCAGCGGCGGACGCCGCCCGGCAGGGGCTGCTCCCCACATCCTCCCAGTCAGCCGTCGCTGACTGCTCTGCCCCGCCAGGGACGCCAGGTCGGCAACGGCCTGCAGGCGCACCCGCTCGCGGTGAGCAACACCAACCCCGCTGAGGAGAACCCCAAGCACGAGGGCCAGGACGATGAGCCCCACGGAATTGATGGTCCCCGATCCTTCCTCGTCGGAACGGGTGCTTAGCGCACCCATACGTGACAGGCTCAGCTCGGTACACAGCCGCACCCCTACCTCGCGATCGCAGCGTCACGGCAGGTCCCCCTCGTCGATGGTGGTCACCGAGCACCGGGCGATGCCCCCGACCCAGCCTGCAACCCCTCGGTAGGGGGCGGTGCCGGTGACGCTCACCCACCCGCCGGAGCGCGCGACCGCGTAGGATCCGGACGGGTAGACGGTAGAGGCCGCTGCCTGCGGGTCGGCCTGTCCGATGGAGGCGGCCCGGGCGCCCTCGCGCACCGCCTGACACAGGGACGCTCCGGTCATCCCGGCCTGCGCGGCGGAGACGATGACGCCGACAACGAGGGTGACGGCGACGAAGCCGATGGCGTGTTCGACGGTGACGTATCCGCGCTCGTCGCTGTTCATCGGGTGCTGAGCGCCTCCTGAATGATGGATTCGAGGGCGGCGCGCACGGTGTCCGATTTGAGGATCACGATGAGCAGGCCCGCGAATCCGGCGGCGGCGATGGTGCCGATTGCGTACTCGACGGTGGTTGCACCCTCCTCAGGGTCTCTCCCCTCGTTGGGCTCAGCCGTGGTCCTGGGGCGCAGGGCCCGAGCTCCCTCCCTGCACGGCCGCCATCGCGATGAGCTGGGCGCGCGTGGCTGCGCAGTCGATTCTGTCGATGATCGTCATTGATCTGTCCTTTCTTCCGTCGCGCGGTCGCGCGCTAGGGCCAGTATGCGCGGGGGCCGTCCCACGTTTCCAGGCGGATTCGAACCCCTGTGGATAAGCAACGAGGCCCCGTCACCCCTGTGGATAACCCGCCTACATACCGATTCCTCCCACGAGATGCGCGAGCAGGGGCGCAATGCCCAGGGCCAGGAAGGCTAAGCAGGAAGAAGATGCCGAGCGGGCCAACGAGGCGGACGCTCAGCTCCTCGGCCTGCGCCTTCGCGTCGACGAGGCGCGAGCGGCGCTCCCACGCGGCGCTGCGGGCGAGCAGCGTTTCCGGGGCGGTTCCGCTGGTCCACGAGGCCTCGAGCGCGTCGCACAGGGGATGGCTCCACTCGGGGTGTCCTCCCATGCGTCTGCCCAGGTCACCCCCGAGCCGCAGCGAGGCCGCGGCCCACGACAGCGCCTCTGTAGCGCAGGCGTCGGCCAGGGCTTCCAATGCGCGGGGATGGCCGCGCCACAGGACAGGGCGGAGGTGACAGGTCGCAGGCGAGCGCGCCGTCTATCCCTCCTCGACGCGCCTGCACCGAGCGAGGATCCGTCGACACGAGGCGATGCCCGCCACCCACGCGGCCACACCCACGAAGGCGCACATCCGCCCCGCTGCTCCTCCCGTGTAGAACTGCCAGGGCGAGGCCCCCAAGCGCGAGCGCACACGCAATCCCCACGAGGGGAAGGGCCGCGAGGACACGCGCGGACATGAGCGGGCTAGGCGGCAGCGACGCGACGCGCCTCCTCGAGCGCCTGCGCGTCGTCTATCGCACTGCCGATCGCGTCGAGCACTCGGCGAGGGGCGCGCCGAGGTCGTGGCTGAATCGGCAGGCAAGGGCAACGGATGCGGCGCTCGCGCGGGATGCGGCCACGCCCGGTGCCCTTTCTACTCTGCGCAGGGGCGCCAGCGCGTCGGCGCCCGCGCCCACTCGTCGAGGACGGCCGGGTAGGGAATCCTCCACGCCGACGCTCCCTCCCACATCGATGCGCGCCAATGCGAGACCCCAGGCAGGGGAGGTGGGGGCTCCCGCGCAGGCGGGTCGCGACCTCGGCGACGAGGAGGGAGAGCTCGCGCGGGTGGGCGGGCCCTGCGCGCGGCCTCGGTGGCGCGCGGATCTTCCCGTCTCGGGAATAGCCGACCCCACCTCCCCGGGCCTCGCGCCCCGGGCTACGCACGCGCGTCGGCCGCGCCCACGCGCGCACGATACGCCTCGCGCGCTCCCGATACACCGCGCCACAACACTGAAGGCTCAGCGTAACCACGCTTATAACGAACACGCTGGCTGCCACAACCTCGCCAAGGCCGAGGGCAGTCCACAAACGCTTCCCAGACCGCCCTCATAGCCCGACCCGTTGGGCGAGGGAGGCCCAGGCCTCGTGCGTGGTGACGCAGCCATCGGCGGTGGCGCTGAGCGCGACGCGCACTCGAGTGGCCCGCGAGCGCGCGTAGGACCCCGACCTCGGACACCCATCGGTGCCCATCTGCGTCGCGCCGCATGTGGAGGACGGCGTCGATGGCGCTGGCGGCCTGGGCGGCGACGACGCTTTCGTTCATGGCGGCGAGCGCTCCGAGGGCGGCGAGCCGCGCGGGCACGTCGCGCACCCCGTTGGCGTGGATCGTCGCCCATCCTCCGTCGTGCCCGGTGTTGAGGGCGGTGAGGACGTCGCGTACTTCGGGGCCTCGACACTCGCCGAGGACGAGGCGGTCGGGGCGCATGCGCATGGCCGCGCGCACGAGGTCGGCGAGGGTGACCGCGCCCTCCCTCAACGTTGGGGGCGCGCTCGACGAGGTGCACGCAGTGGGGGTGGGCGGGTGCGATTTTCGGCGACCTCTTCGACGCAGACGATGCGCTCACCAGAGGGGACAAGGGAGAGCGCGGCGCTCAGGAGCGTCGTTTTCCCACTTCCGGTTGCCCCGCTGACGAGGACGTTGGCGCGCGAGGCGACAAGGGCCCACAGAAGCATGCCGACCGCGCCGGGCAGAGTCCCGCAGGCCTCGAGATCCGAGATGCTCAGCCGACGGGCGCCAAGGACGCGCAGGGAGATGAGTGTGCCGGATCCCGACACGGGGGCGAGGGACCGCGTGGAGGCGTACACCCCGGGCAGGGTGCCGTCGGCAATGGGGCGCGCATCGTCGAGGCGCACTCCGCACGCGCTCGCGAGGCGGATGGCGGCGCGGCGGGCGTCGGCCTCGTCTCGGATACCGGCGTCCACGCGCACGAGGCCGCCTCCTCGGTCGACCCACACCTGGGTGCCGTTGATGAGGACGTCGGTGACGGCTGGGTCGTCGAGGAGACGCGCGAGGGGCGGGTCCATGCCGCGTTGCCGGGCGCGTAGGGTCTCCAGGGTGGAGGTGACCGCGGCGGCTCCGCTGCCGGGCGGCGCGCACGCGGCGGCCGCACGAGCGGGTCCTCACCGCGGGCGAGCAGGCGCAGAGCGTCACGCATGGTGCGCCTCGATCTCGAGTAGCTCACACGTTGATAAAGCAGCCCCACCTGCACTCGAGGAGGAAACGGATTCGAGGGCGCGCATGAGGCCGCGCAGATTGCGTCCGGGGCGCGTTGGGGCGCGCAGGATGGGACCGGGGGCACACTCGCGCAGACCGGCTCCCCATCGCTCGCCAGCACACACAAGCGTGATCGCGGAGCACGGAGGGGAACCGCCGCGCATGTCGCCGACAGTGCGGCGGCTCCCTCCAGGTTCCCGTGAGTGACCAAGACGAGCGCGTCGGCGCGGATCGCGGACACGCACCGCGCGGCTCGCTCGTCCCATCGGCCAACGTCCACAATGAGGGGCGCGTCGAGGGATCGGCACGCCGCGACCACGCAGGATCGTCGGCGGCGGCGCCGCCTCTGGAGTCCCCGACGAGGGGCCGCACGCCACCGACGACGGGCAGGTGCTCGCGCAGCGAGGGCAGATATGAGTCTTCGGAGGCGTCGAGATCCGCCCAACGCACGCCGGGAATGTCGTGGTCACCCGCGAGGTGCGACACCGGGCACGGAACCGGACGCGTCGACGACAACCGCATCGCTCTCCCCGCTCGGTGAGCGCCGCGCTCCTGCGCCACGCACCCCTCGGACACCCCTGACGGCGCCCGCGCGCGCGGCCAGCAGCCGCACAACGCCGGTCACCCCGACCCCGCCCGCGATCCCGGCGACCACCCACACCGCGCCCGATCGGCGCGTGCGGGAGGATGCCTCGGCGATGAGGGAGACGAGAAGTGCGGTGTCCCCCGGCAGCCTCACCTGCCCTCCTCCCCACCCGCACGCAGGGCATCCCCTCGGGCACGGGAGCAGACACGGAGGCGAGGATCAACGAGGCCTGGGCAGGCTGAGAGCACGCGCGCTCCCGCGAGCACCGCGAGCGTCGCGCGCCCCCGTCGAGGTCGGGCGGGGCGAGGCCGACGAGAGCAACGGTTCCTCGAGGTGGGGTGACGTGGGCGTTCATAGGACGACGATGCGCCCGCGCTGGTTGCCCCGTCCACCCACGTGCGTGCCCCTGTGGACAACGCCGACCCAAGGTGCCACGCTGTGCATAGAGGGGCCCGATGGAGGACCCCTGTGGATTGATCCGACGCTGGAGTAGACGCAATGGTACGCGCGGCCTTTTTCGACCTGGATAAGACGATTCTGGACACGTCCTCGAACGTGGCCCTGTCCGGTCCCTTCATCGAGGCGGGCCTCATGAACCGTCGCACCGCGCCTCACGTCGGTCCTGGTTCAGCTGCCCTACTTGCTCGCGGGGAGCCGATGAGTCTCGCATGGAGCAGATGGCACAGGCGCTGGGTCGCATGGGGCGCGGGTGGAACGCCGCGTTCTAGAGGCCACGGTCGAGGACGCGCTCGAGCGCACGATCCAGCCCGTCTGCTACGCACAGGGCGCTGGCACGCATCGAGGCGCACAAGCGCGCTGGGACGACGTCGTCGTAATCGCGTCGGCCCTCGGTCGAGCAGGTGGTACGCCCAATCGCCAAGATGCTGGGGAGCGGACGAGGTCCTGGCCTCTCGCGCGGAGGTCGACAACGACGGGTGCTTCACGGGCGAGATCACGCACTTCAACCAGGCGCAGGGGCAAGGCCGACGCCTGCGAGGCCCTCGCTCTGCTCGCGCGGCTGGGATCTGTCAGAGTGCTCGGCCTACTCGGATTCGGTGTCGGACGCGCCGCTCCTGCGCCTCGTTGGCCACCCCTACGCGGTCAACCCGGACCGCGGTCTGCGCGAGATGGCGCAGCGGGAAGGCTGGCCAACGCTCACGTTCACGTCCACGGTGCGCATCCTCCCGCGCGAGGTCCCCACGCCCGCGAAGGTCGCGGTGCCCCTTCATCGCGGGCATCGCGGTAGGCGCGGCGGCCTGCGCGCTCCCTGCGCCGCTGAGGCGCGCGCCTGGGAGAGGCGTCCAGCCTGCACGTGGCGGGCGACGTCGCGCCCCACCTGGGCGCCGTAGACGATCCCCGCGCAATAGTGGGTGATCCACCTGGCCAGGCTGTACTCGTCGGCGCTCACCCACCTGGCGAGTTCGCGTCCTGCGCGCGCCGGATCAGGGCGTCGTATGCGCCCGGCACGCACACGCCGGTCGGATCGATGCCGCGCGTGACGAGGATCCAGCGCGCCAATCCGCCTCCCACGACGGACGAGGCCGGGTCAAAGACGCGCCGGAACCGGAAGTGGGCGGTCAGGGCGGCGGCGACGGCGAGGCCGGGCGCATCGCAGCGCGTATAGGCGAGGGCGGGTGCGAGCAGGGACGGGTCGGCGGGCACGGCGACCGCTCGAGCTTCAACGAGGCTAGGCGGCGACAAGCCCCGAGCAGGCATCCTGTGCAATCCCGCGATCAGCGCGGGCAGGGGCGTGGTGGCGACGCGCGCGCCACCCTGGGAGCGGGTGTTGAGCGCGGGGAAACGCGAAGCGAGGTTCCACTGCGAGCGCCAGATCCCCAGCGCGAGGGCAGCCCCCGGGTCCGAGGCTGCTCCCCTCGTCAGCCATAGACAGGGCACGCACGTCATCGACACTCGTGCGGGCCCCCTCGATGATGGACAGGGGCGGCGGCCTCGCGTACGGCCGCCTCCGCGCGCCTCCTCCCAGCCGCGACGCAGTCCCTCGCTGAAGCGTAGGTCGGCGAGCGCCGCGTGGGCCTCGTTCATAGCGGAGGCGACATCAGGGGCGTACTGCAGCCGCGCACAACACGGCGGGTGCGGGGTCGACGAGGGCTTCGATACTCACCCCTCTACACTAGGGGCATGACGCTTTTTGCAGCATCGAAACCTCTCCGCGCGCCTGCGCTCGGGATTGTTCGCGTTCGTTTTCGCCCCGATCGCCCTCGTGTTCCTCGGGTCGTCGATGGTCGACGTGCAGGCGTTGGCCTCGGTCGGCCAGCCCCTGGCCTCGGTCGAGGGACTCATCGGCATGGCGCTCGCGTCGCTGCTGCTGGCCCTCGTCGCCCCTCAATTGCGAGGAATCGAGCGCGGGGATGGTCGTGACCTTCGTATGGTCGCTCGTCGTTGGGGTGGCACAGCTTCTTGGCATCGCGCGTCTTCCCCTGCTCATGAAGTCATCCGTGGGCACCGAGGACATCATCGCGGGCGTCTCGTGGTGCCTGTACCCCTGTATGCATGTCGCTCATGCTCGGCGCGTGCGCGCTGACGATCAAGTCGGTACGGGTGCGCGCTAAGCAAAGACACGCGCGTTCCCCTCGCTCGCGTCCACCGCCACGGCTTCGGCACGACGGTCGCGCTTCCGGCGGCGGTCGCGGCGGGCACACTGATGGTCGCGGCAGCCCCTCGGACACGACGAACGTCGCTGCCATGGGCCTGGAAGGCATCACCGAGGGCTTCGAGCCGATGCACTGGCTCGCGCTCGGAGCGGGCGTCGCGTTCGCGGTGCTCGTCGTGAGTGCCCGCTGGTCGATCACCGGCACGCAGATCGCGAGCTGGTTCATCCTGGTGCTCCCCACGTACGTGGTTCTACCCGTATGGGGATCGCTGACGGGCAACGTGATCGTCCCGGACCGTCTCTACTGACGAAGATGGCGCTGGCGAGCCCGCCCTTGGCGGCGCTCGGGATGGCGACCGGCTGCGCGTCGATGGGCGTCCTGTGGGCCCGCGTGCGCGCGCTGAAGAAGCTCGAGACCGATGAGGATTCGACAGCAAAAGCGGGGCCTGCCGAGGGCTAATGCGCGCGAGCGCTCACCCTGACCGTAATATGTGGGCAGATATAAGGAGGAAGCATGTCCGAGAACGAGTTTGACGCCCAGCGTGACCGCGCCGAGGAGACACCTGACAACCTGGTGCTGACCGGCGAGGAGATCGAGCTGCCCGGTGAGGATACCGACGCGTCGGCAATCATCGGCGAGTCCAGCGAACCCATCCACACGGGTGAAATCGAGGCAGTCGCGATCGGTGGCCTGACGGGCCGCGTCCCGCCGCCGCGCCCCTCAAGCCGACCATCGAGGGACAAGATCTCCACGGGCGAGCTGCCCATCGTGTCCGCCCCGAGGGTGATCTTCCGGTCGTTTCTTCCTCCGACGAGGCCGAGGTCGACTCCGCCCCCGAGCAGGAGCAGGCCGAGCAGGAGACTCCCGCCGAGACCGCCGCAGAACAGGGACGTGGTCGAGCCCACCGAGGCCGACGCGCCCGCCGCAGAGGCGACCGAGGAGCCCACGGACAACGACGCCCCCGCCGAAGAGGTCACCGTCGAGGAGGCGACCGAGGAGCAGGTCTCCGTCGAGGACACCGCTTCCGATGAGCCCGCCCCTGCCTCGTCGAACGAGGGAGGGCACCGAGCCCGAAAGCCTCCGCGGATGAGGACACCGCCGCCGAGGAATTCGAGGACGTGACCGAGAGCCGGACCCCGCCCTTGCCCCCGTGATGACGCCCGCGCAGGCGGCCGCCGCCCTGAACGACACGGCCGAAGAGGCTTCCGAAGAGGCTTCCTCCGACGAGGCTGAGCCTACCGAGCACGAGGTCGCCGCTGTCGGTGGCGCAGCCGCAGATGCCTCCACGCATGCCCCCTCTTCGCGTCGCTCCATGATCTTCGGCGACGACGAGGACATCGCCTCCTCGATTCCTGCGGTTGCGGCCGAGGAAGAGGACGCTCCCGCCGAGACCGCCACCGACGAAGAGACCCGAGGCCGAGGAGGAGCTCCCTTCGCCGAGCCGACGACCCAGCTTCCGACGCAGGACGCCGAGGCCTCGTACTCCTCGAGACCAGGACGCTGCCGAGGGCCGCCCGCCCGCGCCGCCGCTCGCTCCTGGGCGACGGAGACGAGGACCGCGACGCCGCAACCCTGGCCGCCATCGCGTCGACCGCCGCGCGCGGCGACAAGGCCGACGCACCGTCGAGCCTGGATGACGAACTCTTCTCCGCTGCCCCCGAGGTCACGGAGATGCCCTCACGCACGGGCGCACTGGCTGTCCTTCCTGCTCTTCCTGCTGCTCGTGCCCGTCAGCTGGTATCTGGCCGCCGACGCGGGTGCCCGTATGACCCCTGGCGGACGCCGCCCCATGTACTCGGGCGTCGCTCGATCCTGGCCCTGGGCGAGATCCTCGGCGCGATCATCATCTCCGCGATCCTTTTCGTGACCGCGCGCCGCTCGTCGCTGGGCGCATGGCTGATGGGCATCGTGACTCTCGTCGTGGGTCTGCCGTGGATCATGGCCCCCGGCATCACGGAAGCGTCGTTGCTGCCTACGCTCACCGCGCTGACCAACACGGGTTCCCTGGGCGCGAACCTGTCGCATCACCTGCAGGCCTCCGGCTACTCCGGCCGCTTCGCGCTGCTGGGCATCGCCCTCATGGGCCTGGCCTACGTGTCCCACTCGGCACGCCGCACGGGTCGCGCCGAGGAAGCGCTGCGCATCTCGCTCGAGTCCACCAACCCGGCGGGCGCCTTCTACTCAAGCGCGCCCGTAAGAAGGCAGCGAGGGACGCGGCCCCAAGTGAAAACCCTGATTCCCGCCAGCGCGATCGAGCTCGAGGGTCCGTGGACCCATCGGCACGTGAGCGCTGGCGAGCCGCATTCCACGTCGCCGACATGGGCGAGGGCATGGACCATGCGCTCGTCCTCCTGCACGACTTCCCCGAGCACTGGTGGGCCTGGCGCGACGTCCTGCCCGCCCTCGCGGAGTCCTCCTCGCGCGTGTTCGCCCTCGATTTGCGAGGCTTTGGCACCTCCGACCTGACGCGGGGGGACTTCGACTTGCAGCAGATGGCGAACGACGTGATTGGTGTCGTACGCGCGCTCGGCGTGGCCTCGTTCTCCGTGGCCGGCATGGGTACCGGCGGCACGGTCGCATGGATGATCGGGCGCTGGCTCCCCTCGAGCTGCGATCGGTGGCAGTCCTGTCGGCGCCGCATCCCCTCGGCGTGCAGCCCGTGGTCGGTCGCGCCCCGTGGGCGGGTGGCCGCGTCCTGCAGGGACGCCTGGCTCTGCCCACCGGGCGTGAACGCGCACTGCGCTCCGGGTCTCTCGTGACGACTGTGTTCCGCGCCTGGGCCTCGCCCGGGAACGTCGACGCCCTCGTCTCTCAGTCGGGGACCTACCGCGCCGCCCTGCGTCGCCCCTTCGCCGCTCACACCGCGCTGCGAGGCTTCAGCGCCGCCCGCAAGATCTCGCGCGAAGAGCGTCGGCTGCTGTCGGAGCCGGTGCGAGTGCCCGTCCTGTCCCTCGTCGGACGCGACGACGGCGCATGGTCGGCGCTGGATCACGCCGCGGATGCCCAGTTCGTCGACGCACCCCTGACTCAGATCGTCATTCGCGAGGCGGGACACTTCCCTGCCGAGGCCCTCAGACGGTCGCTCAGGCTCTGTCAGACCACGTCGAGGCGCACGCGAAGTAGCGCATTTTTCATTGAGACAGGTCACACAAAACACGAAATGAAGCCCATTTCACCTGATAGATAGGGGCATAATGGTGTGATGCGCGGTACCTCCTCGTGAGTGGTATTACGTATGGGATCCACTGCGCAATCCATATCGAAACGCCCGAGCAATCGGGCACGAGCGGAAGGAGCTCCGCACCATGATCGGTGACGGAAACTTCATCAGCCAGGTGCCGCTGTTCGGTGGCCTTGATGATGCACAGCAGGTGTCCCTCCAGCAGAAGATGGGTCATACGACCCTGCGTCGCGGAGAGACTCTCTTCGACGAAGGCGATCTCGGCGATCGCCTCTACATCGTGACCGAGGGCAAGGTGAAGCTCGGCCACACGTCCAGCGACGGCCGCGAGTCTCTGCTCGCAGTCTTGGGCCCCGGAGAGATCATCGGTGAGCTCACGCTCTTCGATCCGGGCCCGCGCTCGACCACTGCAACCGCCGTTTCCCGGCGTCTCTCCTCTACCTCGAGCACGAGGATCTCATGCACGTGCTCGACACCAACCCCACCCTGGCCAAGCATGCTGCGCGCCCTCGCGCAGCGCCTGCGCTGCACTAACGAGTCCCTCTCGGATCTCGTGTTCTCCGACGTTCCCGGCCGCGTCGCCAAGGCCCTCCTGGACCTTGCGGACCGCTTCGGCACCGCGACCGACAAGGGCGTCCACGTCCCCACGACCTCACGCAGGAAGAGCTCGCCCAGCTGGTCGGCGCCTCCCGTGAGACCGTCAACAAGTCTCTGGCCGACTTCGTGTCGCGTGGCTGGATCCGTCTGGAAGGTCGCGCCGTGACCCTCCTCGACGTCGATCGCCTGGCGCGTCGCGCTCGCTGACCACAGCCTACACGGGGTTGGGCCCGACACCGTCAGGGTGTCGGGCCCAACCCGATTTGTCTCACGACGCGAAACGAGGCCGTGGCCTTCGTGCGGGGAACGCACGTGCCAGCCACGGCCTCGTTGTTGACGCAGCGGTGCTGCGCGTCAGTTCTGAACGGCGGGCGCTTCCTCAATCGGACGCTTGGGTAGGCCACCAGGTTCTCGGAACCCCGTGGGGCCGGGGGATCACCTGGACGAGTTCCCACCCGTCGGCGCCCCACTGGTCGAGGATTGCTTTCGTCGCATGCGTGAGCAGCGGAATCGTGGAGTATTCCCATTTAGTCATGGCTCTATCCTACCCGCCCGCCAGCTGGGGGCGCACGAAGGACAGTACCTTTGGGACGTGGGGCTGCGAAGCTCGCGGGCGAGCGCTTCGTCGGAGGTGCGCAGCCATTCCAGCCAGTTGTCTGCGTGGGGATAGTGACGCAAAATCGCTCGGCGCTCACGTTCCGTTAGGCCACCCACACGCCGTAGTTCGCCTCAGATTCGAGAGCATCGGCGAGACATTCGAGGCGAACCTCGCACTCATAGCAGCGCATACGAACCTGACGCTGGGAGGCACCCTGCACAAACAGCACGTCCGGTTCGATGGACGCGCAGAGCGCGCGGGCGACCAGCTTTGGTCGTCGCCTTGCGTTGGCATCGTGGAACTCCACTTCACTCTATTCCGAGCCCTGCCTGTGACCATACACACATGCGTGTGTGGGCGCAAACGCTGCGAGCACTGTCGAAGGCCATCGAGGTGATCCATCAGGCAATTCTCACGCGTCGCCAAACGCCGTATAAGCGGGCCGACACGTAAGCTAGGAATATGTCGCACTCTCACTCTCGCGCTGTCCGACCGGCCCAGCTGCTCGCACTGCTGCTGGCGTTCCTGAGCGTGTCCTCGCTCATGGGCGTCGTCGCGGCTAAGCATGCTCGTCCCCGTCGCGGGTCCCTACCGCACTGGCGGCGAAGTCGGTCCCCACCCTCTTCAACGAGCTGCCCGGCGACCTGCAGACCGTGGCCCCCGCCGAGAGTCACAGCTCCTTGATTCGTCCGGTGGCGTCATCGCGCACTTCTACGACAAGCAGCGCATCGTGGTGCCCAGCGCCAACATCGCTGACGTTATGAAGAAGGCAATCGTCGCGATCGAAGATAAGCGCTTCTACGAGCACAACGGCGTCGATGCCACGGGTATTGCCCGTGCGCTCGTGACAAACCTTGGCGAGCGGCCGCCAGGGCGCTTCGACGATCACCCAGCAGTACGTGCGTAACTCGCTGGCAGAGCGCGGCTACCTCGAGGGGCGACGCGGAGCAGGTGAGCGCGGCGACCGAGCAGACCACCGAGCGTAAGCTGCGCGAAATCAAGTACGCGCTGGCCCTGAGAAGACCCAGTCGAAGGAAGAGATCCTGACGGGCTACCTCAACATTGCTCCCTTCGGCCCCATCACCCTACGGTGTCGAGGCCGCCCTCGCAGCGCTACTTCTCCAAGTCTGCGTCGGAGCTGAACTACCTGGAGGCTGCGCTGCTCGTCAGCCTCGTTCAGTCCCCTGTCCAGTACGATCCGCTGACCCACCCGGAAGCCGCTCAGGAGCGCCGCGACACGGTCCTGGCGACGATGCTTGACCAGGGTGTCATCACGCAGGAAGAGTACGACGAGGGCATCGCGACGTCGGTCGATTCGATGCTGCACCCGACGGTTTCCTCGGAGGGCTGCTCGAGCGCCGACTCCTCGAAGGCGTACTTCTGCGACCACGTCCTCTCTCAGTTCCTGGAGGACCCGACGTTCGGCGCGACGCGTATCGAGCGCGAGCGCCTGCTCAAGACCCAGGGCATTACGATCCGTACGACGCTGGACTCCGCGAAGCAGGACGCGGCCTACGCCTCCCTGACGAACGCGATTCCGGTCGGGCGACGCCTCCGGCCTGAACGACGCGCTCGTCTCACTGGACCCGCGCACCGGCAAGGTCCTCGCGATGGCCCAGAACACGACCTACGGCATCGAGGCTGGACAGACGATGTCGAACTACGCGGCCGACGGTAACTCCAGGTGGGCTCGACCTTCAAAGGTGTTCACGCTCCTGCAGTGGTTCAAGGAAGGCCACTCGGCCTACGAGACCGTGGGGTCGGCCAACACGTTCTACCCGAATGGCTCCTTCAAGTGCGATGGCCGCTCCATCACCACCGAGGGCTACCAGGTCAACGACCTCGCGGGTAAGACCGGCACGATGAACGTCGTGCGCGCCACCGGCCAGTCGGTCAACCAGGCGTTCGTGAACATGGCGTCGCGCGTGGACTTCTGCTCGATCTTCGAGACCGCCTACGACATGGGCATCACGGAGGACGGCGAGGTCCCGTCCCCCTTCCCCGCCAACATCCTCGGCTCCGTGTCGAGTTCCCCGCTGCACATGGCGTCCGTGTTCGCCACGATCGCGAACTCCGGCCAGCAGTGCAAGCCTCAGTCCATCGAGTCCGTGACCGACCGCGACGAGAACGTTCTCAAGGAGTTTGCGGCGGACTGCAAGGAGGTCATCTCCCCTGACCTTGCGAACAAGACGGCGGCCCTTCTGACGGCCCTCGGCTGAGCCAGTACTACACGTCGACGCGCCTCGGGCGACGGTCGGCCCTTCGCGGCGAAGTCGGGTACCACCGACGGCCACGCGAACACGTGGCTGACGGGCTTTTACGCCGTCGCTCGCGACGTCCGTGGGTGGGTCACGGCGACAACTCTCCCAGGAAGTTTCCGGCGTTGTTATCAACGGCGTCTACCACCCGAGATCTTCGGTGAGACCTACGTCGGCCAGAACATCTGGGCGCCCTACATGACGCAGGCGCTGGCGGGCACCCCGGTGGAGGCCGTGTCGAACGCGAACATCGGCGCGACGACGCCTCAGCGCGGCGCGACTCCCACTCCCACACCGAAGCAGCAATGACCGCTGACGTCACGTCTGTACTCGCAGGGGCCACGGCCTCGTCCACCCGACGAGGCCGTGGCCTCCTGCGCACGGCGGGAGCGGTCGTCGGCGGGCTGGGACTCGCCGGGCCTGGCCGCGGGCGGCGCTGCACTCGCGTGGGGATCGATAGAGCGCACCATGCCGGTGCTACGCCGCTACGACGTCCCCATTCAGGGCAACGTTCCCGAGGTGACGATCCTCCAGATCGCAGACCTGCACCTGTTCCCGGACAGGGAATTCCCTGATCCGTTTCCTCGCGGATATTGCAGCGTCGGAGCGTTTCGACATGGTCGTGGCGACCGGCGATAACTTCGGATCCGTGGACGCTGGCGACATGGTGATGGACGCGTACCGCCCATTCCTGCCCTACCCGGGCGCTTTTCGTGCTCGGGTCGAATGACTACTATTCCCCGATCCCCGAAGCGCTGGAGCCGCTACCCTGTCACGGTCAAAACCCCACCCGGTGCGGGTCGTACCGACCTGCCGTACCTGCCGATGGTGCGTCACATGCGCGAGGCCGGCTGGCTGGACCTCTCGAACGCCTCCGGCACGCTCCACCTACCCATGGGTACGGTGTCTTTGCTCGGGACTGATGACGCGCACATTCACAGGGATCGCCTGGGGGCTCCGGCCTCGTCGTGGGCAGTGCCGGGTTCCTTGCGCCTGGGCGTGACGCACGCGCCCTATACGCGCGTCGTATCCGGGCTGACGTCGGCGGGGTCCGATCTGATCCTCGCCGGGCACACGCACGGCGGCCAGATCGGCATTCCCGGAGTCGGTGCAATCATCACGAATTGCGACATCTCGCGCCCGTACGCGAAGGGCTTGAAGCGTTGGGTGGCCCCGGACGGTACTGAGTCGTGGCTGCACGTTTCGGCTGGCTTGGGCACCTCTCCCTACGCGAAGATCCGCATCGCGACTCGTCCCGAGGCATCGCTGCTGCACGTGCACCCTGCGTAGAGGGCCCATCGTCGCCACCGCTATCCGCCGGGCCCTCGGGGTCACCACCCACTCACACAACATGCGGCGTGGACCACACTTCGAGCGCTCACTCCGTCTCCGTTTGGGGAATATCAACAGGGTGAGGCTATACTCAAACGGCACCGGGGTGTGGCGCAGCTTGGTAGCGCGCTTCGTTCGGGACGAAGAGGCCGTGGGTTCAAATCCCTGCCACCCGACCGGTGAGTCGCCGGGACCGAAAGGTCCGGCGACTTTTTGTATTTGGAGTATGCTAAGGATCACTGACCGATGGGTCGAAAGGCTAGATTGCCCGTTAGACTTAGGTCGTACCCATCATTTACTTTCAGGAGAATCTTCATGAAGCGTCGTCTTGCAGCAGCTCTGCTCATCATCACGCTCCCCCTGGGCATGGCAGCGTGCCACGGCTCGAAGTCCCGCAAGGCCACCCCTGAGCACCCCGGCGCCCGCTGCGACCGCAAACGCCAACCCGACGCAGGCACCCGGTCAGGCACCCGGTCAGGCCCCGCCCAGCCTCAGGCTCCTGCCCAGCCTCAGGCTCCCGCCCAGCCTCAGGCACCTATCCCTCCAACCAGTCCGTTGACGAGGCCTGCAACATTGTGGCGGGCACGCTGAAGACGTGGCTCAACAGCGCCGACGACCCCCAACGACTTCGCGAAGTCACTGGCAGCTGCTGAGAACACCATCAACGGCCTGAATTCTCCGCAGATCACCAACCCCTGACGTGAAGCAGGCAGCCAGCGGTTTGGCCTCATCCATCTCGGACATGGTCAACTACGGCAAGAAGTACCAGTCGAACCCGAATGCCGCCGACCAGAAAGAGGGCGAGCGACTGGTGTCGAACATGACTAGCGCGATGTTGACACTCGAACAACCTGTGCCCCTCGGCCTTGGCGTACTGACGCGCTTCTGATCACTCAGACATCGATCACATAGTGATGGAGGGCGGCCCATTGGGCCGCCCTCCTCGCTATCTGCTCGACCGATAACCAGAGCTGGGGATCAGCGCCCCCGTGCCCCGGCC
>BNJT01002843.1_pt1 | contig 36239 bp, 56 predicted proteins | sample 8540491 | NCBI WGS metagenome assembly BNJT01 (sample SAMD00202455, study PRJDB9452) | human saliva metagenome | host: Homo sapiens | reverse complement strand
CTTGACTACCCCGAGAAGGGACGAAATTGCCCTTTTCTCCCTGAAAAGCCCTTCTTCGCCTGCTGCAATGCGCCTCTTCCCAGCCTCTCTTCCTCCCCTTTATGCCCTTCATTCGTCCCCTCTCCCGCCTTCCTCGCCTATACATTATATATAGGTGCGTGGGTTGAGCTATATAGGATGGTGAGGCAAGCTATATAGCTTTTGTGAAGTGACCTCTATGTAGGTTGTTGCTCCGCGTAGGGATAAAAAGTTGTGGACGAGTGGTAGATAAAGTTTGGGCTACGTACGTGGTCCCTAATATCTCACGTACGTGGATATTTGGATTGACGTGCCTGGTCTTTAAGACTACGTACATAGACAGAAGAAAACCACTACGGGAAGGCGCTTTTTTTCTTTACAAGAAGGACACTTTTCCCTCCGCTGGATAAGAGGAATACGCGATAAGGCGAAGGGCTTGCGTATCACTTCGGAGGGGCATATTGGGGAGTGGGGTGTGCGAACCTATATAGGTCGCCGCTCCGACCAATATAGGTTGACGTGACGACCAGTATAGCTCCGCGTCGTGACCTATATAGATTCACCCGCTGACCAATATAGGTCGGTAGCACCCCTCCTGAGAAGGGGATGTTAGAAGCCTATGGTCATGCTGCCGATTATTCTCATCTTTACGCTGCCAAATCACGCCGAGGACATCCGTCCCTGCAGGCTAATAAAGAGTGAATAGACAATGATGAATAGCATACTATATAGAGTGCGACTTGTGGGGCTCCTCCTGCTTGCAGTGGGTGGGAAGCTACGGCACGTCACAGGCGCAAGAGGATTATCGCATGTTCGAGGCTAAGACGCCTCAGTTAGACTCCGCCTATGCCAAGGGCGTGTCGGGGCATATAGCGGGAGAACTACGTCCAGGACTACTTGTGATGGCTGGTGGGTGTAACTTCCCCGACCGCCCAGCACGAGAGGGTGGAGCAAAGCGCTACTATTCAGAGATCTATGTCGGCGAATATGCTGGCGAAGTGCTTCGTGCTTGTGAGACAAAGGCTTCGGAAGTAGATATATGGTGGTGGCTCATAGGGCATTTGCCCCAACCGACGGCCTATGCGGCCTTCCAGCGGTATGATGATCAGCTCATCGTAGCAGGCGGGCAGTCTGCTGCGGGAGACCTAAGTGACGCCTACATCATTCAGCTGGGCAATCGCCATGGTATGAAGATCATTCCGCTACCCAGCTTGCCAGAGCCTCGTAGTGGGATGGCTTCGGCGCTTATCGGAAATGTGCTCTACCTCATTGGGGGTCGTGTGAATGGTAAGCTCTCCAATACCATCCTGTCTCTTGACCTCAGCCGTCCGCAAAAGGAGTGGCGTGAGGAGACGCCTTATCCGCATAGCCCTTTCCTCAAGCTCGTAGCTATAAGGAATCTGGATGAAAGCGATACTTCTTCCGGCGTCCCGTACTTAGAGCTTATGGGATCATTCACAGGGGTAGATGAGCCCGATCAACGAGTCCAGGCCGATGTCACCTATATGACTTATACACCTCAGACGAAGCAGTGGCAGACTTACAAGATCGCACCCGATGACCCCATCGCTGCCCATGGCTTTGGGGGAGGCTATGTCTCGGGAGTACAGCAATAGCTTCTCTGGTGGGGTGCGGGCTGATCTCTTTGTGACGGCACTCCAGCGAGAGAAGGATCTGAAGGCTGCGAAAGCTAAGGGCAATCGTCGGCTCGTGAAGAGGCTACAGGCAGAGCAGCGTGCTTATCTCAGCCATGACCCTGCATGGTATGGTTTCTGTAGCGACTGGTACTCCTTCGATAGGTCGAGAGGGAGGGGGAAGCGAAAAGCGAATTTCACTTCGATGGCCGAGCAGATGCCGTCTATCTGGATAGGTATTCTTGTGCGATGTCTGGTATGCTAATTGGAGGGAGACGATGCCTGGTGTGCGTACTCCCAGCATCATCATCTTTACGACAGCCTGCAATCCACCGAAATTTCATGTGATGATCGACCCGAATTACCAGTAGGGTGACTCGGGCTCTCCCAAATAATTCCCGATAGCCTGTAAGAGAAAGTCACGATACGATAAATACGTCCCCACCCCCAGCTGAGGCTGCGGGTGGGGACGTGTCGTCTATCGGAGAGGGCCTATTCTTCGTATCTTTGCACGTCCTGAAGGGGCACGAGAATGATGTCTTACAGGGATTTTCCATAGAGTTTATTTCGCTGATGGTCCGTGGTGTATGCACGTGACTGGACTAACCCTCATAAGAATTCGAATAGATGATATTTGAAATGCTCTTTATCATCTCGCTGGTGGTCATCATCTGTATGCTGACCATGCTGGCGAATAAGATCAAGATCGCTTACCCTATCTTGCTCGTCTTGGCAGGCTTGGCGCTGAGCTTGATGCCTGGAATGCCACAAATAAAGGTGGAGCCCGAATGGATCTTTATTATCTTCCTCCCGCCACTGCTCTTTGAAGCTGCTTCAGGGGGCTTCGTGGAAGGAGCTATGGAAGTGGCGACGCATCATCTTGAGCTTTGCATTCCTTGTCGTCTTCATCACGGCTTGTGTGGTGGCCCTTGTGGCGAACGCTATCTTGCCCGGCTTTTCTATTGCCTTAGGGCTTCTTACTCGGGGGATCGTCTCGCCTCCTGATGCCGTAAGCGCTCAGGCGATCATGCGCTTTGTGAAGGTGCCGAAGCGCTTTTCCTCTATATTGGAGGGGAGAGCCTCTTCAATGATGCCAGCTCCTTGATCATCATGCGTGTGGCCCTCGTTGCCGTTGGTACGGGGCAGTTTGTCTGGTATCAAGCGAGCAGGTAGCTTCGTGTGGATGCTCGTAGGGGACTATTGGTTGGGCTTCTGGTAGCCTGGGTGATGATCAAGCTACATCACTACCTGCCTACTGATGATAAGGTCGATGTGGTCTTCTCGCTGATATCGCCGTACATCATGTATATCGCTGCCGAAGAGGTGGGGGCATCAGGGGTCATCGCTGTCGTATCCGGTGGCTTGCTCTTGAACACTCGGAATGTCCTCTTCATGGACAGCACCTCGCGTCTAAGCGGTGTGAGCGTCTGGCATAACTTTGGCTTCCTGCTGAATGGTCTGGTCTTCCTGCTTATCGGGCTGGACCTGCCAGAGGTGGTGGCTGGCATACGTGAGGATGGTACCAGCTTGGTCACGGCGACATGGTATGGGCTCTTAGTCTCAGCGGTGCTGATCTTTATCCGTATGGTATGTAGCTATGGGGCAGTCATGATCACGCTCTTTATGCGAAGATTCATCAAGGTGGCTGACCCGAACTACTATGGCCTGCGCGTTCCCTTAGTCTTGGGCTGGTCGGGCATGCGCGGTGTCGTAGTCCTGGCAGCCGCTCTCTCCATCCCGAGGATGACTGAGGCGGGGGTACCTTTCCCAGAGCGCTCGATGATCATCTATATCACCTTCGTAGTGATCCTGGTGACCCTGCTTCTACAAGGGCTCACCCTGCCTATCTTGATCGAGCGGATGAAGCTCCCCTGCCTTCAATGATTACCTCCCCGAGCAAGAGACCGAGTCAATCATACGTAAGGGTCTCGCCGATGTCAGCTTGCGCTATCTTCGAGAGAACGAGATGTGAGCTTATCAGTGATAGCCAGCACTTGCAGTCGATGGTCTCCCACTGGATGACGCAGCTGGAGGAGGAGGGGCAGACCCCGCTCTATGACGCGTCGAGTGAGCTTTTATTCGAATATCTTGGATCAGCAGCGCCTCTACCTCTATCACCTGAATAAGGAGCAAGCGAATATCAACGAGGATATCGTGAAGCGCTTCATTCGACGGATCGACCTGGAGCAAGAGCGCCTGAAGCACGAGTAAGCTCTGAAGCAATCGTCCCCACCCGCAGCCTCGGCTGCGGGGTGAGGGACGTATCATTCTTAGGGCCGCCGCATCCATGTGTAAGCAGGCCTTCCCCGAGGAGGTGGCGTGAAGCCGTTGGAGGCGAGTGAAAGTAATAGTCGTTCGCACTCAAACCAGTAGTTGTTTCGAGTGCGAACGAGTAGATGGTTTGCATGCGGAACGAATAGTGGTTTGCCCCGAAACCAATAGTCGTCCGTATGCCGAGCAGTAGTTGTTTGCGAATCGACCTGTCAAGCTTCACTCCTGGGCGCTATCGCTATGGAGCTGCGTCTTGCAAGGGGGATTATTCTTCGTAGCTTTGCATATCATTAAACCCTATAAACAACAAGCCGCATGGAAATCGAAATCGGAGAATCCCTATGCTTGAGCTACCTCAAGCATGTGAAGAAAATGCGTGATCTATCAGACAAACTGGAAACTATCAAGCTGGTGGTTGCAGGAGTTAGGGAAGAAGTCTCCAGCTGAAGAACTCTATGATAAATTAAAAGAATCTCCGAGCAAGGAGAAAAACAGCAGCGACAGATTTTTGATGTCAAGGATGTCTTAACATCAGACTTTAGTCAGTTCTTAAAGCAGGCTGAGATCGATGTACTAGGAGTTGATAAAGATGGGAAACGTATATGCCATAGATGTCGCCTTTCATGAGGGAGGGCTGGGGTATGGTAAAAAGTCGAAGCACGAGATTGTGTGATGAAGAAATTTAGTGCGTTCGTATATGATAATGCTTGGTTGCTTTCCTCGCAAGAAATGTACAGTCATTTTTGCTTCCCCAAGGTAGATGCAGCAAAGCAAGATCTGATTATGCCAGCCCTTGAAGAGTTGCAAGCAGATGCAAGATTTAAGGATAAGCGGATAACGTCTGAGTATATCGCTAATGACAAGTTTAAGGCAGAAATCTTGGATCAAACTATAGAGGCAAGTAGGAACGATGCGGATACAAAACGAATTGTTCTTGAGGTCATACAAGCTAATCAGTATGCCTTATACCAAACTTAAGCGTGGAAAAAAAGGAAGGCTGATGCCACTGACTTTGTTCCTGTAGAGTAAGAGTTCTAGGATTAGGTAGAGCAATAGCAATCGTCCCCACCTGTAGAGACTACAGGTGGGGACGATTGTTTATGGAGGCTTATGGGGGCTGTAGTCCTTAGCCTAGGCTGTAGGTGTGGACGCTGGCGCCTTGAGCCGAAGGGAGGTAGTTGATGCCCCACCAGCACATCTGCAGGAGGATGAAGGAGATGAAGAGCCCCCAGAGCGCTGCACGGCGGTAGCGGTCCGAACGGATGCGCACGTGGATATAAGCCAGATAGGCGAACCATGTCGCAGCACCCAAGTCTCCTTGGGGTCCCACGCCCAGTAGTGCCCCCCAGGCTTCCTTCGCCCAGAGCGCCCCTGAAGAGAATACCGACAGTCATGAACGCCCAGCCGACCTGCACGAGGTTGTCGCAGATATCCATCTCGTGGTCGTTGATGGGTGACTTCTTGAACCACAGTAGGTACGCCGACATAAGTGCGGCGGCACCCAGCACGGCATAGGCGAACATATAGACGATGACGTGCGGAGCGAACCATGGGCTCTGCAGCGCTGGCATGAGCGTCTTGTTGTGGATGTCGGGGTTGACGATATTGATCGTGGTGAAGACGCCTGCTAGGGATGGTGCTGAAAGCGAGGATCCAAGCGGGTAGCGCCAGCGCGAATAGACGATCAGCCCCGCCGTGGGGAGGAAGAAGGCGTACCACAGGCGGGTCTCACCCATCGTGCGAAGGGGCGGGCGCTCCAGCGACATCCACAGCCCGAGGATGAAAGCGAAGTAAAACGAGCGCCCCTGCAGCGGTGAGGAGATAGGTCGGGAGTGGACGCTTTTCCCAAGCCGTCCAGCGCCACCCGCCCACAGAAGGAGGGCAGGGATAGCGAAGAATATGAAGGAATCCCAAGTCATAAGGATAGAGTTGATAGGGGTTGGGGTGAAGATGTAGAAGGGGTAGGGTAGCTTGTCCGTGAGCCGTTGGAGCGGTGCACGCTCGGGGTAGGGGCTTCCCCTACACTCAGATCGCCTTGCTTTAGCGGCGGCGCTTCTGTGCTGTGATGAAGGTGAGGATAGCGCCAGCCAAGAGTAGAGTAGATGCCCACATAGACGGCGGGGAGCCAAGGGGTCCTTGACGAGCTCGAAGGTGCTGGTCTCGCTCCAGCGACCCATCGCTTCATCATAGCTGAGCTGGTAGATCTTCCATCCGTCGACCGTCACGGGCTTGTTGACCTCGACGGTGGCGACGATGTTCTTCTGCGTCTGCGTATAGATATGGATGCGTGAGGCGTAGCGCTCGGGTTCGCGGCGTGCCATCACGAGACTCAGGTCCTTCGTGAGCTTGAGCTCTTGGAAGGGGAAGAGGTAGCTACCACAGGTGACCCATCCGATGATGGGCTTGCCCACTTCCTTGCCATTCTTCATCGGTTGGGCTTCGACGAGGAGTGCCGTCACAGCGCCCGATGAGCCCCACTCCACGTACTTCGTCGTGTCGGCCGTGATGACGGGGGCAGCGAGGGGATAGTTCTTGTGTACACGGATGCGCCACTGCGACAGCATACCTTCATGGAAGTGCTTATCGATAAGGACGATCTGTGGGTTCTTCTCTGGTATGGACTTCCCTGTCTTACTATTGATGAGGAGGAGCTTGGGCGGATATTCGTCGATGGTGAACTTCTCCAGCTGGATGGCCAGCGGTAGCTCCATGAAGCCCAGATCGTGGGTGGCGCGCCACTCGGGCATGTCGGTGGTGGCCTTGAGCTTCACACGCTCCATATCGGCACTGCCGAGTGTCGCAGCGACGATGGCGATGAAGAGCCCGATGTGGGAGAGATAGCGAAGGCACCTCTCTCAGGCGGAAGTGTAAGATCTGTCGTATCGCAATGAGCCCCTACGATGCCGGTAAGGCGGGCGTAGATAAGTACGAAGGGCCAGAAGGACAGCATTCGTGTGAGCCCAATGGGGTCAATGGCTCGCTCGTGAGGGGCTACCTGACGGGTGAGCCCCATGGCTACGGTGAGTATAGCTGCGTAGATGAGTGTGGGGACAGCCGCCTCGACAGTGAAGAGGAAGGAGAAGAGGCGGACCCGATGACGTAGCGCGTAGATGATGACGAGCAGGAGGAGGTAGAAAGCAAGGACGATGGCATTCACCGGGAAGGCGAAGGCTGACCAGTCGATCGGGCCTGTCGTGTACTGTAGCAGTAGCTCAACGAGGATCAGGCCTGCACCAGTGACGAAGCCTTCTCTCATTTTCCAGAGTGCGTTGAACATAGACGGAGAAGCGGTTGGGGTTGTATCGAAAGCGCGGCGGCAGACGATGAGGTCTGTCGCCGCGCTGAAGTCAAGAGGATATTCAGATGATGTGTGTCAGGGCAACAGGCTCGGCTTAGAGCTCGATGAGCTTGCCTTGTGCCTTAGCTGACTGCACCCACTTAGGTACGACGGTCTTCAAGAATTCTGCCTTGTCAGCCTGGAGCTTCTTGCCGTCGAGGCCGATGTAAGCCCAAGCCTTTTCCTTCGTGGAGATGTCAGGCATGGGGACGTCACCAGAGAAGCCGTGGCGTGCCAGTACCTTGGCGATGGCAAGGCGAGCTTCCTGAGCATAGCCGAGGCTCTGACCGAGGATACGCGTCACTTCCTGTGGAGCGTGGAAGGAAGCACCGTGGCTGGCGACAGCGAAGTCCCAGCGCCACTGACTCTTGCGGATGGCCTGCAGTGCGTCCTTCATCTCGGCTTCGGTAGCGCCGTTGTCCCAAGCGTACTTAGCTTCGATGTGGGCCTTAGCAAGCTCCTTCTCTACGCGGTTGCGCACGTCGTTGGCCATGCGCTGACGTTCGTAGACGTTCTGACGGAGCGTCTCGGCATCCTCGCGGTGGCAGGTCTGACAGGGTCTTATCGATCTTCGCCAGAGGGCTGGTGATCTGGTGATCAGAGTACTTCACTCCGCCTTCGCTCACGTAGGGCATGTGGCAGTCTGCGCACGATACGCCGCGCTGGCCGTGGATACCCATACGCCACAGCTCGTAGTCGGGGTGCTGAGCCTTGAGGATAGGAGCGCGAGAGATCTTGTGCGTATAGTCGGAGTAGTTCATCTCGTCGTAGTAAGCCTCTATGTCCTCGACCGTGAAGCCCTTGTCGTGGGGAAGGTGAGGTACATGCCATCGCCCTTGAAGTAGTACTCGGTGTGGCACTGGGCACAGACGAGGGAGCGCATGTGCTGGTGGGACTGCTTGGAGACATCTTCGCCACGACGCTCAAAGGCTTCGTAGAGGGCGGGGCGTGCGGGCTTGAGCTTCATGGTGCGGGCATCGTGACAGTCGGAGCAGACCGATGGTGTTCACGATCTCGGGGCCCCACTGGCTCCAGGGAGCCTTGTAGAACTCGGCGATACCCTTCTCCTTCATGATGCGGGGTACGTCAGCCCTTATGTCCAGCAGGTACCGGGCTGGATATCCTTGTTGCCGTTCACGCCAGGGAGCCGGTACGAAGGATCTCGTTCATGTCTTCGATAGCGTGCTTGTGTCCACGAGGCGTGTTGTACTCCATAGAGAAGGAGTAGCCAGCCCATAGCACGACCATCTCGGGGCGGGCAGCGAGCACGTCGACACGCTGCGAGCTATTGAACTCACCCTGATAGGGTGGTGTCGGCAGTCTTGAGCCACGTCTGATATTCACGGGGGAAGTCTTCAGCGAACAGCTCGTTCTGTGCCACGATAGCGTCCTTGAAGACATGCTTGCGGTTGTTGTAGATGCTCACCACCTCGGCGCGGCGCTCCAGGAGTGAGGAGACGATGAGTCCGAGGACGAAGACTACGACCATAGAGCCTCCGAATAGGAGCCATCCCTGCCAACGTTTCAATTGTTGTGCCATGATTTTGAGTCTCTTTTATTTGTTATTCTGATATTATGCTTGCGTGGTGAGGATGCTTAGTTCAGCATCTTCTGCAGCCAGTCGGGCACTGGCGAGTCAGGCAGGGGTACTTCGGCCCCTGGAGTCGAGGAGAGGGAGTTCATCCTGCCGTGGGCCACATCGCGGTGGCAGTCCCAGCAGGCTTTCCCTTCGTCGCACTTGGCGTCCATATAGGTGATGCGCCCCGTGTTGACAAGCTCGGTATTGAGGGTGGCGTGGCAGCGCACGCAGTTTTCCATGATTACCTCAGCGCCTCGTCGATGGCTTGGATGGCCTGACGCTCTTGGCGCGTGACGAACTTGTAGACGTGGTTCATACCGTCCTTCCCCTTGAAGAAGTATTTGCGGAAGACGTTGTCGTGCGGTACGTGGCAGTCGTTGCACGTGGTGTTGCGGGCGTGGGCGCCGTGCATCCACGTGGCGTAGTAAGGAGTCATGATGTGGCAGCTGACACAGGCCGAGGGGTCATCTCCTAAGTAGGTGTGGAACCTAAGCAGATAGAGGAAGAGCCCACCTAAACCCACCACAACGCCACACACGAGCGAGCATGGCCACCTTGGCGCGGTAGCTCAAGCGCGGTAGTCGTTGGAGGAATCGGTTCATTATCATGAGGTCTAAGTGATGAATACGACACGAATATAATCAACTTTTTCTTTGCTCCTACAGCCAATTTCTTTAGCTTTTTAAGGAAGCTACTGCGCTGGTATAGCGTCCTGTTAACTCCCGTAAAATAGGTGCTCTTCTTCTGGTGATGAATGGAGACTTGTCGTCACCACCCTCTTTACGGATACAGCAGCCTTGATAGCCTGCCGATATTAGAATCTGCTATTCACGGCGACTACTCTTATCCCCTCCTGTGCTCGCATTTATTCTCCTGATATAATAGGATATACGGCTCTATAGTGGATCTTCTGTATATTTGTTGGAGATAACAAGGCGTTGCATCGCCTTAGCTTAATTTGTGATGAGACTTTAAAAGCTTATATCAGATGGGGAAAGGCCCTTTGGCCTATCCTAAATCTTGCAAACAACTAGTTGCTTATGGCTATCGAAAAAAATTGCTCGTATCTGCTGGAATACCAACAACTGGCATCGCCCCTCTGGCTCTGAAGGGAAGTCCAAGACTAAACAGTCATATGAAAAAGAAACAGGGCTTCGGACATGAAGAGTGGTTGTTTGATGAACGCATGATCCTCAAGGATGGCTATCTCTATGGCTACCTGCAAGCACTTTCAGAATCTAAGTGTCACAAGGGGAAAGTCTATGATATTCATCTCTCACAATCAATTCGGATACTGGAGATAGGGCTCTATGTGGGTTGCTTGAGGGAAGCGGAAGTTCTTACTGACGAGCAGAGATCTTGGGCCAAGGAAGAATGTCGTAAGCGGAGCATGCAGAACTTGATGAGTGAGGATCTTCGTGCTGTCGGTATTATAAACAGGGATGTAGAGGTTCATCCCAATGTTCGTTTCAAGATTGATCAGGCAGAGCTGGAATATCCTATGCATCATGTTATTGACAAAGATCATTTCAGTGGATGGCGCTATAACCTGATGGATGGGGGAAGGAGCGCCTAAACCTCTGTATGGAGGCTGACGCTCAAGTAGAGACTCGGCAATCAACAGATGCCATCACGTGCTCGATCAGTAGCCCTGTCTATATCAAGGAGCAGCGACATAAAGAGATGCAGATAGCTCTCGAGGAATATCTGCGTCAAAAACGGCTATAGCGACACAGATCTAGAAGTAGTGACTCCTCTGGGAGGACGAATAGATCTGCGGGCCTATCATATAGCTTCTAAGTCATGGCACTACTTTGAGATCAAAGTGTATGACGCTAGGCTGAGTATTCGAGAGGCCTTAGGGCGCTCCTTGAGTATGCCCACTATACCTTAATCCCCAAAGATTCTAAGCCCTCCAAGTTGTTCATTGTAGGGCCCGAAGCCCCTAACGGACCTGGATCTCAAATATCTTGGGCGTCTGAGAAGGAGTTATAAACTCCCGATCCATTATGCTTATTTCTCTTTTAAGGATAAGCAGTTATACGGAGAGAAAGAGACAAAGTAAAAGCACCTATAAGTCCAACCCCTAAATAGAATTATGATTATGAGAAAAAGTTGTCTACGTCCTTTTTGTGATGGTATCATTCTGTATGCCCTGTCCGCACAGGTGAAAGAGAAATCTTAAATACCCAGAGAAATCAGAGCAGTGTCCCTCTAATTATCAGTTGTTTCCGACAGAGAATGTATGGACTCTCCCTAAAGTTAGATACTCGTAATGGGGTGATATCTATAGTCCATTTTTCTATTAACGATGATTCCTTAAGGTGTGAAGGGGTCGTGAATGGGTTCCCTCTCGTAAGGGAAGAAGATCAGAAAGTAGGTCGTTTTTACCTTATATCCAACCCAGAATATGTATACCTTTATTTTGTTGGATAAGATAAGTGGTCAGACATATCAAGTTCAATGGAGCCCAAAGGCAAAAGAGAGATTCATACTTCCTATTCCTATGTTATAGTTCTAGCTCTCTCGCTCCGCGCTGATTATTTAATCCCTTGAGGGATAGAAGCCCCGGAGTAGTCAAACTACTTCGGGGCTTTCTTTATGGCCAACTTCCCTTAGGTCGAAATCCATCTCTATAGGGAGGGTGGTGCGAACCTATATTGGTCGGCGGGCTGACCTATATGGGTGCGTGGGTAGAGCAATATAGGATGGTGAAGAAAGCTATATAGCTTTTGGACTGATTCCTATATAGCATTGTGAAGTGAACTCTATTAGGTTGTTGCTCCGCGTAGGGAGAAAAGTTGCGGACGAGTGGCAGATAAGTTTGGACTACGTACGTGGCTCTAATATCTCCGTACGTGGCTCTTTGGATTTACGTGCCTGGTCTTTAAGACTACGTACATAGACAGAGGAAAAGCCACTATGGGAAGGCGCTTTTTTTCTTCACGAGAAGGACACTTTTCCTTCCGCTGGATAAGAGGAATCCTCGCGACAAGGCGAAGGGGCTTGTGTATCACTTCGGAGAGGTGTATCGGGGAGCCGGGCGTGCGATACCACTCTAAATGGAGGGCAGGACTCGCGGCAATAGTCTCTATATGGGTTCATACCTCTCCCTCATGCAGGAGGGCTGTGTCTGTTTGTATACCATATATTATCGTACCTTTACTCAGAGCAAAACACATAGTTATGAAACGCAGATACACTACATTCATCTTCGGCCTAATCGCCCTCGTTGTCGTTGGCTTCCTCACGGGATGCGTAACGCTACGCCCTGCTACTGTCCATGTGAATAAGGATCTTCGGGCATATACCCATGTCTATGTCTCAGAGACACAGGCGATATATAGCACCTCGGTGAGCCACAGAGGTGATGGCCCCACGTCTTATTCTGTGTCAGTCAATCCCCGCGACGTGCTGGTCGGGATCTTCGCTAAGAACGGTTTTATCGTCTTACCCCGCCTGGATGAGCGATTGAAATCCAAGACCCTTATGGTGAGCTATGGCAAAAGCGGACGCCGCCGTGTCTTGTTAGCTGCCTATGCGAAAGAGGTAACTATCCAGTTGGTGTCGGCTGAGACGGGCGAGCTGGTGGCTACTGCGAGGGCTGAGGGGCGTGCTGGTACGGAGGCTGAAGAGATTGAGCAGGCCATTACGAGAGCTTTGGACGCACTATTCAAATAGCTCAGTCTGTAACAAGGCCTTCGGGCTCTTGATCATGAAAAAGCGAATCGCTGCAGGAGCATATCCTACAGCGATTCGCTTTTTTGTGTGGGCGTCGTGGCTACTTGAGGCGGGCGGCGATCTTGTCGCCGAGGACGCAGATGGCTAAGCGTGCGAAGAGATAGTACTTGGCGCACTTGGCGTAGAGTGGGCGATCGGGCGTCACGATGATCGGGGTGTAGGCCTTGTTGTAGTTGGCCTTGAGCGCCTTCTTGTGGCCGTAGACGCCCGCCGTATCAAAGATGGAGTAGCGCAGGCCGATCTCTTGGGGCTTGTCGAGCATGCGGTAGTCTTTCCCCTCGACCAGTGTGGGGCGCATGGCTTCGATGACCTTGGTGTACATGACGGGGCCGGTCGTACGCAGGACGCCCCATAGACCTGCTCCGTGGCGGAAGGGCGTGTATTCGTCGATATTGCGAAGCATCTGCAGGATGACGGCACGCAGGAAGGGGTGACCCGCCACGGAGGCAATGCACCACTGGATGTGATTCGCCACGAGGGAGGGTGCCCAGCTCGGGGTAGATGCCGATGCCTTCGTACTGCTCGCTCAGGGGCGGTTGTCCCAATGCGTCAGGATGAATTGGTCTTCTGGGCGCAGGACGTCCTTGAGGGACTTGGTCCAAGGAGGACTTGATGTCAATGTACACGCCACCCAGCTGGTAGACGAGGAGGTAGCGGAAGAAGTCGGCACGGGCGGCACCATAGATCGGTGCGATGCGCTGGTAATAGCCCCAGATGACTTCGCCGTAATGCTCGAGGATGAAGGCCTTGATGTCTTCGTCGTCGAAGAGGTGATATTCGTAGTCGGGGTTCAAGCGCTTGATGTGCTCGATGTTCTGCTCGATCTCGTGAGGCAGCCCGGTCTTCGTCCGATAGGTCTGGAAGATGTGTCGGCTGATCTCCTTGCCCAATGCCTTCTCCGGCACTAATTCCTGATAATTGATGCTCATCGCTCCTGTTTAACTTTATCGCCGCCAGCCAAATCGCAGCTCATCGGCGCCTCTGCAAAGGTAGTGAAAAAGGGGAGGGAGTGGGGGCTGGGAAAGAGCCCTGAGACAAAGGCTCTAGTTGCGGTAGGGCTTTCCGGCTCTCGTGATACTCCCTCATGAGGGTATGCCGACCCAGCGTATGTCTGACTGATCTGATACAGAGACCTTAACCTTATCGTTGGTGAAAGGCTCTTTGGTAATGTGGTGTAGCTATAAAGAAAAAGTGCCGTAACCTCATTAGTTACGACACTCACTGCGGAGAGAGAGAAATGTACTTTTGCCCTTTATCTCGTTGTATTACAAATGTCTATCTAATCCAGTCAATCGGGGATGTAGCAAAAAGTGTAGCAGTTTTTGACCGACTCTTGACTACCATTCTGACGGACTATTGAAAGTAAAAACATCTCTTTTTTTCGGTTGACAAAGGTACAGAAAAACGAACGATAAGCAAAGCTTCTCTTTTATAGGTGTTTACGTAGATCCTTGCTACATAGTCTGAGTGCACGGTGCAAGCCCCTTATATATAGGGCTTGCACCGTGCACTCAGTGTCACCTGTGTAGCTGGGCAAAAATGACGTGTTCTCTTGAAGGAAAAACCTTTCCTATCTCTATCTTATATCAGCCCCATTGCAGCCCCGAAAGGAATAGTATACATACAGAGACCATCGTAATCACCTATATAAGGGTGATGGATGCGCACATACCTAGAGCGTTGTCGTCACCTATGTAAGGTGATTACAGCGGACATACCGTGTCCTCTCACCCCTCTCAAAAATCCCGTAGCTAGAGCTGTCTCCGTGATCGATACAAGCAATGAGTACTGGGTCGAGGATAGAGGGCGTAGGGTGAGGGAAACTAGGCCTATCGGCAGAATCTGTGGGGTCAGGGAGCACAGGGGTGTAGATAGGGGCAGGAGGGTGAGGGAGCTAGGCCTATCAGCAGAATCTGTAGGGTCAGGAGTACACAGGGGTGTAGATAGGGGCAGGAGGGTGAGGGAGCTAGGCCTATCAGCAGGATCTGTGGGGTCAGGGAGTACGCAGGGGTATAGATAGGGGGAGGAGGTCTATCAGCAGGATCTGTAGGGTCGAGGGGTGGAGAAGGAGAGGGCGGGGAGGTAGCGGTAGTACCTTGGTGGGGGAGGAGATTTTTCGGGCATAATCACTACCTTTGGTACACACAACGCAAATAGACATCAATATGTCCATCAGACTTACCGAAGACCAGATACTACAGCTCGCACCCGATGCCGCCTCTGTCAAGGCTGTACAAGGACAGGCAAAGACCAGCAAATGGCCCCTACTGCGATGTGGCGAAAGAGCTTTGTGGGGACACTGCCAGGCTCGGGGTCATCCCCCTACCAGACGATAGTAGACCTTACGAATATTGCCTTTGATGCTCATGCCCCTAGCCATAAGTTTCCCTGCAAGCATGCCCTAGGCCTGCTCCTGCTCTATGCTCGCAGTGAGTCCGCCTTCGCCCAAGAGGACGAGCCCGAGTGGGTCACCTCCTGGATCGACAAGCGTGCAGAGACAGCTGAGAAGAAAGCTCAGCGTGAGGAGCGCAAGAAGGAGGGCGAGAAGGTCAAAGACCCCAAGCAGGCAGAGCGTCGGCAGGCCAATCGCCATGCCAAGATCTTGGCGGGAATGCAGGAGCTGGAGCTGTGGATGAAGGATCTACTGCGTACGGGTCTCGATGCACGCAGCCCTCTAGCCAGCGGGGGAGTATCTACGAAATGGCACGTAGGATGGTGGATGCGCAGGCCTCGGGGGTCGCCCAGCGGCTCTACGAGATCTACGAGATCGACTCACAACGCTGAGGGCTGGAAGGAGCTCCTCCTCGATCGCCTCCTCCCTGTCTCTACCTCCTGATCTCTGCCTACCGTAGGATAGAGACCCTCAGTGAGGACTGGCAGGTGGAGCTTAGGACAATGGTCGGTATCCCTCAGGCACAGGATGAGGTGCTCGCTGGCGAAGGAGTGGAGGATGATTGGCTTGTCCTCTATACCGAGGAGCGTAGCACAGGGCGATAATCGCACCGAGGTCGCCCACCTCTACGGACTGCAGAGTGGACGATATGCCGTGCGCTTGACCTTCATTGTGCCCGGTCGCCCGTCTATGGAGCTTAGCTTGATGGAGGGAGTAGTCTATCGGGCGAAGCTCTTCTTTTATAAGGGAGTGCTCAACAGCCGAGCCTTTGGTACAGGATGCCACCCATACAGAGAAGACCTTTGTCCTCAGAGCTTTGGCAGTATCGAGGAGGGAATGGCATACTATCGAGAGCGGATGGGGCAGAACCCTTCGCCCAGCACACCTCTCTCTGTCTCGGGGAGGTAAGGATCTGCCCAGAGGGCGAGTCCTTCGCACTCTATGACGCTAGGGGTAGGCGACAGCCTGTCTCCATAAGGCGAGAGGATGGACTTTCCTTCCTGACCCTAACGGGCGGAAGACCTTGCAATGCCTTCGTCATCATCAGCGAAGGCGAGTGGCGGCTCATCTCCATTTGGTACGATGGGCACTACCGCATCACACAGCATGAGTATCACACCAAGGAGTATGAGTAGTACAACGAATAGTCTTGTTAGCCTAGCTCTGCTGGGCACCTCCCAGGTAGGGCGGTGGCCTGTCCCCTGCCCGAGCTGCAGGCAGAGTGGGAGAAGATACAGCAGGGGAGTGAGGACAGCGAGGAGGCCTTCTATCGCTTAGCTGCGATGGTCTTCGCTTATCGTCGGGCAGGTCTCTGCCCGAGGAGCAGGAGGTGAGCTACCCACTGACGGAGCCCCTTGAGGAGACGCAACCCTTCCTCCGCAGGAGCCTTCCCTCATCCTTCGTAGCCTGCTCAGCAATAGGCTGACCGCTACCCTTGCCTATGGGCTAGACCCTAGTGGCTGAGGAGGGCTGATCCTTCGCCCCCGAGTATGTGTACGAGCTACTAAGCACGGTACTCAAGAAGGGCAGTGGCTACAATGTAGCTTGTAGAGCCAACGCCCTCAAGGTCTCGGGCAATAGAGGTAAGTGGCTACTCCCTGCTCCTCGAGGTAGAGGAGGAGGAGTCCCCAGATCTAGAGCACTGGGGAGCTATCTGGTCAGCAGGCTCGCCTACAACTCCTCAAGCAGGTGCGTAGGGAGGATCCTCGAGCTGCGATACCTCTTGTCGAACGTACTTGGCGTGAGGAGACGGCCTCCAATAGAGAGGCTCTGCCTCGATGCTTCAGTATAGGACTTAGCCAAGAGGACGAAGAGTTCCTCACCGCCGTGATGGCGAAGGATCGCAGCCAGAAGGTGCGTGAGGTCGCCCGTTCGCTTCGGGAGCCTACCCAAGGGGCACCGTCAGACGCTACTGCGAGCTCCTAAAGGGACAGCTGAAGCATGGGCGCATACTAGGGCTGGTCATATACCCCGATCCCTACAGCCCCGAACTCAGGGAGCTGGGTATCGCCGAGGTCAGCCCCAACAAGGGCGAGAGCGATGAGCACTACATCCTGCGCCAGATAGCAGAGCGTGTACCCCTGACCTTCTGGATGGAGTTCTACGGGACGAGCGACCCGATGAAGGCTCGCCCAGCGACTTGCCAAGAACCCACCCTTTGCCTCCTACTTTTCCATAACTAGTCCGATCGTAACCCCTACGAGACAGGCACTGGGCCTACTGGGCACTGCAGGAGCAGTGTGATAGCAAGACCCTCGAGGAGCTGTAGGGGCTTCTAGCCCAGGGCAACGAGAGGATATAGACCTACGGAAGTACAACGCTCGCCACGGCATACCCGAGCAATGGGTCACGGAGGGTGAGGAGATGGGGGGCCTCGCTTCTCCTGGCGTTCCTGAAGATCGTCAGTGCCTCGCTACGTCTACTATCGCCTAGCGAAGACGGAGCAGATAGGTCATCCTCACACCCCGACGTACAGCCCTTCCTCTACAATCTCCTGCACGGAGAGGATGCAGAGCATGTACCCGATATGACCCCATCCAAGCGAGCCTTCCTAGAGGATCTTCTCCCTGATCATGCAGACGAAGGCCGCCCCTAGACAAAAACATTCCCAAAGACTAAATAAAACCACTACATACGTATAATATGAGCACATTACTAAGGCAACATGCCGAGCAACTCTTCGCAGAAGAACTTCACGAGCTAAAGAAGAACGAGACCAACTCAACCCCCGATAACTGGGTGCTATCACTCCCAGTCGGTCGTCACCTATCTCCCTCGGGGGAAGCTCAAGAACGGATTCGAGGTAACCCTGCAGTACATAGGCCGCAGACGCCTCATGGAGATAGCCGTAGCAACCCTCGTGACCGATCGTGCCCTCCTGCTCTATGGGCTCCCGGGACAGCCAAGAGCTGGGTCAGTGAGCACCTAGCTGCCGCTATCTCCGGTAACTCTACCCTCATCGTACAGGGTACTGCAGGTACGGGCGAGGAGGCTATACGCTATGGGTGGAACTATGCCCGCCTACCAGCCGAAGGGCCAAGCGAAGGGCACTCGTCGAGACTCCCGTCATGAAGGCTATGAAGGAGGGTAAGATAGCTCGTGTAGAGGAGCTCACCCGCATTGGCTCCGATGTGCAGGATACCCTCATCACCATCCTCTCGGAGAAGGCGATGCCTATACCCGAACTGAACCAAGAGGTGCAGGCCATACGAGGCTTCAACGTCATCGCCACGGCGAACAACCGAGACAAGGGGGTCAATGACCTCTAGCGCCCTCAAGCGTCGCTTCAATACCGTCATCCTCCCACTCCCCTGATACACTGGATGAGGAGATCGATATCGTGCGCAGACGAGTCGAGAGCTTTGAGCAGGTGATGAAGCTACCAGCAGAGAAGCCTGCACTAGAGGAGATACGTCGTGTGGTCACTATATTCCGTGAGCTACGTTCTGGGGCTACCGCTGATGGTAAGACCAAGCTCAAGAGCCCCACGGGGACACTTAGTACGGCAGAGGCGATCTCGGTGGTGAATAACGGCCTTGCTATGGCTGGCTACTTCGGTGATGGTGCACTACATGCTGAGGACTTGGTCTCCGGGTATCCTCGGTGCTGTCGTTAAGGATCCCGTGCAGGATAAGATCGTCTGGCAGGAATACATGGAGACCGTCGTCAAGCAACGTGACGGGTGGAAGGACATCTATCGTGCTTCGCGTGACATGATCTAGTACCATGGCTACGTATATACTTGGGGTCAGTCACGGCCGGGCTCTGCTCGGCGTGTACGGGAGCGTCTCGAGGCTCTCCGCCCTGATCTAATACTCGTAGAGGGACCACCTCGAGGCGGAGGAGCTCCCTAGGACAGGTAGCTAGAGGGCATGAAGCCCCCTGTAGCTCTCCCTGGCCTACGAGCCTACGAATCCTCAGAATGCGGTCTTCATCCCTTCGCAGCCTTCTCCCCGAATGGCAGGCGATGCTCTACGCAGCCACTCAGGGTACGGAGCTACACTCTTTGACCTACCCCTTATCTATCGCTTAGCCCAGACAGAGGTGAAGGCAGAGGAGACGAGCGAGGCAAGCCCAAGCGAAGCTCCCACTGACGAGGCTACAGAGGAGCTGTCTACTCCCCCTACAGAGCAGACCGAGTCGTCTACCTCAGCTACAGACGAAGAGTCCCCGTGGAGGTGAGCGCAGTCCTTCCCCCGATGAGGAAGAGCTAGAGGATGCCTTTATCTCTCCCGACCCCTTCGATGTCCTCGCAGAGATCGATGGCTTATCGGATGGGGAGGCTTGGTGGAAATCTTCGTATCGAGAGTAGTCCCGACGGGGCAGAGGTCTTCGAGGCGGTGAGCGAAGCTATGACTGCCCTTCGGGAGGCTTTCCCCGAACGTGACGAGTGAGCACGACCTCGTACGTGAAGCGTGGATGCGTAAGCAGATACGAGAGGCCGAGCGAGCAGGTGATCGGGTCATCGTCGTCATCTGTGGCGCATGGCATGCCCCAGCCCTAGAGGCAAGAGCCAAGATCAAAATCAAGGAAGACAATGAACGACTAAAGGGTCTTCCCAAGACGAAGATTACCTGCACGTGGATCCCCTGGACCTACGACCGCCTATCCCTATATAGCGGTTATGGTGCAGGTATCACTTCCCCTAGGATGGTATGACTATCTGTGGTATCACCCCGAGGATGATGGTACGCTCTGGGTCAGTAGGATGGCCAAGCATCTTCGTCGGAAGAATATGGACACCTCCGTGGCACATGTTATCGAGACCGTACGTCTGGCTCACGCTACTGCTACCCTGAAGGAATACCCACGTGCCCTACTAGAGGACTATAATCAGGCAGCTATTACCGTTATGGGCTTCGAGCGATCCGATCCTACTGGATCTGATCAAGGAGGAGCTAGTCATCGGTAATCGCCTTGGCTCTGTACCCGATGATGTGCCTAAGGTGCCCCTCTTGGTGGACATTGAGCGGCAACAGAAGCGACTTCGCTTGCCCTTCACCTCCGAGATCAAGACCGTAACCCTTGACCTGCGTAAACCACCAGACCCAGAGAAGAGTATTCTTCATCCATCGCCTTGATCTACTCGGCATCGGCTGGGGACAGAGCGGGGAGTCTCGGGCAAGGGCACCTTCAAAGAGCAATGGGAGCTCTACCATAAGCCCGAGCAGATCATATCTATCATCGAGCGGGCTGTGTGGGCAACACCCTACAGCAGGCTACCGAAGCCTCACATGAGCCATCAGGCGATGGAGGCGCAGAGCATACGCCGTCTCGCCGAGCTCCCTAGATGAAGCTATCCCTCGCCGACCTCCCGGGGCTGGTGACGATGATGACTAAGAGGCTCGACGAGCTATCTGCCTCCGCTGTCGATGTCGGGGAAATGCTAGATACGATCCCCAAGCTCATACGCATCCTGCGCTACGGCTCTGTACGTGCCTTTAGACTTCTCTCACCCAGAGGGTATACTACGGGTAATGGTAGCACGTAGCGTAGCTGGGGGCTTGCAGGCCTGCTCAGGTATCGACGAAACAGCCGCAGACGATCATATAACTCCCTCAGGGAGGTAGACCAAGCTCTTATGACCCTAGCAGACGAAGAGCTTAGGGAGCTGTGGCTCGCCTTCCCTCGAGGAGCTTCGTACCTCTTCGCAGGTGCATCCTTTGCTAGCTGGTATGGCGACGTTGCTCCCTTAACCAAGCTGACCGCTTGTCCAGCGAACAGATCGCACATAGTCTCTCCTACCACAGCTCGGTAGGGATGAAGCCTCTGGATATGGCGTATTGGCTCGAGGGCTTCCTTCGTTCCTCTTACACGCTCCTCTTGCTGGAGGATCGTCTCTGGGAGTTGGTCAATGACTGGATCTGCGGTATCACGGCGGAGAACTTCCACGAGCTACTCCCGGTGCTGCGTAGGGACCTTCTCAGAGTACTCTCCAGCCGAAAGGCGCAACCTCGGGGAGAAGGCTCGTCACTATGATGGCAAGCGCCCTCGACCCAGAGTGTCGGGATGAGTACAGAGCCCCTGGACCATGCCGAGGCAGCTTGTGTCCTGCCCTTACTTCACCTATTCTTAGGATTAGACTAGACAAAGAGATGATGCAAGAAGAATATCTGAAGCGCTGGCGACTGATCCTCGGTGGAGATGAAGCTGATGGCACCGGTGTGAGCCTCTCGAAGGAGGAGATACGGATGGATGAGTGCCTCGAGGCAGTCTACGACTCTGACCGCTCGGCGGGACTAGGGAGTTCGGCTCCCCAAGGTCAGCCGATGGCTGGGGATATACGAGAGTTCTTCCCCAGAGTGTCGTGCAGGTCATCCAGCGATGCTGTATCACGTCTTCACCTCCATGAGCTCCCTGACAGAGCCCGAGATGCTCGAGGGAGTCGTACCCTGACGTTCACCTAGTAGCTACCCTCATGTCCCTATCGAGAGCTATACCCGAGAAGAGCAAGGCTACGGCTCGGGAGGTCGTCCGCAAGGTCGTCGATGAGCTCCTTAGGAAGCTCTGCTGGACCTACCCAGCAGGCGGTCACGGGGGCACTCAACAGGTCCTCCCGACGTCGCAATCCTCGCTACAACGAGATAGACTGGAATGCTACGATCACGAAGAACCTCAAGAACTACCAACCCGACTATAAGACCATCATCCCCGAGATCCGTATAGGCTATGGGCGACGACGCAAGGCCATGAAGCGATATCGTCCTCTGCATCGACCAGAGCGGCTCAATGGGTGCCTCGGTCGTCTATTCGGGGATCTTTGGTTCGGTGCTTGCCTCTATCCCCGCCGTCAGTACCCGTATGGTCGTCTTCGACACAGAGGTAGCGGATCTCACGGATGAGATGGAGGATCCCAGGACCTGCTCTTCGGAGTCCAGCTCGGGGAGGAACGGATATTGACCGAGCTCTGCACCACTGCATGGAGCGTATCACACGTCCAGAGGATACGACGCTAGTATTAGTGACGGACCTCACGAGGGGGCAACGAGCGGGAGATGCGCAAGAAGTTCGTCCGGCTGGGCTACAGTCGGGGTACAGCTGATCGTCCTCCCCAGCCCTCAACGACGATGGTCTCGCCTTCCCATGATCGGGGTAACGCAGCATTCCTAGGTACCCTTTGAGGGTACCCGCCTTTGCTTGTACCCCGGACAAGTTCCCCGAGCTGATGTCGGCGGCGATCAATAAGCAGGACCTCAACCTCTGATCGCTCAGAATATCAAGAGCTAGCGTCATCGAGAGCAAAGGGTGGGTAGGGAATGCCCATAATGACATTGTGTATTTGTATTGTTTCGTGTAGTCCCCTGCTTCGCGAGGGTGATCCTTTGGCGGGGCAGGGGCTGAGCGATTTAGCCCCAAAGGCTGATACATAGCAGTTCCTGACGCTCTACGCAAAGAATCTACGTATCTCTACCTACCACACCTATATCTCCTGGCTTTTGTCAGGGCTGTGCCTTCTCAATCACCTTATTAGGAGACCTTGCACGGCACTAGAGGGGACCCAGGTTTATTCCATTTGCGTATGTTTCGATATTTAGCATCTTCATAACCAAAACAGTCGTATCGCTATGCTCCACCAAACAAACCGAATCCGCTCCGAGCTTCCTGCAAGTTTATACGCAGGTACGTCGCGACCGCATGAAGCACCTCGTTCCTTCGACAGATCAGCGCTTGCGTTGACTGGCGAGGTATTCAGCACACTACTCAACAAGAAGCATACAAAGCATCCCAGAACGCCACAGGAAATCCAGCCTATGATGCCTTGATGATGTTCAAGATCCTACTACTTCAGACCTGGTACGGCCTGAGTGATTACGAAGTCGAAGAACGGATCAACGACTCCCTCCTCTTCAGCGAATTCCTCTTGGATATGGGCCTTCCAGCCCAGACCACAGCACCATCTGTCGCTTTCGCGCTGAACTGACCCGCTTAGATTATGGACAAGCTCCTTCGCGAGCTGAATAAGCAGTTCAAGAAGCACGGGATTAGCCGTATTGACCAAGGGGCTATGTGGATGCGAGCATTGTGGATAGCCCGCACGCTCCCGATGGGAGTATCCTCATCAAAGTGGCCGACGACCGAGAGGACTTGCGCACCGAAGAAGAGCAAGCCCAAGAGCAGGCTTATCAGCATGAGCTAAAAAAAGTCGCAAACCAGGGGTGGATACGGAAGCTCGTTGGTGCGCAAAGGCAGACACTATCGCTACGGGTACAAAAAGCACGTGCTGACCGATGGGCAAGGGTTGGTGGAGAGTACATTACCACGCCAGCCAATTGTGCCGATACGGTGGTATTGCCCGAGCTGATAGAGAAGGCTGAGCTTACGCAGGGCGTTAGTGTCCTTGCCGATAAAAGGTTGTGTAGTAAGAAGAACTCGGCTTGTCTCCCTTGAGCGCGGCTTGATTGATGGGATTATGCTCAAAGCGCAGAAGGGGATGAAGCTTACAGAGCGACAACGTGAACTGAATAACGGCATCAGCAAAAATACGCTGTTTGATAGAGCGCACCTTCGGGAGTATTCGAAGGTGGTTTTCAGGAGGGCGATGTCGCTACCGAGGGCTTGAGCGAACGCATACACAGAATATCTTGGAGGCTATGGCATACAATCTGAAGCGTATGCCCTAGGCTTCTTGCTGCTCCAGAGCACCAAATAGCCCAGAAAAAGCCCCTCTCGGGAGGATGATCCTCCGGGAAGGGGGCAAGGGAGGGTGCAGGTATCCCACTTCAGCCTAAAGATCCCAATTTTCGAGGCAAGAAGCTGCAAGCTGTGAAGAGATGGCCTTGCGCAATGGTCTCCATATATTTGCCCTGTAATAGTATTGTTAATTCCACGTTAGCGATGCGATACCGAAACACCCACTCAAGTCCACTTGGTAGCTCATGCTATGTACTGAGTCTACTGGTCTCCCTCTGGAAGTTACTCGGCCTTATCGGCCCTCAGCCTCACCCTCGGGGCACAGAGCTCCATCAAGATCCGAGGGGTCGTCCACTCAGGCAAGGAGCCACTCCCTAGAGTCTCTATCACCCTCCTCTCGTGACAGATAGTACCATCCTTAGCTACGCCCATACGGATGCTGGAGGGCAGTTTGAGCTCACGGCAAGTGGCCAGCTCACTCAGGCTATTGATAGTCGGCTCGCTGCCTCGGCTACAAGACCCATACCCAGCGTCTCACACCCCCCACGGCGCACGAGCTAGATATTGATCTCAAGGGAGGATACCTATCTCCTCAGGAAGTCTCCGTGCAAGCTCCACGGGTCTGGGGAAACCAAGATACCATCAACTATAATGTCGCTCGTCTAGCGAAGGCCACTGACCGCAGTATCGGGGATGTCATCCGCCGTATCCCAGGTATGCGTATGGAGGGAGGCCTGCTCAAGTACCAAGGCAAGCCCCTAAAGCAAAATCAATATCGAGGGGATCGATCTGACCCAGGGGGCTATGAGCTGATCACGAGCAATATAGACGCGAGCGACATCTCCACCATACAGGTGCTGGATAACTACCAGGGCATCAAGGCGCTGGTAGGCAAACGCTCCTCGGATGATGTCATCCTCAACCTCAAGCTCTCGCCCAAGAAGCGTGGGATCTGGGGTGTTTCGCTTGACTTGGGTCTTGGCTATGGTGATGGGCTTGAGACCAATAGCCGGATCAGGAGTAACCACCTTGCCCGGAGAGCGCAGTTCCTCGGCGTGGCGTATGTCGATAACTCAGGCAGGCAGTACTACGAGAGCTCCTTTTTGGCGTGCAGAGGGGTGGCTCGAGGGAGGAGCACATCTTTGCCCGCATAGATAAGCCCGCTACCCCCAACCTCCCCCATCATACTATACAGACAATGTGTCGCTGATGGCCAGTGGCAATAGTGCCTTTGTCCTCTCGGATAGTAGCCAGCTCCAGCTGCAGGGGAGCTATCGGTATGATAAGATCTCGCTCCGAGGGCTCTTCGCAGGCTCGCTGGTATGGACGCTCCTCCTCCCGCTCCTCCCTAGATGAGCGCATCGAGCATCTACTACGGCAGGGGAGCGCCTCGACCAGCCTTAGCTCATGAGAAGAACTTTGCAGGGCTACTACCTCAAGGATCAGCTTCGTGCGAGCGCCTCGCAGAGTAGGGCCTCGGGGACAATCGCCCTCAATGGACTAGCAACCCCTCAGCGTCAAGGGCTAGATGCCCTGCACCTGAACAATCAGATGCACTTCATCAATGGCCGTACACGTCTCCCGATAGAGCTTATCCTCACCCAGCGGCTTACGACCTCAGACGAAGACTTTGAGACAGCCAATCAACCAGCAACTGCAGCAGGTGCTCCCCACACTCACACAGTATGATCGGGCGGCGGGGATGGTTCTCAAGTCTCATACGGACAATCGCCTTAGGATCCTCAACCTCCCCTTGTGCGCTACTGGACGTATAGCCCTCAGGTCTTCGCCTCGTACCAGTGGCAGAGCCTATCGAGTAGCCTCACTGGAGCGCACGGGCAGTAGCTATGATCGTATCCTGCGTGTAGGGTGTGGAGCAGACCCTAAGCTATCTACGTCAGAAGTATTCCATAGATCTAGCTCTCCCCGTCATCTACCAGCTCCGACGGACAAGCTCGGATCGTCTAGCAGGCCTCCTCATCGAGCCCTCATCTCAAGGTCAAGCTAAGCTTAGGACAGCACTGGGGTCTCCAGTTGGCAGGTAGCTATGCACATACGGAGCCGAGGATCCGTGATTGGTATCCCGACCCCGTCCTAGAGAGCTATCGTAGTCTGACGGTCAGGGACACCTAGGCTATTCAGGGAGCAAACAGCCACTATAGAGGGGCGGGTAGACTACCGAGACATCTTTTCGTTCCTGTCGTCCTCTCTGAGGGCGAGGCAGAGCACTGCACCACAAGCCCTTTATCCAGATGCTACTCCTCTGTGAGGACGGAGGACGCTATGAGCTCCCAGCGCACAAGCACCATACACAGACCTTCTCGGGGTGTGGTCGCTGAGCAAGGGATTTACCTAGGGCAGCCTAGGGATCGACCTCGACCCTAGGCTATACACACCATCTAGGGCAGGTAGCCTCATCAGGGGACGATCACGCCCTATAAAAGTACATACCAGAGCGTGCGACTAGCCCTGAAGGCCAATCCCATCAAGAAATCCTCCTGACCACAATGTCTACTATGGGCGTAACTATACCTCCCGATTCGCCTCTCGCACCGAGATCGATAACCTCCTCTCCGAGACCGCACAGATAGGAGTAGCCTTTGGGAAAAACATATTCTGGGATATCATCCCAGAGCATAATCATGTCAGCTCCTCCAGCGAAAAAGACCGATGTCCTACTCCTGGACAGCCAGCTCAAGTGGAGCGGCTCTCGAGTAGAGGTGGGCTGCGAACTGAATAATCTGCTGGGCATGCAGGCCTATCACAGCATCCAGCGCTCATCCTACGCTACCATCCAGCACAGCTATCGTCTCACGTCCTCGTGCGGTGCTCGTGAAGGTCTCATTCAAGCTCTAACTACTAACCATAGATATAATAATATGAAAAGCCATTAAACTCATACTCCTAGGAGTATCCCTATTCAGCATCCTCCCCTCGGGGCACAGGTCTTCGACAAGCCTCGCTCGCTCGCTGAGGCTGATAGTCTGGATCGGGTGCAGTATCGTGTGCTCTACCAGCTAGACTTCATCTCTGATCCTACTGATCGGGAATATGTCACTCAGGATCAGGTGCGCTTAGACATGGGACACAGATCAGTAAGGTGTATAGTCTGAAACACTACCAAGCAGACTCTGCCGCCACGCCCTTGATCGAGACTGGTCAGTTTCCTCGAAGATCGTGACAGATGTTGTCCCGCTGATGATCCTCTACCGGGGCTATCCGAAGACGCAGGATATTACCACTGACTACCGCCTGCCTGCTGGAGCCCCTGTGATGAGCTATGTGAGAGCCCTAAGCCTCACCCTACAATGGCAGGTGAAGCCTGAGAAGCGGGAGATCCTCGGACATAGCTGTCAGAGGGCAGAGGTCTCCTTTGGGGGAGGCAGTGGATCGCTTTGGTTTACATCAGAGATCCCACTCTCTGAGGGCCGTACAAGTTTGAGGGACTACCCGGGCTGATTCTAGAGGTCGCTGACAGCGAGGGGGACTATCGGTATACCCGCATAGGGGATCGCCAACTCTCCGCTGGGGGAGAATATCGTCCGCTGGAAGTGGAACCAGCGCCCCACGACGAGGAAGGAGCTAGAGAAGATCATCGTCCAGCTCTATGCCAATCCCGAACAAGCTATCAAGGCCCTCGGAGGACGAATGGGCTTCAAGGGTGATCCTATGCTCAACCTCCCATACAACCCCATAGAGAAGTAAAGCCATGAGCACTCGGTAGGGTCTTATACATCGCACTCCTCGGTCTCGGCCTCTGGGGCTGCAGGACGCCCCCGAGGGATGCTTCAGGCGAAGGAAGGGCAAGCCCTCGATCACTCCTCGCCCGCCGTCTGAGATCCAAGTGATAGATCATATCGCAGTCAGGGGATCGAGATGGGATAGCTAGTTGGGAAGAGGATGGGCATACCTATGAAGCTGATATGGGGTGGGTAACACGACTCAGCATCACCGATCACCTTCCAACACTGTCGGGAGTAGAGACCCTCCGGTATCTGGATGGGGCATGGGCGAGTTACCTCAATGAGCGACTGAGCCGAGTAGGTATACGGATCGAGAGGGTTATCCTCAGCGTCTCGAATCACCTCATCGTCTTTCGTGGCTATGAGGCTCCTGAGCCGTAGACGTATCGTGGACTGTCTGATAGCCCCCTCATTCTCAAATCCGTCGTGTAGGGAGTCCAGTATATCCAGCCGGGAGTCTTTACCTCTGAGAATATGGCGGTCAGGGAGTTCTATGAGTTTCCCGCAGAGGATCAGATCTTGATCGTGGATCATCTACGAGACCGCAATGATGTAGGTGACCTCTGTATCGCTTATATCCTGCAGGATACCCTCACAATTCTCGGAGGACGAACTAGAGCGCTACAGCTTCCTAGGCTATACATGGTATCGTCGCCTCTTCACCAATCGGAGTACGATCTACCAGCATATAGCTGAGTTCATCAGTCCGATCACGGTGAGCCTCCTGCCCTCGTGTCGCTACAAGGGAGTTTGTCCCACGGAACTCCTCCGAGGAAGATGCGTAGCATGACGGGCGACTTGCCTTCTTTATTCTCGTAGTTTGAGCGTAGGGTAGAAGGACACCTTGAACGATTGTCTCATAATGCATCATTCGTTAGTGTAGCACGTGCTACAAAAGTTACTTACTTACACATTGAATGAGAGTATGTTGCTACCTTCAATTAGCCCTTCATTTAGCCGTCACTGCTACACTAATTGCTACGCCCTGATTTGTGTAGCAGTTTCTGTAGCAGAATTTGACCGATTGATGACTATTAGACCCTAGGGGTAAGCCGTCAGGTCTATGGACTGCATACAAAGAAAAAAATCGTTGTAAGACTATGTCCTACAACGATTTTCCTCTTGTTTTTGAAGGCTTCTGTGACGACCATTTTGCAGTCACATTTGAAGCCTTTTTGCGGAGAGAGAGGCTCTTTCTCTTGAACTATCATAGATACTTATTTGATCTCAAAGTGTTGTTTATCAGTGTATATATGGGTGTGTTCCTTAAAGTGTGGTATCATAGGATCTCCCTTGCGATATCCTTATTTGGGTGTATCTTTGGGTGTATAAACTATACACCCGAGAATTATGAATATCAAGCGCAATATCATCTTTGCTCTGGAGAGCCGGAAGAAGGGACGGTATCCTGATCGTTGAGAACGTCCCCTATCCGTATGCGAGTGAACTTTTGCTTCCCAGCGAATAGAGTTCACTACGGGCTATCGTATCGATGCCGCTAAATGGGATGCTGACAAGCAACGAGTAAAGAACGGATGCACGAACAAGCTTAAGCAATCAGCCTCAGAGATCAACGCTGCACTCTTGGGGTACTATACCGAGATACAGGAGATCTTCAAGCGCTTTGAAGTGGCGGAGATCATGCTAAGCCCTGCTGATGTTAAGAACGCCTTCAATGCCCGCCATAGATCTGACGAAGTACAGGTGGAACGGACCTCCGATAAGCCCGATCCTTCAAACGACTTTTCTATAAGGCCTTTGATGAGTTTCGTACGTGTCTGTGGCCAGCAGAACGACTGGACGCACGCTACCTATGAGAAGTTTCGCTGCGGTGAAAGAAATCACCTTAGAGCCTTCCGAGCAGACCTTAGCTCTCCTTTCTTCAACGAGGCTGGTCTGACGGAGTATGTGCGCTACCTCCGAGAAGTACGCGAGATGCGCAATAGCACGATCGGGAAGCAGCTCAGCTTCTTGAAGTGGTTTCTACGTTGGAGCTTCAGCCAGGAATGCATAGGAACAATGCTTACGATACCTTCAGACCTAAGCTCAAGGGATACGCAGAAGAAGATCATCTTCTTGACTTGGGAGGAGCTGACGAAGCTCCGAGAGTTCGAGATCCCTCCAGCGAAAGCAGTCACTTGATCGTGTGCGGGATGTCTTCCTCTTCCAGTGCTTCACTGGGACTGCGATACTCGGATGTCTACAATCTCAGAAGAAGCGATATCAAGGAAGATCATATCGAAGTCACTACGATTAAGACTTCTGACAGTCTGGTCATCGAGCTCAATAAGCACAGTAAGGCTATCTTGGAGAAGTACCAGGATGTGGTATTTGAGTACGACAAGGCGCTGCCCGTGATCACCAACCAGAAGATGAATGAGTACCTCAAGGAGCTTGCCGAACTTGCTGGGATCAACGAACCTATCCGCCAGACCTACTACAAAGGGAACGAGCGCATCGATGAAGTGACGCCTAAATATGCTCTAGCTTGGTACGCATGCTGGTCGTCGGACCTTTATCTGTAATGCGCTTGCTCTTGGGCATCCCACCTCAGGTCGTGATGAAAGTGGACGGGGCATAGTGACTACAAGGCAATGAAGCCCTACATCGATATTTGCAGACGACATTAAGGCGAATGCTATGAGTAAGTTCAATCAGCTATGAGCTGGGTCATACTGCATCCAAGCCTAGCTCTCGGTGTTGATATTCATGACAATTAGCTTTTCTGTTCAGCCAATCAGATCTTTGTCTATAACTATACCTCCTAGCCTATGCGAACAAGCCTATTATATGTCAGCATCCTTCTATCACTAGGGCTATCGTGCTCCTCACAGACTGGCCCAGGACAGAAGGGAACTCTTAGCCCCAAGTCCCCAAGCACCTATTCTATTGACGAACTAGATCAGCTCTACATCCCCTTGAGGCGGGACAGCTTCATCCTCTCCGAAGGGCACGATGAGTTTAGGGCGCCGATAGAAGATCTGTTTTCGGATGAGGAGCGCAGGGCACATCAGACGCAGATCCTAGAGTACACCTGGAGTATGAATAAAGACAGCCTCCTGACGGTTTGGTACTTGCCCTTCCGAGATTCGCTGACGGTTCTCGGGAAGTTTCAGCTATCCTCGTGACGCCGCGTTTTGAATGCTGACGTCTTACTTGGTTGGCCAAGCTTAGGGGCTTACTCCCCTCCATTTCGTTTCCGCCAGGACGACAGAGCTCCAGCTTCTTGATCTAATGTGCTACATTGGTTTAAGAAGATAATGGCACAGTATCCACCTCAAATACTACAAACTGATGGAAAGTCTTCAACAGCATATTGAGCACTTAGGGCTGGCCCTTAAGGCTCAGTTTTTTGCTCATCCTAGTTGGGTATACCTCATCATTATCCTTGTCTTCATCATATACCTCGTTGGGATTATCTGCAACAAGGATTGGGCTGTACGCCCTGCTGGTCACTGATAGTGGATGGCATATGATCGAAGACTTCCTAGGTCGCACAGGCTTGCGTATCCTCAGTGGCCTCCTTATCCTCTTAGCTATCGTATTGCTTTCCTATCTCTTCCTACGAAGCTCCATACTCCAATGAATTTATACAGGTCTCACACCTTCAGTGCTCCATGATCCGACCTCAATATCCTTACCGTATCAGTAGTCAGCTCGGGGGCATATCGGAAGATCATACTCGAGTATCTAGCCCAACATGGAGAGTCCTATCTCCTCAAGGGAAGAGCTGGTAGGTCGTCAAGGAAATTAACTAGGGACCCACCATAGGGCTCTAAGGAGACCTATGGTGGGGTGGTCAGGTATCCCATTCATGGGTCCCTCTAGCAACCCATTCAAGGGTAACTAATTCAATCGAACTATCGGGGCGCCTACGTGAGGCTGTGAATGAACACGCTCGGGCAAGCTTCCGCTACAACAGCCTCTGGTTTGCCTGTCGAGGAGCGCTGTGATGAACATCTCATCGAGCGAAGCTATGATAAACACGGACTTATCGTATCTTTACGGAGCAGTCTCGGCTACGGCAGCTCTCAGCGCTCAGCTCAGCTATGAGCGTAATGCCTATGGCGAGCTGGTTTGCTTCAGAGCTGGTGAAGTGGAAACGAATGCGAGCTTCTACAAGCGAGCATCAGTATGATAGTCTCAGGCTTTGAGCTGGAGCGTCTCTTACCAGGAGGCGTGAGTCAGAGCTTTGCCTATGACAACATCGGCCGTTTGGTCGATAGCAAGACCTCGACGCTCTGCGGAGCAGCGACGCTCACGCCACTACAACTGGGGCAGTGCCGATCGGCTCCTCTCGATAGAGGATGACCGGACTCACTCAGTATAGCTACAGCCCCTCGGGTGAGCAGGCGATGATTGAAGGAGTATCTCTTAGATAGTAATTTCAAGATTGATAAAAGTAATAGATGGCTCTGGTATATGGACAGAGCTAATGCTCTCTTTCTAGGCGTGTGCCTTTCAGTATGTCTTGTCGTTTGTTCTTGTCGAGGGAAAGAGCAACGAGCAGTTCATAGCGTATGTCCCTACGACTTATATGCCCCAGGAATTGGATCAGCTCTATCAGCCTCTTTGCCGGGATAGCTTTATCTTGCAGGAGCTACATGATGAGTTTAGAAATCCGACAGAGAGGCTCTTCCCTATGGAGCAACGGATGGCTCATAAGACCTGGATCTTGAGTTTACGTGGCGGGAGAAGGCTGATAGCCTCATCACCGTCTGGTATGTAAGAGAAGCTGATACGCTAAGGAAAGCTGAGACACTTCAGATTCTCAGAGCATGATGAATTCTAGCCATTGATCTTTCCTTCCCCTTGGTCGCTATTCTGATTCAGTGAAGTAAATAGAAGTGTAGCTTTATGAGCATGTTCACGAAGATTCTTCAGGTTTCTTGCCTTTATCTCTAGTCTCCTCGCCTGCACAGGTCCTAGTAGGGAGCAATCGCAATACATACCGCCTCAGAAGCTCCCGATCAGTTACACACCCATGGAACTGGATAGCCTCTATGAGCCACTTTATCGGGATAGCTTTATCTTGCAGGAGAAGCATGATGAATTTCGGCATCCCGTGGAGCAACAGTTCCCCATGGAGCAGCGCTTAGCACACAATACATGGATCCTGGAGTTTACTTGGAGAATTAAAAGCTGATAGCCTCATCACAGTTTGGTATATCCGCGAAGCCGACACACTAAGAATCTTGGATCGGTTTAGATACTCTGAGTATGATGAGTTCTAAGCACCTTTCCTACTCCTTGATTAGATGGCTGAGATTGGCATCATTCTTAATCCGCTCCATCTTGCTGGCGACAAGGCTTGAGTGTCTCCTGCTTTACACGCTTATAGATGGCTTCGATGGTCTCTCTGGGACTATCGGAGCCATCTTCGTTAAGGAACTCTGCGACTGACGGAGATAGACTGGTAGCTCCTAGGCTATGTCGAACCTTCATCATGCACGGAAGCTTAGCGTTTATCGCTTTCTGATAATCTAAGGTTAGCTCAATAGCCTGTTGCTCAAGGGATGATTATTTGCTGGGAGTACTGCTCTAAGCGTTGAAGCATACCTGTGCTACTTTGACCGAGTGGTAGCTGTTGATAGCCCTCACTGTTTGGTTGTAGAGGATTCCGATCTTATGCATCTGCGCTGTGATGCTGGAGAGTTTACGATAGTACTCCTCTGCAGATTCATCCTCGATGATGACCTTAAAAGCTCTCGTCTAGTAGTCGAGCTCGTAGGAAGTCTGATTTTGTCTTTCGCCCCCGACCTTTCGGTATAGCTCGATGAGCTTCTGCTGGTCTTTGGGGTTGGGTATTCTGATGTGCCATCTGTCCCATCGAGGGCAGGTGGCACATCTTCCATCAGGCTTTGTTCTGTTTCATCTTTTGTCTGGATTCATTATCACGACTTCGGAGTGATTGATTCCCCTTTTGAGGGCAAGGGGTCTTTGTGGGACAAATGGCAATTTGTGGGTACAAAGACACACCTTGCCAGTATCAAGAAGGGATGCTTCATCGCCTCTACCGATCACTCTGTTTCTCTGGCGCTCGAGCAAACTTAAGCTCAGGCATCGATATCTCGATTAATTAATTTACTCGAGATCTCGAGATCTCGAGGTCTCGACATTTGATCTCTTCTAATTGCGGAGCTGAGAGCATTGCTTTTATCGACGAAGTCCTCGCTTGCGTGGAGTGAGGATCTGCTTCCTTTGCTCCGCCAGAATGAGATACTCGTTGATGTCTTTATAGGGAGCGTAGCACGCTCGCATATCCTTGACGGGTAGGCCAGCGTCGAAGAGTTGTTTCGTTGCTCGATCCCCTGCTTCATCGTTATCAAGAAAGGCACTCAATCATAGGGTAGGGATGAAGCGAGGGGTATGAGTTTCGGAAGTAGGGGTGAGCGAATTGAGAATGATGCTGTCAGCTTGCACCTCGGGGTGGAGTTTCCGCCAAGAGAGAAAGTCCATGAAGCCCTCGAAGAGCTGTAGCTTGTGACTATCAGTTCCTTTGATTGTCGTTATGGCCTTGGGTGCAAAACAGCCCTTAAAGTAGGGATTGCGTAGCTCCCATCCTCCAGCTTCATTGGGGAATCCCAGAGCAAAGAAGCACTTCTCGGAGACCTTTGTAATAGACTTCAGATAAGAAGGGGAGACATCAGAGGGCTGTAGCCCTCGCTCCGAGAGATACAGCAAGAGCTTGGGATGCTTCACCGCTTGTACGCTGATGAGCTCCATTGAGGATCTTTGTAGGCTTACGGGTGTTGTTCCTCCAAAAGAAAAAGACTCAGCAGACCGTGTTCCCTTTAGTCTCGATAGGCTTCTCATAGCTTCTGCTGTGGAGCAGTGCTGGAGGGTGCAAACGAGGTCAATGATGTCTCCGTGGTCTCCTGTGCCGAAATCGTACCATTGGTTGCGCTCTGCATTGACTTTAAACGAAGGCGTGAGCTCTGAGCGTAGCGGGGAGCAGTACCAATAGTTCACGCCCTTGATGAGCTTTGCTTCAAAGCCAGTTTGTGCTAAGTAGTCCACAATGGAGACTTGCTTGATGTCGTGTAGCTGCATGCTGTTTTTTTCTTTGACGGTTCTTCTTTGGTCGGTCGGACGTTTACTATAGGCACTCCTTCCGTCCGACCATTCTATATTTATGGTTGGTCGGATGGTCAGGTATATAGCCTGCGTCCGACCGACCAATCGACGGACTTAGTGGTGCCGGTCTGAGTTGAAGCGATAGCGTCCTCGCCCCTCTTTGATAATCATTCCTTTGCGGAGGAGGAAGCGAAGGAGCTCTTTGAGCTTCGTCTGTCGGTATGGATGTCCAGTCGTAGCAGAGTAGGCACTGCTAAGTCTGACAAGTAGATCGCCATATCCTAATTCGGTATCCTGACCGAACACCTCTCGTAAGGCTCTGCTGTGCTCCTCATAGGTGAGTTCTTGGTAAGCGACAACTTGTGGGATGTAGGACGGTATAGTCGCTGTCCAGCTTTGGTAAGCAGATGCCTTCGTCTTCTGATAGCCTGAAAGCGAATGGCTGAAAAAGCCTTCGAGCGAATGATCGCAGGGGATACGATGCTTCTATCAGCGTCAGCATTATCTCTGGCAATAAGTAGCACGCTTTCGGCTTTGTTGTTTAGCTCAGTGCCAATGTGCCCTCGTGCATTGTCGTCGCCTTTGTTGAGATGAAAGGACCGTCTGGATATGGATGTTCTGCTCGCCTGTCCATTGCATTAGGTCTCCGACGAGCTTTGTGGTTTCAGTGGAGCTGTTGATGTCATGCATGAGATCACGGATACCATCAATGACGACGAGCCCTACATCAGGGTGTGTGGTAGATGGCGTAGCGAATGATGGCTCTGCGCATCTTCGGGATCAGCGATGGCTCTCAAGTGGCTGAAGTGTAAATGCTCGGGCTCACGGTCAAGAGGAAGTCCAGCCAAGTGTAAGATGCGCTCGCATGACGAGCTGGCAGTGATAGGGGCTTTGTTCGGTGTCGAAGTAGAGGATGTTGCGCTTGGTCTCAGGAAAGCTCGCTCGATACTCTAGCACCTGCCCATTGATGAGGGCTGCCGCCACCAGGGCACAGACGTTGAATGTCTTCTTGGCTTTTGCCTTCCCCGTCGAGACGCTGAAGTTGCCGAGCGTGCCAATGATTGCATCATCCACACGGAGCACTACGGGAGGGAGGGTGAATTCGTCTGTTACTCGGATGAGCGAGCGTCTCCATACCTCCTCCATATCGGGTGATGGATCACAGGAATGGGTGCAAAGCGTTCATCTGCGTCCTCCTGATTTGCGTCCTGCTAGCTCAAGGGCAAGGTCTGCATCGACGATGATCTTCCGACCGACCTGCGTGATAGCCCGATCGATCTTTCCACTCTGCTTGATGCGATTGGCCGTGGGGAGGCTACACCCAAAAAGTCAGGGCAAGCCCAGAGAGCCCATAAACGAAGTGTCTTTCTTCTTTGGCGGGAAGACATCTCGGATTCTGCTCCCTCTGGTTGCATTACTTTCTGTTGGGTGAGGAAGAGTAGTTCTTCACCCGTCATCTGCCATACGGGCTTCTCGAGAAGTTCGTGTAGTGTCATAGTTGCTTATACGTTGCGGTGTCAATCCACTTGAATGTATCTTTATGAGTCTTCGAGAGTCTTCAAGCATGGTCTTGAATAGCTCTGACACTGCAAATGTATAGGCGAAATGAGCACGCCCTGAATAGCCCAGGAAAGGGGAGGATGTATTAGGAGAATGTGGGAAAAACAAGCTGAGCCCTTTGGGCTCCATCAAGAAGCTCCAAGGGCTCGTTTATCGTCTTATAGGCTATCGATATTTCTGGGTAGAAAAAGGGTGTAAATCGCACAACTTGCTGATTTACACCCTTTATTGCGGAGAGAGAGGGATTCGAACCCCG
>BNJT01000955.1_pt1 | contig 36277 bp, 46 predicted proteins | sample 8540491 | NCBI WGS metagenome assembly BNJT01 (sample SAMD00202455, study PRJDB9452) | human saliva metagenome | host: Homo sapiens | reverse complement strand
TGTGATTCCCTCACAACTTTCTCAATGAAATCAACATGACAAGAGAGGATCGCCCATAATTTCAGAGGAAGAGAACGAGGCAAAGCCGAACCGGAGGGACGCTGCGATGGGCAAGGCAGATCGGACAGAGGTTGAAGTGCAGGATCTGGGTACCCAGTGGGTTGACGAGGAGATCAGTGGCGCGCAGATGCCGGATGCGCGTCTGAAGGCACGTCTGGGCGAGATCATGCGTCATCTCGGCAAGGATGTGACCAACTCGATTCCGTCCTCGTTCGAGGATTGGGCTGCGACGAAAGCAGCGTACCGGATGCTGTCCAATGATCGGGTGGACGTCCAGGCGATCATTTCAGGGGCACCTGCAGGCCACACGGCGTCGCGTGCAACAAAGCGAGGGGCAGATTCTGGTGCTGCACGATACAACCTCGTTCACGTTTGATCGGCTGTATCCAGAGGATGTGGGTTTTTGGGCGGGCTGGCGGGAGCCGAGGAGGAGACGCGGATCTGCGGGATGCTGATGCACGCGAGTCTGGCCATCACGCAGGATGCGCTGCCCCTGGGGCTGTGTGCGCTGCAGTTCTGGAACCGGCAGGAATTCAGCAAGGATCAGGCAGCAGGCAGGGGCCGCGCGCAAGCGTGTCGAGGACAGGGAAAGTCATCGCTGGGTCGAGGGGCTGCAGCAGGCCACGGCGTTGCTGCAGGCGGAGTCCGGGCGATGCGTGCACATCGCGGACCGCGAAAGCGACATCTACGCGCTGTTTTACGCGGCCAGGGAGCTGGGCACACATTTCCTGGTGCGCACCAGCACGGATCGCCCGACAGGGTAACGGCCAGCAGACAGTGGAAGAGGAGATGGCCGACGCGCCGGTCAAGGGCCTGCACCGGGTGTTCTTTCGTGATCGTTGGGGCCATGCGCACGAGGCGACCATGACGCTGCGTCATCGGCGTCTGCGGATACGGCCTCCGCAGGAGCACAGGGGAGTTGCCCGAGCTGACGCTGACGGTACTGCACGCCACGGAGCGAGGCGCGCCGCTCAATCGCAAGCCCCTGAGCTGGAAGCTGATCACGGATCTGCCGGTTCAGTCGCGCGAGCAGGCCATCGAGAAGCTGGACTGGTATGCGATGCGCTGGAACATCGAGACGTTCTTCAAGGTGATGAAATCGGGCTGCAAGGCCGAGGACGCGCAACTTCGCACCGCAGAACGGTTGAGCAACCTGATGGCGGTGTACTGCATTCTGTCATGGCGGCTGATGTGGATGACGATGCTCAATCGCCTTGAACCCGAGGCCGACCCGAGGGTGGTGTTCACGGAGCAGGAGATCCGGGCTCTGAAGGCGCTGGTGACGGTACGCTGGAAGAACAAGGTGCCTGAGCCAGAGACGCTGCATGACTGCGTGATCCTGGTGGCGCGCCTTGGCGGCTATCTGGCCAGAAAGAATGACAGGCCACCGGGGAACGAGGTTATCTGGAAGGGGATGCGCCGGCTTGATGACATCGTTCTGGGGAATGTCCATGTGATCAAAGATGTGGGGAATCACAGGCCTTGAGCACCTGAATTCGCTCCTCTTCCTGCGTTGTGCATCACTCCAGGAGACGCAAGCTGGCGCCAACGACATCTCTGGCGCTCTGAAAACGACCTGATTGCACAAGGCTGTTCACGAAGCAGATCCTCCTGCTCGGTCAGTTCAACGATGTGAGGGTGGCATAAAAGCAAACTCCGGGAAAACCTGTGCCAGGATAGACAAATCCGCGTGATCTGCCAACGTCCTCTCGCTGTTGACTGCCTGGCAGGTTGTTTCACCCCGGCGACGCCAGAGACGCAGTACCTCGTCATCACGCGGATTCAGGGCCAACGCGAAACCTGTAGAATCCATGCACGCACTATCGCCCCCACCGATCCAGCGCCGGTGCACCAGCGGCGTGGTGAACAGCTACGGCGATCATGCGGGAGATCTGCAACGCAGTGACCATGGCCACGCGCCCAGTTCGAGGAGCGGAGCCAGCAGGGGTCGATTCGGCAATGCCGCCGGGCATGAAGCCAGGATCAGGGCTGGTGCCGGCTCGCCGCTGGCGTGCGCGGGACCGCTGCCGATGATGCCACCGACAGCGCGATGAAGCAGACGGTGGACAATGCCACGACGCCAGCAGGCGCGGCGCCGAACGCAGAAAATCGGGGCGGTACTTGTCGCCGAAGGACCAGCCAACACCGAGACTGGCCCGCCCGGACGAGCCAGGACGGCAGGTCGGTATGGGACAGCACGTCCGGCAGGCTGAAGTGAGCACGACAAGATTGCAGCCTGCCACGAACAGGAAGGCGCCCAGCATCCAGACATTGGGCGGGCGCACCCGCCTGAAGACCTGAACGGACAGCAGGCTGCCGGCCGTGAGCAGCAGCAGCGTGGGCCAGTGCACCACACGACTGGCCGCGGCGGCCGCCCGGGCGACCTCGGCATCGCCACCCCAGAGCCATTGCACGCCGAAGGAACGATGACGACCACGATCAGCACCCGCATGCTGAGCCGTGGCCACGTGATCGGCCCGGGCACCGGCGCGCTGCGCCATGTTGACGATTTCGCTGGCCATGCCTCGGCCGAGGCAAACCAGGCGGTACTGCTGTCAGCCCGCCGTAACGGCGATATATCCACCAGCCGGCGACAGCCGGGAATCTGGGCATGGAACATGCCAAACAGAATGAGCGCCCAGGTGCCCCGCCAGTTGTCGACCACTTCCGGCGTGAAGTAGACCCCAACGACAGGCCAATGACCCAGCAGCCGAACTTGTTGAGCGCAGGCGGGCAGCGGGTATCGATGCCCACCACACGGGTGACGGCCGTGGCAAGAGCAGCCCCATCAGCCAGGGCAGTGGCGTGTGCAGCAGGTTGGCAATGACTGCACCGGTGAGGGGCGATGAGGAGGCCTCGGAGGATGGGGGCGATGAGGCCTAATCCCACGTTTGCTCTGGGCGCAGATGAGAAGCCATTTCCATGGCTTCGTGCAGTATCCGGCCTATTATGACTACATCTGCATCGATACGATGAGACAATGACGTGCCTTGGTGTCTTTACCTTTTTCAACGCCTGACGGCACATGAGTCCCTGCTCGAGGCAGAAGGTGCCATAAGCGAACATTCTCTCCCCAGTCTGCCCGCCCACACTCCCAGGACGTTCAGGGGCGGCTGATGTCACCGCAACGCTGCAAAAATCAGTTCTTTGTACCGAAGGCGTGCGGGTATTCCGAACCGTCTCTCGACTGCTCGAGAATGTCCAGGACATCATTCTGGGCACGCGACGAGAGACGGTAGCGCATGTCGCATCATCCCTGCGCCTTGACACGACGCCCAGCCTCTTCACTGGGCTGCGTCAAAAATCATGCAGCTCGTGTTCTTCCAGATCGACGTACCGGCCTTCGGCTATGTCCTCCCAGCCCTTGTCGACAGCCGCCTTGATCGCCCGCTTTCCAGGCTTCCTGTTCGAGTTCGGGGCTCTCGATGAGCCGCAGCGCCGCTACGACCTCGCCAGCGTTCCGGTAATGCCGGACTGCACAAGGCCTTCCACCAGACGGTCATGCTGCTCGGTCGGTACGACACTTTGCGGTGGCATGATCCATGACTCCCAAAAGAAACATCAGACAAGAATAGCCAGGTTGGTCTGCTGTGCCAACCGGAGTTGCGGCAAGCGCTCGAGCCGGCACAGGTGCATGGCCCATGGCACAGACCAACCAGGTCATTCTGGGGCCAGGAGAACTTTTCCCTGGTCACTGCAGCCCGGAACACCTCTTCCAGCGTCCGTGCCGTCAGGATGCTGTCGGTCCAGCGATCCGAGTTCGCCCTGCGTGGGACCCTGCAGCCGGGCTTCGGTGGCTTTGTCGAGTGTGCCGAAGCGGCGGGTCAGCAACCGGATCAGTGTTTTCAGCTGGCCATCGATGCGGCCCTCTTCGTACCAGCGCGCTGTCAGTTGGTTCATGCGTTGTTTCTCCTGTGGGTATTGCTGCCCGAGCAGTTGCCGTTCCTCGGTGTTCAGTGTCAGATAGAGTTCCATGATGCCCCGCTGCTCAGAGCGTACTTCAGCGCAGCAGCACGCCAATCGCCCGGCCCGCCGCCGCCAGCCCCATGCTGGCCGTCACGGTGACCAGCGAGCCGTAGCCCGCACAGGCCAGCGGCATGCCACCGCGCTTCGCCCTGCGGGCGGGTGCCCTTACCTGTTCGGGCGAGTAGATGGCGGTGACACAAAGCGGGGCGGCCGTCAGAGACGCGCTTCTTCCTGTGAGATGCCGACGGGACACGGGGAGCAGGCACTGCCACGGATGCCGCTCGAGCAGAACCTGCCAAAGCCCGCTGGTGCCGTACCACCAACCACACAAAGCCGCACCGGCCGCACCAGCTGCATCAGCCACGCCAGCTGCGTCAGCCACCGGCTGCACCAGCTGCATCAGCTTTGCCGGGCACACCGGGTGCAGCGGCAGCTCGCGCTTCCCGGCGGCAGCGCCCTGCAGATCGGGCACGGCTGCCTTCACCGTCCCGTCGGCCCGTACGAAGCCGTGCCGCTGCCGCAGGCGGGCACGCACGGCCGAAAGCAGTGCGTCGCCGGTGGTGCGGGCCAGGTCATCGGCACGCAGCTGCAGGAGGTCGGTACGGCCACCCGCGGCACCGCAGACGACGACGGGCTTTGCTGGCTACGCACAGGCTATCAGCGGCCTTGGCAGCCACGGCGTCGATGGCGTCGATGACGATGTCGGCGCGGCCGGAATCAGCGCGTCTTCGGTGCCGGGTTCGGCAAAATCGTCCGCAGGTGCAGGGGTGATGTCCGGCGAGATGTCGCGGATGCGGGCAGCCATGGCCTCGACCTTGGCAGCACCAGCGTGCCGTGGTCAGTGCGTGAACCTGGCGGTTGATGTTGGATTCGGCCACGTGGTCGAGATCGATCAGCGTGAGGTGCCAACGCCGCTGCGGGCCAGCGCTCTGCGGCCCAGGAACCGACACCGCCGATGCCGATGACCACGGCGTGCGACTGCCACAGGCGCTCCTTCCCTCACTGCCGTAGACACGGCTGACGGAGGAGAAGCGGCGGTCGGCATGGGGTCAACAACGCCACAGGCTGGAGATGATGCCGCCCTGTTCCTGTTCTGGGGTCAAGTGATTCATGGCGTACGGGTCCGGCTGAGCATCAGAATCCCGCGATGACGATGGCGGTACCGACGAGCTGCAGCGTTCCACGGTTCGCCGAGGAACCAGGCGCCCAGTGCGATGGTCAGACGGGGCCGATCATGCCGATCTGGGCGGTAGTGCGGCACCGAGGCGGCCGACGGCCATCATGGTGAGAATGATGGGCATGACGGTGCGAAGACGGCGTTGATGGCCGACAGGGCCTGTACCTGCCAGGGCTGGTGGAACATGGTGAGGCCGCCGCTGAGCGGGGACCCGGCCGATGCAGCTACGCTGGCCACCAGGCTGGCCCAGGCGGTGAGGCGGATGGCACCGAGGCGGCGTACGACCTCACCGCTGGTGATGAGGTGAGAGCGAATAGCTGGGGCCACTGCAGAGCACGAGAATGGCGCCCAGCAGCAGATCCTTGCGGGCACCGACATCCATGTCGATGTCATGCAGGAAGACGAGAAACACACCGAGGTGGCTGACCGCCAGGGCGGCCCACTGCAAGGCGCGCCACGCGCCGGCCCAGCCAGAACACCGAGATGAGCAGCACGAAGGTGGGGCCGAGGTACAGGATGACCCGCTCCAGCCCCACCGACACGTATTTGAGCCCCAGAGTCCAGATAGCTGGCCAGGTGGTAGCCGGAAAAACCCAGAAGAGCACCTTGCGGGCATCGCCGGCGCGCCACGGTGAGGGCTGGCCTTCTGCGCGGCCCGCCGGCGTGCGGCCAGGCCGTCGGTGCACCAGGCGATCAGCGCAAACAGCGGTCTGGCCAGGCATGCGCGAGGCCGAGGAAGGTTTCGGTGTCGATGGGGTAGCGGTAGCCCAGCGACGACGATGGCCTCGCCGGCAAACAGCATGGCCCCCAGTACGCCGTACAGCAGGGCGATCCAGTCGAAAACGTGCGGGTTTCGACGGGGATCAGCTGTTCATCCGGGCACTGGCCCCTGTCCGGCGCCGGTCTGCATCAGCGCTTCTTGCCGGTGAGCGAACCGAGGATGCCGCGTACCGGCTGGCGGCCGACCTGCGAGCCGACGGGCGGGCCATGCTCTTGGCGGCCGATTCGAGCACGAGGTCGTTGCGGCTGCTGCGGGCACGACTGCCGGTGACGCCGCCCAGCAGGCTGCCAGGAGCACGTCGGAGAGAAGCCGCCGGACTCCTCCGGCTGCGGCTGGGCCGGGAGTGGGCGGCGCGGCCCGGCGCTGCTGGCGCCGGGACGTCGGCTGGCAGCGGATCCGGCGCCGGTCTGGGCACCGGCGTGACCGAAGTCCGCACCGCCTCCCGAAACACCCTGCCCCTGACCGCCGGCCTGGGCCACGCACCAGCGGCCTGCCGTACCACGCACCATGATTGCCCCAGCCGTCCATGTCGCCAGCACCCGCCGACCACCGGCGACTGGCCGCAGAACCAGCGGCACCACCACTGGAACCGCCTGCGTCACGCCCTGCTGCACCACTGGCCCCGGCTGCTGCGCCCGTTCCGGAAGCGCCCCGTTCTGGCCTTCGCCGTACCAGCTGCCGCCGGATGTGCCGGCCTTTGCGCTGGTGGCGCAGCCCCTGCCCCACCGGCCGCCCGGTCACGCAGCACTTCGAGCGGATTCCCGGTCGATGGCCTCTTCGGAGACGCCGGCCACCAGAGGAATCCTTCCAGCAGGGGCGGCGCGCTCTTCGGCCGTGGCCGGGCCGATGCGGGAGGCCGGTGCGCAATCCAGACACGCTGGACCATGGCGGGGTCCCCCGCCAGCATCGAGGAAGGAGACCGGGGCCTCGCCCACGCCCAGCTCGCCGATGGCCTGCTCGGTGTTGAGGGCCGGGTTGCGCGCGCATGGTTTCGGCGGCGGTGCGCACGGCCTTCTGGTCGCGCGGGGTGAAGCGCGCAGGGCATGCTGGACGCGGTTGCCCAGCTGGCCCAGTACGCTGTCGGGCACGTCCAGCGGGTTCTGGGTGATGAAATAGACGCCCACGCCCTTGGAACGGATCAGGCGCACGACCTGTTCGATCTTGTCGAGCAGCGCCTTCGGGGCGCCGTCAGAACAGCAAGGTGGGCCTCGTCGAAGAAGAACACCATTTTGGGTTTGGGCAGGTCGCCACGCTGGGCAGCTGTTCGAAGAGTTCGGCCAGCAGCCAGAGCAGGAAGGTGCCGCAGAGGCGCGGGGCATTCATCAGCTGGTCGGCCATCGCAGCGTTGATGTAACCACGGCCGTCCGGTGCGGTGCGCATCATGTCGGAGAGCTTCAGCATGGGCTCGCCGAAGAAAGCGCTCGGCGCCCTGCTGTTCCAGCGTGAGCAGGTTGCGCTGGATGGCACCGACGGAGGCGCTGGAGACGTTGCCGTACTGGTTGGTGAACTGTTTGGCATTTTTCACCGATGAACTGCAGCATGGCGCGCAGGTCCTTGCTGTCGAGCAGCAGCAGGCCATTGTCGTCGGCCACCGTGAAGGTGAGGTTGAGCACGCCTTCCTGGGTTTTCGTTCAGGCCCATCATGCGGGCCAGCAGCAGTGGCCCCATGTCGAGACGGTGGCACGCACGGGATGCCCCTGTTTGCCGAAGACATCCCACAGCATGACAGGAAAGCCGGTGAACTGCGGCGTGGGCAGCAGTGTTCTTCCAGCCGGGCCTGCAGTTTTGGGACTCATCTGGCCGGGCTGGCTGATGCCGGTGAGATCACCCTTCACGTCGGCCATGAAGACCGGCACGCCGATGGTGGAGAACTGTTCGGCCAGGCGCTGCAGGGGTGACGTCTTGCCGGTGCCGGTGGCGCCGGTGATGAGCCGTGGCGGTTGCCAGGGCCGGCAGCAGGCCAGCTTCGATAGTGTCGTTCTTGCCGATCAGCGGGGAGGCGCGTCGGACATCAGGAAAACTCGGAAAATGGAAAGCGGACAGGGGCGGTTGGCCAGAAGGCGGGAGGCGCGCCGGCCGCAACGGGCGAGGGGCATGAGCAGACCGCAGATGGACGGGCCATGCAGCCCTGCGTGCGACCCGTTGCACTGCCGGCTGCGGCGCATGGTACGGCCACTGGCGGCACGGCCAGCCACGGGCGCCGAGCGGCATGAATGACCCGCCGAATGGTAAAATGGTCGTTTACTCTGGCCATCTTAGACCAGAGTGTACACAAAGGGAGCCTCTGCAAAAGTCAGTGCGGCACTGGTCTCCATGCCCGGGCGATCCAGTGCCCAAAAGCGCTCGCAGACTTTTGCAGAGGCTCCCAAGCGAGGCGACCGCTGGCCTGGCCCGCGCTTACGGTTCAGATCTTTGTGAACCCGGCAGGCCGCCGGGGTGGAGTCCCGCCCGGATGCTGGCAGCTGCCCTCCCCAGAGGATTCAGGTATGGCAGGCCATTTCAAGTGGGCCAACATTCAACACCACCAAGGGCCGTCAGGATGCCAAGCGCGGTGCGCTCTTCACCAGCTGATCAAGGAGATCACCGTGGCCGCCAAGATGGGCGGCGGCGACCCGACGATGAACCCGCGGCTGCGGCTGGCCATGGAAAAGGCGGCTGACGGCAGCATGCCGAAAGGACGACACGGTGCAGCGGGCCATCCAGCGCGGTACCGGCGGTCTGGAAGGCGTGAACTGCGAAGAAATCCGTTACAGAAGGTTACGGCATTGCCGGCGCCGCGGTGATCATCGACTGCCTGACCGACAGCACCCGCACGGTGGCCGATGTGCGCCACGCACTCACCAAACATGGCGGCAACCTGGGCACCGATGGTTCGGTGGCCTTCCAGTTCACACTGCCGGCCAGCTGGTGTTCGCCCGGGCACCGATGAAGACAGGCTGATGGAAGTCGGTCTGGAAGCGTGCGCAGGATATCGTCACCAACGACGACGGTTCCATCGAGGTGATCACGAGGCGGGCGATTTCATGGCAGTGAAGACGGCGCTGGAAGCGGCCGGACTGAGCCGGGTGGCCGAGATCACCATGAAGGCGCAGAGTGAGCTGGAGCTGACCGGCGACGACGCCACGAAGATGCAGAAAGATCCTCGACGCGCTCGACAACGTGGACGACGTGCAGCAGGTCTATACAACGCGGTCTTCAACGAGGACTGATTCCGCTCGGCCCGCGCGTCCAGCGGCTGCAGCCCCTCAATTCAATCCGGAGCAATACAGTGACGGCCCAGAAACGGTGCCTGGTGGTGGGTGGCGGTGGACGTGAACACGCCATCGCGCTGGCCCTGGCACGCTCGCATGCGTTCGAAACGGTATTCGTGGCTCCCAGCAATGCCGGCACGGCCTGGAGCCGGGCATGCAACCTGCCGGTGGGCAGTATCGGTGCGCTGGCGCTGTTTGCCGACGCGGCAGCTGGCCTTCACCGTGGTGGGCGGCACCGCTGGCCGAGGGGCTGGTGGACCACTTTCGCAGGCGCGGGCTGCCGGTGTTCGGCCCACCCGTGCGGCGGCCCGGCTGCGACCTCGAAGGATTTTTGCCAAGGCCTTCATGAAACGGCACGGGGTGCCCACCGCCGCCTGCAAACCTTCACCGATCCGGCAGCCGCCAGTACTACATCAGCCAGCAGGGCGCGCCCATCGTGGTGAGGCCGACGGGCTGGCGGCCGGCAGGGAAACGTGGTGGTGGCGCAGACGGTCGAGGAGGCCCATGCGGCCGTCGACCAGTTCCTGTCGAGAGCTTCACCGGCGGCGGCGGAAGGCATCCACAGGCCGCAGGGCGTATCCGGCAAGCTGGCCGGCAAGGCATCCGGCGATGCCGATTCGGCCCAGGTGGGTGGTGGAAGCCTTTCGCAGCGGGCGGGGAAGCCAGCTTCATCGTGATGGCCGACGGCCCAGAACGTGCGCGCATGGCCACCAGCCAAGACACGAGCGGCTGCTCAATGGCGACCAGGGCCCGAACACGGGCGGCATGGGCGCCTATTCGCTTTCGGCGGTCGTCACCCCGACATCCATGCCCGCGCGCTTGCTGCCTGAGTCATCCTGCCGACCATCCGCGGCGCCAACGCGAGGGCACCTGCCGTTCACGGAGCTTTCTGTATGCGGGCCTGATGATCAGCCGTGACGGCAGCTGAACACGCGGAATTCAGCTGCCGGCTGGGCGACCCCGACACACAGGCCGTCCTGGGCCGACTCGGTAGCGCCGCTGGGCACGCTCATCCGAAGCCGGCATCGAGGCCAGCTGGACCAGGTGGAGGCCGAATGGGACCGGCCGCAGCGCCCTGTGCGCGTGGTGCTGGCATCGGCCGGCTATCCGGAGCAAGCCGGGCTGGGCGATGTGATCACCGGCTATCCGGCCGACGGCAATGCCGATGGACCTGTGCGTCTATCACGCCGGCTTTGACGTTTCCAGCGCAGGCGACATCGTCACCAGTGGCGGCCGGGTGCTGGGCGGCCGAACCGGGCGCGATTCGCTCAAGATGGCGCAGCACCCGCGCCTCGAAGGGTGCGGGTCGATTCGTACTGACGGCGCCGCAGTATCGCGGCGACGCCGGCCACCGCAGGGCTTTCCGGCGGCCAGATCTGGCCAGGACACGCCGCCGGAACAACGGCACGACATCCTCCGCGTCCGGCACGCCGGCGCTGTGCGGCCACGGCGAGACGGACCGGGCGGCGCCCACACGGCCGGCATGGGCGATGCCAGCAGCCACCGCCGCGGCGACGTGCAGCTACCGCGCCCAGCACGACGCGTTGCCGCCTGGTTTGCCGGGCTGCAGGCCCGCATCGTGGCAGCTGCGAGGCGTGGACGGCGGCACCTTCCTGCATGATGCCTGGCGGCGCGGGCCGTTCGCCCGCAGGGCGCCCGGCATCGCTGCGTGAGTCGACGACAGCCACGTGCTGGAGCGCTGGCGGCGGTGATGTTCTCCGACGACGTGAGTATAGCAGTGCACCGCCCGGCCACCGCCACCGCAAGGAACTGATGACCGCAGGGCTAACCACCGGGGTGTCGTCAGCGCTGCATCCGCGCAACCGCGACATGCCCACGGTGCGCATGAACGTGCGCTCTTCGCGCCTGGCGGCACGCCCGACGAACAGGACGTGTGGTGGTACGGTGGCGGCATGGACCCTCCACGCCTACTCCGGCGGGTGGAAGATGCCGGCATTTTGCAGACCAGACCTGTACCGATGCACTGCAGCCCGCTTGTTGCAGGACGTTATCCGGCCGCATGAGGCCTGGTGCGATCGGATCTTCCTTTCCTGAAGCATCGCAACGGGGCACGCGGCGTTGGCGGCGAGTTTTCTTCGACGACCCTGGGCACGCCGGACTTTGCCACCGCCTTTGCGCTGATGACGCGCATGCGTGAACAATTTTCTGGAAGCGCCTGCGCCCATCTCGTCGAGACGGCTGAATGGGCCGCGTATGGCGAGAGAGCGTGAGCGCACCTTCCAGGCTACTCGCGGCGCGGCCGGCGCCAGCGGAGATTCAACTGGTCGATCTTCCGGGCACGCTGACTCGGGCTGCATTCCGGCGGACGTACCGAGTCCATTCTGGCTTCGATGCGGCCCGGCTGGCGCTACCAGTATGCGCAGAAATGATACGCCAGAAGCGGCTCTACACCGACTTTCTGCCGGCGCGTGACTGGCTGGGAACAGCACCCACGCGAACTGTCCAGCCAGCGACGTCCGCATCGGATTGCTGGGTGGCAGTTTCGACCCGGTTCACGTGGCCCATCTGGCCCTGGGACAGGCCGCCATGGCGCCCTGAAGCTCAACCAGATGGTGCTGGTCCCACCGGCCATGCCTGGCATGAAGGCGGCCACCGGACCGAGGCAGACGCGCCATCGGCTGGCGTGCTGCAACTGGCCATTGCCGCCCTGCGCCAACACCGCTGGTCGCCGTTGATCGACGAGCGGGAAGCTGGATCGCGCGCGGCGCACACTCATCGACACTGCTGCACGCGCTGCGCCGGCAGGTACGGACAGGATGCGGCGGCTGGTCCTGGTCGCAGGGCGGCGACCGGTTCCGCGATCACTCGAGACCTGGCGCGAATGGCGCGCGCATCTGCTGAACCGCCCACCTGGCGGTGGCGCAGCGCGACAGGTGCCGCTCGCCGGACCTGCGCCGACATCGAAGCTGCTGATGGCCCACGGTACCGGTGCTGCCGATGCTGCGTGCAGCATCATGTTCTTCCGATGCCGCCGGTGCCGCTGTCATCCACCCAGCTGCGCGGGCAACTCGCCGCCGGGCAGCGTCGGAGCTGCTGCCGATGGGGTGGGCAATGCATCCGCACGGCACGCGCTGCACGCACGGGTTCGGGTTCGGGTTCGGGCCCTGATGATGATGACGGACCGGCCCGATGGGCTGCAAGCCGTCGCGCTGAGCGCGTACCACTCAGGCATTTCAGAGAGCATTTCACCAGGCATTTCCGTTTCACTGCAGCGACCTGGTGTGGACCGCGCTGGAAGACGTGAGGCGCGGGACATCCGCGTGTTCGACACCGCCCGCGGCGCGATGCGAGAGTCACCGGCGCTGTCGGACCTGTTCGACCGCGTGGTGGTGGCCACCGCCACCTCCAGCGCCGCCAGACACGCGCGCTGTGCCGCTTATGTGCAGGAGCGTGCTGCCCGCGGCGAGGCTATCCAGTGATCCTCGGTGGAAGGCGAAGGAGACCGGTGGAATGGGTGCTGGTCGATCTGGGCGACCTGTCGTGCCATCATTCTGCAGCCACCATCAGTGCCTCATCACGGCCTCAGCGAGGAGCTGTGCTCCGCAGTGGACTGCCACTGCCAGACCAGCCGCTGCCGGCGTGAGACGCGCAGCGAGGCTGCAGGGCCGCCGAAGGATCGAGGGGCCAGGGCAGCTGCCGTCTGACATGGCGAAACCGACGCGTGGCCGTTTCAGCTGGCCCGTCTGCGATCAGCCCTGCCCTGCCGCGTCATCCCGTCCCAACCTGTCGCCTGCCATGCAGTTTCCGGCCACGCCATGGTCTTCCCAGCCAGGATTTGACATGCTGATCCGCATTCTAGCGCCGAATGGGCCAGCACCCAGCGCACGCCTTTGGGTGGACAGGGCGGTGGGCGACTACAGAGCGCTTTCCGCCGGCTGGCGGGTGGAACTGGTGGCGGTGAAGACCGAGACCGCACCGGCGATCCACCCGCACGCACCGGCGCTGCCACAGGCCACTGATGGCCCGCGGGCCGAGCGTCGTCTGCGCGAAAAATCCCGCCCGAGCGCGCGCGTGGGCGGTGCTGGACGAACGCGGCGACGACCTGCGCACCACGGCACTGGCGGCGCAACGCCTGCAGCGCAGGCGAAACCACCGGGCGGGTGGCCATCTGATCGGCTTGCCGAGGACGGACTGGACGCTTCGCTGAGGCTTCCGCGCACGAGCGCATCCGCCTCTCCAGCCTGACGCTGCCACGCACTGGTGCGGGTGCTGCACGACCGAGCAGCTGTATCGGGCGTGGTCGATCAATGCGGGGCATCCCTATCACCAGGAGTGACGGGTCACACACGCATCTCTCTTGCCTCCGCGGTCACGCACCGGCTGGCGCTGCTGGGTGCAGATCGGCATCACCGATGTCCGGCTGCTGCTGGACGAGGACGAGGCCCAGAGCCGAAAGGCTTACTCAGGCCGTGCGTCCGGAAGATCGCCCACGCAGTATGTGGAACGCGGCGAGGGGCCAAGGGCGAGGGCAGCCTGGGCGCGACTGGTGGCGCTGCGGGACGCACCGCAGGACAGGCCGTGCGACCCGATGCCTGCATGCCGCTTGCGCCGCTGCTGGCGGCCGATACGACAGTGGCCGTCCGGGCGGAAAGATTCTGCCGAGCCAAGCCGGAAGATGCCGACGATCGCGGCGCATACTGAACCTGCCTGACCGAGGGCGCTCGCACCAGGTGCTGAAGCAGCAGTGGTGGTGGTCGGCGGCAGCAAACTGCGCGTGCGCGCAGGTGTGTGCGCGGTGCGCTCGGCGACCGACGACGACGACGTTGCGGCTACATCGCCTCCGGGCGAGCCCTTCGGCAAGGCCGGCGCCTGCAGCATCCAGGGGCTGCGGCGTGTTTACCGTCAGGCGCATCGAGGATCGATACAGCGGCATCGTGGGCTGCCACTCTTCGAGACGGCACAGCTGCTGGGCAAGCGGGCGTGCACGCCGCTACGGGTGGATGGATCGGGGCGCAGGGCGTCCAGGGTCGCGACGGCCGCCGCATGACGGTGTACTACCGTGAGGTGACAACAGCGGCGTCCCATGTCCGACCCCGTAAAGAGGATACTGGTCGCGCACCCTCGCGAGACCGGGTTGCCCTGATCCAGCAGTGCTGAAGGGTCCGCGCCGACCGTCAGGCCAGCCGTAGCCAGGGTGGGCAACGCTCTATCTGCCGGCATCGTCAACCGGGTGCTGCCGGGCATGCTGATCTGGCGTTCGTCGACATCGGGCTGGAACACGGCAACCTTTCTGCAGCGTGACGACCTGTGTAGCAAAGCCTTGGGTACAGGAGGAGATTCCGCCCGCCCATCGAGAAAAACTGCTCGATCCGGCGGCCGCTGCTGCGTTGCAGGTGATCACGGATCCCGCTCGGCGGCAAGGCGCCCGACTGACCACGCAGATCAGCATTTGCCCGGGCGGATGCTGGTGTTTCTGCCGCACGAGCCAGCAGCTGGGCATTTGCCCAGCGCATCACCGACGAGGCCGAGCTTTTGCGGCAACAAGCGGAGACGGGTGCGGGCGCTCGGGCAGCCGCCCGATGCGAGCTGCCGCTGCAGCAGGCTGACGAAGCAAAGGCGGCACCGGCTGGCCTGCGAAAGCGGCGCTGCAGGCGGCGGATTCCATCATCCGCACCGCGGCCGAGGAGCGGCGACGAGGCGCTGCTGGCCGCATCAGTACCTGCGCCGGCGCTGGGCCCAGATTCTGGAAGCGGCGCAGGCGCAATGCCTGCCGGCGAGCCGGCGGGCAGCCATAACCGACGGGCAGCTCTATCGAGCGCCGCTGTCGCAGCCGGGTGCTGCGCGACGCTGGCGTGGGCGGAACGCAGTCGATCATCTGCCGTGGACGATGTGCGACACGCTGGCCACGATGCGCACCTGCTGCGCACCTACGCGCAATCTGGAAGAAAGGCTGCGGCTGCTGACGCCGCACGCTCGCTGTTCGACTACGTCAGGTGGACGAGAAATCGAGGCGGGCACTGGCGCGGCGTGTGCCGCTGAGTCAGCGGGCACCTGATTTTCGACCAGACGGAAGCGCTGACCACCATCGACGTGAATACCGGCGGCTACATCAGCAGCCGCAATTTCCGGCGACACGGTTTTCCCGCGCAATCCGACCACGCGAGACGCTGGCGCCGGCTGCAACTGCGCGAAATCTGGGCAGGGATCGTCGTCGTCGATTTCATCGACGCAGGCGCGCGGAGCACCGGGAGCGGTACTGCATTCGCTGCGCAGTGCCCTGCAGCCTGGATCGCACACCAAGACCCACCGTCAATGGTTTCACCTCGCTGGGGCTGGTGGAAGCCAACACGCAAGCGCACCGCGATTCGCGGCGAGCTGAGACGCGCTGTGCGAGGCCGTGCACGGCACTGCCACGGCAAGGGCACGATCAAGACGGCGCGCGGTGTGCTGTGAAGTCATGCGCGAGATTGCGCGCGGGGGCGCGGCAGTTCGGTCGAAAGGAGATTTCATTCTGGCCTCGCAGCGGGTGGTCGACCTGCTGCCGGACGAGGAAAAGCCCGCACGCAAGCCATTCTGGGCGCGAACATCAGCAAGCCGATCACGCTGCACCTGGAGCCGGCCTACGTGCAGGAAGGTACGACGTCATTCTGTACAGCCTGACCGGACGCGGGAGGTGACTCAGGGCGAACAGAGGATCGTTCGGACGTATGATGGTGTCAGTCCGGCGTGACATACGGATGCGGTAGCGCGGCCAGGAGGCGGTCGACCAACCGGGCTGGAGACCGCGTTCAGCGGGTGCTGCGGTGCCGGTGCTCGGTGGGCAGGTGCTGCGTCGGCATCTGCGGCACGGGCCACGGCCACCGCCGCCACGGTTTTCGATTGCGCAGGCGGCTTTCGGCGAAAATGGCCGATGAAGGCGTCCAGCCGGCATGTATGCTGATATGCACGATCAGCGGTCGCGGGGCTGCAACGACGGGCGTGCCTGCCTCCCTGTCTGCCTGCGCGCTGCGCTTCCCGTGTACCGTGTGCCTGCGTGCCGTGTGCCGTGCCGCATGCCGTATGCTGCCGCCGGTGCGCCCGCGCGCCTGCGACGCAATCATGGCGGGCGGCGGCCTGGCTGCCCTTCAGCGCTGACCGAAAAGGCCAGCTGTTCGATGCGACGGCGCGGGCGGGAGGAAGCACGCATGCCCGTCGCAGAGCTGCAGCGCGATCCACCGGCGGCGCACCCGAGGCCGGCAGGGCGATGACGCCGGCATTCCACATTCGGTCGACCGTCGAAGGTCACCGCCGGCCAGTGTCTCGCCCACCAGGAGTACAGCGCATCTGGGTGAGCGATGCGGCTGTTGCGGTCCGCCCAGCGCATTCTCCCGACGGTGCATGGCCTGTCACGGCATCCAGTCCGGCGTTCAGGGCGAACGGGTCCGTGGCCAGGAAAGGTGTCGGGTCGACGCGGGCGATGCTGGTCCGGATGGCGCTGCAGCGCCTTCGATGGCCTTGATCTTGATGCGCCAAGAAGACTGCTGCGTCCCGCCAGTCCTTCGGGGTGTCGGCGGCATGTGAGGCACCTGCGATGACCGGAGCTGGCGACCCCTGCTGGCTGGTCAACAGCCTGCGCATGGACCACCTCCTGCGCATGGGCCGCCTGCAATGTGCTGGCGAGCCTGTACTGGCCACGCGGCTGTATGCTGGTCGTGCCCCGCGTGTGCTGGTCGTGCCTTGTGTACTGTGCCGTGCTCCGCTCCACGGCCCTCGTGCATAACCCTCTTCTCCTTCCTGCTGTGCGCCACCTGCCTGCAGCCAGCTAGAAACCAGGGCCGGTCGGTCATGACCAACACGCGCCCGATGCGTGGATCCTTCAAGCTGAGAATGCGAAGGCCGCCTGGTGGTGGTTTTCGGCCCTGTCGCCAAAGGTGAGCAAAGCAGATTCATGGAGGTGTTGTGGAGCAGAACGGCAGCACGATGATAGGCGATTGCTCCGTCATCGGGGCGCCCGCCACCCGTCCGGATGGATTCAGCGCATGATTCGCGCGGGGTTTCACCGTGACCTTCATGCGGCGTTCAAGACGTTCATGCCGCTTTCATGCGTCGCCTGTCGGCGTTTTGCCTGCGATCAGCAACGTCCTGTAGGATCCGGGCCTGAAAAGGGTTTGTGGATCACTTGCGTTTCGTTCGGCATACCTGGCGTTCATGTGGTGTCCCCGGCATTCATGTGGCGTACGACGTTCGCGACCCACCTGCCGGCCCGTGCCGCGCGCGGGCACCATCTGTGCGCCCACCGGCAGCGACGCGCCTCCGGCTTAATGATGCCTCCCGACAGCGGCGCACTGCCCGGAAGGGCACACCTTCTGTCCATGACACCTGTTCCGGCCCGGGTTGCGGCCGGTGCACCAGACCCGCTGGCCGGCAGCAGCAGCTGACCAGCAGCATGTGGTAACAGGGGTGATCTGGCGGTCGAGCAGCGAATCGGTCAGCGTGAAGACAGCGTAACTGGCCGAGCGGCACAGCATCAGCGATTCGTCCGGACGCTGGTTGCGCGAAAGCGACGGCAGCCCGACGAGCAGCGCCCAGAAAGCAGCACGATGACGGGCGGCCCCGGGACGGCCGAGGCCAGCCCTGCCAGATAATCATTGTGAGGACCAGCGTAATAGACGATGGCGTGCCGGGGCAGTTCGCCACTGTCACGCTGGCGCTGGGTTCAGCCTCGAAGCCGGCGAAGCCCGCCGGTGGTGGCGCATGGCGCCAACCCGCGGCGATGGACCCACAGGGGCCAGACGCTGGCTGACCTCCCGCCGTAGTCGCCGGCATGGAAACGGGCCATCTGCGGGCCGATCTCGGCAAAGCGCGATCACGAGCGGGCCTCCCGCCGGCACGGCAGCGCCGCGAGCCATCACCACCAGCCATTTGAGCAGCCGGATGCTGGCCGGGCTGCGCCCGCTAACGGGTTTCCGGGTCTCACCGACGGGTTTCTGGGGCCCGCCGCCAGATCGCCGCCCGCCACAAGATGTCCCTGCCCGCCAGCGGCCCCGGCCCCGGACCGCTTCGCCAGCTATCGGGTCCCTTCGGCGGGTGCCGCGGCGACATGGCCAGTCCCGCCAGCAGGCTTCCGGGACTCACCGGCGGGCATGGTCGGCGTTTCCAGCCAGACGAGGACATAGACCGTCACCGCAAATCCACCCCAGCGGGGCGCCCCGCCCCTGCGGAGGATCGTGGCCCCCAGACCGGCAGCCACCCGCCCGAAGACGCTGCCAGGGGCAGCGGTCGCGCAGCATCAGCTGCAGGGCAAAAACGGCCAGCAGGGCCGACGGGTCAGAGAACTTGATGGCGCCGGTACCGAGCGGCCCGGCACCCAGACGCCATGAGCCGCGGAATGTCCAGCCACAGATACGCGGGCCACCAGCAGAGCGCCACCACGCCAGGGCCGCTGCGGGCATGTCAGCCAGCGCACGGGTCAGGGCACGCGCCGGCGGCGACGACTGGCGATGCCCGGCACTCGGCGGGCAGATGAGCACCTGGTCGGTCGCGTGCCGCGCCCGGCGTGACAGGATGTGCCGGACATGGCAGCGGCACGCACAGGCCGGCAGTGGCACCGCCATGGCCAGTGCTGGCGCAGGCGCTGGCGCAGGGCCGAGACAGTACGTGTAACCATGCCAGCAGCACAGCAGACAGACGGCGCGGCCAGGCGTACACGCCCGAGCATAGCGGTGCGACGGTGCACACCGCCAGCAGGCCGTGGGTGGCGTTCACAAAGAAGACGACGCAGTCCAGCCCTCCTGGCAGCGTGAGCGGTCATGTATGTCATGACCTGTAACTGATATGTCTCGCGATTTTATCGAGACGTTTCGTTGAGAAGAAACCGGACACGCACAGGTGGCGGAGGCGTTTCGGCCACGGCACGGCCGGGCTGCAGCCGGCTGGGTTGCGCCCTGCCAGCGTCTTGTTCGGGCCCTACGATAACAACAACACCCGATCTCGCATCGGGCGGGCTACATCATTAATAAAACACAGGTTTTGAGAACCTGAACAGGCCCTCACGAGAAGCTTTTCTGCAGGTTCTGCCAGCGCTCATCGGCGGGGAGGCCCAGTGATATTTCCAGAGGTACCGCTGGCATTCAGGCGGGCGAGCGTTGATCTCGTAACGACCGTCGAAATCCGGCACGTAACGGTAACCACCGGGAAGGACCAGGCGGCGTGGCGGACACCAGTGTCGCCCGCCCGCGGTTACGCAAGTTCAGCAGAAGGCGTAGTGCCGGGCCTTGCTGCAGGCGTCTTCGAGATCGACGCTGTCGATGCACCAGCGTGCGCACAGCACCCAGGTGGGGCCTTCGCAAAACCAGGTGCTCGTGCGGTCGTTGGGTGAAGCGCCCACGTTCGCCGAGCAAACAGGCGCAACACGGTCGTTACCCCAGAGGCCGTGACGGATGAGACCTGGCCACAGTAACGGCTGCTGCGAGCAGCCACCAGCCCGGCGATCTCCGGCACATCAGCGCACCAGCCGAATCTGCCGCACCGGCTGCACCTGCGCGGATGCCCCACCCGATACGCCCGACCATCTGCGCTCCTGTTGTCCTATTTGCTCCCTGTTGTCCCTGTTTGTCGAGCTGCGCGCACCCGATGCTCGGCCTGCCCGTCGTGTTCGCGACACCGGCTGCAGTCGACTCGCTCGTCCCGCGCCAGGCTGCCTCGTGCAGCACCTGCCGATTTCAGCAGCCAGGCCGTCGAGCTTTCTCGTCGGCGATCGAGGAGCACCCAGCGGTGACGGCAGCGGTCCAGCGCGGTTCTTCTGCACGCCGAGGCCGGGCCAGTCGGTGATCTCCACCTCGGCTCAGCCGCCGGGCGTGGCCACGGTATCGTCGGTGCTGCCCGAGATCGAGCGACGATCTGGTCGGCAAAGGCCACGCTCTCCAGACAGCGAGGCAGCTGGTGCGCCTCGTCGGGTGATGATGGCGCAAGCAGGCCGCCCGGGACGGATTGGGCCGTCGGGTTTGCGCCTGCCGAAGCATAGTCATGACCAGATGTCCCGCCTGCCGGGGGCACGGTCCGCACCGTCTGCTGCGGCCGCGGATCGCAGCTGGCCGACATCAACCAGCTGGCCAGCAGAATCCAGGCCAGCAGCGAGATCTGCCGGTCGAGCAGCGGGTCAGTCATCGTGAAGGCGGCATGGCTGGCCGATACCAGCACCAGCATCGGTGATTCCTCCGGGCGCTGCCGCGCAGGAAGCGCGCCAGCCCACCACCAGCGGCGCACGGAAGAACAGCACGATGACGTCAGCCCCGGGATGCCGGCGGACGGCAGACCCGCAGATACTCGTTGTGCGGGCTTTCGTACAGGAACGATGACCTTCGGGTTCAGCTCACCGCTTTCGCGCTGGCGCTGGGTTTCGGCGCCAAAGCCGTCGAAGCCCGCCGGTCAGTGGCGCGTGCCGGAGCAGCCCGCAGGGCAATACTCAGAGCGTGAGCGCTGCCCAGCTTCACTGTGAGGTGTCACCCGCCTCGAAGCGCTCGAACTGCGGCCCGATGTCGGCAAAGCGCGCCCCCATGTGCCGGGCCGGGCCGCCAGCACCGCCACGCCCAGCACGGCCACCAGGGCCAGCTTCAGACGGGTGGAGCGGCCCTGCCGCGCCGGACGCCGAACCAAAAGCAGCCGCCTCCCCATCGCCTATCACAGCAGCCCCAGCACTGCCAGCGCAACACTGCCCAACAGCGCGCCGCGTGCCTAGAGGTGACGCCACGGCCCCAACCCGGCGGCAAGCCAGTCCGCCGCACCCGGCGCCAGCGACCAGGGGCCCACACGCATCATCTGCAGCGAGAACAGCGCCAGCACGGCCGACAGATCACCATGCCAGGCGCAGCCATTGCCCACGGTCCCGGCACCGGGTGGCCGGGCGGCCGCAGAACCTCCAAGGTAAAAAGTATTGCCAGCCAGCCAGCGCCAGCGCGCCGATGGCGCCCACGCTGCGCCGCCGCGCGGCAACCGGCGGTGAGGCCGTCGCCCGGGCGGCGTCGGACAGCAGCACCCCCATGCCGAGCGACAGATCAGCACCTGGTCCCAGTCGCCAGCCTGGTCAGCCGCCAGATCTGGATGGCAAACAGCGCACCATAACCCGGCCAGCGGACCGCCATGTGCCCGCCGCGCGCAGCCGCTGGCCAACGGCCAGCGGCTGCCGCCACTGCAACAAACAGGCGAGGCAGGCACAGAATGGCCACCAGCGTCTGCTACTGGGACAGCCAGCAGCGTGAGCGAATACGCCGCCAGCAGGCCGTGGCTGATGTTCACAAGCAGCAGATCAGATCCCTCGGGCGGGGCGTAGTGGTCGTGCTCCGACAGCTGGAGGCAGTCCGCGCACGCGCAGTGGCTCCCGGCGCCGAGCCCGGGCAGCACGTCGTTCGTTCTGTTCGGCGGCATCACGCGCCGCCTCGCGGTCACAGGTGCAGTACCGTGGTGGCAAGCGACCGCTCTTGACACGCCCTCCCAGGTTGAACCAGCGCAGGATCAGGTCGGTATCTTCGAGCCCCAGCCAGCGATTTCCACTCCTCGAAGCCATTGAGGCGCACCAGATCGTCGCGCCGAGATCATGTTGCAGCCTTGAAATGCCGCCAGGGCCGTCCGGACATCCGGCGCCACCACTGTCCCGCAGGCGCAGCAGCCCCCAGCCGCGTGATTGACATCGCCGCCAGGCCATCAGCCCAGCGCAGGCACGACCAGTCCAGCGGTTCTCGCGACTACCTCGTATCGTGCCGTGGCACGGCCTGGCCCAGCAACGCAGTTTGCCGGCCGTGGCAAAGCCCGCTCGGCACCTGCTGATGACGCCTCGACGAAATCAGGGGCGCAGCAGGCGGTCACCGTCGACAAGACGATCAGTTCACCCGTGGCCTCGCAGATGGCGCGGTTGCGCGCTGCACTGAGCCGGAAGCCCTCGTCCGGCGCAGCACGTGCCGCAGCCGGCCAGCCCAGCAGGGACGCTGCTGCCTGGAGGGCGGCCGGGACACGCGCTCCGTGGCGGACGCAGAAACCCATGTCAGCAGCCACGGAGCCCATGCCAGCCGCACGCACCCCGTACCGGACGGCATGCCCGCGGCGGTCGCCTGCTGCCAGCGCGCCACCACGCGACCGTTTCCAGCCCGGACCATCGTCGGCCACCAGTACCTGATCAGGCAGCACCCGCTGCCGGGCAACGCTAGCCAGCACCCGGTCCAGCGCCTGCGGCCGGTCTGTAGGTGGAATGACCAGCGAAACCGTGGGCGCGTGGCGGGCCTCATGCGGTCAGCGTCACCGGCATGCGGGCGGGCCACACAGGCCCAGTGCCACCAGCTCGGCATGGGTGCCGATTCGACGATGCGGCCGTCATCAGCACCAGAATGCGGTCGGCCTTCTCGATGATGGACAGCCGGTGCGCGATGATGGTGGTCTGTGCCATGCAGCAGCTCGTCAGCGCCGCCTGCGCGAAGCGTTCGGACTCGTTGTCCAGTGCCGAGTGGCTTCGTCGAGCACCAGGATGGGCGCTTCGTGAGCAGCGCCCGGGCAATGGACGGGCGCTGGCGCTGACCACCGGACGGGCGAGATGCCGTTGTCGCCGATCATCGTGTTGATGCCCTGCGGCAGCGGGCGCGAGTCGGTGGTGGGCGGCCTCAGCGCGGCCCGCACCTCCTCCTCGGAGGCGCCCCGGCGGCTGCCATGGGCCACGTTGTTGGCGATGGTGTCGTTGAACGAGCATCACCTGCGTGGCTCACCCAGGCGATCCTGCTAGCGCAGGCTCTCCAGCTTCGGCGATTCGATGGGCACGCCATCGAGCGGATCGATCCTCCGTGACTGGATAGAAGCGCGGAATGAGATTGGCCAGCGTGGTGCTTGCCGCCGCCCGAGCCACCACCAGCGCCACGGTCTCGCGCCGGGCTCGATGTCGAGGTCGATACCCGCGAGCGCCAGCGCATTGCTGCCGCGTAGCCAAAAAGCGCACGTCCTCGAGGCGCAGCCGCCCTTCGCCCGTTCGATCACCTGCGTACCGTGGTCGCGCTCGATGGGCTCGTCGATGAAGTGGAACACCGCATCGGCCGCGGCAAAGGCCCGCTGCAGCTGCCGTTGACCTCGAGCCAGGTGCTTCGAGCGGATTGAAAGATCATCAGCATGGCGGTGAGGAAGGACGCGAAGCCCCCACCGTGGTGCGGTCCTGCTGCGACTGATAGAGCGCCGGGGCAATGACCACCGACACGGCCACGGCCGCCGTCACCTGCGTGATGGGCACGATCAACGCCAAGCCACCGTCGTGCGGCGGGCAAGGGCCTGCAGCTGGCGACTGGCCGAGGCAAAAGCGGTTGCGCTCGTGCTCTGAGCCGGCATAGACTGCCAGTGACCGGATTGCCGTGGATGGCCTCGCCCACCACGCTGGTCAGCTCGCCGGTGTAGCGCAGCTGCTCGCCCGAAAAGCCGGCGCATGCGACGAGAACGCCCCAGCCAGCGCCACCATCGGGATGAGCACGAAGGCGATCGCTGGTCAACTGCCAGTTCGGGTACAGCACAACCAGCAGCCCCATGATCACCGCACGAATCGCGCACCATGATGATCAGCACATGCTGGCCAGCGACTGGGTGACGTTCTACGTCGTTGACCAGACCGCGCAATGATGGTGCCGGCCGGGTTGGACGAAATGGCTGACCGGCATCTGCCAGCCGGTCGAGACATCACCCGGCGCAGGTCGAACAGCACGGCGTTGGAGACCTCGTTCATGGCGTAGTTCATCGTGAAGGTGAACACGCCCCGGGCCGGGCAGGCCGATGATCAGCACAGCAGCGCCGTCCACATCAGGTGCGGATTGCCTTCTCCCGAAGCCATCGTCCAGCAGGGAACGCGATGGCCGGCAGCGCCGTTCGGTGGAGGCCGTCAGCACCATGGCGACCACGCCCAGCGCAAAAATGCGCCAGTGCGGCTACATACGGGTGAACAGGCGACCGAGCGCGCGCGTCGCTGGCAGGCTCCTGGATGGGACTCGTTGACCGGGGCGTACGCCGCCGCCTGGCTGGCGGCGCCGGCCTCTGCCTCGGCGGGCGCGTCAGCGCCGCCAGTCTGCGTTTCAGCGGCGTCGGCCAGCGCCTGCATCGTCATCACGGCAGCGTCTTCCTGCGATCGGCCGTATCGTTGTCCTTGCCCAAATCCGCTCCGTTCATCGAGTGGCGCATCCACCCGCGACTCGCCCAGCCAGCCCTTCATGTGCCGGCCAGCGCACGTCATCGGGAGCGGACGGCCCTGTGACTGCCCCAGTCGCAGCACGGCGGCTGCGCTGTCGCTGCAATAATAATTTCCACCGGGCGGCCTACGCATGGCTGCCATCCCCGGTACGGCGTGAGCAGCTCGCGCAGCCGGTCCACATCCGGCCTGCCGGCGATGGTGGCGCTGCGGTGCCGGGCGGCCTCGCCGCGCGCCGTGCCGGTCGACGATGCGCTCCACCGACGGCCGGTGGCCGCCGCTGTAGTCGTCCTTCGACAGCTGCCGTGCACGATGATCAGCTCGTCTTCCTTCAGCAGGTGGCAGGTACTGCTCCCAGGCCTCGGTGAATGCGGCGATTTCCTCGGCACCGCTGCCGTCGTCGGCACCACGCACCATCTTGCCCCGCGGGTCGCGGGCGGTGGACAGCCCGACACGATACCGGCCACGGTCACCGGTGTCGAGCCGAGAAATGTTTGCCGACGGTCTTTTCCAGATCACCGATGCGGGTCTTGACGAGGCGGCGCACCTCGTCGCGGCAGGCATCGAACAGGTGACCGGTGATCCCCCAGCGCCTTCTCTTCCAGCAGCCGCTGGCGTGGGTCCCACGGTTCGGAGGCAGCCATTCACGGGCCAGCGCGCCTGCCGGAACCCGCCCGAAGAAATCATCGCGAACAGCCCGCCCTGACCGGCTGCTGCTCGCGCGCCTTCTGCTCGCCGCCTCCGGCCTGCGGCGTTGGCCAGCAGCCGGGCACGATCGGTCAGACTGTCGAGCACCTGCGCGCACCAGCGCCTCGATGGTGCGGCGGTTGATCAGCTTGCGGTCGATGCGTTCGCAGAAATCGAAGATCGATGAAGGACCACCGGCCAGGCGGCCGCCACGCATTCTCGATGGCGTTTTGCCCCACCCTTCACCCGCCAGCCGCGTAGCGGATGACACGCAGCGCCGCCGGCTCGACGATGAGCCGACGCGTTGATATCCGACGCTGCACCTCCACCTTATTGAACTGCGCGTCACGGCGAGATCTGCCTTGTCGGTATCGTCCATGTCGGACGACAGCGTGGCGGCCATGAATTCGAGCCGGATAATGCGCCTTCAGCCAGAGCCGTCTGGTAGGTGACCACCACGCCAGGCCGCCGTGTGCGACTTTGATTGACATACCTCGGCAAACTTCTCCATCAGGTCGAACAGCTGGCTGGCCAGGTCCGAGATCCTTCGCCTTCGCGCCCTCCGCGCAAATCTGGCGCTGCTTGGCCATCTCAGAGCCTTTTTCTTGCCCATCGCGCGGCGCAGCGGGTCGGCACCGCGCACGTGTAGCCAGCGATGATCTGCGATCTGCATCACCTGTTCTGATAGACGATGACGCCGTGGGTCGAGCCAGAACAGTCCTTCAGGTCAGGGGTGGAAGTAGTCGAGTAGCCTGCTCGCGCGCGCGCAGAATGAAAGTCGTCCACCATGCGAGCAGCGCGGCCCCGGCCGTAGAGCGCCACACGGCGATGATGTCCTCGAAACGGTCGGGCTGCAGCTTTCTGAGCACTTCTTCATCCCGTCGCTTTCCCACCTGGAGATGGCCGTGTTGCCATCACGCAGGATCTAGTAGGCATCCTGGTCCTCGAAGCCCAGCTGGTCGAGGTCCAGCGGTTCCTGCCCTCGCGGGCCAGCGCTCGTTCGTGCGCACCGCCAGGTCGATGATGGTGAGGTTGCGCAGGCCCAAGTCGAACTTCACCAGACCCACACCTTCGCATCGTCCTTGTCGTACTGGCTGACCACCGAATCGGTGCCCGGTGCCTGATAGGTGGACGAAATCGGTCAGCTTTGCCCGGCGCGATCAGCACGCCCCCGCGTGCATGCCGATGTTTGCGGGTCATGTCCTCCAGCGGACGGGCCAGCTCGAACAGCTCGGCCACTTCCTCCTCGTTGGCCAGCCGCTCGGCCAGCACCGCTCAGCCTGCAGCGCCTGTCAGCGACAGCGGCAGCCCTCGCTCGATGGGGATGAGCTTGAGCTGATGCGAAGTTACCAGGGGCATGTCCGCGCACGGCCACGTCGCGGATCACCGCCTTGCTGGCCATCGTGCGAAGGTGGCGATCTGCGATACCGTGAACCCGGCCTTGCGGCGCGTAATCGATCTGCCGCGGTTTGTCCTGGCGGAAATCGATATCGAGTCGGGGCATCGACACCCGCTCGGGGTTCAGGAAGCGCTCGAACAGCAGTGCATGGGGCAGAGGATCGAGGTCCGTGATGCCGCAGGAAGGCCACCAGGCGGCCCCCTGACTGGCCCGGCCCACCGGCACGCCGTTGCTTGGCCAGACAGAGTGAAGTCCGCGATCGAGTAACCCGGAGGAAAGCCCATCGAGATGATGGTGTCGATCGCGCGCGAGCGGGCGTCGTAATCGGGGCGCTTCTGCGCGCACGCGGCATCCGGATGACTGCTTTTGCCAGCCGCTGCTCCAGCCCTTCCTCCGGCCTTCTGCCGCGAAAATCGTCGATCGGCACCCCATCGGTGGGGTAGATGGAGCGACTGCGGATTGCCAGCCGGATGGTCACCGCGCGCAGCGCCGCGCGATACTCCACCAGATTGGCCAGCGCCTCGGGCCGTGGATCGGCGAACAGCGCCATCATCTGCGCGCGCGTGTGTGAAATACTGCGTGGGCAGGCATAGCGCCACACCGCCTGGGATATAGCCAGCACCTCGCCCTCGGCAATGCACCGCGCCTCGTGCGCCCGGAGTCTTCCTCGCGCGGGAACTGGATGGGCGAGCGTGCGGCCACCGTGCGGCGGGTCCCAGCTCCACCGCCAGCCGCGCCATGTGGCCCGCGTGCAGCTCTCGGCCTCAGGCGTGCCGTCTGCGCTGCACCTCCAGATAGAGAGCGGCATCCGGAAAGGCGGCGGCGGTGCTGCGCCGCCGCCACGCCCGCGCGCCGTTGCCGGCCAGCGGGAACTGCCCACCTCGCCGGCCCAGCCCCCGCAGCGCGATCAGCCCGCGGTGGTGTCGGCGGTGAGCCACTCGGGCTTTCAGCTCTGGCCCGCCTTGTATTCGTTTTCCAGCCAGCCTGCGACGGCAACTCTTTTGCACAGCCGCCGGTAGCCCGGCGTTGTTCGAGGAGCGATCAGCGGCAGCCGGTACGGACGGTCGCGGTTTTCTCGGTGTTGGTGATCAGACATCGGCCGCGCAGATCGGTTTGCAGGCTTCGTGGACGCGCCTGCTCGCAGAGACTTGACCCAGCAGCCGAACAGGTTGGAGGCATCGGACGTTACGCACAGCGCCGGCTGCCCGTCGTCGAGCGCGGCCTGCACCACCTCGTCCAGCCGCACGGTGGAATCGAGGCACCCGAATACTCGGAGCGCAGGCGCAGGTGGACGAAGCCGAGGTCGATGGGGCCGCTGGCGGCGTGTTCGTCGGCAGTGGCGGTGTGTGGTTGGGGTTTGGGTTGGGGGGGGTGGTGGGTTTTTGGTGTGGGTTTGGGTGTGGGGGGGTGTGGGTTTGTGAGACGAGGAGGTTATTTGGCTCATACTGATTGTCGTGTCCGGGGAAGGATCCATTGTTCAGTCATGGGTCCCCGGGGCGTCGAGTGGCCGGCCGACCGGTACGGGAACGGGCCAGCTGCCATCACCTGGCGGCCGCTGCCGTCCACTGTTTTCTCTCCACAGGCCTCCTGCTTCATCTCCCGGCCACCACGCCTGTCCCATGCCCTGTCGTGCCGCCGCCAGGCTGCAGCGACACAGGCGACGTATCGCTCATACCACGCCTGTCATCACGCAACGAGATCCGCGGAAGACATGCCCCTAGCACGCCACTCCCAGTGAGATCGTCCCCCTCCGCGAAAGACACCCTATCTGGGCCACTAGCTGCCTGCCAGTTCGCTCGAGCCTCGACGACCTTGCCCGCGCTGCGCCTTACCTGCCTGGCGACGAAGGCCCGCCGCCTCGCATCGAACGGCACCATCCTGCTCACCACCGAGGGGCGTGAATGTCATGCCTCCAGCGGCCTGAATGCCAACGCCCGCGCCTTTGCGGCCGTGCTGCGCCGTCATCTGTCGCTGGAGACCATGCATCAAGGAAAAGCCGCTCCGCCGAACACCTTCCAGCCGCTTCCTGGTCAAAGATCAAGAAAGAGACCATCACCTTCCGCCAGCCCGGCATCCGCCCGGCCGATGGGCCTTTGCGCCGCCACCGTCAACGCCAGACGCTCGCCCGCTGGCTGGACGACGGCCGTGACGACGGTATGGCCGGCGGCGTGACGTGTCATCGCCGACACCCGCAACGACTTCGCGGTGCAGGTCTCGGCTCCCGCCACAACGCCATCGACCGCCATCAGCAGTCACCCGAACTGCCTGCCGCGCTGGAAGCCCACCGCCCGCAGCTGGCCGGCAGGCGCATCGTCACCTGCACCGGCGGCATCCGCTGCCGACAGGCCGCTCTGGATGACGCCCACGGCTACGCGCGAGGCGTCACGTGCAGCTCGACGGCGGCGTGCTGGACACTTCGAGCACACCGGCGGCGGGCACTGGGACAGCAGCGAACTGTTCGTGTTCGGCCGGCGCGTGTCCGTCACCACCGACCTGCATGCGGGCGGCTGAGCAGGACTTCGGATCACGGACGGTGCGGCGGCGCGACGGCCAGCGACGACCAGCTGCGGCTGCCAGGGCGCGAGCCGGCTGCCACTCGCAAGGTGCCGCCCCCTGCGTGGAAAATGGGGGCTTCCATTGATGCAATCGGCACCCTGCCTCCACAGAACGCCCCTTTCACCCACCCCTGCCACATGGCCACCGCGCATCATCTCCCTCTGGACGCTTGCCCGTCGTCCTGATCGTCGTCGGTGTGGCCGGCACCCGTGCTGCCCGCCCTGCCCGGCGTCGTGTTCGTCTTTCTGGGCATCTTCTGGCCGCCTGGATCGATGACCACCACCGTCAGCGGCCTCACCGTGGGCATCTGCCTGTAGCCTTCACGCTGCTGGCCATCGGCCTCGACTACGTGGCGGGCGTGCTGGGTGCGAAAAGGTCGGCGCCAGCCTGCGGGCCGTCGTCGTCGTTCATCGGCGCCATTGCCGGCGTGTTCTCTCCGGCCTGTGGGGCTTGCTGTTCGTGCACCGCTGGGTGGGCTGCCGCCATCAGCCAGATACATGTACGACCGCGACACGGTCCGTGCCCGCAACGTCGGCATCGCGCCTGGCTGGGCATGGTGATCGGCATGTGCTGATCAAGATCGCCATTCACCTTCCTGGTCGGGATATTCGTGTTGCGCTGATGACGCCGTGAGGTGCATCATATCGCGGCGAAGCTGGGATGGCCGACCAGGCCGCCATCTGGCGATTGCGCAGCTGGGTTTCGGCATTCGTAGAACCGGGCCTACCAGCCGTGCGGCACCCTTTTCCGCGGCCGTGTCGTAACCTTTGATGGATGGCGTGTGCGGGCGGGCGTACATCAGCATCTGCACCGTGGCGGCCGTAGCAGGCAAACCAGCGACGGTCCCCGCCGCCAACGCACGGCGCCGCCAACCACGCTGCGGAACCACGCGCTGGTGGCGAAGCCGACGCTGGCCTGATGGCCCAGGAACTTCATCGCCCACCAATGCCAGAATGAACAGCCCCATTGAGCCAGTTCACGCCGGGTATACCGTCAGCGACCAGAATCCCCAGCCCCAGGACATTACGCTCACCCAGCGCAGACGGTCACGATAGGGAATGGCCGGCGCCTCGGCGCCGCCTGGTTTCAAATCAACAGCAGCCTGATTTCCATCGGCAACAGCCCGGCTTCCATCGCCCGCCAGACGGGGCTGCCATCGATGTGCGGGCGGGCCCAGCCACTGGCGACATCGAACCCGTCATTGGGCGGGCCCCGCTGGCCAAATTCCGGCAAATGATACCAGCAGGGCGGGCCAGTTCCAGCAGCCGAGCACGGCAGCCTGCAGCACCAGGGCACGAGGCAGAACCCGCCCAGCAGCGCCCCATGAAGACCGGTATCAGCATGGCCAGTGCCACCACGGCCAGCGTGGCACCAGCATAGCGTAGCCATGACTGGCGCGGCCGTGTACCTGGGACAGGTGCCGCGACCGTGCGGCCGCCCGTCACCGGCACCACCACTTTCATCTGCACTCGCAGCATAAACTTCTACCATCTGTACAGCATCCGCTGCCGGTGGGTTTACCCGTGACGACGGTACGTAGCCTGCCGGTCGCCACCGTGAACCGCGTGGACGCTGGTGTTGCCGGGCATCAGGTCCGTTCAGTCATGGGAACTGCCGTTCGTCGCGCAGCGAAACAATACGCGCATTCGCGGTATGGCGGCGTGCATATGAACTCATTCGCCAGAGACATCAGAACTTATCGATGCGCCGGCGGTCACGCCGACCGGTAATCGACACTGGTTTATCCGAGTTCGCCGGGGTCGCCACTCTGGATGATCGCTCAGGACCATCAGGGACTGGCGCCACCGCAGCGAATTGTGGCGCGCGGATCGAACGTCCTGCCCTCGAACGAACTGCGCCAGCACCTGGCTTCGACCGCGCCGGTTCCACGGGCGGCGGTATGGCTGCGCACCCCACCACACCATCCATGAGCTTGCGGCTGCCCCGTCGCGCCGAAGAGCACACCACACAGACGGCCAGCGCTTGCCGTCGGCGCAGGCAATGCGCCCACCCGGGTCACACCTTTCTGCGTGCAGCGGCAGCTTGAACGCCTAGTCGGTTTCAAATTCATCCCGGCGAGGGCGGCAAAAGGCTTAATTGGGCTCCAACGCCAGACAGCTCTCCTCGTCAATCCTGTCGTCTGGCAGGCCATGCCTGCGTTCGAAGGAGACGCCGCACTCACGATGTGTTGCATCGTGGTAACCGACAGTTCGCCGTGCAATACATCCATGCCCTGATGCCGGATCCAGTTCCTTGTTGCGGAACTTTGCACATGCGCCATCGGGCCAAACAGGCCAGACCATCGAGGGGCCAGGCCAGGCATCGAGGGATCATCTATTTTACTGGGTGGAATGACCGGTAGCGCGCGCCCTGGAAGCCATCGGGGATGCTTCTACCCTACCGCTGTTCTACCTGCACCCAAGGGGCTGTGGGAACCATCCGCGCTCTGAATCGGCACCGTACGTTCACCGCTCGTATTTTCCTCTCCCGTGCTGTTTTCCGGCCGGCCAGACCTCGGGCCTTCCGGGAAGCCCGATCCATAGCGCAACCGCACCGTGCCGTACCGGCAGCCGCCGGCTACATCAGCCAGTTCGCTTCCGCCAGTGGTCCGCTGCGCCAGTTCGTGGTTGCCGCACTGGCCAGCTATCTGGATGCGGGCACGACAGGCTGTGGCTGCTGCGCATCGGAATCGACCCGCCCGTTGAGCCCGGCGATCTCACCACGCGCCAGCAGCTGCAGTTTCTGGGACTGCACTGGGATGGGCCGCCGCTCTACCGATCGCGCAGGTGGACCGCTATCGGAGGCGGTGTTCCGTGGCTGCGGGCGCAGGGACGCATCTACAGCTGCGGCTGCACGCGGCAGGAAATCCTCGGGCGGCACACGTACTGACGCACGCCTGACGCGGCACTACAGACCACTGGTGCACGGCAGGCAGGCCCACCACGTCAAACGGAACCTGCACACCGGGCATCACAGCGCCCTTCGCGAAGCCCTGAACACACCAGCCGACGGAAACGCCTACCCGGCACCACTACCGTCCACGGCGGGGTCACCGGCGGGCCGTCAGGCAGGGCCTGCTGGATCACTACCGGCACACCCGCCTCAAACGCTGAAGCAACCAACCCGCTCGCATCTGCGACGTTCAATAACCAACCGACGGGAATTTCCCAGCTGCGCAAAGAAGGATGCAAATGTTGGCAAAGCTGCGGTTGTGAATATCACCTTCGACCGCTGGCTGGACGCAACGGCGGGGCCGAGCCTGCAATGCGCGACTTTCATCCTGAAGGAAAGCGCGCCGATGGCGTCTGGGCCGGCTGGGGGTGGTGGTGGATGATGACACTCAGTATGACGGATGTGGTGCGCGGGGCCGATATGCTCTCTTCGACGGGCCGGCAGATCCTGCTGCGGGCGCTGGGCGCGCCTGTTCGCGCTTATCTGCATCTGCCGCTGGTGATAGACGGCAACGGACGAAAGCTGTCAAACAGGAGGAATGCGCCCCAGGGTGGATACATCAGAGGCTGGATGCAGTGGATATTCTGAATGATGAAGCGGCGCGGGCGCTGGGTCTGAGGCAGCCGGGCACGCGGGATGTGCAGCGCTGGCTGCACGAAGCGACGGCACGGTGGCAGGCGCGCAGTTCTGCGCTCCCACCATCAACAGGCAACCGCCCCTCTGGCTGCCTGGAGCGCATCATGAACGCGACATTCTGCCTGCCTTCTGAACTGATCGCCGCCAGGCGAGGCGGCGCGCATGCCGGAAGCTTCCGCCTGCCCGCGAACCTGCGCAGAACGGCGGTTTACGCGCTGGCCAGCGGTTAACGCTGTTCACCAGCGGCGTGCGCATGCCTTGGCAAACCCACGCCCCCAGCACCGCGCCAGCACTGACTGCTATGCCGCGCACCACCTGCCACCACGGGCATCTGCGCCTGCGCGTCTACGCCAGGGTGCGACGCCTCCAGCACAGGCGGTGAAGAGCAGGTCATCACCACCAGCGTTTCTACGGCCTGATAACGCCAAACGGTCACGCGCTGGGAGCTGCGGCCGCAGGAAAACATCTTGTCAGTTTGTCGTGATCATGCGATATTTGTACCCTCATCACCGGTCATCACCTCGGTGCGAGCGCCACTCGCCCAGCTCCGGGCTGCCTCCGGCACTTCAGGGTTCCACCAGCTTGCGCTTGGTACGGGCTTCTCGATGTCGGCAAGGGCCTTGCCGTCGCAGGTCGGACATCAGCGACGGCACTGCTGCCCGAGCGCCGGCACGTGCGGCCGATGCGATGCACATCTTCGGTGAACCACGGCAGGTGTAGTTAAGTCTATTCGGCACTCGCTCATCGAGGCCCGCGGGCCGCCACGTCAGTGGCCACCAGCTTAGTTTCGCGCTGACCGTCGAAATTTCAGGCGTTCCTGCGCAGGTTGTCATGGCCTCGGAGGAACCCTTCCTTCTGCGGGTGCGGCCCGGCTTGCCCGGCGCCGATCTTGGTGTTGGAAGACGGTGGCTATGCTCGGTACGCGCTCGCGGATCAGTGCCGCCACGGCGTCGCGCGCTTCATGTCCTCCAGGCCACGTGGTAGACGGTCTGCTCGACGTTCTCGGCCAGCGCGTATTGGGGCGTGCCACCTCTCCGGTGAGCTTCAGCTCGTTCAGGGAAACGCTTGGCCAGCGCAGGGATCTCGTCCGAAGGTGGCCGGGGCTGTCGGAGTTCTGGCGGCGCGGGCTGAGCAGGTTGATGATGCGCTGGATGTCGGCGAAAGCCCATGCCAGCATCCGGTCATCGTCCAGCACCAGCAGCTACACCTGCGACAGGTTGACGGACTTCACTGCACGTGGTCGAGCGCCGGCCCGGCGTGGCGTTGTTCTCCACCCGCCGCGCAGCTCTGGGTCTACTGGTTCATGTCACCGCCGGAACACGGCGGTCAGGCACTGGGGGTGAGCTTGGATGTGGGTTCTGACGTTGTCATGAATCTGGTCGGCCAGCTGCGCGTGGGCGCAATGATCAGGGCACGAACCGGGTGCCGTGCCGGCGAGGGCGCTGTGGCTGGCCAGCGGCATCGTGATGATGGGCAGCCGTCTTCCGGTACCGGTCTGGGCAGCCATGCGTCATGGCCGCCGCGGCCACCGGTGTGGCCTCTGGATGGGGGTGATGGCTTGGTGTAGCCGGCGGTGACGGCCTTGAGCACATCGGGATGCAGGCCAGGAAATCACTGAAGGTGACGTTGGCCTTCAGGGCGCCTTCAGGCGCGGGGCAGTTGACAAAATCGTGGCCGATTGTAGCCAGTGCTGCCGAAACCGCCCACTGACAGGCCGTTGACCCTCCGGGCCGTTGCGCGGGCGTTACCAGCCTCCTATGTCGGGGGCCTTACCAGCCGTGCCGGAGACATCGCGGCGCCCAGCCTACATCCCTTCATTGTGACTCTGATATCAGGATCGGGAGGCAGCCAGGCGCGCACCCGCAACCCAGGTGCGCATTTTCAAGTAAGCCGGCTACCGTGGGCCTGGGCCGCAAGGCAGCACAGATGAGCCAGCCCCACCACCGGCGTGCGTGAACGCCATCGGGCGATGGAAGGGTTCCGGCCAGCTTCGACTGTTCCTCGGGCGCACACCGGCCCCCGGTCCCGAACTTCCCGATGACACAGCCGCCCGTCGAGATCCTGTCGATCCGCACCATGGCAATGGCATCAGCCATCGGTGCCGTATGGCCGAGGGCCGGCCACCGTATTGGTCATGGCGATTCCGCCTTCATCGGGCATGGTGCTTCAAACGCACCTTCTTGTCGGAATCATGCCCTCCTCCTGCGCGCAGCAGGTTGCTAACAGGCGAAAAGCAGGTGGCATCCAGCCGCGGCGTAGCTCAAAAGCGTGCAGCAGGCGCGACCTGTACGCCGGTGGCGCTTCTGCAGCTCAACGCGATAACACCGCAGGTGACGGCAGGTCGAACTTTCCCGCTGCAGAGCGGTAGCGGTCGGACGGGCGCTCCGCTCCGGCAGATCCTCCACAGGGCGGATGTCTCACGGGTCACGCGAGACTCGCGCTGCAGCCCGCCTCCAGGGCATCTCAGGACAGCAGTTCAGGCGCAGGGCGTTAAGATCGCGGACTTCGCATCGTGACTGATGGCCAGCAGCAGGCGCGACGGCTCGCGTCTGCGGATCTCCTCGCCCATCATCCGCACGTGACGCTCGCTGACGTGCTGACTCCCGTGCCGCGGTTGAGCAGCCGGATGGGTGTCGGTAGCGCGGCAGGCGGCGGGCGCAGCGCCGTCAGCGGCTGAAGCGCACCGTACCACCGGGCCTTAGCATCAGCAGCAGCGCGCTCAACCCCGGGCCAGCGGGTCCGAGCCATCGCTGGTACATGGCGGTCGGTCTCCGGCTGATGCCATCGGGCATCGAGCGCTCGGTGATCTGCCTGATCTGCTGCCAGCCGGGGGCTCGTCGGCCCATCCTTCCATCGACGAACTATAGTTTCGACCCGCGCTCATCATGACGTTCCTGGTAGGACGTCCATCCGGTAGCCCTCCACCACCGTCACCCCTCACTTTACAGTCATGTCGAGGCTCCTGGGGTGCGTGCCCATCGGATGACCGGTCCCTCGACGCACCGTCACCGGCAGGCGCTACCGCATGATGCACGGGCGCGTTCAACACTGGGATGGCCTCATACCAGCGTTCTCCTCAGCCAGACGGTCGACGCCAAAGCGTCAGGCCAACGGCGGCTGGGCTGCCCGGCTGCCAGCGCGTGGCCCCACCTGCCGCATGGCGCGCCGATGAACACGATAATCGCTGCTGCCGCGCTGAAAACGCACCGGCACCGGCGCGGCAGGTCTAAGGGCGCCAGGCGTGCCGGAGACTGCACGCGGCACGGGGGCTTCTCGTGAAGGCGCGCCCCGGGCAAGCCAGCTCTGGCGACGCCGCTCATGCCTCACGCGGTGCATAACGACGTGCGCAGCGATGGCCTGTGGCTCAGCTTTTCTGGCGGACAATGACAGCGATATCCACGACTGTGAGATCCGCACACTCATAGCCTCTGGCCAGGATCTCCCGGGCACAAGGAACCTTGGCCCGGCTCGCGGGCCAGCATCAGCAACAGTTCATATTCAGTGCTGATCAGCACCACTTCCTCACGTCGTATTGCGCGGACGGTCTGATGTGGCCCTCAAACGCATCTGATTTTAACGATCGCGCGCGGACCGCTTGGCTCTGCGCGGGCGCGGGCGGGCGGGCGCGCGGCGGCGGCGGGCGACGCGCGCATGGCGGCAGCGGTGTGCTCTT
>BNJT01000965.1_pt1 | contig 36283 bp, 44 predicted proteins | sample 8540491 | NCBI WGS metagenome assembly BNJT01 (sample SAMD00202455, study PRJDB9452) | human saliva metagenome | host: Homo sapiens | reverse complement strand
TTTAACTCCATTTTTTTCGATGATTTGGCTAGCTTTTTTTCAAATGATTGATGTGAATAAAAACACCCCAAGAATTAGATGTATACTGTCTAACTTTTGGGATGCTGTTTAAAATAGATTATTTGATATTGAATCTATCTGAACTTGAAGTAATCAATATGACCATCCTAAATAGAATGTATCTAATCAGTTGGATGATTTTTCCCAGCCTTGACGATAAAAATTTAGGACTTATAGAGAAAAATTCTTAAAAGCCTTTGAAAAAGACTAGCTGATCCTGATATCCGACTTCCATGGTAATTTCTTTTATAGACAAATCTGTATCAGTTAGGAGAGTTCTTGCCTTTAGCAGACGGGTTTCAAGGAGAAATTGCTGAGGAGATTTATGGTAATGTTTCTTAAACTGACGAAACAAGGTACTGCGACTGAGTCCGACTTGGGATGCCAAGTCCTGAATGGAGATATCTTGTGAGTACTGTTGCAGCAAAATTTGTGCAGCTTTCTCGACAGGGAGTTGAATAGTGCTCAGTGGCATTTCAGCTGGAAATTCTTCCTGCAGATAGTAGAGGAAGGTAAACACTTGCATACGGTACCAGCTTTCTTTTTGCCTATTTTCTGCAGATTTATGACAGATACCTTCAATGATTTTTCCCTACTTTGAAAAATGACTATCAAAATGGCAAACAGGGATCATAAAAAGACTTGTGTATTTTGGAGGTATTCGGTCAGTTTTTCACCAGAAAATCCCAACCAATAGGTGATCCAAGGATTTTCTTGATTGGCCCAATAGCGCACTTTTTGTCCTTTTTTTAGGATAAAACCATCATTTTTCTCCAAAGAATAGGTTTGACCATCAACTTCCAAGTAACCTTTCCCTTCGCAAATCCAGTGAATGACAAAAATCCTGAAAAAAACAGTATAATCGTAAAACGGAAAGTTAGAATAATCATCAATTCCACATTCTTCTAAATAAAAAAATCCTTGGATGTTTCTTTAAAAATAGTTCCAAAGTTTCATAAATACTTTCTCCTTGCAACATAAGTGCATATTTCTTCATCATGAACTCCTAGAAAAAGCGATAAACGTTGGTTTTATAATGGGCCAAGAAAGGAGAACGTATGAAAAAATCGTATCAATCTAGTATAGTAGGGCTCAGTCTCAGTAATCAAATTATCTCTATCACCATCACAGGTGACTTTATGATTCTTTTTATGAGTCAGATTTTAGGTTTTAGTGATTTGCAAAATAGCTGGCTGATTACCATGCTGCCCATTATTGCCCTTGCCCGCATTCCCTTGTCTTATCTGATGCGAAGGAAAAATCTCCTTGACTTAATGCGGTGGAGTGTACTGTCTAAGCTGTGTTTGATAGCAATATTAGTGGTAATTCCCTATGAAAGGGTGACTTTTTCTATCTACACTGTTTTTCTAGTTCTGTATCAGATAACCGTGGAGCTAGGCTTTGGACTGGCTTGGAATCCTTTGATATTATTGGTAACAGATGAGAAATCCCGTGCAAAATTTCTCAGTCACTTAGGTTTATTTCAGCTGGTCACGAGCTTCTACACTCTCTTTATTTCCTTTTGTATCGGAAAGGAGCTGACTTCATTCCATTATCGTTGCTTACTAGGGAATTGCACTTGCTAGTCTAATCTTGCAGTTTATCCTTTTGCAACAGTTACAGACAGACTATCATTTGTTTCAAAATCATCAAGAAACAGGGCGGATGGATTGGCAGGTTTTAAAAAAACAAATCTGGCACCATCTTCGTATCCTACTTTTGGATAGCTTGATTTTATATGTAACCTTAACCATGAATGTCCTCTATATGGTACAGGTATTACACCTGTCCGCAAACCTTGTATCTTTGTATTCAGTATGAGTCTATTGGGGAAATGTCCTGGCACTTGCTCTTGCTGGTCCTTGTTTTTGAGAAAAACGTTCTTTGTTTTTCACAATCTTGTTAGTGATGACGGGATGCGAGATTCTCTTAATATTCTTTCTTCCCCATGATGCTGCATCCTATACAGTTTTTTTGGAGTGTAGGTTGGGGCGTATTAAATGGAGCTGTTGGAGCTCTATGGGGACTCTACATTTCCCTAGTCAAACACCAGGCAGCTAGCCCCAGCCCCTTTACTATTTGGAATATTTATCAGGGGATTGCCTATCTTGTAAGTGTACTAGTCTTTTTATCTCTCTGGAAACTTGGTGCACCTATCTAGTTCTAGCTCAGAGTTTGATCCTTATCGTCTGGTTTTAATTGCCTGCCTAAGCATCTGCATCCTAGTTTGTTTACGGATGCTGTATAAAAGAAAAACAGGTCTCAAGTGACGGTTGTCGCTTGAGCCTATTTTATCATCGTATGATAAACTCCGATTGCAAAAACAATGATCCTTTTTTTCATCAGATAGTGCTTGCTTGAAGCTTTCTTGTCCGAGTTGGTAGGGACTTATTATCAATGGTAGGAATGCCAAGCACTTCTCCTGTTAATTGCTTCTCTTGGCCAATCAACAAGGGTAATTCAAGATTTTTCTCCTGATAGTAACGAACTACACCAGTTGCTACATCATCTCCATTGCTAAAAATACAATCTAAATTATGCTTAATCAAACTGTCTCCTTGTTCATAAGCGTCCTCTCCTGTGGAAATTCCGTCCAAAAATCAGAGGTTCCTCTTTCCCACAAAGACTTCCTTATAAGCTTCCATGGTTAGACGATAAGTAGAACTTTTTAAGTCTTTTTCGGGTAAATAGCAAAAGCAATCTTGCTTTTCCCTGGTCTTTAATCCAGTTGAAGGCTGTCTTGCAGGCATGGGTCCTGTTCACATAGACGCTGCTCAGATTGGGTTCCTGCACTTCTTCACAGCAGACAATGTTGCCATACTTAGCGTAAGAAGCAATGGTTTCTTTGTCAACACTGCGAGAGGTGAAAAATCAGACTGTCGAAGGCCCGTCCTCGAAAGTTGCTCCAGGTAATTTTTTTCCAAATCTATATCATATCGCGAAGGTAGGATGAGCAGGGTGTGGTTATGAGCCAAGGCTGCATCCAAAAAGCCCATTCAGTAACTGACTGAAATATGGATGGAGTGTTGTGTAGGGAATAACAACACCAACCCTACAGAGTCGAACCCGAACTTAATTCCTGAGCTAGGGATGTTGGGACGATAGTCCAATTCCTCCATAACTTGCAAAAATTTTCTGGCGAGCTTCCTCTGAAACATGAGGATGGTTATTAATAACCCGTGATACGCTAGAAACCGAGTAGCCACTCAGTTTAGCAATTTTTCGAATATTTGTCATTGTTTTTCTTTCTATGGGAGGATTGACGCCCTCCAAACACGTGATTAGTTCAATTTTTTAAGATACTTACGTATGCCATAGCCGACACCGTGATCATCATTACTACGCGTAACCTTATAAGCTAGCTCTTTGATGTCCAGAAATGCATTGTCCATCACGATAGGATAACCCACCATCTCGAGCATTGGAATATCGTTGTGCCCATCACCAAAGGCAGCAGTCTGGCTCTTGTCAAGTCCCTCTTTTTGAGAATATAGGCAATCCCTTTTGATTTTTTTAGCGGTTTTGCTGGTAATTTCCAGATGATACTGACCAGATCGAAGAATGCTGACATCACCCAAGTCCAGTGATTGTAAATATTTTTCCAAAGACAATAAGTCATTATTATCTAGGGCAATCATCATAATCTTGAAAGTATTATCCTTGGCAGTAGAAACTCAGCCTCGGTTTTGTAGTGTTGGTTTTTGCGCGTGATTCTGTGTTCTAGACGAATTCCTTCATCTATTGTATCACAATACCAGTGCGTCATATCATAATAGCTGATACTAATGTGTGGAAAAATGCTTGCGCACTGCCTGTAAAATAGTCTGTGCTGTCTTTCTAGGAAGGATATCTGTATGAAGGGGTTTGACTTTCCCTCCACAAGTTGATAAATCAAACCGCCGTTAAAAGGCAACTTGAGGTCCAGTCAACTGGAGTTCCTCAATAGCCTCTCGCATTTCCATGGGAGCCCGAGCAGAAACTAGAGTTAAAGGAATTTGGGCATCACGGATAGCCTTGCTATTCTCGCTAGAAACACGACCCTCAGAATTTAGAAGGGTGCCGTCCATATCTGAAAAAAATACGTTTGATGGTCATAATCTTGTCCTCTTTTTCTTCTTTATCCGCTAGCGTGTGATAGGTCGGTTTAAATGCGCATTCCCAACCTTTGATACCATTTTACATTCTGGAACGCGTTCCATGTCAAGAGGAAAATGAAAATAAATTTTTATTTTTGTAGTCTTAGACAGAGTTGATGTTGAGGTGGTAAATAGTATATCTTCCATTAAGCAGCTTGTCCAAGCACAGTTTGTAAAAACTAATTCCTATCTGCTTGCAGTAGTCACTTCTTTAAATTTTTAGGTAAGCGAAAAAAATTACAAAGAGCTAATAAACAGACAAATAACAGAGATAACAGAGAACAATAAAAGAGGTTTCCCTCTTTTTATGATGATTTTTCAAAATGTAGATTTTGTCAGCCAGACAAAAGCCAGAAGTTCCACAAGAAGAATAACCTCCACTAGAAGTGGGTTTGACAACCAACCAACTTGAGATAGGCTCGGAGCCAAATCAAATAGGGCATGTAAACCATAAGCAGCTACTAGGTAAATCCAGTTCTTTTTGGCGAACTGCTTGATAAACCAGAAGGTCAAGCCGACTTGAAGAAAGTAAGGCTAGAATTCTCTCTAGTCCCAAAAGGTAAATCTGCCATGCTGCTAGATTGTTAATCGTAGCAAGCGTGCTTTCAGGCAAGAGTTGTATAATGTTTGGATTTTTGCGATTCTACTGCTGAAAAAGAGGATGAAGAGATTGAGTAAACTTGCAATCCCGATATAAATCAACTCTAAACCACCATGCCCCAATCCATAAGCAAGAGCATCTGAATCTTCCAAAGTTCTTTTCTTCTCCAACCATTTAAAGAAAATAAGTCGAGCTGTTTCTTCAAATAAAGCAGCCATAGAAATGCCATAAATCACATAGAGAAGAGGATTTTCTGACATGAGTGGAACTGTCCCATCCTTTTGTGGGTGGAGAACCAAGAGATGAACGATTTTCTCCAAGACTTGAGAAGAGGCAAAAAATGCAACTGCCCCAAGTCCTAAAACTGCAAAATTAATCTTGTATTTCTTTCTTGCGTACCAAACTGCTGCAATGAGGATGGCAAATAAAGGCCAGCATCGTTATTATTACATGAATTTTTCATATATGACTCCTTTTTATTCTGCCTGTTCGATATCTTTTTTTCATCTCGTCAACATTAAACTCAGCAAATAGATATTGACGATCCTGAACAGGAAAACGTTGATCCAACTGGTCAACTGCACCCACTTCTACAATACCTTCCTTGATGACAAAGTCCATAACGTGGCCACCAAAGGTTAGGTCATCTGAGATAAAGTGTAGATGGTAACCAGCAACACTAACTCCATGGAAAATTTCAGGTGTCCAAAAACCAACGATAGTTCCTGAGACATTGTCACAGCTATATTCAGGCTGATGAGTCGCAACCTCAGCAAACTTCGTTTCAGTTGTTGATTTTGGAATCATACGAACATGCATATGCTTAAAATCACCATGAATCTTGATGGAACGGAAAAGATTTTCTCCATCATAATAGGACTCAATACGTTTTTCAAGTTCCTGATCAGTCATTTCAAAACGCTGACGGAAAATAACTTCTGCCTGGTGGGGTACAACTGCTGCATAGGGAATCAAGGCATCTGGTGAAACTTCAACGATTTCAGGTTTCTCACCTGAACCCTTAGCCTGATATGCTTTCCCATCTAAGACAATCAATTCTCCATCGATAGAATCTAGGGTTCCTAATCCTAAATCACCATGTTCAAGCAATTCACCAACGGTCATGGTTCCACCGTAAAGTCCCGCCATCAAGGCTCCCAAAGTATTGTATTGGAATAATTTAACTGGTTCTTGCACCTTTATCATCTCACTCTTCTTTGAAAATTTTACTTACTAAGTATATCACATTTCTGATTAGAATTGAATGCTAGACTGCCTTTTAATACTCAATGAAAATCAAAGAGCAAACTAGGAAACTAGCCGCAGGTTGCTCAAAGCACTGCTTTGAGGTTGTGGATAGAACTGACGTAGTCAGCTCAAAACACTGTTTTGAGGTTGTGGATAGAACTGACGAAGTCAGCTCAAAGCACTGCTTTGAGGTTGTGGATAGAACTGACGAAGTCAGTAACATATATACGGCAAGGCGACGTTGACGCGGTTTGAAGAGATTTTCGAAGAGTATAACATTGCCAAACTTCTAAAAAAAAGGTACAATGTAACAAAATCATGAGGGGTCTGGGATGAAGCAAGAAAGCAAATATGAACAAGTCGTTCACTATCTAAAAAATGAGATAGAATCAGGTAGATTTCCCACTGGAAGTCGCCTACCATCTATCCGAAAACTCAGTCAAGATTTTCACTGTAGCAAAGACACCATACAGCGCGCACTCTTAGAACTCCGATACGAGAAATACATCTACTCCAAACCTCAAAGTGGTTATTATGTATTGGAGCAACAAACCAGTCATGAAGATCTAATTATCTCAGTCAATGATGAACATGCTAGCTGCCTATGATGATTTTCGTCTGTGTGTCAATGAGAGCTTGATTGGGCGAGAAAATTATCTCTACAACTACTATGAACACCAAGAAGGTTTAGAAGAATTACGTCAGTCTGTACAGACATTGCTCTTTGATCAAGCCATTTATAGTAAGGCAGACCAGTTGGTCATGACGTCTGGAACCCAACAAGCACTGTTTATTCTTTCTCAGATTGATTTTCCAGGTCAAGCTCAGGAAATACTGGTCGAACAACCGACCTATCATCGAATGAACCAGCTGCTACTAGCTCAAAATCTTCCCTTTCAAACCATTGAACGTCGAGTGGATGGCATCGACCTGAAAGAACTTGAGGAGCAGTTTAAAAAGTGGAAAGATTAAGTTTTTCTATACCATTCCCCGTTTCCACTATCCTCTGGGGCATTCTTATTCTGAAGAGGAAAAACTTGCTATCCTTGACTTAGCTGCAAAATATCAGATTTATATCGTTGAGGATGACTACCTGGGTGACTTGGATCCTAAAATGGGACAAACCTTTCATTATCTGGACCAACATGATTTGGTCATCTATATCAAGTCCTTTTCTACGAGTCTATTTCCTGCCCTTCGGATTACTGCCCTACTTCTTCCTAATGCAATCAAGGAAGCTTTTGTAACCTATAAAAACATTCTCGACTACGATAACAACCTTATCATGCAAAAGGCTCTATCACTCTATATTGATAGTCAACTCTTTGAGAAAAACAGACTAGCACGATTGGCACTGCAAGAAAAAAGTCAGGAGCACATCCAACAGCTCTTACAAAGCTATCCCTATTTCCCTACCGAGCTATCCACTTCATGATGGGCTTTTGCTTGATCTCAGGAACTATCCTAGCATCGCTAGTCTTAAACACAGTCCTCTAGAACTCGACTTCTTTGAATCTTCCTATCTAGCGAACTGCCCTTATCACTTTGCAAAAGTCCCCCTAGAAAATATTGAAGAAACATTAAGCTATTTAAAAACAGAGCTGGACTGAAATCCAACTCTGTTATTTTTTATTGTTCTACTTCTGTTAGCTTAGCAGCTTTTTCAAGATAAGTTTGGTAAGTTCCGTCATCTTTCAGTTTTTGGATGACCTTATCAACTACTTCCTTCAAATCTGAGTTACCTTTTTTGATAGCTACAGCATTTGCTTCGCCTTCTTTCATAGTCAAGCTTACTGTAGCAACTGCCAAATCTGAGTTCTTAGCAGCATAGCTTAGAGCAACTGGTTCATCCATATGAACAGCATCAACCTTACCTGATTGAAGTTCATTAACTGCTTCACCCATGTTTTGTCAAAGATGTCAACTGTGCCTTTGGAAGTTGCTCTTTGACCATAGATTCAGGGAACAGTTCCTTTTTGAGCTGCAATATTAGCACTTGCTAGAGAGTCCAAATCCTTTGTATTTTTCAAGATCAGACTTTTCTGATAAGGAAGCTAATTTTATTTTTCATAGTAAGGAATTGAGAAATCAAAGACTTCTTTGTCTTTCTTCAGTTGCACTGATTCCCGCAATGGCTAGATCTGCTTTTCCCTGTCTGAAGACTAGTCAAGACATTATCAAAACTCATGCTTGAAACTTCCAATTTCACTCCAAGTTCATCAGCGATTGCTTGCGCCATGTCAATATCAGCACCTACGACTTGGTTCTTACCATCTACAAGGGCTTGAAACTCAAATGGAGCATAGTCTGGGCTAGTTGCGACCACTAATTTACCCTTTTTGTTTGATGGCCTCTACTGCAGACTGTGAGCTTGAGCTAGACGATTGGCAAGCTACTAAAAAAAGAAACTTGCAAGAAAACTACATAAGACAAATATCCATTTTTTTAAAATTCATAAATAAACAACCTCTCTGTTAATTTTGTATAATTATAACTTATTTAGAAAAGTACTTGTCAACATTTTTTTCTTCTATTTTTCATGACATCTATAATAAGTAAAATCCTCGCAAATATTATGAAACTTTTTAAATTTCTGTATGACAAAAAGTAAATAAACCTATCGCTAAAAAGAAACATATGAGATCTATTAAAAATATCACTAAGTCACTTCGAATAAAAATTCTTAGTATCAATTTATAGTGGATTGAAATAAGATATGAACAAAGAGATTAGGAAAGTATTAATTTCTAGAGACGTTTTAGAATCCTTAGTATACTATTCTAGGGTTCAATTCACTATATTACCAGTTTTTGATCATAGATTACATCTCCAAGTATAGTAGATTGAAATAAGATGTGAACAAATCGATTAAGACAGTCAAACTAATTTCTAGAAATATTTTTTTAGCAGTCGTATTATCCCGTTCCAGATTCAATCTACTATAGCATGCCCTTTTATGGATCAATAAGTGATAAAAATAAGACAGTAACCTCAGAATAGCTACTGTCTTATCTCTTTTTTTACTTAAAGCCCTTGATATACTTGACAAATGGTCGAAAAGAGCCATTTTTATCCAGCGAAATGAATTGGGAAATTCTCGCAGTCTCCTAGGAGAAAAACAAAGACATGATTTTTCTCCTTTTCTAGGAGCAAGAACAATCATTGGTGATTGATTGGGAGACGACTTCTTGCTCCAGTTCTAAACATATTAGCGTTATTCGCCATCATTCCTAGAAAGGGAAAACTTACTTTATTCTTGATCTTTTTTACGCTTCAGGACTAGTAAGCTTGCTGCTCCCAATCCTGCAAGAGTTGCAGCACTGAGGAGGGATAGCTCCGTCTCTTGGCCTGTATCTGGCAAGTATTTACCAAGATTGCTGTATGCACTTGAACCTGTACTTTCTCCAGTGCTTCTAACCGTGTTAGTTGCTAGATTCATTGGAGAAGTTGGTTTGTTTGGTACATGGCCTGAAGTCCTTAAATCTGTTGTACCAGTACCTGGAGTTGTGCCAGTGCCTGGAGTACTTCCTGTTCCTGGGGTTGTGCCGGTACCTGGAGTTACACCTGTTCCTGGGGTTGTGCCTGTTCCTGTGCCGGTGCCTGTACCAGTTCCTGTGCCGGTGCCTGTTCCTGTGCCAGTTCCTGTTCCTGTTCCTGTGCCTGTGCCGGTTCCTGTGCCGGTGCCAGTACCGAGTGCCAGTACCTGTACCAGTTCCTGTGCCGGTGCCGGTTTCTGTTCCTGTGCCAGTGCCGGTGCCAGTACCAGTACCAGTTCCTGTGCCAGTGCCGGTGCCAGTTCCTGTGCCGGTGCCGGTTCCTGTTCCTGTGCCGGTACCTGTGCCAGTGCCAGTGCCGGTGCCGGTGCCAGTACCTGTACCAGTTCCTGTTCCTGTGCCGGTGCCGGTGCCGGTACCTGTGCCGGTGCCTGTGCCTGTTCCGGTGCCAGTTCCTGTGCCGGTGCCTGTGCCAGTGCCGGTACCTGTGCCAGTTCCAGTTCCAGTTCCTGTTCCAGTTCCAGTTCCTGTGCCGGTGCCTGTTCCTGTTCCGGTGCCTGTGCCAGTGCCGGTTCCTGTACCAGTGCCGGTACCTGTGCCAGTGCCAGTGCCGGTGCCGGTGCCAGTTCCAGTTCCTGTTCCAGTACCTGTACCAGTTCCTGTTCCTGTGCCGGTGTCAGTTCCGGTACCTGTTCCAGTTCCTGTTCCTGTGCCAGTGCCGGTATTTGTACTAATGCCGTCACGACCATCTTTACCATCTCTTATAATTTCACTCTGGATAATATCATCCACTCCTGGTGTATATTTCCCGTCACCATCTAAATCATAATAGAATGTTATAACTGTCAATTTACTTTGCTCAATACGAAGTGTGTCAACAGATACAGACTTACCATTCTTACCGTCTGTGACCTTGATTGGGTCGCCAATTGGTGTGTGGTCGATCGGATCCTTGAAGACAATAGTGGTTACACCATCTTCTCCTTTGGTCACTTCAACAAGTGGGGTCTTGCCAGCGTCACCCTTGTCACCTTTCTCACCCTTGGCTCCCTTCGGTACGATCACTTCGTGACCGTCTGAGAAGACGATACGAGTGTCTCCACTTGGAAGTGTCTCGGTATTCGTGATCGTGATAGACTTGCCATCCGCGCCATTCTTACCGTCTGTTACCTTGATTGGGTCGCCAATTGGAGTATGGTCAATCGGATCCTTGAAGACAATAGTGGTTACACCGTCTTCTCCTTTAGTCACTTCGACAAGTGGGGTCTTACCGGCGTCACCCTTGTCACCTTTCTCACCCTTTGGCTCCCTTCGGTACGATAACTTCATGGCCGTCTGAGAAGACGATGCGAGTGTCTCCACTTGGGAGTGTTTCGGTGTTGGTAATCGTGATAGACTTACCATCCGCACCATTCTTACCGTCTGTGACCTTAATTGGGTCACCGATTGGAGTATGATCGATCGGATCCTTGAAGACAATAGTGGTTACACCGTCTTCTCCTTTAGTCGCTTCGATAAGTGGAGTCTTGCCGTTTTGGCCATCGCGGCCATTTTGACCAGCGTCGCCTTTGTCACCTTTCTCACCCTTGGCTCCCTTCGGTACGATAACTTCACGACCGTCTGAGAAGACGATGCGAGTGTCGCCACTTGGAAGTGTCTCGGTGTTGGTAATCGTGATAGACTTACCGTCCGCACCATTCTTACCGTCTGTGACCTTGATTGGGTCGCCAATTGGTGTGTGGTCGATCGGATCCTTGAAGACAATAGTAGTTACGCCATCTTCTCCTTTAGTCACTTCGACAAGTGGAGTCTTGCCGTTTTGGCCATCGCGGCCGTTTTGACCAGCGTCACCCTTGTCGCCTTTAGCTCCCTTCGGTACGATCACTTCGTGACCGTCTGAGAAGACGATACGAGTGTCGCCACTTGGAAGTGTCTCGGTGTTCGTGATCGTGATAGACTTACCATCCGCACCATTCTTACCGTCTGTGACCTTAATTGGGTCACCGATTGGAGTATGGTCAATCGGATCCTTGAAGACAATAGTGGTTACGCCATCTTCTCCTTTAGTAACTTCGACTACTGGAGTCTTGCCATTTTGACCGGCGTCGCCCTTGTCACCCTTGGCTCCCTTCGGTACGATCACTTCGTGACCGTCTGAGAAGACGATACGAGTGTCTCCACTTGGAAGTGTCTCGGTGTTCGTGATCGTGATAGACTTACCATCTGCGCCGTTCTTACCGTCTGTGACCTTGATTGGGTCGCCAATTGGAGTATGGTCAATCGGATCCTTGAAGACAATAGTGGTTATGCCATCTTCTCCTTTAGTCACTTCGACTACTGGAGTCTTACCATTTTGACCAGCGTCACCTTTAGCTCCCTTCGGTACAATCACTTCGTGACCGTCTGAGAATACAATACGAGTGTCGCCACTTGGAAGTGTCTCGGTGTTGGTAATCGTGATCGGCTTACCGTCCGCACCATTCTTACCGTCTGTTACCTTGATTGGGTCGCCAATTGGTGTATGATCGATCGGATCCTTGAAGACAATAGTGGTTACGCCATCTTCTCCTTTAGTTACTTCAACAAGTGGGGTCTTGCCATTTTGGCCATCGCGGCCGTTTTGACCGGCGTCGCCCTTGTCACCCTTGGCTCCCTTCGGTACGATAACTTCGTGACCGTCTGAGAAGACGATGCGAGTGTCTCCACTTGGAAGTGTTTCAGTATTCGTGATCGTGATAGACTTACCATCTGCACCATTCTTACCGTCTGTGACCTTAATTGGGTCGCCAATTGGAGTATGGTCGATCGGATCCTTGAAGACAATAGTGGTTACTCCATCTTCTCCTTTAGTCGCTTCGACAAGTGGGGTCTTACCAGCGTCACCCTTGTCACCTTTATCACCCTTGACTCCCTTCGGTATGATAACTTCACGACCATCTGAGAAGACGATACGAGTGTCGCCACTTGGAAGTGTTTCAGTATTCGTGATCGTAATAGACTTACCGTCCACACCATTCTTACCGTCTGTGACCTTAATTGGGTCACCGATTGGAGTATGATTGATCGGATCCTTGAAGACAATAGTGGTTACGCCATCTTCTCCTTTGGTCACTTCGACTACTGGAGTCTTACCAACTTCACCAGTTTCACCTTTATCACCCTTGGCTCCCTTCGGTACGATCACTTCGTGACCGTCTGAGAATACAATACGAGTGTCTCCACTTGGAAGTGTCTCGGTGTTCGTGATCGTGATGGACTTACCGTCTGTGACTTTGATTGGGTCACCAATTGGTGTGTGGTCGATCGGATCCTTGAAGACAATAGTGGTTACACCGTCTTCTCCTTTAGTCACTTCGACGAGTGGAGTCTTACCATTTTGACCATCGCGGCCGTTTTGACCGGCGTCGCCCTTGTCACCTTTATCACCTTTAGCTCCCTTCGGTACGATAACTTCATGGCCGTCTGAGAAGACGATACGAGTGTCTCCACTTGGAAGTGTCTCGGTGTTGGTAATCGTGATAGACTTACCATCTGCACCGTTCTTACCGTCTGTGACCTTGATTGGGTCGCCAATCGGTGTATGATCGATCGGATCCTTGAAGACAATAGTGGTTACGCCATCTTCTCCTTTAGTCACTTCGACAAGTGGGGTCTTACCATTTTGACCATCACGGCCATTTTGACCAGCGTCACCCTTGGCTCCCTTCGGTACGATCACTTCGTGACCGTCTGAGAAGACGATACGAGTGTCACCACTTGGGAGTGTTTCAGTATTCGTGATCGTGATAGACTTGCCATCTGCACCGTTCTTACCGTCTGTGACCTTGATTGGGTCGCCGATTGGAGTATGGTCAATCGGATCCTTAAAGACAATAGTGGTTACGCCATCTTCTCCTTTAGTCACTTCGACTACTGGAGTCTTACCGGCTTCACCAGTTTCACCTTTATCACCCTTGGCTCCCTTCGGTACGATCACTTCGTGACCGTCTGAGAAGACGATGCGAGTGTCTCCACTTGGAAGTGTTTCGGTGTTGGTAATCGTGATCGGCTTACCGTCTGTGACCTTGATTGGGTCACCGATTGGAGTATGGTCAATCGGATCCTTGAAGACGATAGTGGTTACACCGTCTTCTCCTTTAGTCGCTTCGATAAGTGGAGTCTTGCCGTTTTGGCCATCACGTCCATTTTGACCAGCGTCGCCTTTGTCACCTTTCTCACCCTTAGCTCCCTTCGGTACAATCACTTCGTGACCGTCTGAGAAGACGATGCGAGTGTCTCCACTTGGAAGTGTCTCGGTGTTCGTGATCGTGATAGACTTACCGTCTGCACCATTCTTACCGTCTGTGACCTTAATTGGGTCGCCAATTGGTGTGTGGTCGATCGGATCCTTGAAGACAATAGTGGTTACGCCGTCTTCTCCTTTAGTCGCTTCGATAAGTGGAGTCTTGCCGTTCTGGCCATCGCGGCCATTTTGACCAGCGTCGCCTTTGTCACCTTTCTCACCCTTGACTCCCTTCGGTACGATCACTTCGTGACCATCTGAGAAGACGATGCGAGTGTCACCACTTGGAAGTGTTTCGGTGTTGATGATCGTAATAGACTTACCGTCTGCACCATTCTTACCGTCTGTGACCTTGATTGGATTACCGATTGGAGTATGGTCGATCGGATCCTTGAAGACAATAGTGGTTACGCCATCTTCTCCTTTAGTCACTTCAACAAGTGGGGTCTTACCAGCTTCACCAGTTTCACCTTTATCACCTTTGGCCCCCTTCGGTACAATCACTTCGTGACCGTCTGAGAAGACGATGCGAGTGTCTCCACTTGGAAGTGTTTCAGTATTCGTGATCGTGATAGACTTACCATCTGCACCATTCTTACCGTCTGTTACCTTAATTGGGTCGCCAATTGGAGTGTGGTCGATCGGATCCTTGAAGATAATAGTAGTTACACCATCTTCTCCTTTAGTCACTTCAACAAGTGGAGTCTTACCATTTTGGCCATCGCGGCCGTTTTGACCAGCATCGCCCTTGTCACCTTTCTCACCCTTGGCTCCCTTCGATACGATCACTTCATGACCGTCTGAGAATACAATACGAGTGTCGCCACTTGGAAGTGTTTCGGTGTTCGTGATCGTGATAGACTTGCCATCCGCGCCATTCTTACCGTCTGTGACCTTAATTGGGTCACCGATTGGAGTATGGTCAATCGGATCCTTGAAGACAATAGTGGTTACACCGTCTTCTCCTTTAGTAACTTCGACTAATGGAGTCTTACCATTTTGACCAGCGTCACCCTTAGCTCCCTTCGGTACGATCACTTCGTGACCGTCTGAGAAGACGATACGAGTGTCTCCATTTGGAAGTGTTTCGGTGTTCGTGATCGTGATAGACTTACCGTCCACACCATTCTCACCGTCTGTTACCTTGATTGGATCACCAATTGGTGTGTGGTCGATCGGATCCTTGAAGACAATAGTGGTTACGCCATCTTCTCCTTTAGTCACTTCGACAACTGGAGTCTTGCCGTTTTGGCCATCGCGGCCGTTTTGACCGGCGTCGCCCTTGTCACCTTTCTCACCCTTGGCTCCCTTCGGTACAATCACTTCATGACCATCTGAGAAGACAATACGAGTGTCTCCACTTGGAAGTGTCTCGGTGTTCGTGATCGTAATAGACTTACCATCTGCACCATTCTTACCGTCTGTTACCTTGATTGGGTCGCCAATTGGTGTGTGGTCGATCGGATCCTTGAAGACAATAGTGGTTACGCCATCTTCTCCTTTAGTCGCTTCGATAAGTGGAGTCTCTGCCGTTTTGGCCATCGCGGCCATTTTGACCAGCGTCACCCTTGTCACCATTCTCACCGTCTGTTACCTTGATTGGATCACCAATTGGTGTGTGGTCGATCGGATCCTTGAAGACAATAGTGGTTACGCCATCTTCTCCTTTAGTCACTTCGACAACTGGAGTCTTGCCGTTTTGGCCATCGCGGCCGTTTTGACCGGCGTCGCCCTTGTCACCTTTCTCACCCTTGGCTCCCTTCGGTACAATCACTTCATGACCATCTGAGAAGACAATACGAGTGTCTCCACTTGGAAGTGTCTCGGTGTTCGTGATCGTAATAGACTTACCATCTGCACCATTCTTACCGTCTGTTACCTTGATTGGGTCGCCAATTGGTGTGTGGTCGATCGGATCCTTGAAGACAATAGTGGTTACGCCATCTTCTCCTTTAGTCGCTTCGATAAGTGGAGTCTTGCCGTTTTGGCCATCGCGGCCATTTTGACCAGCGTCACCCTTGTCACCTTTCTCACCCTTGGCTCCCTTCGGTACGATAACTTCACGACCGTCTGAGAAGACGATGCGAGTGTCACCACTTGGGAGTGTTTCAGTATTCGTGATCGTGATAGACTTACCGTCTGCACCATTCTTACCGTCTGTTACCTTGATTGGGTCACCGATTGGAGTATGGTCAATCGGATCTTTAAAGACAATAGTGGTTACGCCATCTTCTCCTTTAGTCACTTCGACAAGTGGGGTCTTACCAGCGTCACCCTTGTCACCTTTCTCACCCTTGGCTCCCTTCGGTACGATCACTTCGTGACCGTCTGAGAATACAATACGAGTGTCTCCACTTGGAAGTGTATCGGTGTTCGTGATCGTGATAGACTTACCATCTGCACCATTCTTACCGTCTGTGACTTTGATTGGGTCGCCAATCGGAGTATGATCGATCGGATCCTTGAAGACAACAGTGGTTACACCGTCTTCTCCTTTAGTCGCTTCGATAAGTGGAGTCTTGCCGTTTTGGCCGGCGTCGCCCTTGTCACCTTTCTCACCTTTAGCTCCCTTCGGTACAATCACTTCGTGACCGTCTGAGAAGACGATGCGAGTGTCTCCACTTGGAAGTGTATCGGTGTTCGTGATTGTGATAGGCTTACCGTCTGCGCCATTCTTACCGTCTGTGACCTTGATTGGGTCGCCAATTGGAGTATGGTCAATCGGATCCTTGAAGATAATAGTGGTTACGCCATCTTCTCCTTTAGTCACTTCGACTACTGGAGTCTTACCGTTTTGACCAGCGTCGCCTTTGTCACCTTTCTCTCCCTTGGCTCCCTTCGGTACGATCACTTCATGACCGTCTGAGAAGACAATACGAGTGTCGCCACTTGGAAGTGTCTCGGTGTTCGTGATCGTAATAGACTTACCGTCCGCACCATTCTTACCGTCTGTTACCTTGATTGGGTCGCCAATTGGTGTATGATCGATCGGATCCTTGAAGACAATAGTGGTTACACCGTCTTCTCCTTTAGTCGCTTCGATAAGTGGAGTCTTGCCGTTTTGACCATCGCGGCCGTTTTGACCGGCGTCGCCCTTGTCACCTTTCTCACCTTTAGCTCCTTCGGTACGATCACTTCGTGACCGTCTGAGAAGACAATACGAGTGTCGCCACTTGAAGTGTCTCGGTGTTCGTGATCGTGATAGACTTACCGTCTGCGCCATTCTTACCGTCTGTTACCTTGATTGGATCACCGATTGGAGTATGGTCAATCGGATCCTTGAAGACAATAGTGGTTACCCCGTCTTCTCCTTTAGTAACTTCGACTACTGGAGTCTTACCATTTTGGCCATCACGGCCATTTTGACCAGCGTCGCCTTTGTCACCTTTCTCTCCCTTGGCTCCCTTCGGTACGATAACTTCACGACCGTCTGAGAAGACGATACGAGTGTCGCCACTTGGAAGTGTCTCGGTGTTCGTGATCGTAATAGACTTACCGTCTGCACCATTCTTACCGTCTGTGACCTTGATTGGGTCGCCAATTGGAGTATGGTCGATCGGATCCTTGAAGACAATAGTGGTTACACCATCTTCTCCTTTAGTCACTTCGACAAGTGGAGTCTTGCCGTTTTGGCCATCGCGGCCATTTTGACCAGCGTCACCCTTGTCACCTTTCTCACCCTTGGCTCCCTTCGGTACGATAACTTCACGACCGTCTGAGAAGACGATGCGAGTGTCACCACTTGGGAGTGTTTCAGTATTCGTGATCGTGATAGACTTACCGTCTGCACCATTCTTACCGTCTGTTACCTTGATTGGGTCACCGATTGGAGTATGGTCAATCGGATCTTTAAAGACAATAGTGGTTACGCCATCTTCTCCTTTAGTCACTTCGACAAGTGGGGTCTTACCAGCGTCACCCTTGTCACCTTTCTCACCCTTGGCTCCCTTCGGTACGATCACTTCGTGACCGTCTGAGAATACAATACGAGTGTCTCCCACTTGGAAGTGTATCGGTGTTCGTGATCGTGATAGACTTACCATCTGCACCATTCTTACCGTCTGTGACTTTGATTGGGTCGCCAATCGGAGTATGATCGATCGGATCCTTGAAGACAATAGTGGTTACACCGTCTTCTCCTTTAGTCACTTCGACAAGTGGGGTCTTACCAGCGTCACCTTTCTCACCCTTGGCTCCCTTCGGTACGATCACTTCGTGACCGTCTGAGAATACAATACGAGTGTCTCCACTTGGAAGTGTCTCGGTGTTCGTGATCGTGATAGACTTACCATCTGCACCATTCTTACCGTCTGTGACCTTGATTGGATCACCGATTGGAGTATGGTCGATTGGATCCTTGAAGACAATAGTGGTCACACCATCTTCTCCTTTAGTCACTTCGACTACTGGAGTCTTGCCGTTTTGACCATCACGGCCATTTTTGACCAGCGTCACCCTTGGCTCCCTTCGGTACGATAACTTCGTGACCGTCTGAGAAGACGATACGAGTGTCGCCACTTGGAAGTATTTCGGTGTTCGTGATCGTGATAGACTTACCATCTGCACCGTTCTTACCGTCTGTGACCTTAATTGGGTCACCGATTGAGTATGATCGATCGGATCCTTGAAGACAATAGTGGTTACACCGTCTTCTCCTTTTATTCGCTTCGATAAGTGGAGTCTTGCCGTTTTGGCCATCGCGGCCATTTTGACCAACGTCGCCCTTGACTCCCTTCGGTACGATCACTTCATGACCATCTGAGAAGACGATGCGAGTGTCTCCACTTGGAAGTGTTTCAGTATTCGTGATCGTGATAGACTTGCCATCCGCGCCATTCTTACCGTCTGTGACCTTAATTGGGTCACCGATTGGAGTATGGTCAATCGGATCCTTGAAGACAATAGTGGTTACACCATCTTCTCCTTTAGTCGCTTCTATAAGTGGAGTCTTGCCGTTTTGGCCATCGCGGCCATTTTGACCAGCGTCGCCTTTGTCACCTTTATCACCCTTGGCTCCCTTCGGTACGATCACTTCGTGACCATCTGAGAAGACAATACGAGTATCTCCACTTGGAAGTGTTTCGGTGTTGGTGATCGTGATAGACTTACCGTCTGCACCATTCTTACCGTCTGTTACCTTGATTGGATTACCGATTGGAGTATGGTCGATCGGATCCTTGAAGACAATAGTAGTTACGCCATCTTCTCCTTTAGTCACTTCGACAAGTGGGGTCTTACCGTTTTGACCGGCGTCGCCCTTGTCACCTTTCTCACCCTTGGCTCCCTTCGGTACGATAACTTCGTGACCGTCTGAGAAGACGATGCGAGTGTCTCCACTTGGAAGTGTTTCGGTGTTCGTGATCGTGATAGACTTACCATCTGCACCATTCTTACCGTCTGTTACCCTAATTGGGTCGCCAATCGGTGTATGATCGATCGGATCCTTGAAGACAATAGTGGTTACACCGTCTTCTCCTTTAGTCGCTTCGATAAGTGGAGTCTTGCCGTTTTGACCAGCGTCACCTTTCTCACCCTTGGCTCCCTTCGGTACGATCACTTCGTGACCATCTGAGAAGACGATACGAGTGTCGCCACTTGGAAGTGTCTCGGTGTTCGTGATCGTGATAGACTTACCGTCCGCACCATTCTTACCGTCTGTGACCTTAATTGGGTCACCGATTGGAGTATGGTCAATCGGATCCTTGAAGACAATAGTGGTTACGCCATCTTCTCCTTTAGTAACTTCGACTACTGGAGTCTTACCATTTTGACCATCACGGCCATTTTGACCGGCGTCGCCCTTGGCTCCCTTCGGTACGATCACTTCGTGACCATCTGAGAAGACGATACGAGTGTCGCCACTTGGAAGTGTCTCGGTGTTCGTGATCGTGATAGACTTACCGTCCGCACCATTCTTACCGTCTGTGACCTTAATTGGGTCACCGATTGGAGTATGATCGATCGGATCCTTGAAGACAATAGTGGTTACACCATCTTCTCCTTTAGTAACTTCGACTACTGGAGTCTTGCCGTTTTGGCCATCGCGGCCGTTTTGACCAGCGTCACCCTTGGCTCCCTTCGGCACGATCACTTCGTGACCGTCTGAGAAGACGATACGAGTGTCTCCACTTGGAAGTGTCTCGGTGTTCGTGATCGTGATAGACTTACCATCTGCGCCATCTTTTGAGCGTAGTTGTCGTTACAGTCGGTTCGTTTGGATCTTGTTGGCCATTACTGTTATCATCAATATAGAAGGTCAAGGTCGTCGTATCGCTCTGTCTTGCTAGCCGCAACTGACAAGGCTTTGCCATCACGGCCATTTTGACCAGCGTCACCTTTTGGACCTCTGATATTTCCTTTAAGAACCCAACTACCACTTTCCTTCAAGTAAATGTCACCAGTAGAGGCATCAATATAAGTATCGCCATTTTTTTCCTTGATTTGTTGGGGGTTCTGTTCCAGTAATAACACTCTTTCCATCACGGCCATTTATACCATTACCGCCGGTACCGGTGCCTGATGCAATAGCATAAATTGGAAATTCCACATCTTGACTAGCAGTCTTCTTTTTCACCTTCTTCATCTGTATATTCAAAACTAACCTTAGCCCATAATTTATCATCTTGCATACCTGGAACTGTAGCTTCCACTGAAGAAGTCTTACCTTCAACCGGCTGAATACCGGTTATTGTTATTGCTTGATTAGCCTTAACAGAAGCTTTTACTAGAGCAGAAGTCGTATCAATCGTTTCACCTACCTGAGCAAGAAGGGTATCCGAAGTTAGAACAATACCAGTCTTTGGCGTGGCTAAGATTGGAATATCAAGAGTAGCATTACCAGAAGTATTTTCTGATAATCGATAGTGTACACGCACAATTAAAGGCCTATCCTGTATCCCTGGTTTGGTTACAGTTACACTTTCTGTATTACCTAAATTCTCTATACGCTCAATATTTATACCATTTTTATTTTCAATCAACTCTCGAACTTTTGGTGAATCATAAGAGATTGTCTCACCCATCTTACCATTTAAAAATATCTGCTCTTATTCTATTCGGTAGTACAATCAACGGAATCTTTACATAGCTGTGCCTTCTTAGGGTGATCTGATTCAGCTAAACCTGTTTCTTTCTGACGAAAAGCGCTAGCAATTTTGTCCTGTGGGTAACTTAGACGAACCTGGAGGTAACCTTTACCGTCACCTCCACGGATTATCTTTATCGGCTTTTCTAGTGTATAAGGAATCCCCTCACCACTTTGGGGACCAGAATTATAAAACTCTGCCATTGTTTCTACTAGACGCCCATCCGCACCCACTCGTCTGGTAATCACTTCTGGTTCCCCATCCACCAATTTTTACTATATTCCCATAATAAGGGGTAGGATCGTCAAGGTTGTTTCCTAATGGATAGAGATCCCAGTTGATATTGGTCATAGGTTTATTCAAGTGGTAATTCAAGAGTTCTTTGGTTATTTCAACTTCCTCTCCCTCATGAATTACCATTGGAAGAATATTTGTATAGGCCGGTATGACATTGACAGGGATTTCAATCTTTTTAGATCCTCTATTTCCATTTTTCAAGGCATAGTTTACTGTCCCTGTCCAATAAAAAAACTAGCTTGGTCTTTTTGGGATGAAAATTATATCCCTGATGTGACTCTTTCCCATTATCTACCGCAACAACAACCTCCTGCTCTGTGTCTGGAGTAAAGGTGTAGGATTGAACATCTCCCTTTGTTACTCGAATTTGATCTGTCAAGATATCAACAACATCGTCAATACGTGTCCCTTCACGTACAGTCAGCTGAGCAGCTGCAAACTGTGCATCTTCATCGATATCATTACTATAAGAACGCATAACATATAGCGGTAGTTCAATTGTTCCTTCTGACCTTCGATCATTAGGACCTGAGTATCTAACTTTCAAAACGAGGCGTTGCTTCGAGCTATAGCCATGACCAGTCGCTTTCTTCGCGTTGATTTCTGGCATATGATTTATAGTTCCCCCTAGAGAATCTGTAACCTTTTCAAATGCATCGATTGTCACATCTCCTTCTTTATAAGCAAGGATTTCTGCTGTCGCACTAAAACCATTCGGAACATCTAAAGCATTTATCAGATCTTCATCGGTAAGACTTCCAATCTTCTCACCAGAGTATATCAAAATCGGATCCCCTGTGATAGTGCTTGGCCCCTCAGGACCCGGAGGACCAACTGGCCCAGGAGGACCTGGAGGACCTGCAGGGCCAGTTGGTCCTACTGCTGACCCTATGGTACCAACGTTCCCCCGGAGCAAGACCTATATAGAGAGTAACAGTCGTATCAGGATTAGGAGGACTGACATAATTCCCAAGAGGTGCTTCTTCACCCGTCTGTCTACTTACAGCCCTAACCCAACTTCGAACTTTGAAAACAGTTAAATAGGATTGTTTATTAGGATCAACCAAAACTGGTTTATAACCCTTATCTGATGGAGGCAGGGTCGCTAAATAAGAATATAATGCTGATTGTGATATAGGATCTGACTCAATCGTAATTGAGCTTGCTGCATTCTTCGTAGATCCAAACTCCCCTGCAATAACTCCCGTTCCAGGACTTGAAGACTGTAGTGTTCCAGGACCTGCGTTTTCACTTTTTACAACCAATCTATGCGATTGGATATTAATAGGCATATTTACTGAAGGAACTGCCACACTTGACGCATGAATGCGATCCGCAAAAGTATAGCGATATTCATGCCTAAAATGTAGAGTTATCGTTCTCCCTGCAGGATCATAAGATAAACTTGATGAATAAGCTGGAAGAGTAGTACTTGCCCATAGCGGAGGACCTGATTGGGGTTGATTGTCTGGAAAATCATAAACAAACTCTCCATTATTATATAATATTTCTTCTCCTGGTCGCGCCCTCACTCCTCTCTTCTTCCCTGCTGTCGCAACAGCAAAATCAATAACATTATCCTTGTTTGGGCTGAGGGTGAGGGATTTCTCTTGCTCGCCTTCGATGCGATAGCCGTCTAGCTCTTTTAATGGTGCTGATATCTGACTTAACGGTGATGGTCGCATCCTTATACAGTTCGTTTTCCTTGGTAACTGGGGTGTAGGATTTCTTTTCACGCCAAACTTCAAGACCTGTTTGCTTGTCTAGGTAGACCACAGTGTAGTCGATGGCCTTGGCTTGAGCTTCCTCGATTTTTTCCACCGCATCCGCAACTGCACGGATCTTATCCAGTTCTGCCTTCTTTTCTTCTGCGATGCTTGGTGCTGCTTGAGCTGTTAGGGTCTAGATCTGGCTTGACTGCTGGATTCTGATCTGTAGCTGGTTTATCCGCATCAGTTGCTAGATTGGTTTCTGTAATTCTAGCGATTGCGTTTTCTGCCGGTGCAGGAGCCACTTCAACTGGACTAGGCGCTGGGGTTCCTTCCGTTTTTCACGCGGTCGCTTCTTCGATTACTGGAGCAGGGAGCGACAGGTTTGATAGCTGCATGAAGGTTAGCTATACTGGCTTCAAGCTTGTTGCTGCTTGCAGCTAATTGCGCTTGGAGTTGGACTACCTCATCTGCTGTTACTGCCTGACTAGCCAATGCTGCTATGGCACTTTGTTCCAGTCTTTCGGCCTCAAGGCGGGCTTGACGATAGCTGGCAACGCTGTCAGCCGTTTTGTCAGCTAAGTCAATGTCTTGCTGGAGCAGACTGTGCAGACGAGCATAAGCCTGCTTCAAGCTCTCCTTGTCCACAGACTGGGGCTCTGCTTTTGAGCTTGCTTCTTCATCCTTAGAGGCAAGCGCCCCAGTTGCTTTTTCTGTACTTGCAACGGACCCTTCTACTGCTTCCGAACCAGCAGAAAAAGCCGTTCCAGCACTGGCTGACGGCACCTCTTTATCTTCAGTTGAACCTGTTAGGGCTACTTGTTGCTCTAGAGGTACCCCCGATGTTAGCGCTTTCAACACCGGTGACTGCTTCACTTGCAGCTTTTAGGGGAACTCTCTGGTGATACCGGAGTAGCCTCGTCGACCAAACCAGCTACTTCATCCGCTGATACTACTTGGTCACCCAGGTTCTGGCCAACTAAAAACTGCCCGATCAAGACGGACGCAGCACCTATTGAAAATTTTCGTATGGAAAAACTTCTGTCTTTTTTTCCCAATGCATGTTGTGCATCTCCTTTTTACTTTATTTGCAGGTAACAAGTGAGGAACCTAGTGAATGTTGGACGCCCTACTTGCCTTGGCTCTATTTTATCACAAAAAAAGTATTTTTGTTAAGAAAAACACTTCTAGCAGCATATAAATAAAAGAAGACAACGATGAACAAGGAGCTGCCTACAAAAAGAAAGACACAAGCATAGAACGGCTCAATCGCATCCGATAATACTTGCATCTGGAAAAAAAGCTTATAAAAAAGCGAATACAGTTAACTGAAATGAGATAGAGGTAAACAAATTAGGAGAGGTGTAAGAAATCGAGACTTGAGCACTTACATTTTCTAAGCCAAGCTCTGAGAGGATTTCCTTTATCTTTTTCGAATTGATAGGTATGCTTAATGTCTTTGATACACTGAAGTTTTTCCTCTTCATTTAAGGTGATGAATTTTTCCAGAGTAATTGTATTGATATCCATAGCTATCTCCCGCTAAAAATAATGAGCTTTAATAATTTTAATTCAATTAGTAATGAAACTTCTGCTTTTTCTATCTGTCTAGGACTTGAAAATAAACTACTTTTTCTGAAAAAATTTTTAGGTTTACTTTTGAACTTCAACGGAGACTTTCTAGAAGTATAGGCCGGGATCAAAAATCCCGACCTCGCTTTTTTAGTAGAAATGAGTCTTTGAAATATTTTTGTTCATTCATTGGACTCTACAAAATAGCTTTGCCCTACATTTCATTGACTCCAGCTTCAATCTAAGACTTAAGATAAAACATTCATAACTGCCACACTGACATCGTCAATGGCATTTTCTTGGTTAGAACGGCTATTGGTTACCAACATTTCTAGGTTTCCTGCATTTTCATAGTAATAGGAAGCTCCTTTAGCATTGAATACAACCAAGAAGTGCTCTTCGCCACCATGAATCTCGTAGACAATCCAACCACTATTTTCAATGGCTGTATGTACAAAGACATGACGGTAGACTTCTTCATATGTTGGGTATGAAAAGGCACTGGTTTGTGTTTTGAGTCGGATAATTTGACGGACAAACTCGATACTATCTTGACGCTCATTGATCAAATCCCAGTTGACTTGGTTGACGCTATCAGGAGCATTGTAACTATTCATAGCTCGCTCACGATCTGCGTGAGTCAACTCGCCATTTTCTCCTGTAGCTACAAGCTTGGTACGGCCAAACTCTTGCCCCAACTCCATGAAGGCCATCCCTTGCATGAGAAGGTTCATGGCTGTCGCTGTTTCTACTTTCTTCATGATACGTTTTTCACTCTCCGTTGGATGAAGGGTTTTAAGCAAATCATGCAAATTGTAGTTATCGTGGGCTTCTACATAGTTAAGAACCTGATTGGGGCTGAGGTAAGAACCCAGCTCTCGGCTTCCAAGGATAGCCTTTGCGACGATCGGCTCAGTACCTGCACCACTGACAAAACCAGATTTGATAGAACCATAGACTTCACAACCTTTAACCGCATCACGTTGATTATCATTAAAGAATCCAATGTTTGGCAACTGGTAGGCATTATCTTTCTTAGCCTTATCATAAGGAGCAAGACCAGTTCCCATATCCCATCCTTCTCCATAAAGGATGATTTTAGGATCGACTTCGTCCATAGCCCAACGAATCATCTGCATAGTTTTGACATCATGGATTCCCATCAAGTCAAAGCGGAAACCGTCAATATTGAATTCTTTTACCCAGTAGAGAAGAGAATCAATCATATATTTACGGAACATTTCATGCTCACTGGCAGTTTCGTTACCGACTCCTGTTCCATTTTGATAGGTTCCGTCATGGTTCATTCGATAATAATAATCAGGAACCGTTGTTTGGAATGACGCATCCACTGTTGAGAAGGTATGATTGTAAACAACGTCCATAATAACACCAATACCAGCATCATGATAAGCTTGGACCATGGCTTTCAAATCACGGATAGCTTGACCTGGATCATTTGGATTTGTAGACATGCTAGTTTCTGGAGCATTGTAGTTTTGTGGATCATATCCCCAGTTATAAGTTACATTTCCATCAGCGTCGTATTCTTTATGACGGTCAGCAATTGGTTGCAGCTGAACATAGTTGACACCAAGTTCTTTAATGTAATCAAATGCAGTCGACTGACCATATTGGTTAACTGTTCCAGTTTGCGCTGCACCTAAGAATGTTCCTCTTAATTCTGGCGCAACACCAGATGTTTTAGACTTAGTCAAATCACGGATGTGCATTTCATAAATGACTGCTTGGCAAGGATTTTCCAAACGCCAAGTTGCTTCTGTACCATGCTTGACCTCAAAGCCTTCAACCTGTCGATCTTGATTTGAGACAATGGCTGAACGTTTTCCATCAGGACTTGTCGCTATTGTATATGGATCACGAGTTAATGACTGGTGATGAGGAAAGTCAATTTGGTAGTGGTAAGCACGACCTGCTAAGTTTTCTGGAACTGTTAAACTCCAAACACCAATGGTATTATACTTGTGGCTATAGGAATAACTATTTCCTCGCTCCATTTCAAAGATTTTAAGGATAGGAGCGTCATTGCTCGCTGATTCATATACAACTACTTGGACAGATGTAGCTGTTGGTGCCCATAAGCTAAAACTTGTTTCATTTTCAGAAACTTGACATCCCAACTCTCCTTGATAACCCCAGTGGTGGTCGAAACTCGCACTATTGATTGCCTTGTCAAAGGCAAAAGGATTTTGGTCTTTATAGTGGGGACTTGCAATGGCAGGATTTTCAGAATAATAAACGGTATCGTCTCCATCCAAAATCCAAACCTCTGTCAAAAGTGGATAGTAATTGAAGCGAATAGGATATTCTTTGCTGACACCATCTTTTTCAACAGTAAAAGTCATGGTCTCAAGGGCTACTTCACTCGATTGAGTCAGTGAAAAATTGGCTCCAAAGTATTCTTCTTCTTTGATAAGCTCTACTGAATCTAGAGGCTTTTTGCTGAAACTGCAAGCGTCGTAGGCTTCATCCTTGCGATGGTAATGAATAAGTACAGGATAATTGTACATGGTTCTCCCTAATTTCTAAATTAAATTTGATTTTTATATGTTACTAATAATTTCTTGATCAAGTGCCTCAGGATTCACAAAAAAACTCAATGTGATTATGGCATACTTCCAAATCTACTGGTGTGTCGCCACCGTATTCTCCATCAAGATTAAGCATTAACGGCTCTTCCTGATCCAAAGTTTCAATTCGGAGTTTACTAGTTTTCAGATATTCGACATTGACATCTGACACGTGTTGGCCTCCGTTCATGGCCTGAACTAGCAGACTCAACATATCTAGGATTTTTATCTGTCTTTACTAGAATAAGCGTGAAATTGCCATCATCCAGTTTAGTATCAGGTGCAAATTGCTCAAATCCACCAATAGAATTTGTCAAGGCAACAAAGACAAGAGAAACTTCTCCTGTAAAAATTCCCCAATCATGGTAAATACGAACAGGACGGGCTTTGGATTTTGGGAACATCTCGATGCCTTTAGCAACATAGGCCAGATAACCCAGACGCGTCTTCAGTTCACTCGGAACACTAAAAGGTTAACTCCGTAAGAGCTCCTGCCGCAGCAATATTGATGAAATACCTATCACCAAAGGCACGACCAATATCAATTTTGCTTGGTTTCATTTTTTTAGCAATGATCTTCGCTGCAGCAACTGGATCCCCCATAGGGATTTTCAATGCTCTTGCATAGTCATTGGTAGTCCCAGTAGGAATGATGGCTATCTTTGGACGATGTTCCAGAGGTGCAATTCCATTAACCACTTCATTGATGGTGCCATCACCACCGGCTACTAAAAACCAAATCAAAAGCCAGCTTTTGCAGCTCTTTCTGCTTCTTTCTGGGCTGATAGGTGTTCAGGTTTGGTCTGAAAAGCACTGGTTTCATAGCCTATGCTCTCTAACACTTCTAGAACTTCTGCGATATTTTGCTTGATCATTTCCTGGCCTGAGGTCGGATTATAAATGAGACGTGCGCGTTTTTTTCTTCTTTCATAGCTTACAAACTCTCAAGCCAAGCTTCATCACGAATCTCTATTCCCAGTTCTTGTGCTTTTTTTGGAGCTTGCTTCCTGCATCTGCTCCTGCTACAACAAGGTCTGTTTTTCGACACACTACCAGTAACCTTGGCTCCTAGACTTTCTAATTTATTTTTAGCTTCTGAGCGATTAAGACGCTCTAGCTTTCCTGTCAATACGACAGTTAGACCAGACAAGGCTGCATTTGCTGCAACTGTCTGTCCTTTGTAGTCTAGATTAACACCTGATTCTTTCAATTCCCTTAAAAGGATTTCAGAACCCTCTGTAGCAAAATAGGTCTGAAGGCTTTGGGCAATGACACTTCCCAAACTTTCGATACTTGCAATTTCTTCAGGATTGGCTTGTGCTAGCGATTCGATTGAGTGGAAGTTTTGTAAAAGCAACTGACTTGCCTTACTTCCTACATGACGAATCCCCAAACCAAACAAGAGTTTTTCAGCAGAATTTTCTTTGGATGCTTGAATAGCCTGGTAGAGCTTTTGAGCAGATTTTTTTCCTTGACGCCATCTAGCAAGAGCAAATCTTCCACAGTCAAACGATAAATATCTGCAACATCCTTAACCAAATTGGCTGCAAATAGTTTCTCAACGATTGATGGACCAAGGCCAGAAATATTCATAGCATCACGCGATGCGAAGTGCGTCAAACCTTCCTTGATTTGAGCAGGGCATCGCGGATTGATACAACGAAGGGCAACCTCATCTTCAAAATGCAAAAGCTTACTGTCACAACTTGGACAGTTTGTTGGAATATCTAGTCTTTCCTCTGACACTCGCTTGGATTCTACCACTCGTAGAACAGCTGGAATGATATCCCCTGCCTTGTAGACAATGACTGTGTCATCCTTACGGATATCCTTTTCAGTGATATAGTCAACATTATGAAGGGTTGCACGACTTACAGTTGTACCTGCAAGTTGTACTGGAGTAAGATTAGCAGTTGGAGTCACAACTCCTGTACGGCCAACAGTCCAGTCAACAGAAAGAAGTTTCGCTTCTTTTTCTTCTGCTGGGAATTTATAAGCGACTGCCCACTTAGGTGCTTTGACTGTAAATCCTAGTTGCTCCTGACCAGCTAGATCATTGACCTTAATCACAACTCCATCGATATCATAAGGCAACTGATCTCTTTCTTGACCAATTTCTTGAATAAACGTCCCAAACCTCATCCATACTATGAGCTAATAGACGTCTTTGATTAACCACAAAAGCCTAATTGTTCTAAATGTTTCAAAAACCTTCTCTTGACTATCCCGAGTTGAAGGACTAGCTTCCTGATAAAGGAAGGTTGCAAGATTACGTTTGGCTACTACTGCTGTATCTAACTGACGAAGGGTTCCTGCAGCAGCATTTCTTGGATTGGCAAATTCTGGCTCCCCATTTTCTTGACGAGATTGATTGACCTGGTCAAAAGAAGCTTTCGGCATATAACATTCACCACGAACAGTAATATCTAATTTTTCTGGTAATGATAAAGGAATGTCTTTCACTCGTTTAAGATTTTCAGTGATGTTTTCACCGATGGAGCCATCACCGCGAGTTGCCCCAGCAACAAAAATTCCCTGCTCATAAGTCAAGGAAATCGATAAACCATCAATCTTCAACTCACAAATATAAGTGACATCATCCAATTCTTTACGAACACGCGCATCAAAGGCGTCGAGTTCTTCACGTGAAAAAGCATCCTGCAAACTATAAAGAGGATACTGATGACTATATTTCTCAAACCCATCAAGAATCTTTCCACCAACACGATGTGTCGGACTTTCTGGTAAAACTTGGTCAGGATGAGCTTTTTCTAACTCTACCAATTCACGATAAAGACGGTCATACTCACTATCAGATACAGATGGATTATCACTTGTATAATACTCTGTCGCATAGCGATTGAGCAGTTCAACGAGCTCTTTCATTCTTTCATTCATAGAACCATTTTACCATAAAAAGGACTCTATAAACAATACTCAAGCTCTAAAAAAGAAAATGAGAAGGATATTTCTATCGCTTCTCATTTATTTTTATTTTTTACGATTCAAAATAGCATTCAAGACAATGGCTACTGTACTTGCAATGACAATACCATTTGAGAAGAACATTTGTAATTCAGTCGGTAAAGTATTGAAGAGATTACTTCCATTCAATCCAACCCCAGCAGAGATAGAAACTGCTGCAATGAGGGAAGTTGTGTTCATTGTGTTCGAAGTCTACACGCGCCAAGATTTGCATCCCTTGGAGAGACACGAAACCGAACATGACGAGCATAGCTCCACCTAGAACAGGGACTAGGAATAATCTGAGCCAAGGCACCAAACTTAGGTAAGAGACCGAGCAAGATAAGGAAACCAGCTGCGTAGTAGATTGGTAAACGAGTACGAATACCTGAAAGTTTCACCAAACCTACGTTTTGTGAAAATCCTGTATAAGGGAAGGTATTGAAAAAGTCCACCGAGTAAGACAGCAAGACCTTCAGCGCGATAACCATTACGAAGACGAGTGCTATCAATTGGATCTTTAGTAATATCAGAAAGGGCAAGATACACACCAGTTGATTCTACCATAGATACAGTAGCGATGATACACATCATTACAATAGAAGAAATCTCAAATTGTGGAGCACCGAAGTAGAATGGAGTTGGGATATGAACGAGTGGAGCTTCTGCTACTGGAGAGAAGTCAACCAAGCCCATAGTAGCAGCAATAATGGTACCTGCAATCAAACCGATCAAAATGGAAATAGATTTGATAAATCCTTTTGTAAGAATATTTACCAAAAGAATAATGAGAACAGTAATCATTGCCAAAGCTAAACTTTGTCCAGTAGGTTTTTCAACGTTATTTCCCATATTTCCGATGGCAACTGGAATCAAGGTCAATCCGATTGTTGTGATAACAGAACCAGTTACGATTGCAGGGAACAGATTGGCAACCTTAGAGAAGATACCTGAAATCAGGATAACATAAATCCCTGAAGCAATCAAAGCTCCGAACATAGCACCGCTACCATGACTCTGACCGATCATGATAAGAGGAGCAACAGACTGGAAGGCTACCCCAAGAACAATAGGCAAACCGACACCAAAATGTTTATTAAGTTGCAATTGTAAAAGAGTTGCAACCCCACACATAAAGATATCTGTTGAAATAAGGTAGGTCAACTGTTGAGCTGAATACCCTAAAGCACTTGCAATCATGATTGGTACCAGGATTGAACCTGAGTACATGGCTAGCAAGTGTTGCAAACCAAGAACGGCTGCTTGTGAGTGGTTTTCTTGTTGTTTCATTAGATATCTGCCTCCTTGAAGATAACTTTTCCATTTTCAAAACGCTCTAATCGCGCAAGTGATACTACTTGATGACCTGATTTTTCTAACAGTTGACGGCCATCTTGGAAGGATTTTTCAATCACAATTCCGATGGCTTCAACTCTAGCACCAGCTTGCTCGATAATCTGAATCAGCCCTTTAGCTGCTTGGCCATTTGCCAAGAAATCATCGATAATCAATACTTTATCTTCAGGAGATAAGAACTTCCCTGCAATGGATACGGTACTAGTTACTTGTTTCGTGAAAGAATAAACTTCAGCAGTCAAAAATTCCTTCATTCATGGTAATATTTTTGCCTTTTTAGCAAAAAAATCATAGGTACATTTAATTGCTCTGCCACATATAAGGGCTGGGGCAATCCCAGATGCTTCAATGGTCACAACTTTTGTAATGCCAGCATTCTTAAAATGCTCCGCAAAAGTACGACCAATCTCGCGCATCAAGGAATAATCAACTTGGTGGGTCAAGAAGGAATCCACCTTAAGAATATTCTCACCTAGAATATTCCCATCTTTTAAAATACGTTCCTCTAGTATTTTCACAATAACCTCCGAAATAAAAAGGGACTTACAACGTAAGTCCCTTGGAAATATCGAAAACAGATAGTCCTGCTTCTTTTTATCTCTCTTCGACTTACTCATTGTTAGGTATTTACGGTACCTTGTAGAAACGCCACGCCAATTCGTGGCATAAATAAGTAATCAGTAATATTAGTGAGCGTCACCATTCCAGATAGAGTTCTTCACAATGACATAGTCAACGTGACGAAGATCAGCAACCTTACGACCTCCAGCATAAGAAATCGAACTTTGCAAATCCTGTTCCATCTCTGTTAAGGTATCTTGCAAATGTCCTTTAGCAGGAAGAAGGATTTTCTTACCTTCGACATTCTTGTAGGCACCTTTTTGGTATTCTGAAGCTGAACCATAGTATTCTTTGAATTGTTTACCATCAACTTCAACTGTTTTACCAGGACTTTCGATATGCCCTGCAAATAGTGAACCAATCATCACCATACTTGCACCAAAGCGGATTGATTTGGCGATATCACCATGTGTACGGATACCACCATCAGCAATAATCGGTTTACGAGCAGCTTTCGCACACCAGCGAAGGGCTGCTAACTGCCAACCACCAGTACCAAAACCAGTTTTAACCTTAGTAATACATACTTTACCTGGACCGATTCCGACCTTAGTAGCATCTGCTCCAGCATTTTCAAGTTCACGCACAGCTTCTGGAGTTCCAACATTACCAGCGATGACAAAAGTATCAGGTAATTCTTTCTTGATGTGCTGAATCATTGAAATAACGCTATCAGCATGACCATGAGCAATATCAATGGTGATGTACTCTGGTGCATCAGCCTTTAATTGACTCACAAAATCATACTCGTAGTCTTTAACACCTACCGAGATTGAAGCAATCAAGCCCTGATCGTGCATACGTTTGACAAAAGGAATGCGTCCTTCTTCATCAAAACGATGCATAATATAGAAATATCCACCCTTAGCAAGTTGTTCAGCAACATTTTCATCTAGGATTGTTTGCATATTGGAAGGAACAACTGGTAATTTAAAGGTATGCTTCCCTAAAGTTACCTGCGTGTCAGCCTCTGCACGACTTTTAAGAACACACTTGTTAGGGATTAGCTGAATATCTTCATAGTCAAAGATCGGAAATTCGTTTAACATATTTCTCTCATTTCTCTTGTTTAGACCTTCCTAAAGTTAGGAATAGCCTCGTCTTTTTCCAGACAATTACTCTAACAAGTTTACAATAATGTCCGTTTTTTGTCAATTGTAATGACCGAAAACAAATAATGTTCGTGTTTATAATTCTTGATTTAGATAATAAGTAGACATTTACCCTGTATTTGTCTTGCCTTTTCAAATCTTTATCAAGATTTTTCGATAAAGACTTTTTTTCAGAGGACTCAATCCTCCTGACAAAATCTTCAAAAACTTTTCGGTTTGTCCATGTATTTGGATAGACCATTTTCTTTCAACTGGGCTCCATAACCTGCTAGCTTTCCTATCTCATTATCAACAACCTTGTCCTCGCTCGGGAAAACAAGACCAGCCTGCTCAGCTTCTAAAATATAAGAATAAGAAATCAGCTGGAACAAGTCCTCACGGTTAATTCCTTTTTCAGTAAATTCTAGTTTTTTTATATTTAGCATCTAAAACTGTCCTTAGTTCTCTGTTATAAAAATCTGGGAAAACTTTTCGTTTACGATCAGAAAATACCGAAATACCGTCCGTCTTATCCTTATTTCGTGGATGGATGAAATTTTTTGGTAACAAGGTATTAACATACTCTTCCCAAAGCCAGGCAACATCAAAAAGAATACCATGGATTTTTTTGCTCTTGGTATCCTAAACCGTGCTTTTCTCTGTTTAATATCATCAGACAAAGCTCTTGCAATTTTCTATACTCTCGAAAATATGCATGACGAAGAGGCTTGGTTTGATTTAGTCGGATAATCTTAGCACGATCAGCTAATTTATAAGATGGGGTTACACGAATAATTTCTGTAATATTTTCGCGATTACTATCAATATTACCTCTTCCTAGAGATTTCTGATTTTTAATGTACTCAATCGTATGACGGATCAGCTGCATAAGAGGATTATCATAGGTAAACTCTCAAGTAAAGAAAAAAATTACACTAAAAAGCTAAAAATCTTCGAAATCAAATTAAACATATATAAATATATGTCTAATTTTTCTGAAAACGATTGCACAAGATTTTATTTCTGCTAGAATATTTTTATCCCGAGAAAGCGCATTCAAGAGATGATAAAAATGAAATAATAAACTAGGAGCTTTATATGATTCAAAAATAATCTTGACAAAGGTTTTCGTTATTCTATCCGAAAACGTAGCATTGGTGTCTGTGGTGTAGTTATTGCAACTTTTTTTATTAAGTACAGCTTCGATTATTCAAAAATAATACTGTAAAAGCTACTGAAACCCCAATTTCAAATAGTTCTAATCCCAAAACAGAACCTACAGTAAACGAACAAGAAAAATACTCCAAACCTCAATTCAAAAACCCGAAGAAAAAGACGCCACTACTGTAACTGAAGCACCAAAAGCAGATGTTATAGAAAAACCTTATGAGATCTACTAATCAGGCAGATAAGGACTTGAATAAATATCTTTTCGGATTAAACTACAATAAAATTGATATTTTAACTCGTAGAGGTGAAGCAATCGAAAAATTATTCAAATACATCTTCAAAACAACAAGGGAATGAGTTTGTTGTAATTGAAAAAAAGTGAAAAAGAGTATTTCTAATAATTCAGCTGATGTTTCAATTAACGGTAATAGCGACATCTTCTTAGGGCGCTTTGTTCCGAGCAGATCAAGGGTTATTAGAAAATAAACCTCAACTTGTTAGTATTGATAGAAAACAGGGTAGAATCAGCGTGGACCTTCCAGGAATGGCTGGATCAGATAGCTATACTGATGCAAACACAACAGTCAGTGGTATGCAGGGAAGGAATTAACACTCTGGTAAATAGATGGAATGCAAATTATGCGTCAAGTAATCCTGCACCTGCTCGTATGCAATACGATTCTACTTCAGCATATAGTATGAATCAACTAAAAGCAAAATTTGGTAGCAACTTTGAAAAAATTGGGGTTGATTTAAAAATTGACTTTGAAGCTGCACAAAAAGGTGAAAAACAAATTGAAGTTGTCGACTTTAAACAAATTTACTTTACCGCTAACTTTGATGCACCAAAAAATCCTGGAGATGTCTTTGGTGATAATGTAACAGTCAACGATTTACAAGATCGCGGCTTGGATGAACAAACACCTCCTGTTTATGTTTCTAGTATGTCTTATGGCCGTCAAATGTATGTTAAATTTGAAACAACAAGTACAAGTACAGAACTTAAAGCAGCTATAAATGCTGTCATTAAAGGTGTGCCTATTAACCCTGAATCTGAATGGGCTCGTGTTTTGAAAAATACTTCTGTAACAGCTGTTATTGTTGGCGGTAACGCTGATGGCGCTGCTCGAGTAGTTACTGGAACACCTGAAGATCTCAAAAGATTAATTCAAGAAGGAGCTAATTTTAGTACACAAAATCCTGCAGTCCCTATTTCTTATAAAACTGCCTTTTTAAGAGATAATCAAGTTGCAACAATCCAAAACAGTACTGATTATATTGAAACTAAAATCACCTCTTACAAGAATGGCTATCTCAATTTGCAACATAAGGGTGGATATGTCGCTCGTTACTACGTTTACTGGGACGAAGTCACATATGACGAAAATGGAATTGAAAGCATCCGCTCTCGTGAATGGGAAGATAATGGAAAAAAATAGAACTGCTGGTTTCCAAACTGAACTACAATTTAGAGGAAATGTTCGCAATCTTCGCGTAAAAATTCAAGAAAAAAACAGGTCTTGCTTGGGAACCTTGGAGAACAGTTTATAATCGTACAGAATTGCCTTTAGTTCAAAAACGCACTATTATCAATTCAGGAACCACACTAAGACCAAAAAATATAGTGAACAAGTTGAAAAATAACTAATGAAATCGTTAAAAATATAGAGTATCATTATTCATCAAATATCATTTTTGAACCTTGCTGAATTTAGGGATAACTCTATTCTATAACTTATACAATAAAAGGAAAACATCTTTTCATGAGATGCTTTCCTTTTTGTTTTTTGAGGTTCTTAATCCAATTAACTCAACTTATCACAATTTAATACTCATTTAAAATCAAAGAGCAAACTAGGAAGCTAGTCGCAGGTTGCTCAAAGCACTGCTTTGAGGTTGTAGATAAGACTGACGAAGTCAGTTACATATATCTACGGTAAGGCGACGCTGACGTGGTTTGAAGAGATTTTCGAAGAGTATAAACCTCGCTTCTTCTACATCCTAAT
>BNJT01000900.1_pt1 | contig 36387 bp, 69 predicted proteins | sample 8540491 | NCBI WGS metagenome assembly BNJT01 (sample SAMD00202455, study PRJDB9452) | human saliva metagenome | host: Homo sapiens | reverse complement strand
AACAACAAGTTTAATTTCAGAATCTTCCAATATTTTCTTATAATCATCGACAAGAATTGACTTGTCAAATTCAAAGGAAAAATCCTAGTTATATTTAAGTCACAGGCATATTTTTACTTCAATATCAGCCTGAGATTTTTTCAAAAATACTATGTTTTTCTTTAGTTAAAACCTTTAAGACACCTTCACCAACTGTCCCAATCCTATTATTCCTATTTTCATATAGACCTCCTAAACTTGAATTTTCTATTTTTCTTCAATAAATTTTTCGTGAAGTGCTCTTACAGCCTTTGTTTACATCTTCTTCTTTGATTATGCATGAAAACATTTATTTCTAGAACATGAAATCATATCTATGTTAATACCATTTTTCAGCGAGTGTATCAAAGATTTCTGCAGTTGTTTCATAATGAGTTTTTCAACCCTATTCCGATAGCAGAAATTTTTAGCTATATTTGCATCAGTATGAAACACCTTCAGCTCCTAATTCTTCCTTCAGTTCCTGAGAAATTTCCACAGCTTCCTTTAAATCATCAATACTTACAGTGTATGAGATATTATTAAATTCTTTAGTAACACTTGAACTTTGAAGGATAATATCTGTATTAATTTTAGCTTTTACAAAGTTTTGAAAAACTTTAGCTGCAATTCCCTGGTTTATCAGGTACTCCGGAAAGAGTAATTTTCCCTTCATTTTTGTTGATGTAATTCCTATAATTTTTAACTTGTTCCATTGATTCGTCTCCTTTTTCTTTAACTATAGTTCAGTTGAATCATCAAATGATGATCTTAAGTGGATTTTTATTCCACATATCTTGCTGCAATTTCTACTGCCCTTTGGGTGCAATACCTTGGGCCCGGAAGCTGCCATTTCAAGCGATTTCCTGACAAGAAATTGTATTTAGTTTCTTTTGGATTTTTACGACTCTAGGATCGGCAGTATAAACTCCGTCTACATCAGTGTATATTTCCACTTCATCGAGCTTTTAACGCAGCTCCTAATGCAACGGCAGTAGTGTCTGAACCTCCTCTTCCAAGAGTGGTAATTTCATTGTTTTCTGTAATTCCCTGAAAACCTGCGAAAACTACAACGTTTCCTTCGGAAAGTTTTTCTCTGATAATATCTGTGTTAATATTAAGTATAGTAGCTTTAGTATGTTCGTCAGTAGTTTTAAAATCAACCTGAAAAAGCATCCAATCGAAACAGCTTTTTACCAAAGAGCTTCATAGTAGCAATTCACTAAAAGACGGATTGAAATCTGTTCCCAGATGTTAGAAGCGTATCAGCTCTCTTTTATTAGGGCGTTTCAGAAAGTTCATATGCACGTCTTATTAAAGAATCAGTTGTACCTGCCGGTGCTGAAACTACGACAATGACATCGTGCCCTCTTCATTTTTATATTTCAAAAACTCTTTTGGCAACTTCTTTTTACCCTTACAGCATCTACAGAAGTTCCTCCATATTTTTGTATTATTAATGCCATGAATTATTGATAATACTGATTACTGTATTATCTTCTCCTTTTTAAAATTTAGGGTTTAAAATGGAACCTATACCCAGAATATACCCTTAATATAATATACTATTTTGTATATAAATTCAATATATGTTTCAAAAATATTTAATAATATAATTATATATATTTTCTCAATAATGCTATATATTCTATTAATATTATATGAAAAATATAAATGTCTGAAAATACTAATAATACTAGGTTTTTAGAGATATAAGAAATATAGTTAAAACTTTTGAATTTTGAAAAATGTGGTATAATATATACAGAAACCAAGAGCAAGTAAATGGAGCAAAATATTCAAAAGTAATTTGTAACAAGTTGTTTGAGGTGTAAAATTTTAGGGAGGTAGCACTTTGTTAGGTAAAGTAAAAATGGTTTAACGACACAAAAAGGATTTGGATTTATTTCAGGAGAAGATGGAAAATGATTATTTCTTACACTTCTCTAAAATAAACAAAGAAAGGATTCAAATCAGTTAATGAAGGGAAGAAGTAAGTTTTTGATGTAGAAGAAGGACCGCAAAAGGACCTCAAGCAACAAACGTTGTTTCTCAGTAATTTAACAAAAACTATTAATTGATAAGGTATTGATTTTCAATACCTTATTTTTATAATTCTGCCAAATATTATTATAAATTTTCAGTTTGCTTTCAGTTTAATATTGTATAATAAATATAAATTCAGACAGGAGAGTGATTAAATAATGAAAAAGACAATATTATTAATTATGATGATATTTTCATCATTTGTATTTGGGAATTCCTTTGAAAAAGTTTTTGGGGAAAAGAATAACAGATAGGATAAAATTTGGAATGACTAAAAGGAAGAATTTAGCAGGTCAGTTTCAAAAACACCATTATCAAATTCTCATGACAACGGAAAAATATGCAGTTTATTATTATTCAGGAGTGGAAGATCCTTTAGGAGTACCAAGAGATCTGACAAGTTTTAATTATGTTGACAACAGACTTGTTTTCAGCAATTTTTGATTCTACAGACTACAGAGGAAGAACATATTGTAAAGGCATATTCAAAAATCAGAATAAATTATCAAGGGAAAAAATGAAAAATGGAGACAGAAACAGCTCTTTTATTGTATAATGACAAGAAAAACAATAGAAGTTTATAGAATGCTGGATCACACATTTATAATAGTACAAGCTGCAACTGAAGAAAGCATTGCAAATAAGATAAGAAGTTTTTAAAAATTATAGTAAAAATGACATTTTTGTTATCTTATAGGCTTGTCTTAAAAATAGTAAAACTATAAATATAATATATTAAAAAAACTATATTTTATTCATTTACTAAAATTTTTACTCATATAAAACACTCATTCATTAAGGAAAAAGTCAAAAAAACTCGCCTAAAGTGTTCAAACAAATGACTTTTTCCTAAATTCATTTTCTGTTTTTACATTGTAAAAATTTTTAAATAATTCAAAAATATAGTTTTTAGATTATAAGCTTTTTAAGACAAGCCCTTAAGATTTTAAAATGTCATTTTTTTATTTTCCATATAGTTCAGAAAGTCTCTGCTGTACATTTTCATCATTGATGTAGTCGTCATATTCCATTTCTTTTTCAAGTATTCCATTTGAGTACTCTAATTATTTTTATTTGCCACAGTTTGAATAAATTCATGGTCATGAGTGGTAAATAAAACAGTTCCCGGGAATCTTATAAGGGATTTATTTAAAGAAGTAATGGATTCAAGGTCAAGATGGTCAGTAGGGTTATCAAGAAGAAGTACATTTGCTCCTGAAAGCATCATTTTTGAAAGCATACATCTTACTTTTTCTCCTCCGGAAAGTACCTTCGCCATTTTTCTTGCTTCTTCACCCGAAAAAAGCATTCTTCCAAGAAATCCTCTTACATATTCTTCATGCTGATCGGTAGAAAACTGTCTCATCCAGTCTATAAGAGATAAGTCCACATTTTCAAAATATTCTGAATTATCTTTTGGGAAGTAGCTCTGGGAAGTAGTCATTCCCCATTCGTAGCTTCCTGAATCAGGTTCCATTTCCCCTGCCAATATTTGGAAAAGAGTAGTTTTGGCAATGTCGTTATTTGAAAGGATAACAACCTTATCTCCTGTATTTACAGTAAATGAAATATTATCCAGAATTTTTTCTCCATCTATTGTTTTTGAAAGATTTTCCACTTTAAGCATGTTGTTTCCAGCTTCTCTCTCTGGTTTAAACTCTATATAAGGATATTTTCTGTTTGAAACCTGCATATCTTCAAATTGAAGTTTTTCAAGCTGTTTCTTACGGCTTGTAGCCTGCTTTGATTTTGAAGCATTTGCAGAGAAACGTGCAATGAAGTCCTGAAGTTCTTTTCTTTTCTGCTCAAGTTTCTTATTCTGGTTTCTTATAAGATCCTGCATTAACTGGTTTGATTCATACCAGAAGTCGTAGTTTCCTACAAACATTTTAATTTTTCCATAGTCAATGTCTGCAATATGTGTACATACCTTATTTAAAAAGTGTCTATCATGTGATACGACAAGTACAGTAGTATTTTCAAGATTCATTAAAAATTCTTCCAGCCATCTTACAGCCTTGAGGTCAAGTCCGTTTGTAGGCTCATCAAGTAGAAGTATGTCGGGATTTCCAAATATTGCCTGTGCGAGAAGGACTTTTACTTTTTCAGGTTCTGTAAGTTCCTTCATAAGTTTGTGGTGCAGTTCAGCACCGATACCAAGACCGATAAGAAATTTTTCAGCATTAGTTTCAGCTTCCCAACCATCAAGTTCAGCAAATTCTCCTTCAAGTTCTGCTGCCAGCTCTCCATCTTCTTCTGTAAATTCAGTTTTTGAATAGAGCTCATTTTTCTTCATCATAATATCGTAAAGTTTTGTATGTCCCATCATTACAACATTTAAAACCTGCTCGTCTTCGTATGCGAAGTGGTCCTGTTTTAGGAATGACAGTCTTTTATTTTTATCAATGATTACTTCTCCTGAAGTAGATTCAGCTTCTCCTGTAAGTATTTTTAAAAATGTTGATTTTCCTGCACCGTTAGGCCCTATTATTCCGTAACAGTTACCTGGTGTAAATTTTATGTCCACTTCATCAAAAAAGTTTTTCCTCCAAACTGACTGATAAATTACTTGTTGAAATCAAAAATTTCCTCCTTTAAAATTAATTATTCGATACATTATATCAAAAAGAGGTGAATGACAAAATAGAAAAGAGTATATTTAAAAAGTAATAATCATTAAAAGAAAAATTAAGCTTGTGAAATAACTTTTTGGTTTATAATAATTATATAAAATAAACATGAAAAATATAAAACAAAGATATTAAAGGATGTGATTTAATGAAAAAGAATTTTTAACAGCAGTACTTATGTCGATGTCAGTATTGGCATTTTCAAAGGTTCAGCTAAAACAGTTCAAAAATAGAAATAATAAACCTAAAGATGTGGAACTGGTTTTTATCCTTGACAGAAGCGGTTCAATGGGTGGTCTTGAATCAGATACTATTGGAGGATACAACTCAATGCTTTCAAAAACAGAAAAAAGGAAAAACAGGGAAAGTTTCTGTGTGACAACAGTTCTTTTGATGATCAGTATGAACTGCTTTATAATCAGGTTCCTATTGAAAAAGTATCTCCCTATGACAGAAAAGAATATGTGAGGGGAAGTACAGCTTTTACTTGATGCAATAGGAAAAAACTGTAATGCAGGTAAAGGCAAATCAGGATAAAAAAGAAATTAAAGATAAAGTTCTGTTTGTAATAATAACTGATGGAATGGAAAAATGCAAGTCGTGAGTACAGGGCAGATCAGATAAAAATTAATTGAAGAAAGAAAAGAAAAAAAGATAACTGGGGAATTTTTATTTTTAGGAGCGAATATTGATGCAATTGAGCCTGCACAAAAATATAGGAATAGACTCTTCAAGGGCTGTGCGTTTTAAATCAGACAAAAAAAGGAACAGCAAAAATTATGAAGTCCTAAATGAAGCAATTAAGGAAATAAGAGGTGGATATCAGCTTAATGATTCATGGAAAAACGGAATTGAAGAAGATGTTAAAAACAGGGGAGAATAATTTAGAAAATTTATAAAAAAAACTTGATATTTTCTTTGATATGATGTATCATAAGTGCGAATTATGATTTCCATATATTTTAGAAATCATAAAAATAAAGAAGTGGAGAAAAACGATATGGAAACGGCGTTAAACACAATTAATTTTCAACAGATGGCCTTCACATTTCTTGGAGGATTAGGTCTGTTTTTATTCTGTATCAAGTACATGGGGGACGGGTTACAAATTGCTGCCGGGGATAAACTGAAATACATTCTGGATAAGTATACGACTTCTCCTTTTTTAGGAGTCCTTGTAGGAATTTTTGTAACTGCACTGATACAGTCAAGTTCAGGAACTTCTGTTATAACTATAGGTCTTGTAGGGGCAGGATTACTTACATTAAGACAGGCTATAGGAATTATAATGGAGCAAATATTGGAACAACAATAACAACATTTATAATCGGGTTTAATATTTCTGCGTATGCATTACCAATATTATTTATTGGAGCTTTCTGTCTATTTTTGTGAAGATTGAAAAGGTAAATAATGTAGGACGTATTTTTATTTGATTTGGAGGAGTATTCTTTTCCCTGACACTTATGTCGGGGAGCAATGGCACCTCTGAAATACTTGCCTGCATTTAAAGATGTAATGGTAAGTCTGAGCGGAAATCCAGTTCTGGGTGTTTTTCATAGGAACTACGATAACAGTACTTGTACAGGCTTCAAGTGCAACAATAAGTATACTTCAGAATATATATCAGGAAGGGCTTATACCTCTGAAGGCTGCCTTACCTGTACTATTTGGGAGATAATATAGGAACAACGATTACAGCAATAATAGCTGTTATAGGTTCAAATACATCAGCAAAAAGGCTTGCGGCTTCACATGTAATGTTTAATGTGATTGGAACAGTTATATTCTTAATATTTCCTGTCACCATTTTCAATGTTTGTTGCAAAAATGGAGCAGATTCTTCATCTGAATCCTAAAATGGCAATAGCATTTGCCCATGGATCCTTTAATATGATGACAACAGTTCTTTTATTTCCTTTTTATAGGAGTTCTGGAATATCTGGTTGTTAAAAATAATTAAAGATAAAAAGAAGATGAGGAAGAAGCATATAAGACAACTCTTGATCCGGCACTGATAACTGCACCGGTTATTGCCTTAGGACAGGTAAAAACAGGAGCTGATTACAATGACAGGATTTGCACTGAAGAACTTTAAAACTTCAGTTTTCCTACTTCTTTGACATGGGACGAAAAATTGTTTGAGAAAGTTGAGAAAAAGGGAAGAAAAAAATAAATACAGTTGATCAGGAAAATAACAAAATATCTGGCACTTCTATCCAAAACAGGATTTTGGAGAAAAAAGGAAGGGAAGAAATAGCCACTTACCTTGATTTGTGTAGAGATATTGAAAGGGTAGGAGATCACGCCCACGGTATCGTAAAAAGATGTAAAATATGGAATAAACAAGAAATTCAAGTTTTCTGATACGGCTTATGCAGAAATAAAGGAACTTGAAGAAATAGTGGAAAATATGATTGAAAACTGCAGACAATAGCTTTAAAGGAATCAAGTATTGATAAGGCTGTGGAAGTTATAGATTTACATAATAAGGAAAGAGAAAAGGAAAAGAAAATAAGAAAGAATCATATAAAGAGATTAAGTGAACAGACTTGTGAAATAAAAAGCGGGATTATCTTTTGTTGATTTAGTGCTTCACTTTACAAGAATAGCGGATCATACTAGAAACATTGCAGAAAGAGTTCTGGAAAAATAGAGTATAGTATATATAAATTAAAGATATAGAAATAAATATTAACAGAATTAAAACGGGGCTGTTTTTGAAAATTAAAAAGTTATGAAATGACAAAAATAAAATGGGAAAAAGCTATTGTAAGCAAACTATTTTAGTGTGTCATGAAATATGAACTTTAGTTTTGAAAGCAGTCCTGTTTTTATTTTTTTGTACAGGTCAGAAAAATGTTATCTGGGTAATTTAAAAATTTTTGGATATAGAAAAATAAAGTCATAAGTGAGGTGGAATATGTCAGAGTTAAAATATTTGGAATTACTGTCTAAAAAAATTTTAGGAACATTGCGGAAACTTCTACGGAGATTATTAATCTGGAGGCAATACTGAATCTTCCGAAGGGGACAGAACATTTTCTTTCGGATGTACATGGTGAATATGAGGCTTTTACACATGTACTTAGAAACGGTTCAGGTAGCATAAGACAGAAAATAGAAGATATATTTGGAGAAACATTGAAGAAGGTGAAAAAGAAGGAGCTGGCTACACTGATTTACTATCCTGAAGCCAAGTATGACCTTTGAAGAAAAAGAAAAAATAAAAATATGGAAGAATGGTCAAGAAAAAAATATATAGACTTGTAAAGGTGTGTAAGAAGGTATCTGTAAAATATACAAGATCAAAGGTAAGGAAAGCGATGCCAAAGGATTTTGAGTATATTATTCAGGAACTTTTATATGAAAGAAATGAAGATGAAAGCAAGAAGGACTATGTTGATGCAATTATTGACACTATAATTTCAATAAAGTACACAAAAGCTTTTATGAAGGCAATGGGGGAACTGATACGTCGACTTGCCATTGACAGGTTGCATGTTGTAGGAGACATTTATGACAGGGGACCTGCACCTCATCTTATTATGGATTGCCTGCAGGAATATCATGATGTAGATATCCAGTGGGGAAACCACGATTTATTATGGATAGGAGCAGGGAATTGGAAATAAGGCATGACATAGCAAATGTTATAAGAATATGTTCAAGATACAACAACCACGATATTCTGGAAGAAGCATACGGGATAAATCTTCTGCCTCTTGCAACTTTTGCAATGAAGCATTATGGAAAGGATTCTTGCAGAAGTTTCAGACCGAAGGAGGGAGTAGATAATGATCTTATAGCACAGATGCATAAAGCTATTTCCACAATACAGTTTAAAGTGGAAGGAATATTTGCAGAAAGAAATCCCCAATTTGAAATGGAAGATAAGGAACTTCTGAAAAATATAAATTACCACAAGGGGACAGTGACAATAGGAGGAAAGGAATATCAGCTGAATGACACCCATTTTTCCTACTGTGAATCCTGGATAATCCTCTGAACTTACAAAGGAAGAGGTTACCCTCCTGAATAAATTGAAACACTCCTTTATGAATAGCGAAAAAGCTCCAGAGACATTTGAAATTTTTACTGAATAAAGGTTCCATGTATCTAAAATGTAACTCAAATCTGTTATATCATGGATGTATTCTCTTAACAGCGAAGGGGAGCTCGTTGAAGTGAACATAGACGGAATAAATTATAAAGGAAAGTCCTATTTTGACAAGATAGAGGCATAATAAGGGAAAAGTTTCTTTTAACTGGGAAAAATAATGAAAAGGACAAAAGAAACAGGGATTTCCTATGGTATCTCTGGTGGAAAAAAATTCCCGCTATTTGGGAAGGATGTAATGAGAACTTTTGAAAGATACTTCATAGATGATAAGAAAATTATAAGGAAAAATAAGAATCCTTACTATCAGTTTTATTAATAAAAAGAAATATGTGAAAATGATTTTAAGTGAATTTGGACTGAATCCGGAAACTTCCCACATAATAAAATGGTCATGTTCCTGTCAAAAGTAAAGGAAGGGGAATCGCCGGTAAAGGCTGACGGAAAAGCTTTTCATGATTGACGGAGGATTTTCCAAGGCATACCGTAAAACTACCGGAATAGCCGGATATACGCTGGTTTATAATTCCTACGGAATAAAAAAATTATTTCCCTTGCACCTTTTGAATCTCAGGAAAAAGCCATAAAGGAAGGGCAGATATTCTTTTCATCAACAGTAGTTTTTGATGAAATCCGTGAAATAACCAAGGTAAAAGACACTGACATAGGGAAAGGAACTTCAGAGACAGATAGATGATCTGAAGAAGCTGCTGATATCATATAGGACAGGATTGATAAAGCAGAAGGAAATTTAATCAGATTAATTTTTGAAAAATAAATAAATATCTGATATACTTTATATATAAAATAAAATGTAACTTATATATTTTTTTCGAATAAGGCGAATTGTTTCTACAGGCAAACCATAAATTGCTAACTATAAGTGAGATAAATAGAATTATAATCTGATTATTTTGCTTTTGTAGTGCAATGAAATCAGATTTTTGTTATATAAGGAAAAAGTTATAAAAATAATGGGAGGAATAATGAAAAGCTTGCTATCTATCAGTTTAAAAAATAACAATGTTTAGACATGATTTTTTTGTCCTGTCAGTTTTTATGACCCAAAAAGTATTTTTCAGATATAAATCTGAATATACCTGAAATCTAAGTATGCCCATACTTAGATTTTTATTACATTAGTTTTATCATTAAATCAATTGAAATATACATTAGGAGGAGAAAATGAATTATAGAATCTTTGTGGAGAAGATTTCAGAGTGGAAGCTCAGAATCTGATGAATGATCTGAGGGAAAAATGTAGGATTGAATCACTGGATTTCCTAAGAATACTAAATATCTATGATGTTTTTAATTTAAGCAAGGAAGAGCTGGAAAAATGGAAAAATTGTTTTTCCGAAGTAAATGTGGATAAAGTTTATAATTCATTGGAAGAAGTATTTTCTGCAGTAGAAAATAAGGAAAACAAACATTTCGCGAGTTGAGTTTATACCTGGTCAGTATGATCAGAGGCTGATTCTAGCAGTTCAATGTATAGATCTTCTGGCAGATAATGAAAATTTTAATGTAAAAAGCGGAAAAACTGATAGTCCTATACGGAAATATAACTCCTGAGGAACTGGCTAAAAATATACTATATAAATGAAGTTGAAAATGAGGAGAAAAAATTTAGATATACTTGAAGAAAAAATCTGGAACAGGAAAATACGGAAAAAGTTCCAGTTTATGAAAAACTTTATAAACAAAAACTTCTGAAGAAATAGCAGATATGAGAAATAATCTTGAACTTGCAATGACTACAAATGATTTACTTTTTATTCAGGAATATTTTTAAAAATGAGGAAAAAGAAATCCTACTGAAACTGAAATAAGAGTTCTCGATACATACTGGTCTGACCATTGCAGACATACTACCTTTGAAACAATAATAGATGATGTAAAATAGAAAATGAAGTGTACAGGGATATAATAGAAAAAACTCTTGGAGAATATGTAAAAAGCAGGGAATATGTGCATGGGGAAAAACTTGGGAAAAAACCTATGACATTAATGGATTTGGCGACAGTATTTGGAAAGGAACAGAGAAAGAAGGGAGAACTTCCTGATCTGGAAGTTTCAGATGAAATAAATGCATGTTCAATTTACATTGATGTACCTGTAAAAGGAAAAACAGAGAAGTGGATTTTACAGTTTAAGAATGAAACTCATAACCACCCTACAGAAATAGAGCCATTTGGAGGAGCGTCAACATGTATTGGTGGTGCCATAAGAGATCCGTTATCAGGAAGAACATTTGTGTATCAGGCAGTCAGAATAAGCGGTTCTGGAGATCCGACTGAAAAACTGAACGACACACTTAAAGGGAAACTACCTCAAAGGGTAATAACTCAGAAGGCCGCGCATGGATATTCCTCATATGGAAACCAGATAGGATTGGCAACAACTTATGTAAATGAAATATATGATGAAGGATACAAGGCTAAAAGGCTGGAACTGGGACTTGTAGTTGGAGCTGCACCCGCTGAAAATATTATAAGGGAAAAACCTGAAAAAGGGAGATGTCGTTATTCTTCTAGGAGGAAGAACAGGAAGAGACGGTATCGGTGGAGCAACAGGATCCTCAAAGGAACATACTACAGAATCATCTGAAAAATGCAGTGCTGAAGTTCAGAAGGGAAATGCAGTAACTGAAAGAAAAATTCAGAGACTGTTTAGAACATAGGAAGTTACACAGCTTATAAAAATGTAATGATTTCGGGGCAGGAGGAGTTTCCGTAGCAATAGGGGAACTTGCTGACGGGCTTGAAATAAATCTGGATAAGGTAAGAGTTAAATATGTAGGTCTTACAGGGACAGAACTTGCCATTTCAGAATCACAGGAAAGAATGGCGGTAGTTGTGGCAGAGGAAAATGTAGAAAAATTTATAAAACTTGCTGAAGAGGAAAAATCTGGAAGCATATAAAGTGGCTGGAAGTAAATGATACAGGAAGACTTGCAATGAAATATAGAAATGAAGTCATAGCAGATATTTCAAGGAATTCCTTAATACAAACGGTGCAAAATCAAATATAAAACATAGAAATAGAAAAACAGGAAAAACTGAATCTGGAAAGAAAAATTGACGGAGCAGATTTCAAGGAAAGATTTATCAATAATCTTAAAGACTTAAATGTATGTTCACAAAGAGGACTTATGGAAACATTTGATTCATCAATCGGTTCAACAACTGTTCTGATGCCTTATGGAGGAAAATATCAGCTTACACCTGCAGATGTGTCTGTACAGAAGGTTTCTGTTGAAAAATGCTGAAACAGATGTGGCTTCAATGGTAGGTTACGGATATAATCCTTTGTGGCAAGACAGTCAACATTCCATGGAGGAGCATATGCTGTAATAGAATCTATTGCTAAAAGATAGTTGCAGCCGGTGGAAATTATAAAAATATAAGATTTACTTTCCAGGAATATTTTCGAGAGATTAGGTAAGGATTCAAAAATGGGAAGACCTTTATCAGCATTATTGGGAGCATTCCATATCCAGAAGGAATTTGGACTGCCTTCAATAGGAGGTAAGGATTCCAGAGCGGAACCTTCAATGATATATCTGTACCGCCCTACACTGGTGTCGTTTGCAGTGAGCATGACAAAACTGCTGAAAATGTAATTTCACCTGAATTTAAGAAGGCGGGAAATAACATTTATCTTGTGAGGACAGCCTATGATGAAAATGACGTTACCTGATTTGAAGGAATTAAAGAAAAATTTTGACTTTATAACTGAAAAATATTAAAAATAAAAAGATTGTATCGGCAGCGCAATAAAAACATGGTGGTTTATCTGCAGCGGTAGCAAAAATGACTTTTTGAAATAAACTGGGTGCAGATATAAAATCTGACGGAATAATAGGGGAAAATGAATGGTTTAAGGCAGAATATGGAACTTTCATAGTTGAAACAGCTGAAAAATTTGATTATGAAAAATGCAGTTCTTCTTGAAATGTAATTCCGAAGGGAAAATAGTAATTGATAATAAATTTGAAATTAATCTTGATAAACTTATAGAAGAATGGGAAAAACCTCTGGAAAAATCTTCCCAACAAGAAAAGAAATAGAAAATTGTCATTTACTGCCTCATTGCAATGGAACTAAATATAAAAAAATCAGAATTAATTGAAAGGGAAAATGTGATCAGCAGTTTTTCAAACAGTATAGCAAAAACCGAGAGTATTTATACCTGTATTCCTGGAACAAACTGTGAATATGACCTGGAAAGAGCATTTAACAGGGAAGGTGGAATTGCTAAAATAGGAGTATTTAACAATCTGACACATGAAAATATATTAAATTCAATAGACGGATTTGTTATGAAATAGAAAATTCACAGATACTTATGCTTCCGGAGGATTCAGTGCAGGAGATGAACCTGACGGATCTGCGAAATTTATGGTTGCTGTTCTGAAAAATGGAAGGGTTAAAGAAGCGATTGACAAGCTTCTCAAGAGGGATGGACTGATACTGGGTATATGAATGGATTCCAGGCCCTTATAAAATCAGGACTTCTCGCCATATGGTGAAGTAAGGGAGCTAAATGAGGATTCACCTACATTGACATTTAATAATATAAATAAACATATGTCAAAAATAGTAATGACAAAAATTATTTCAAATAATTCACCGTGGCTTAGTGGAATGAATGAAGGGATATACACGCCATTCCGATGTCACATGGGGAAGGAAGAGTTGTCATTACAGAGGAGGAATATAAAAATTATATAAAAATAACCAGATAGCTACAAAATATGTAGACTTTGAAGGTAATTCAAGTATGGATTCACAGTTTAATCTAATGGTTCCTACTATGCAACAGAAGGAATGCTTGTCACATAAAGGAAGAATCTTTGGAAAAATGGCACATTCAGAAAGAACAGGAAAAGTAAACCTGTATATATATATATGGAAACAAGGATCAGAATATATTTAAAAATGGAGTAAAATTTTTCCTTTAAAATTTAAAATATCCGAAAATACAAAGTGAAAAAGCAATAAAAAGAGAAAACAGGAGGAATGAAAAGAATGAAAGCAGCAATATTTTTTGGAAGTAAATCTGATACGGAAAAAATGAAAGGAGCCGCAAACTGTCTTAAGGAATTTGGAATAGAATATGAAGCTTATGTACTTTCTGCCCACAGAGTTCCTGAAAAACTGGAAGAAGTACTTGCAGATGTTGAAAAAAGAGGAGCTGAAGTGATAATAGCGGGAGCAGGACTGGCTGCCCATCTTCCAGGGGTTATAGCTTCAAAAACGGTACTGCCTGTGGTGGGAGTGCCTTTAAACGGAGCAATAGGGAGACTTTGACGCACTTTATTCAATTGTACAGATGCCAAAGTCAATTCCTGTTGCAACAGTAGGAATAGACACCATATAATGCGGCTGGTGCTGTCTCGTACAGATTCTTGCTTTAAAAGTATCCTGAAATCAAGGAAAAAGCTATAAAAATTCAGAAAAGAAATGAAGGAAAAATTTATTAAGGAAAAACGAAGAAAAAGTGGAATTTTTAGATAAAAATTATATCAGGAGGAATTAAAATGCAAAAAGATTTCATTTATGAAGGAAAAGCAAAACAGGTATATTCAACAGATGATGAGAATTTGGTCAATAATCCACTATAAAGATGCACGCAACAGCAGGAAATGGAGTAGGAACTATTAAAGATAAAGGAATTATAAATAACAAAATTACTGCCAAATTATTTTCAGTACTTGAAAATGGAATAAGAACTCATTTTAAGGAAATGCTGAATGAAAGGGATCAGCTTTGTGAAAAAGCTTGAAATAGTACCTCTGGAAGTAATTGTAGAAACGTAATAACTGGTTCTATGGCAAAAAGGGTAGAATTACTGACGGAACTATACCTCAAAACTACAATATTTGAAATATGCTATAAAAATGATGAATATGGAGATCCATTGATAAATGACTATCATGCGGTGGGCTATGGGACTTGCTACTTTTTGATGCAACTGAAATATATCTATGAAACAACTTCTAAAATAACGATCTTCTGAAAAAGTATTTGATGAAGAAGGAATTACATTGGTGGACTTCAAGATGAATTTGGTAAAACAGTAAAGGTGAAATACTTTGCGTGGATGAAATTACACCTGATACATGCAGACTGTGGGACAAAGGACAGGTAAGAAACTTGACAAAGACAGATTCAGACAGGATTTAGGTGGAATAGAAGAAGCTATTATATTGAAATATTAAACAGATTGGAGGCATAAGGGACAAATGGCAAGTGTAAAAAGTGCAGATAAAATTGAGGAAGGTGGGATTTTTGCCCCTCATTCAAAGGAGCTGAGATCAGATTTAGCAGGATTGGCATATTATGGAATGTATGCTTTACAGCATAGGGGACAGGAAAGTGCAGGATTCAGTATAATAGACACTTCATCCAACAGTGAAACAAGAATGAAGACAGTTAAAGGAAAAGGACTTGTGGCAGATGTATTTTCATTGGAGGATTTACAGTCCTATGTGGGAAATATACTTGTCGGACATTTGAAATATGCTACTGAAGGCGGTGCATCTGCACATGGTTACCAGCCATTGCGTGGAGAATCCCTTATGGGAAAAGTTTCCATAGTACATAACGGGAACCTTATAAATACAGAAAAAGTAAAAAAGGAATTAATGGAAAACGGTTCTATTTTCCAGACTAAGACTGATACTGAAATAATATTGAAACTATTAGGGAAAAATGCAAAGTATGGATATAAGGAGCTAAATGCTGAATACACTGAAAAATTGACGGAGCATTTGCAATTGCAGTAATTGTGGAAGATAAACTGATAGGAGGCGTGATCCTTTAGGAATAAGACCTCTGCCTTGGGAAACAGAGACGGAGGTATGCCCTTTCCTCAGAATCATGTCCCCTGGACGCAATAAATGCAAAATTTATATGGATATAGAACCCGGTGAAGTAGTAATTATTGATGAAAAATGGTGGAATCAATAAAATACGATGTCAGAGATAAAAGTCCCTATTCATCATTTGAATATGTTTACTTTGGCAAGACCTGACAGTGTTATCGATGGAATAAATGTGTATAGTTCAAGACATGAAGCAGGAAGACTTTTATATGAACAGAATCCAATAGAAGCAGACCTTGTTATTGGAGTTCCTGATTCTGGAGTCCCTGCAGCAATTGGATATTCAGAAGCAAGTGGAATACCTTATGGAGCTGCCCTCCTGAAAAATAAAGTATGGGAAGAACCTTTATTTTACCGACACAGGAATTAAGGAAACTGCAGTAGGGTAAAAATTGAATCCAATGAAAAGTCTTATTGAAAATAAAAGGGTTGTAGTAGTTGATGACTCGCTTGTAAGAGGAACAACTTCAAAAATACTGATAAAAATTCTTTTTGAAGCAGGAGCAAAGGAAGTACATTTCAGATTAGCTTCTCCGGTAGTTATAAGTGAATCCTACTTTGGTGTAAATATTGCAAGTGAGAAGGAACTGATAGGAAATATTATGACAGTGGATCAGATAAGGAACATATAGGAGCAACAACCCTTGACTATCTTTTCATTGAGAATATGAAAAAATCTTTCAGAACAAGGATGTAAATTTGGACTGTTTCAAGGATGACGACAAACAATAAAATTGAAAAGGAAAGGAAAAATAACATGACGATTTCTTATAAAGATTCAGGAGTAGATAAGGAAGAAGGTTACAGAACGGTAGAAAAGATAAAGGACAAGGTAAAAAGTATACAGTACGCAAATGTTATGAATGAAATAGGAAGCTTTGGAGCGCTTTTTATGTACTTTTGAGATTATAAAAGCCTGTTCTTGTATCGGAAACTGGACGAGTGGGAACAAAACTGAAAATTGCTTTTGAAACGGAAAATACGACACAGTTGGAATAGACTGTGTGGCAATGTGCGTAAATGATATTTTGTGTCATGGTGCCAAGCCTCTGTCGATTATCTGGCATGTGGTGCTTGATTCAGATGTTTCTAGAAATTATAAAAGGTGTTGCAGATGGATGCCTTCAGGCGGGAGCTTCCTTGATAGGAGGAGAAACTGCTGGAAATGCCTGGATTCTATACAGTTGGTGAGCATGATATTGCAGGATTGCAGTAGTGCAGTAGAAGAGGAAGAAAATAGTGAATGTTCAAATATTGAAGAGGGAATGCTATAATAGCCATGCATCTTCAAGCGGGCCTCACAGTAATGGGTTTTCCTCATAAGAAAGCTTTTTGCTGACTTGAATGAAGTATATGAAAATAAAAAATATGGAACATCTGCTGACTCCAACAAAGATTTATGCTAATCTATCCAGAAGCTTATGGAAAAGTGTAAAAATAAATGAAATGCCTCATATAACAGGTGGTGGCCTGATAGAAAATGTTCCAAGAACAATACCTGACGGATTGTGTGCAAATATCGACAAGAAAAAGTGGAACACATCCTATATTTAAACATGAATATTTTAAAAAGGTAACTGAAGATGAACTGGGGAAACATTTAATATGGGTGTAGGATTTAGTAGTTATAGTTAAGAAAGAAGATGCAGAAAAACTATAGACATTTTGAAGGAAAATGGAGAAAATGCCTATGAAATAGGATAGTATAAGCAAAGGTGAGAATAAGCTATGTCTGAAATAGCAAAGAAAAATACAGTTTTTGTTTCAGGTTCAGGAGCAACACTGCAGGCAATAATAGATAGCATAGAAGTTGGAAAAATTAAACTGTGAAATTGCTTTTGTAATAGCTGACAGACCATGTTATGCACTCGAAAGGGCTGAAAAACATAATATAAGGTCAGTTATGCTGGACAGGAAAATTGTTTGGAGAAAAACTTTCAGATGAAATTGATATGATTTTTAAGTGATGCTGGAGAAATTTCATGTATTGTACTGGCAGGTTACCTGTCAATAATTTCTGAAAAATTTTGTAAAAGAAAGCCGGAGTAGAAAATCATAAATATGCATCCTTCCCTTCTTCCAAAATTTGGTGGGAAAAAGGAATGTACGGGGCTTAAAAGTCCACGAAGCAGTACTCAGAAGGCAGGAGAGAAGGAAAAGCGGATGTACAGTTCACTATGTGATTCAGGAATAGATGACAGGGAATCTATAATGAGCATGAAGGTACCTGTGTTTGAGGGAGACATGCCTGAAATACTTCAGAAAAAGAGTTCTTGAAAAGGAACATCTGCTTCTGGTAAAGGGACTTGAAAAATATTAGAGGATTAGCTAGATATTAATTGGTAAAATTAAAATCAGATATTGAAAAGGAGCGGATAAAATGAAAAAGAGAGCTTTGATAAGTGTTTTTGATAAGACAGGAATACTTGAATTTGCAAAGTTTCTAAGGCATATAGAAATAGTATCAACAGGAGGAACTTATAAATATCTGAAGGAAATGGCCTTTGAAGTTATTGAAATTTCGAAGTTACAAAATTTAAGGAAATGCTTGATGGAAGGGTTAAGACATTGCATCCGAATATACATGGTAGAATACTTGCCATAAGAGATAATAAGGAACATATGGAAACAATTCAGAAGGAAGGAATAGAAACTATAGACTTTTGTAGTAGTAAATCTTTATCCTTTCTTCGTGGAAGTTCAGACAGATAAAACTTTTGATGAAAAGATAGAGTTTATAGATATAGGCGGGCCTACAACGCTGAGATCTGCTGCAAAAGTCATTTAGGATGTAACTGTAATATGTGATCCTGAAGACTACGTAAAGGTAACTGAAGAAATTCAGGATAAAGGTGAAGTGTCGTTTGAAACTAGACTGGCTGGAAAAGCTTTTCAACCTTACTTCTAGCTATGACGCTGCAATATCAAACTTCCTTCTTGAAGAAGAATATCCTAAATATCTGAGTGTTTTACATATGAGAAAAATTTTGACCTCAGATATGGTGAAAATCCACATCAGAGTTCAGCTTATTATGTTTCAACAACTGAAGAAGGAAGCATGAAGGATTTTGTTCAGCTGAATGGAAAGGAACTGTCATTTAATAATATAAGGGATATGGATATTGCATGGAAGGTTGCAAATGAATTTGATGAAATTGCATACTGTGCAGTAAAACACTCGACTCCATGTGGAGTAGCAATTGCGGAGGATGTATTTACAGCTATAAAAAGGCACATGATTGCGATCCTGTTTCCATCTTTGGTGGAATTGTTGCAACTAACAGGGAAATAGATGCACAACATGCCTGAGGAGCTGAATAAATATTCCTTGAAATAGTAATTGCTCCTTCTTACTCGGTGGGAAGCTCTTGAAGTATTGAAAAGTAAGAAGAATTTAAGAGTAATACAGTGTGAAGTGCCAAAACCTCAGGATAAATTTGAGTATATTAAGGTTGATGGTGGAATATTGGTACAGGAAACAAACAAGAAAAATGATAGATGAAATGAAAATTGTAACAGAAAAGCAGCCTACTGAGCAGGAAAAACAGGATATGATTTTAGGAATGAAAGTCGTTACATGTAAAATCAAATGCAATAGTAGTTGTTAAAAGATGGTGCCGCAACAGGAATCGGTACAGGACAGACAAATAGAATATGGGCTACTGCACACGCCTGGAACATGCAAAAAGGAGATTTGAAAACATTGAAAGGTGCAGTTCTCGCATCAGACGCCTTCCCTTTCAGAGATTGTGTGGATGAAGCTGCAAGATATGGAATAAAAAGCCATTGTTCAGCCTGGTGGATCAATAAGTGGGATGAAGAATCAGTGCAGGCTTGTAATGAGCATGGAATAAGCATGGCATTAACTGGAATAAGACATTTTAAACATTAAACACAATTTGTTTAGGACATGTACTTAAAATAATATATGAAAAACTAAAAGAAATACTTGATGGAAAAAGTACGTGTCCTAAATAACACTTGACAAATAATGAAAAATGATAAACCTCAATATAGAAGTGAATGGGACTGTAGCTCAATTGGTCATGAGCAACTGACTCTTAATCGGTAGGTTGTGAGTTCGATCCTCACCAGTCCCACCATTTCAAATAATGTTTATTATGTAAGAGTGTTTGGGCTCTTATTTTTATATCTGTAAGGATTTCTTTAAAAGAATTATATATAGAAAAACAAAAATTTTAATAAAAATAAATGTGATTATAAGAAAATATAAATTATAAAAATTGCTTGACTTTTTATATTGGTGTACTGTATTATGTACTATATAGAAGGAGTGATTTTTATGCGACAAATACAAATGCAACTAATTTGAGAAAAATTTATTTTCCTATTTAGAATCAGCAATTGACTATAATGATGTTATTAATGTAAACACTAAAAAGGAAAATGCTATTACTCATTAGCGAAGCTGAATATAATGGTTTGTTAGAAACTCTATACTTGTTATCAGACCCAACGATGAAAGAAAAATTTGAAGCTGCAAAAACGCCATGATGAAGATTATGAGGTTTTTGAATGGTAGAAGAATACAAAATTTATATTTTGGAAAGCTAATAAGGATAAAGAAGAAAAATAAAGCAATTTCAGCATTAAAGAATAATGTGGAAAAATTAATAAATCTTATAAAGAAAAATCCTTTTCAGACACCAACCTCCTATGAGATTTTTAACTAAAGATTTGAAAGGTTATTATTCAAGAAGAATTAATAAAACAGCACAGGCTAGTATATGAAGTTATAGAAGAAGAGAAAAGAATAAATATTATTAGTATGTGGACACATCTATGAAATTTAAAAAGTAGAAGGAATAAATTGATGAAACAGACACAAGAAGAATGGACAAGATATATTCAGGATGAAATCAAAAACAAAGACTAGTTACGATAATTATAAACATAGCTTTTATTGAATATAAGGATTATTTGGAGAAATGCCTTTGGAAAATCCACTGAGATGTAGAAAAGGTGTGTCAATTAAGCAGTTTACAAATGAATTAACCTATCAATGGGAGGATATTTATAAATTATTGAATGAATTTATTAAAAATATGGAAAATGAATTGACTGATGAGGAAAAATCATGGATTTATACTAATTTAGGGTATTATTATGATGATCAGAGGATGGCAGTGAGAGAGCAATTAAAACTTTGAGAGAAAGGCTGTGGTGTTTTAATCCAAATAATTCTAAGGCTTTATTATGGGCTTGAAGCGAATTATTATGGTGCTGGGAAATATGATAAGTCGGAAGAAATGTATAAAAGAGCTTGTGAATTAGAAAATAATCCAATTTATAAATTTGAATATGTGAATTTATTGATTGTTAATGGAAAATACGAAGAGGCAAAAATAATTTTGGAAGAATTAATAAAAAGATTTTGAGTTTGAAAAGAGGATTTTGCTAAGATAAAATATGAGTTATATTGCAAATAAAAATTCAATTAAGGGAAATTTGAAAAATATTGAGAATGAAAATTGATGATTTGATGTCAGAAACTGTTAATAATGATGATTTTTGAGGAAGAGTTTGCAGAGCTATATTATTTGGCTGGAAGTTGTGAGAAAAGGTAGAAAATATTTATTCAAAGTTTAAAAATTCAAGATTATCAATTTCCAGCTAGTGAGCTGAGATTCTATTTTTATTCTTTAAAAACAGAGTTAAACGAAATAGAAAAATTGCAAGAAAAATTTTAAAATGGTTTTGAAAGATTAAAGATGAAGAAAGTAGAGGAGCATTAAAAATGAGAGTTTTTAACAGAATGTACGGAATCTTATAAAAAGAAGAAATTAGGGAGATAAAAGAGACAAATAAAGAATTTAAATGCAGGGAATATGAGAAAAATTATTGAAAACAGATTATAAACTCAGAAGTGAAAATTTATCCTAAATTTTTCATATGACTGTTGATAGACTGTCCTCGACATCAGAAATTAGATTAAAAATTATGGAAAAATTTACAGATTTTTGATATTTAATACTACAGAAAAATATGATAAGATATATTTAGGAGGAAAAATGAGATATTGGATAATACCAGCAAACTCTACAAAGTATGATTATTTTACGGCTTTTAATGATAAAGGGTTTAGTAGATTGGACAAAAAGTCAAAATACGAAAAAGGTGATATTGCTGTATCTATACAAGACCATCATGAAAAATAATGTATAAAACAATCATAGAGAAAATCTATTCTTCCAATAATGAAGTGAATGATAGGAAAATATTGGATTAATAAAAAGTGAATTTGATAAAAATGAAAATCTGAGAATTTATAAGATTAAAATTGTTAAAATATGTAGATGATGAAAAATTTATTTATAGAAAATCTTAAAGATAACGGATTGAAAACTGCACTCAAGGTCACTGAGAGTTGCTATAGAGCTTTTAGAGTATATAGAAAAAGCATACTATAAAATAAAAAGATACAGGAGGAAATGAAAGTTCTAATAGTCGGAGCTGGAGGAAGAGAACATGCCATTGCATGGAAATTGTCTACAAACAAAGATGTCTGAAAAAGATTTTTATTGCACGGGAAATGCAGGGGCTGAACTGATTGAAATTGCAGAGAATGTTGAATTAAAAGGGAATAAAGGAATATATTGATTTTGCAAGAAAAATGGAATTGATTTGACTATTGTAGAGTCAGAAGAACTTCTGGTTCAGGAATAGTTGATGAATTTAAGAATAATGGATTAAAGATATTCGGGCCTGATAAGAAGGCTGCAATTCTTGAAGGAAGCAAGGCTTATTCTAAAGATTTTATGAAAAGTATGGAATTAAGACAATGTCATAGAAATTTTTGATAATTCTGAAAAAGCTAGGGGAATTTTTGAATAGATGGAAAGGATTTTCCTGTAGTTATAAAGGGAGCGGACTTGCTGCTGGAAAAAGGTGTTATTGTGCTCAAAATCTGGATGAAGCAGATCAAAGCTGTGGAAGATATAATGATTGATGAAAATTTGGAAATGCGAAATCAGGTTGCAATCGAAGAATATCTGGATGGAGTAGAAGCTTCAATTTTATCATTTACAGACAGTAAAGTAATTTTACCTCTATTATCTGCAAAGGATCATAAAAAGATAGGAGAAATGAAACTGGCCTTAATACAGGAGGAATGGGAGTAATTTCCAAATCCATATGTTACTGATGAAGTATGAAGAATTTAAAAAGAATATAATGGAGCCTACTTTGAAGGGAATTCACAGTGAAGGAATGGACTTTGCAGGAGTAATCTTCTTTTGGCTTATGATTACGAAAAAAGGAGTATATCTTCTTGAATATAATATGAGACTTGGAGATCCTGAAACTCAGGCTGTACTACCCTTACTTGAAACAGACATGGTTGAAATAATAAAAGTGCATCGATATTATCGAGTTAAAGTCGAAATGGAAAAACAGTCTTCATGTTGTAGTAGCTGCAGTGGCAGGAGGTTATCCTAGAAAATACAATAAAGGAGATAAAAATATCAGATTATCAAGTATTGGAAAAATGAGAAATATTGTTTTATCATGTGGAGCCAAAAAGAAAAATGATGATTTTGTCACTTCAGGAGGACGTGTCTTAAACGTTGTAGGATTTGGAAATACTCTGGAAGAAGCAAGGGAACATGCTTATACTTTCCCGAAGAAAAATACATTTTGAAAAATATGTATTTTTAGAAATGATATTGGGAAGATAAAGATAATTTTTCATGAGAAAGATATTAGTGTTATTTGTATATTGAAAATTTTGAAAATCAAGGTAAAATTGTATAGAAGAAATTCAATATAACATATCTAGAAAGAAGGAAATATTAATGATTATTTTATTGCTGTTTCTTGTATGGGAATGAGCGTGATGGCTGAAAAATTTACTTCAGATACACAGAGGAAATGTTCAGTGAAGCTGAAAAATATTCATGGTTCAGTGCAAATTCTCAGAAATATTTTGATGAAGAAATTGGAAACATAATTTCAGTATTATGAAGAAAATGGTGAGTACTATCTTATTCAGTGGAACCTGAAGTAGCTATTTGCTACTCATTCAAGAAGGCTAAAAAGATTTAAAAACACAGCCTTATCCGAAGGATAAAATAGCTGAGGAGAAAAAGGGAAGGAAAACTGAAAAATGTTGAATATATCCAGATACTAGATGTATATTATGTGAAGGATTATACGACCTTAAAGGAGAAAAATACGATTATCTGTATTTTGGATTTCGATGATAAATTGACTGTATTTTAGATAAAAATTGGAAATTGTTGAAGTACTTGAAGATGGTGGAATAATTTTAATGTGTTTATAGAAGAGAAAGTAGAAGGCAAAGAACTTTACCAGCAGGGTTTAATGCCTTCTTTTTATAATCTGTGAAAATTATAAAGAAATTTTATTTTACTGAAAATATAGAATATTCTGTTTTCAAGGGTATGTGCTTTTAAAAGAGTTTACATCATGTGATATGATACTAATAAGCGGACTCATGATTAATCATAAGATATTAATTATGGTAAACAACTTGTTTATAAATAATATATATTAGGAGGATGTGAATCATGGAAAAGAGACTACAAGACTTCTCAGTTTCTGACATAATGTATGTGGAGGACTTCAGAAAATACGTGCAAATCAAGACCCAAATATAATAAGAATAACTGCATGTCGTACTTGCACTTTTCTACTGGTGGTTCAGTAGCAATAGCATACATTATAGCAGGATTTTAATACCAGAAGGTGAATAATGAGTTAACTGTGTCTATACTTAAAATGACTATATTGTATTAACATAGAAATAGCGAAATATGAACAGAGATATTATAGAAATAATCGTATTTTGTGATTTCTTTTTGTTTATAAATATATATCTATGTGGGAAAAATGTTGAAAAAATTTTTATTTTTGAAAATAAAGATTGAAAAAGGATGGTATTATTAAACTAAAAATAATTTAATTATAAGATGTAAAAATAACATAACTTTAAATCCATTATAGTTGTGCCTGTTCCAAAAGCATCAGTTCTATTTTAGAAATTTTTAGCATATGAAATACAGGATTTACTACTATAATAAAACATAATAGTAGAGGAGTAATAAGATGAGTGATGAAATTAAAAAATTCAGAAAAAGAAATCAAAATCAATAATGAGAAGTTCCAAAGCACTGAGATATTCAAAGAAATCTTATGTTTCGAAGTTGGAGCAATGGGAGTTACGACAGGAGTCTTCTATCAAACACAACAAAAGTTGAGACCAAAATAAGAAAAATAAAGATTGATAATTTGAAAAATACTATTGATGAAACTCAATCTATGCTGAAAAAATGAGAAAGAAACAAGATGTACATGAGGTGCAAATTTAGAGCTGATTCAATTAATGGAACAGGGAGATCAGGTTGTTAAATCTCCTTGGCGTTCATGATTTGGTATGAACTCTAATGCAAATATTGTTTCTGAAGGATATGGAGACAGAGAAGCAATGTATGGTGGATATGAAGGACAATATATAAGAGGAAACTGGAGTGAGAAAAAAATCTTCTGATGGAAGGAAGATTTTTACCAGGGATTCTTAACCAGAATACAGGATACAGCTTATTTTATTCTACAGGAAAAACACCAAACTATGGATTTGCAAAAATTAAATAATATAAATGAGCCTGAAGTAGAAATTCAGATAATGGCTAGTGTAAGACCAAAATCAATTGAAAAGGAAGAAATCTTACTTACACCACAAATAGATGAGCCTAGACAGATAGTAAAGCCTGAAGTGAATCTTAATGTGAATTCACCATTAGAAGCTACAGATATTAAATTTCCCTAATGTAAAACCTGTAAAGCATAAATGTTGAAACACCTGGAACACCTTCAGCACCTGGAGAAGCTACTGCACCAAGTATGAATATTTCTCTAACACCTCCAACAGTACAGTTGAATGTAGCTGCACCTAAAGTAGAAATAGGAATAACAGCACCTAATCCGGAAATTAGTCTATCGCCAATAAATATTCCACCAATATCGAAGGTTAGTGCGATAAGTGTTAAAGAACCAACAGCAATGGGAACAATAAACGTAGAAACAAACTAACATAACGCCTCCTGATTTAAAAGTGAATACCGGAGGATTAAGTGGTGAAAAAGAACGTAATTTTACAAGTGTGGAATGGGCTGTTGGAAGAGAAACACAACAATATAACAGAATATCAAGAGATGGAAAGAGAAAGCCTTCAGCTGACGCTGATGCAATAACAGTTTATAATAATAATCTTGGTAATGAGAACCGTGAGATTCGTGTAAGCAATAATAATAATGTAATTTCAACATGGGGAAGAGTTCGTGATTTAGATAATGTTTTGACAAATGTTACTGTAACAGGAAACGATACAAGAGCCTTTGTAATAGATGAAGGAGTAAATGAAAGGGTAGATGGTGTTGATTATAAGCCTTTTTGTATATAAGGGAGAAATAAAAGCTAAGGTACCAAAAATGTAGGATTAGATTTACAAGGAACGCATACTAAATACCAAAAATAGATCTATAAATAGTGCTTATACAGATATGAGTAAAGTAGCTAATATTAGAGTTACTAATGAAGGAATTATAACTGGAGAAAAATACAGGAGGAAATCAAAAATCAGGTAGCTTTTGGATTTAATAACGAAGATAAATCTTCAAATAATACTAGAACAGAACTGTATAACTCTGGAACGATAACTATGAAAGCACCTGAAAGCGCCGGAATTCAAATAAGACCAGAAAATCCAAAACATCCTTCTGCTCCAAATGTGGATCCGACTAAAGAAGGTCTGAATATGATGGCAGGGATAAATAATAAAATTATAAATATAGAGGAGAGTCAAGTTTTGGAATTTTAAAGTATGAAAAATCCTGATGCCACAGCTACTCCTACTCCTACTTCACTCCCTATTTATACTTATAATTTTACTTCAGCTAATACGGAACTACGTCATCTGCAATTAGTACAGCTATTCCAGATGGAGGAGTAACAGCAGTTACGCTCATAAAAGATTTTGAGAGTAAATTAGAACAGACATCAGCTGGTGAAATCAATATAAATGGTAATAAATCAATAGGAATAGGGTTTACTGAATAGTATACAGGAGCTTATGTCGCAGGAAAAATCAATATCGCAAATACATCTACTACAACAGAAGCAGTAGGAGTTTATTCGAAGTTGCAATGAAACCGGTAAAAGCTGGTGAGGTAGATGATTTTGGAATACTTAATCAAACTGGTGGTATAATAGGTTCTGAAGGTGTTGAAGTAACAGGAACAATAAATATTGATGGTAGTAAAGTTACAAAAAGCAACAGGGGCTGGAATAAAAGATTTAGGTAAAATCACTATAAAAAAGTGGTGGAGAGATAAATATAGAAGCAGGAAATAATGTAAACTATGGAATTGTTTCTGAAGGAATAAGTGGAACTAGAAAATCAAATAAAGCAGCTTCCGCAGGAGCTGCATTAACAACTACAAATGAAAACATATTTGGAAGTGTAGATATTGAAAATGGTGGAGCTGTAAATGTAAAAAGGAAGCAACTCTATAGGTTATGTATTACTTAAAGGAAATGGTTCTAATGCCGGAAATATTACTGTGACAGATACAGGTACTAATTCATTAGGATTCTATGGTGTTTCCGGAGTATTTTCAAAATAGCGGTAAGATAGAAACAACAGGTACAAATAATAACGGAGTATATTTAAAAAGAAGATACAACAAAAGGTACATTGAAATTTACAAATACAGGAGATATAATAGCTAATACTGAAGGAACAGTTGAGTTTATATAGAAAAAGCTAATGAGTTTTAATCATGATGGAGGAGTTATAAAAGCTGGAAATGGAGGAATTGGAGCATATAATATATCTAATCCGGCATCTTCCAATGTGAAAAATAAAAATCTGAAATTAATGTAGCTGGTTCAACAGCTACTCATACAGGAATAGGGGTATACTCAGATGGAACTGGTAAAACAACATTTAATACAGGTGCAAAATTAGTTTTAGGAGAAAAAAACAGTAGGATTATATTCTGCAAATGCTTCAAATTTTGAAAATGTATTTGCAATTAATGGTTTGGAAGCTAGTATAGGAAAAGGTTCTGTACTTGCTTATTTTTGGTGCGTCTGCTACTCCAGACTAATAATACTGTAAATGTGACAAATGCTACATTAGGAAATCTAAAAGTATCTTCTATGGGAGAAAAATTCAGCAGTATTTTATGGGGATACAGGAACAACGGTAAATGTTAATGATACCATTACCATTGATACAACAACAAGTGGAAAAATTTAAAAAAATATTCATGATACAGCACAGTTTTTAGTAACAAATGGTGGAAATGCAAATATCGCTCAGGAAAAACATTGACTTCACACTTAAAAACAACAATTTCAGCTTTGAAATCTGATACAGGAACAAGAGGAAATGCTCTAAATGAAGGAACATTAGCATTAACAGGAAAAATGAAGCAATTGGGATTTATTTGAATGGCTCAGATGGAACAAATGCCACTGGAGAGAGCTATAACAACTGCTAATCCAAATTCTATAGGAATGCATGGAGAAAGTTCTTCTATACTATCTAATTTAGGAAGTATAACTTCATCAGGTAATACTTCAATAGGTATGTCTGCAAATAACAGTACTGTTATGAATGGTGCTACAGGTACAATTACTATGAATGGTCTCAGGTTCAGCAGGAATTTATGGAAGGAAAGATTCAACAATTTCAAATTTAGGAAATATAACCCTAAAATTAAAGAATTCTGCTGAATTTATGCAATTGACAGTAATGTAACAAATTCTTCAAATATAACAGCTGAAGAAGGAACATCAGCAGGAATTTATGCTCTAGCTCCAAAAGGCTAAGGATATAAAGAATTTAGGAACAATAAATGTTGGTTTGGCAACTACTCCAGGAGCTGAAGAAAAGGGAGTAGGAATTTATGCCGGACATACAGGAAGTTCAGGAGTTCTAAATGTATTGAATGATACAGGTAAAAATATAAATATTAATATAAAAATTCAGTAGGAATTTATGCTAAAAAATGGAACAGGTGAAAAACAAATGTTGATGCAGTTAACAAAGGAATAATAACTTCTTCAGATGTAGTAGGGAGTTGCAGGAATGCTTCTTGAAAAAAATCGATTGGTAAAAATGATGCAGGAGCTACAATTACAATAGGTGGAATCGGTTCAGCAGGAATGTTTGGAAAAGATAAGTCTGAAATAACAAACAAAGGGAATAATAAAGGCAACTAATACAGGTATAGCTTCGGCGTCTGCAGGAATGCTGGCCGATAGCGGTAAAGCTGTAAATGAATCAGTAATCACAATGAATGGTGGAGGTTCAGCAGGAATTTTAGGAAAAAATAATGCCACTGTTACCAATGCTTCTTCAAACGGAGTAATTACTACCAAGAAAGAAAAATCAGCAGGAATTTATGCTGAAAAATTCTCTTCCATTAAACGAAGGAAAAATAACCGTAGAAGGTAAAGAATCAGCAGGAATATTTACAAAAAATACAGATGCTGCTTCAAGAGATGTAATAAATAATGGAACAATTAAATTAGCAGGTGGTGCCGGGTTAATAAAATCAGCAGGAATGTATGCTGAAATTGGAGGTTCTGCAACTGGTACAACAACACTTGAAAAATAAAAACTCAATTTTAGTGGAACAGGAAGAATCAGTGGAATCTACGTAAAAACGCTGCTGATAAATCAAAAGGAGTGGCTAAAAAAATACTAATAATCCAAATGGAGTGATAAACCTAATGCAGATAAAAACAGTAGGAATACTTGTAGATAATGCAAAAGGAATAAATGAATCTGTTATTAATGTAAACAAAAGACTCATCAGCAGGAATGTTCGGGAAAAAAATGGTTCAGAAATAACTAATGAGAAAAATAAATGTTTTACATGAAAAATTCAGCAGGAATGTATACAGTAGACTCAAATGCAACAAATACTGCAAATGGAAAAATAACAGTAACAGGAATTGCAGGATCTACAACAGGTTCAGCAGGAATGTTTGGAAAAGTTTCAGGAACTACTGGATATAAGACATTGAATAAAGGAATAATAAATCTTAATTCTGTTACTAAAAAAATGTTGGAATATATGGAGAAGTTGATGCAGTAGCAACAGGAGTACTTACATTAGAAAATGACAAAGAGATAAACATTAATTTAGGAAGTTCATCATCTGTAGGAATAATTGCTGAAAATAATTCAGGAAGTGCAGGAAACTTACTTGTAAAGAATACTGCAAATGGTGTTATAACAGGAAATGAAGCTTCTTCTATAGGTATTTCAGCTGGAAAAAGTGAAGTTACAAATAAAGGTCAGATTTTAATGAATAAAGATGGTTCAGTAGGAATATATGGAAAAATGAATCAAAAGTTGAAAATAGTAAACTTATTGAAATATTAGGTAATAAATCAGCAGGAATTTTCTTAGAAGATAGCAACTAACTTTCAACTTAGCTAATGATGGCCAGATAAATGTTAGAGGAGGAGTTTCTACAGGAAATGCAACTTCAAGAGGAATTTATGGAACATTTACATCAGGTGCTCATACTATACAGAATACAGGAACAATTACTGTAGACAATGGAGTAGGAAAATCTGGAAGTGCAGGAATTTATGGTGATTTAACAGGTGGAACTTTAAATATAACTCAATGATAATATAATTAATGCCAATATGGATAAATCTGTTGGAATATATGCTAAGAACACTCAAGATGTAGCTGATTTAACTGTTACAAAACAAAGGCAGATAGGATTAAATAATACTGGAACGACAGGAATATTTGCAGATAAATCAAAAGTGACGAACAAAGCCGGAATTAATTTAAAGTAATTCTGCAATATCAAGCATTGGAATTTTTGACAAAAATGGAGCAGATATTGAAAAATGCAAAAAGAAGGAAGTATAAATGTTACTGGAGCAACAGGAACTGCTACACAGTCTTCAGGTATTTATGTAAGTGGTACTGGAACAAAAGGAACAAACTTAGGGATCATTAATTTAAATGGAGAAAGTTCCAATGGAATGGTTGCAGCTACTGGAGCTAATGCAACTAACAGCAATAAAAATTACAGGAACTGTTAAAAATGTAATTGGAATGTATGGAACAGGAACTGGTACTAAAGTTACAAATGCGAAAAATTACTTTATCAGGAAAAACTTCAACAGGAATATTTACAAAAAAATGGTGCAGAAGGTATAAATGATACATCAGGTGTTATAGACCCAACAGGAGAAAAAGGAGTTGGAATGTTTGGAATGACAGATGCTACTTCTCCAGCTTCTGTAGCTTCTGCAATAAATTTAAAGAATAAAGGGGAAATAAATCTTGATTCAGAAGTTTCAACAGGAATATTTACTTCAAATGCTAATACTGCAATAACTAACTCTACTGTTTCAAATACAGGAACAATAAATCTTAATAAGGCAAAAAGGAGTAGGAATATTTACTCCAAAAATCTAATGTGACATCAGTAGGGGAAATTAAATTTTCTGCTGATGCTGAATCATCAGTAGGAGTGTATCTGACAGATTGTAGAAGCTGATACTGACAGGGGAAATTGACTTAGGAACTACATCACAAAAATAGAGTTGCCTATTATGTAAAAGATACAGGAGTTCTTAAGGGAGGTAATATAGGAACAGTTAAAAGGATATGGAGTGGGAGTTTATCTTGATAATGGAACTCTTAATGCTTCAACTCCGGCATTGAATTATACGAATAATTCAAATACAGGAAATGGAATAATTGGTTTTACTTCTTAAAGGAAATACAAATATTTCAGGATACACAGGAGGAATAACTGTAGGAAATACAAATGGGAACAACTATGCAATTGGTATATATTCTGATGCACAGGAACAACAGCTACACCTAAAGTTATAAATACAGCTATAACTACTGGAAAAATGGAATAGGACTGTTTGCAGAAAATGGAAGTAAAAATAAAAATATACTGGAAATATGACAATAGGTGCCGAAAATACTGCGGGAACAGGTATTTATATAGGTAACACAGGACCAGGTGGTGAAGGAACGGCACCTTCTGAAGTTACACTTGAGGGTGGAGCACATATTACTTTTAAAATGGAGAAAAATGGAGTAGGTGTAATAGCAACTAAGAGATCAACAATAAATTTTGAAAGTTCTTCTACTATAGAGTTAAATGGACCAGGTGTAGGGAATTTATGGTCAAGAAGGTGCGATTATTAATGATCATAGTGGAAGTTTTATAACGAATGGACATTCTGCTGAAAGAATAAGACTTACTGAAGGAAAAACTAATAAGTCAGGACACGTTACATTAGAAACAGGAAATGTACTTTCTCACGTTATAAATGGTAGAGGCAGGAATACTTTCAGGAGCAACAGTAGATGCAGCAGTAGGTTCTCAAAAATAATAGGTCTAATGGCTGATGGAAACAAAAATGACAGTAAAACAGGGATAACATGGAATTATCTAGGTTATGATGCAGTAAATAATGGAACTCTTGATTTATCAAATGCTACTGAGTCTCACAGCAATGTACCTTGAGTCTTCAAGAGGAAAAATGCTGGAACAATAAAAACAGGAGATAAATCAACAGGAATTTATGGAATTTATAGAGATACAACTCCTAAATTTGCAGGACATCCAGCATGGTATATAAATAAATCTACTATTTTAAATTACACTGAGCTTCAATTACTGTAGGAGATTCTTCTGCGGCAATTTATTCTGTAAGCTTTGACAAAAACTGAAAATAAAAGGAACTATAACTGGTGGAGAAAAGTCAGTAGGAATTTATGCTACAAATACAAAGACTGATAGTGCAGGAAATGTAAATTTATAGATAAAACCTGTAAATGTTGAAAATACAGGAGATATAACTTTAGGAAATGGGTCTGCAGGAATTTATGTAAAACCTGGAGCAACGACAACAGGAGTATCAACAGTTATAAACACAGGAAATGTAACAGTTGGAGATTCAATACTAAATGCTGCAGGAAATCCTGTAAATCCGGCAGTAGGTATTTTTGTTGAAAAATCAAACTTGACAACATCTGGAGATATAACTGTTGGAAATAAAGGATTTGGATTCTATGGAAGTAACTCTACAATAAATGTAAATGGTGGAAACATAAACTTCTCAAATAATGGAAGTTTAGTATATTTAGAAAATTCTAAAATGAATTATAACGTTGCAGGAACATTAAATTCAACATCTGAACCATTATTATTTATTAATAAAAAGTGAAGTTACTTTTAAATGGTAACGATATAAATGTTTCAGCAAACGGAACAGGTGCATACATTACAGGAAACTCTAAATTTACAGGTTGGGGAAGTATGTCACTGAATGTAAGTTCTGTAGGAATTTATACTGAAAATTCTTCAATTGAAACACAAGGAACTTCAATATCAAGTACATTTGATAAAGCAAAGGGAATTATTGCAAGAAATTCAAATGTAAAAAATAATTCAGCATTATATTTCTCAGGAAATGAAAGTGTTGGAATTTATTCAAAAATCAGAGCGGAACATCGGAAACTATTGAAAATAATGGAAATATAGATATTTCAGGTAAAAAGTCAATAGGAGCATACTTTGAAGGAAATTCTGACCAGCAGTTTGTAAATAGAGGAATACTTAATGTGGGAGCAACAACAGATTCTAATAAGAATAATTCAACAGTGGAATTTATGCAAAAAGATGGTTCAAAAATAGATATAGTAAATGAAGGAGCACTTAATGTAGCTGACAAATCATTTGGTGTTTACTCATTAAGCAGTACAGGAAGTGTTACAACAACAGGAACATCAAGCTGAAAATGTTGCGAGATCAAGCAATCGGTATTTATAAAAAAGGTGGTTCAGTAAATCTAGGGTGGTACAGTTAATGTGGCTTCTCATACTGCTCCAGGATTAAACACAGAACCTGTAGCTGTTTACGCTACTGGTGGAGTAAATGTAAATGACACTACATCAAACTTTAATGTAGGAGATAAGTCATATGGAGTTATTCTAATAACACTGGAGCTGTTGCAAAACACTTATGTAAATTCTGTAGCAAGCAACATTACTTTAGGAAATGAATCTACATTCGTATACAGTGACGGAAATGCAAGTATTGTAAACAATGGAAATATCAATGGATTATCAAATGATGGAATAACAGCATTCTATGTATGGTGGAGAATTTGTAAATAATGGAAGAACTCGACTTGTCACAAGGAAAAAGGGAAATCTAGGAGCACTTGTTACAGGAGCAGGTTCAAGAGCAATAAACAATACTTCTGGTGTAATGAATGTTGGAAGAACTAATTCAGATGATCCAAATAATATAATTTATGGAATAGGAATAGCTGCGTAAATGGAGCATATTCAGAAAAATAGAGGAAATATAACAGTTGCAGGAAATAATGCTATTGGAATGTATGGAGATGGAAAATGGAACTATATAATGAAGAACCTCAGGAATGATTTATCTAAATGTTGATTCAAAGATCATCTTCAAATAAAATTCAGACTATGATAGGAGTATTTGCAGATAATGGTGCTACATTTATTAACGAAGCAGGAGGAGTTATAAAATCAGGTTCTTATTCATCAAATCCCTAATGTAAATGGTTTTAATTGGAGTTGCCCTATTAAATGGAAGTACTCTTTATAAAACCATGGAACAATTGATATTGATGCTCGAAGAGTTATGGAGTACTTTATAAGAGGAACTGATACTGCTAAACCTATTATAAAGAACTATGGAAATATAACAATATCAGGACTTTCGTCTTATGGAGTAAAAATATAGTAAGGCTCAGGGAATGACAGGAACAGATCTTCCTGAAAAAACTGAATCAGAAAAATAATCCTTCAGCAGTTTTAGGAGAAATAAAACGAAATACAGGCACAATAAATGCAGTAGTAATGGTGCAAAAACAGTATCGTGCAGCACAAGACATAAGTAAAAATGTAGGTGGAGTAGGAATAGTTACTTTACCAGATGGAACATTGGCTATTCAGAGAGATGGAGTTCTACTAATAATAGTCAAGTTGAGGAAATCAACTATCCTGTAAACAACAATATAGGATTCTCAAATTTTTGGTGTTTATGTTGATACACTTGGAAGAACTAAACCTATAAATATTTTCAGGAGCAACATCACTTGCAATGGAAAGTGACCTTTATAATAGGTACTGAATTCTCTGAAAAAGAACAAATTCTAAAAATGTTGTTATAGGAGATAAGATATTAAAACCATTCCTTGATCAGATAAGAACAGGAATATTTACTTTCACACCTTATTCAGGTTCATTGACATGAGCTTGCTACACCACAGGTTAATCCAGCAACAGGACAGATTGAAAAAGTTCTTATGACTAAAATACTGTATACTGCTTTTTGTTCCAAGAACTGATAATTTGTATAACTTTACAGATGGTCTTGAACAGAGATATGACATGAATACTCTTGATTCAAATGAAAAGAGATTAATGGATAAAAATAAATAGTATAGGAAACAATGAAAAAGTACTTTTTAGCACAAGCGTTTGATGAAATGTCAGGACATCAATATGCAAATACTCAACAAAGATTATACAATACAGGAAGAATGCTTTGATAAAGAATTTGCTTACCTTAAAAATGAATGGGAAAAATAAATCTAAAGATTCTAATAAAATAAAAATATTTGGAATGAAAGAGACATTTGAAACAAAGAGTGCAGGAATAAAAAGACTACACAAGTAATTTGTATGGAGTAGCTTATGTTCATGAAGATGAAACAATAAAAAACTTGGAAATAGTTCTGGATGGTATGCAGGAGCAGTAAATAATAGACTTAAGTTTAAAGATATAGGACAATCAAAGAAGATACTAGTAATGCTTAAAATTAGGGTACATTTAAATCAACTGCTTTTGATCACAATGGAAGTCTGAAATGGACTGTTTCAGGAGAAGGATTTGTTTCTGAAAGTAGAATGAACAGAAGATTCCTTGTTGTTGATGAAATTTTTCAGTGCAAAATCAAATTATTATGCTTATGGGAGCTGGCAGTGAAAAATGAAATCAGTAAGGAATTTAGAACTAGTGAAAGAACAAGTATTAGACCATATGGAAGCTTTTAAGCTTGAATATGGAAAAGTAGATAACATAAAGGAAAAACAGGTGAAGTTAGATTAGAAGTTAAAGAAAATGACTATTACTCAATAGTTCCTGAAGTAGGAGTTGAATTTTAAGTATAGACAACCTTTTGCAGCTAGAAGTATATTTATTGCATCTCTAGGGTTAGGATATGAAAAAGAACTAGGAAATGTATTTGATAGCGGAAATAAAGTAAGAGTAGGGATATACAACTGCTGACTGGTTTAACATAAGAGGAGAAAAAGACAGATAGTAAAGGAAAAATTCAAGGCAGATTTAAACTTTGGAATAGAAAATTCTAGAGTAGGAATGACTCTTAATACAGGATATGATAGTAACAGCAAGGATATAAGAGGTGGACTAGGATTCAGATTAATTTACTAATCATTATCACTCAGACATAAAATTTAATAAGTTAATGGAAAATGCAGGAAAACTTTGCATTTCTATTGATTTTCAATAAAAACTATCTTAAAAGAATTTAGTATATCATTATATAAGTTTTTGATATATATTCTT
>BNJT01001385.1_pt1 | contig 36390 bp, 53 predicted proteins | sample 8540491 | NCBI WGS metagenome assembly BNJT01 (sample SAMD00202455, study PRJDB9452) | human saliva metagenome | host: Homo sapiens | reverse complement strand
CGATGGTTATTGGGGGTATATCTTGCCCAGATTACGCTAGACAAACAGTTTACAATGACATAAAAATATAAAGATAAAAACATAAGATATCTCCTTTTATTGAAATCAAATGGAATAAAGTTTCTATGTCCAAAAATTGATTTTTATGATGGATCTAGTTAATTATTTTTGATAATGAATTGTTAAATTTTTAGAGCAATAGTTATCCCTGATAAGTCTATCCTTAATCATAAAAATACGGTCAGTCTCATGATGATTTTTATTATAAGATGTATTTTTATTTATTGAGAAAGTTACTTGTAAGAAAAGATGAAATAAATGTATATCTAGATATAAAGGATACTAGAAGTAATTATAAAATAAAAATTAAAAGAAATTATTAATACACATGCTGATAAAAATGATTTAAAAAGACTAGAAAAATATACAACATGTACGTTCCCATGAAAAATTCAATTATTCAGTTAACAGATTTTTATGATAGGTGCAGTATCTTATAAATGCAGAAAGTTGAATGCTAATCTGGCCAAAAAGCAGTTAATAGAACACATTCAAGAGTTGAGTGAACACGAAATTGATATAACATCTAAATATAGTGAAAAATAAGTTTGATATTTTTCAATAAAACTGGGAGAGTAGATGATGGGAAAGTGCGTAGCTTGTTCAAGTTTGAATACATTAGAACAATTCAATGGTGACTAGAAAAATATGATAAATTTCTTTATAATGAAATTTATTTAGGTAGAATTAACGGAAGGAAGCCTTAGATTCAATAATAAAAAAAGTTTCTTTTTAAAAACATCCGATTGAATGTGACAAAGAACAAAACATATTTTCATCTTACAACTAAATCTACAAATAAAGGAATACCATTATCTGAAAGAGAGCCTGACCTAAGAAGATGTGAACGACTTCATTGGATACGTCCATCGTTGGAAACTGATCATGTAGATTTGTGTGGATTATCTTGTTTTTGTAAAAATATGTTGAACCATACAAAAATACTGAAAGAACACATCTTTTTAATGAACAAGAAAGATATTTAATTATATTAGAAGAACGGGAAAAATTATTAGTTTTACTAATTACTGCCTTTTTATATTCATGAAAATCAATATTTACAAAAGTACTAAAAAGAAGTCAAAGAGGTGCTAATTAGTTTATATAACAAAAACGCCCCTATGGTAGGGACGTTTTCGTAATCTCCTTCTTCCAATTGGTAGATGAGTCAGATGTATAATATCACAATAGACTATCTAATTTCAAATGAAATGTCAAGAAAAATAATCTTTTGTTTAATATATTATACATCATATGTAAGCAGTTATCAAAGATGATTTATTAAAAACACCACACTCTCAATCTTGGCGGATTCAGTGTGGTGAGTTCAAAAATTACCCTAAAAATAGGGCTATTTGTTATGCTCTATTTTACCACAAATAGAAAGGTTGGTAAACCATGGCAAGCATTTATAAACGTGGCAAAAACTTGGATCTACAAAGTGTATTACGATGACAATGGAAAGCAAAAAGGCAGTATCTAAGAGTGGATTCAAAACGAAAGCTGAAGCAAAAGATTCGTCGATATTGCGTGAGAATGAAATGCTGCAGGGGAAGGATTTCGCCAAAGAAAGAATGCTGCTTGCAAATTATATGGAGAATTGGAAGACGTTGTAAAAAGGATGGAGCCGTTTCTTTAGGCGTTCCCAAGCGTATAGATACGATCATTAGATATGTTCGAAAACTTTAACGTCATGCTTAAAGATATAACCTCATGATAATTATCAAGCATACATCAACCAGTTGGCAAAGGTTGTCAACTGAATCTGTTGCTAAATATCACACTTATACAAGCGGTGCAATAAAGCATGCAGTTCAAACCAGAGTTCTTATGTATAATCCATGCGAATTCGTTAAAGTTAAAGGGAATGACGAAAGAGCGTTTACTCAAGAAAGTAAATTTTTGTCTTTCGAAGAATATCAAAGACTGTATGCAGCGTTAATGGATGGTATCAACCCTAGATATCAATCACGATATATTATTCTTTTAGCAATGGTAAGGGATGCGTTTTGAGAATGTTTGGGTTTAACCTGGGATAATTTAGATGTAGAAACGAATACTGTAAAAATCGAAAAGGATTCGACTCATTACACACAGAGATTTTACTGACGGTAAAAACCAAAACGCAAAACGAACTATTATCATTCCGAGTAAAGTAACGACATTATTATTCCATCTTCCAAAGGATACAGAAAGAGTATTTCATGACATTACAAATAATGGAGTTAAAAAACCTCGATAATACACTCAAAAAGCGAAAAATCGAGAGAAAAAATAAGATTCCATAGTTTAAGGCACACACACGCAAGTATCCTATTGTCGCAAGGAGTGCAAGTCGTTTCAGTAAGTAAAAGATTAGGACATGCAAATCCTCACAGTAACTATGCAGACGTATGCTCACGTCATTAAAGAATTAAAAGTATCAGACAATGAAAAATAATAAAGATTTTATCCCACGGAACATCCACGGAACAAAAACCTTTAAAAAGCCTATAACAAGCATAAAAATGCCCCCTACAGGGCTCGAACCTGTGACCCATAGATTAAGAGTCTACTGCTCTACCAACTGAGCTAAGGAGGCATTTGTACTTAAGGTACTTAATCAGTATACTACCATCCCCATTGTAAATCAAGGGGATTTTCTCGAGAAATTCATATTTCATCAGACAACTGTTTATCAAAACAGCCCTCTAAATTTTCATCAGAGGGCTTTCCTTATTCCAATCCCAGACTCACTTTCAGTCCTTCGTTAATAGTTTGTATAAATTCTGCATCTACTTTGTGTAATTTTCTCAAGAATTCGAATTTTGTCAATCGTTCGCAATTGTTCAAGTAAGACAACGGAGTCTCGTTCGAACCCAAATTGGTCTTTTTTGATTTCAATATGCGTTGGGATGTTCGCTTTTGTATTCTTAGCTGTTATGGCTGCTACAATAACAGTTGTGTATAGTGATTTCCAACATCATTTTTGAATGATGAGAACGGGGCGTTTCCACCCTGCTTTCACTACCAATCACTGGAGATCAAATCTGCTAAAAAGACATCTCCTCTAAGATTTTATCAACCATTGATATACTCCTTTTCACGCCATCAGAGATCATACAAATGACTTCATAAGCAATTGTATCTGTACGTTTAGCTAATTCAATTGCTGTAATTTCCTCTTCTTTGTTTTTCCCTAGAAGAGTAACCTTTGTTCCGACTGGATATTCATGAGGCAAACGAATCATACATCGATCCAGTACATACTCTTCCAATAATAGGACAGCGAACTCCATCTACAATGACCTCTCCTTTATTGTAGAAAGCGAATATACTCCATCCGCATATCCTACTGGTAAAGTAGCCACCCATTGAGGCTCTCTAGCGGTATAGGGTTGCCCCATAACTCACTGTATCCCCAATTTCTAGTTTCTTCACCTTGACCATCTCAGTTTCCATTGCAGGGCTGGGTTTAGATGTTCTTCATCTTCAATGCATAAGTCTCCATTAGAAGGATTAATGCCATACAAGCCGATTCCGTAACGGATAATATCACTCATCTCCGGCACTATGCCAAATTGCATAAGCAGAATTCGAGCAATGAATGTGAGGAGGTCTTTCTTCCAACTCTCCAATCATACCATTGAATTTTTCTTCTTGTTTTGTTAAATGTGCGGTGTCTCTCTTCATCTGCTGTTGCAAAATGGGTAAACATTCCTTCGAACTCGAACAATTGCCCGTTTTCGTAAAAACAGCCTCTCAACTTCCGTTAATCTTTTTCGTTCACGACGCCAACACGACCCATTCCCTGAATCTACAGCAACATGTACTTTTTAAGGGTATCTCCCTAATAGTGGCGCAGCTTGCAGGAGCCATTCTACAGAGTCGACCGCAGCAGTACGTGATTACTTGCTAATAGTGGCGCATCTTCCACTCGGCTTAATCCAAGTATTAAGACAGGTTCCATAATTTCTGCTTCTCTTAAAGCCAAAGCCTCATCTACATTTGCGACACAAAAATCCCTGAACCCCTGCTTCTAAAGCAGCTTTGGCAACAGGAATCATACCATGCCCATATGCATTTGCCTTTATAACTGCATAGACTTGTTTGGAGGGGTTTAATTTAGACTTTAGTTTAGAAATATTTTGTTTAATAATCGATAAATCCACTACAACTCTCGTGTTTCGATGGATTGTTTCTAACATGATGATTCATTCCTTTTTAATTGATTCAAGCACTGACAACGGCATAGGCATCATGACTCGTATGCGTAATCGATATCCACGTTTGATTAGAATAGCGTTCACATACAAGAACTGGTTTTCCTGTGGCATCATTCAATACTTCAATATCTTGAAATGAAACATGCTGTCCAATTCCAGTCCCAAGTGCTTTAGCATAAGCTTCTTTTTAGCTGCAAATCGTCCCGCAAGGAATTCCACTTTCCGTTTAAAAAGGGAGCGTATGATATTTTTCCAACTCTTTTGGTGTTAACACTTTTCCCAAAAAGATTTAGGTTCTTACATGATTTTTCTAATGCGTGACAATTCTATCATGTCCATACTAAGTCCCTTAATCGCCATCCGTTTGTCGTCTCCTTCATTATGATTCATTCCCTATATTTTTAACAAATTTACCATCATTTGTCAGAAATTTGAACAATTCCCTAAGAATTCCATAGCACCCTGACCACAAGACCACTTCACCGGTTTTAAGAGAAGACTGTACATCAATAATGCGCTGATTACTGCTCCTAAATTGCAAGGTCAAATCTTTTTAGCGAGTTCAAATCGTCCATCCACCAAAAATATCAATCAAACTTAATAATTTAACTTATCTTCCGTTTCTTGCATCAGCTCTTCCCAAGTATATCCTGTCCAAGACCAAATATCCTTTGTATTTCCATAAGCTTCCCGTAACGCTTTGACTAAAGACAGACAAACTCCAGTATTCAAAAAGGTTCTCCCCCAGAAGCGTCACAACCCTTGGGCAATAAGAAGCTCCAACATCTGAAACAATTCTGTTTCTCAACTCTTTAGTATATGGTATTCCGTAATTAAAATTTTGAGCGATCACATTATAGCAGCCTCTCACAGGCAAAAGAGGCAGCCACTCACATATAGTGCAACAGCGTACCCCTTCCCCATCGACAAAATTACTATCGGGTTTGTAACTGGCAATTTTCCCTTTTAGAATATTGCTCACTCGTCCACTCTTTCTCGGTTTTGGATTATTCATCCTCCATCACCCCAAAAGCGTAACGTTCTTTGAGTTTCTCGGCATATGTTTCACACGAGAAGAAATTTCCACATGACGTCCATGTACCATTGGACGCGCTTGAGGGTTTCCAAGGTATCCGCAAGTCCGTTTTACGACATCATATGTTTCAGTGATCATGGTTTTTACATTGTGACATTCAAATCCTTTAGCAGTTAGCGTAAATTCTCCATCATATCCACATTTATAACAACGATCAATTGGGGTATCTCGTTCCAAGATATCCAACTCTATCATACGCATAGTCCCATACGGCTTCTAAAGCTTTTGGATTTTTGTCGAAGAACCGGGTACTGCAGTAGTGAATAAATCCGCCCTGAAGAAAATACTGATAATCCTTTTCAAAATCAATCAAATGGTGTTGGATTTTTACGTACATCATAATGGAAACTATTCGTATAATACTCTTTCTCCGTAATATCCGGTACCAAACCAAATTTCCTTGATATCGAGTTTGGTAAAACCCGATCGGTCAAGCTTTCACTCTGGAGTCGCATAAACACTGAAATGATAACCGTATCTCGTCACCCCATGCATCCGTATGTGCCTCAACGCTTTTACAATCTCTAGAGTAAACCTCTTCGCTTCTGATTCGTTTCCCAATTCCACCAAAGAATGCTGTTGCCGCTTCATAAAGTCCAATATATCCTAAAGAAACAGTTGCACGACGATTTCTAAAGAGAAGATCCACTTCTTCCCCATCCTTCAACCGTTGTCCAAACGCTCCATAATGATACAACACAGGCGCATTATCTCTTTGCGCTTCCTTACAGCGTTCAACGCGGTACGTTAATGCATCCTCACAAATTGCTAGTTTCTCTCGAAAATTTCCCAGAATTTATCAATTGAGCCTTCCGCTTCTAGCGCAATTCGAGGAATATTCAAAGCAATAACTCTAAATTCATTCTGACCATCGTTCACTTCTTGCCCATTTTCATCCTTCCATCCTTGTAAGAACGAACGGCATCCCATCGGCACTTTAAAACTACCGGTTAATCGAACGATCTCGATCAGTTTAGCACATCTGGATACATTTCTTTTTGTTGCACATTCTAATGCCAACTGTTTTACATCATAGTTTTGGAATCGGTTTCTTCTAAGTTCACTCCACGTTTCTTAGCGTGAATACTAATTTAGGAAAATTGCTGTTCTCTTTTTTGCCAATCCCTTCCATTCTCACTTGCAGGATTGCTTTTTGAATACAACGTTCAAAGGATTTCGTTCCAAGTCCAAATCCCAAAGTTGTAAAAAGGGGTTTGGCCTTGAGAAGTATAGAGTGTATTGATTTCATATTCTAATGACTGCATCGCATCATAAATATCTTTTTCCGTCATTGCAAAAAGCTTCTGATTTCATCTGCTCCATCAATCCAATCTTTGCATCTGCCAAATGTTTTTGATGAGTTTAATTCCGCATATAGGCCAATAATTCATCAACACGATTGGCTGAACATCCTCCATATTGGCTACTTGTGACATTCGCAATGATTTGAGCCATTTGAGCAGTTGCTGTTTGAATCGATTTTTGAGATTCTACCTCGGCATTTCCAATCTTGAATCCAAGTCCCAACATATGTTCAAAAATCAATTAGCAACAATTGGTCAGTGGCATATATGGATGATAGTCTAAATCATGATAATGAATATCCCTTTTAAAATGCGCATTGGCAACATGAGGGGGGTCAAATAGTCTTTAAACCAATAATTTTTCCAACTGTACCCGCCGTTGCATCCCTTTGCGTATTAAAAAACTTTTACTATCCTTATTCGCATTTTCATTAACCACACTGCATCTTTATTCGTTAATCGAGATAGTGCCCATTGGAAATCCAGTTGATTTTTCTACGTAAATCACGCATCCACTCTGTATGAAATATATGCTTGTGCTAATTCAGATTCCCCATCTTCAATTAAAAATGTTCAATAATACTTTGAATTTCATAAATTTGAATAGTCTCACTAAATCTTCTAGAAATTTCTTGGAGAACTCCGTCCCACTGATTCTGATTCAATTCCGCTTCCTTTTTAGCATCCATCTCTCCATTTAACTCTGTCTCTGCTTAGAAGATTGCTCTGTTCGATTTTCTCCTTTGAAATCTCAACTCCTGACCATCTCTTTTTAGTGACTAATAAGGTCTCTCAATTCTTGCCACACACATCACAATCCTCCTCAAAAACTCTCGAATCTATTTTATCATGCTGAATTTAAAAATCAACCCCTAAAAACACAATATATTGTGTTTTTGAATCGTTATAATTTATATATATAGTTTTTACTTTGAGGAAAACCTCTTCAGTTCTCTCTGAAGAGGCTTTGTTTTTATTTCATATTTTGGACGGCTTGAACCATTTTCATCTCCAACTATTTTCCATATCTTGTACTAATTTTAATTGGTACGTGTTTCTCATCCAGATTTTTGTCCTGGACGACTGGTTTGGTAGTAGATATCGCCATTGATGTAGTCCGTCAAGAAACGAATCCCTTTGTTCTAACGTGATTACACGTGCCCCCAAGGTAAGTATTCGAGTTCAGCTTCGGTTAAGATTCCGCTTGTTCCTTCGATAAAGCCTTTCACATATGTTTCGTATAAGTCGAAATCAAAGTTCACTTTTTGATAAATCCGGTTCGTCCTCGGCACAATCGTTCGCTCCAAAACGAATAGAACTCCCTCAAAAATCAAATAATACTAACCCTGGCATTATGTATCTAAACTCTGGCATAATACATAGTGGCTCTTCTGTTTGGCTATCGAACATAATATTATTTAATTTTGTATCATTATGCGTTACCGAAGTGGCAATACGCCTTCATCTAACAAATCATATAGTAAGAAGCAATCAGCCTTATCGACTTTGGATAAAGTCGCATCTCTGCTTGAACCTCTTTTACTCTTCCCATACGATCTTCCTCGGATTGCTTCTTCTAATTGGCGATAACGATTCCTTTGTATCGTGGAATTGTGGAATCACTTCTACTAACTGGCTTGCATCGAAGTCATTTAAATCATAAGCAAATCGTCCAAATGCTTTGCAGTAATATAAAATTGTTGCGGATTTTTCTACTTTATCTAATGAATAACTGTTTTCCACTGAATCATAAATTCGCCAGTAAGATCCATTATCCAAGTTTGCCGTTAAATGCCCCTCTTTGGTGCGAATTACACGTAGTGTTTCACGAGAAGCGTCAGCGTCCTTCTGCTTCATATTTTTTCACGCAGATAGCTTGTTACTTCTCGATATTTTCCATTAATCCACGTACATTTGGAAAAATATGATGATTAATGGCTTGCAATACATACTGCTTTTCCTTATTTTCATGTGTATGAGTAATTTGATAAGTTTTTGTTAATTAATCCATTCCCCTAAAGGTTGAATATCTACAAATTCCCCTGGTAGTTCATAGATATTCATAGGCCACTTTTGGCATCCTTTTAATGGATTTTCATTACTGTCATTCCTTTTTCTCCTTAGCAATTTACAAATAATACATTCTCATTGTACCTGCTTCCAAGAGTAAAAAGGAAGATATAATATTTGAGAAAACATGCAGAAGAACACATCGGTTCCTCTGCATGAATCATTGATAAAAATATTATCTATTCTCCATAATCGCATCACCTGCTTATGCATTCTAAGGCTTCTTGTGCAGTCATGTAGTTATCACGATCTGTATCTTTTTCGATACGTGATAATTTTTGGCCTGTTTGTTTTGCCAAGATTTTATTTAAACGTTCACGTGTTTTCAAGATTTGACGTGCTGCAATTTCGATTTCTGTCGCTTGCCCTTGTGCTCCTCCTAAAGGTTGGTGGATTAAGATTTCAGCGTTTGGCAATGCGTAACGTTTGCCTTTTGCTCCAGCTGTTAATAGGAATGAACCCATTGACGCTGCCAGCCCCATTGCGATGGTTTGAACGTCTGCTTTGATGAAGTTCATTGTATCGTAGATGGCTAAACCTGCCGTTACGCTTCTGAGAGTTGATATACATATAAATATCTTTCTCGTGATCTTGTGCATCTAAGAAAAGTAATTGCGCGATAATCGCATTCTCGCCATGTCATCTGAATGTACCGCTCACCATGATAATACGGTCTTTAATAAGCGTGAATAAATGTCATAAGCACGTTCTCCACGTGAAGACTGTTCAATAACTGTTGAATTAAATTCATACTACTTCCTCCAAATCTAATATTTGTTTAAGTCTACTGCTATAGTCAATAAAGGTCAATTTATATGTTGCTAATTAATAAATCTCAAAAAATCTTATCCCAAATTTCTTTAGAAAAATATCGAGCGGATTTTTACCTTCGCCAAGAACTGCATATCCAATCATTAAACCAAGAGCAAACAAGATGATGGGCTAATGATAAGAAAAACTAAGATACGCAATAGTGCCGTAAATAGTAAGTTGCGACTATTCTTTAATTGTTCTTTCATGATTCTTCTGTCCTTTCATCATCAATCATATGTGCGGTTGGATTCATTACCACTTTCTTCGCACTAAAAATTCTACGGATTGCAGCAAAAAAAGCCTCTTTCAGATTTAATTCGATTTAATAAAAAATTCCTGTTCCAATTGCTACGCTTTGAAGTGGATTTTCTGCAATCATCACTGGAACTTGAAGTTTTTCAGAGAGCATGCGATCAATCCCATTAATCAAGGCGCTCCACCGGTAACCATCACACTCACGTCTCGATAATATCTCCAGCTAATTCTGAGGAGTTGACTCTGAACAAGTCTCAGCTTCTTCTCCAATGGTATCTAACATTTCTTTTAAGCAATGATAGATTTCATTCGTATAGATTGTCACTGTCTTTGGAAGCCCTGTCGTCATATCTCTTCCTTTGACAATCATATCAGATTCATTTTCAACTTCCACTGCACTTCCAAGCGACATCTTAATCGCCTCTGCAGTTCGTTCTCCAATGATTAATTGATACTTGTCTTTAATATATTCTGAAATCGCAAAGTCCATATTGTCCCCAGCTAATTTAATCGAGCGACTTGTCACTGTTGAGCCCATCGATAAAACGGCAATATCACTCGTTCCTCCACCAATATCAATCACCATATTTCCAATTGGAGAAAAGATATCCAACCCTACTCCTACAGCAGCCACTTTTGGTTCTTCTTCTAAAATAGATATTTCTTCCACCACATTTAATCGCTGCTTGAATAATCGCCTTTTTGTCTCTACGGTCGTAATATTAGTTGGCGTGCAAATTAAAATATCGGGTTTTGAAAACCAGCTATTTAAATTTAATTTTTGCATGAATAATTCTAATAATTGTTCAGTAACCGCAATATCCGCTATTACTCCACCTTTTAATGGATGATGAATATTGATTTCTTTGGAGTACGCCTCACCATTTGATATGCTCGTTCTCCAACTGCAATCACTCTCCAGTACGCTCATCTAAAGCAACTAACGAAGGTTCATTTAGTATAATTCCGCGATCTTTTAGAAACACTAAAATGTTCGCAGTTCCTAAGTCAATACCAATGTCTCTAAGCATGAAAGTCTCCTCTTATAAATATTCCTTTGATTTAAATCCGTTTTTAAAAAGTACTAGAATATATGAGCCTACTAAAAATGCGTGACTGCTAATCCTAAACTATACTGAATAACACCTCAAAATCCATATTTATCGACATTCAAGAAGAAATAAGGAACTCATTCATCGGGGTTATTTCCAATGGGGATTCGTGTAATTAACGCAATCGCAACAGAAATAATTGCATACGCCAATGGTAAAATCGTCCATACAAACCATCCCACCACTTATAACAATGCCTCTTTATCAAATAGTGCCCTCAATCCAACAATGCTCCATATAGGAACAATATAATGCACTAGAAAAATTTTCTATCGTCCAAAAATTCTTCAGGTGTTTTTAAAGGAGCTAGCATGAAATGATACACCAGTCCAGTTAGAAGAATCGCAACGGTCATTCCACCTTTTAAACGAATATCCCACTGACTCAAATGGCCTTCCTTACGGTATTTTAGCAGTAAGTAAACGAGAAAAAAATAACTACTAGTAAATTAGATTGATTGGTGTAATAGCGAATAGAATGCCATCCGTGGAGAAACATCTCCATTAAGAACTCTACTAAAGGCACATATAGCAATGACTCCTTTAGAAATTAAACTTAGTTTCAAAAATACTTTTGTTCATTCCATTCTCTTCTAAAGACACTAATTCTCCTTATTATAGCATAAATGCTACAACAGTCTGAGTATTAATAGTCTAAACAAAAAGGGCCGGCGCTCGCCAACCCTTATTAGTAAACTAGATTAACTTCTTCGATGATTGATTAAATCATGCGGACTCACTACTGAGTCGCATTCACCCATCGTGCAAAAATTACGAAGTGGAATATACAGAATATAATAAATCACGATATTGAGCATTAGCGTTGCCCCTAATCGTTCCACTCAAAAACTCGTTCCATCCCATGCTGACAACGCCTCTTAACGCAGCATACGAAATATACAGAAACTTCTGTCAAACTTAAGAAGAAAAACTAATGCTAATCCTAACGTAAATGGATTTTTGCAAAATATTTGTACGTACTAAACGAATCACTCGCACAATCACTGCAAATATTCCCATATAGATTCCTAGAATACCTGTATAATAACTATCTACCAAAAATCCTGCAATCACTGAAAACCAAAACATCGCCTTATGGTCAATCATATAAAATCCAGCAATACAACTGCAAATGACAATAATCCTTGGTGTTAAACTATAGCCAGAGCGCAAAAATAAAGTAGAAAAATGATTCGTCAATACACCGTCCACTAAGAAAGCTAGAATGAAGACAAACAATACCCAATAAACTCTTCTGGAGTTACGCATTATTGCCCCTCACTTTCGCTTGTACGAATGACTACTGTTACATAACGAACATCATTCGTATCTGCTGCTGGACGAATTTTCACTCTTTATATAAACCAAAACGATCCATTGCCACTTCTTCAACTGTTCCGATATATAGTGAATTTGGAGAAATTCCTCCCAGACCACTCGTCACTACCTTTATCCCCTACTTTAATATCCTGAGTAGCTTGAATTTGGCTCATAACAAGCATTATTTGTCTTTTTCGTCATATCTGGTAATAGTCCCGTAGATTGGTTCTTTCTCATTTTGAATCATCGCCGCAACACGAACTAAAGTATTATCAGCATTCGATAACAAGGCAATACGTGCGCTTGTAGGATTCACATCTAAAACTTCTTTCCTACTAAAACCATTATCACTCATTACCGACATTTTGAGGTTGATTCCATCATTCGATCCTTTATTAATCGTAATCACATCACGCTAAGTATCCGGATTACGCGCAATGACTGTAGCATTCACTAATGTATAATCATTCAGCGTATCTTGTAACTTCAGCGTTTCTTTCATTTTTGGTTATCACGTTTTAACTCATTCAATTGAACCTCTAATTCATGAATGGTATCGATTTTTGTTTTTGTGGATTGATTCTCTTGATACGTATTTGATAAATCACCCACACTATCAATAAAAATCATTAATACCATTTGCTGGATAAGAGACTAATCTTCCAAGAATATTGTTACACTTTACACACCTTGAGTCACGATATTATTTCCGTAAGTAACGGAATACATGATTAATGCTAATGCAACAATGATTCCGATTACCCAACCAATTAGTTTCTGATTTGAAAAATTGATTCACATCATCACCCTCTATTAAATTTTTCAACGGACTCTATCATTAATGATGGTTTCACAGAATAGCTCCCTGTTCCTAATGCCACACAATCTAGTGGGTCATTGGCAACAAACGCTGGCACTTGGGTTTCCTTCGGAAATCATCTCTGCAAGATGACGAAGCATCGCTCCACCACCCGTCAGAACGATTCCACGATCAATAACGTCCGCAGAAATTTCTGGCGGTGTTTGTTCTAACACATCTCTTTTAACGGCATCTAAAAATTTGATGAATAATCTCACCCATCGCAACTGTACTCTTTTAGACGGAACTTCTACCACTCGTGGAAGACCTGTTACCATATCACGTCCACGAACTTGCATACTTCCTTGCGCTTTTTCGACAGAAGCTGACCCCTAATTGAATCTTAAGTCCTCTGCTGTACGCTCACCAATCAGTAGATTATACGTGTTTACGAACGTGCTGGACAATAGCTTCATTGAGCTCATCTCCATTCTACACGAATTGAACGACTATTCACGATCTCCTCCTAAAGAAATCGTTGCTACAGTCCGTTGTTCCTCCACCAATATCTACAATCATGCTTCCTGTTGGGTCTGTAATTGGTAAGCTCTGCCCTACTGCTGCTGCAAAAGGTTCTTTCCACAACATAGGCTTCCTTCTGCTCCAGCATATTTAGTAGCATCTAAAACGGCTCTTTTCAACGTCTGTGATTCCGCTTGGTACACAAAATAATGACCACTGGTTTAAAAATGAGCGGCCAACAATCGATTGGATGAAATATTTTAACATAGCAGTTGTCGTATTATAGTCTGCGATTACGCTATCTTCATTGGGCGTAAGTACATGATATTTTTCAGATGTTCTCCCAATCATTTCGAAAGCCGATTTCCTACTGCGATAATTTCTTCTGTAACGATATTTTTGCAACAACGGAAGGTTCACGTGTGACAATTCCTTCATCTTCAAGATAAACAATCGTGTTAGCTGTTCCTAAGTCAATTCCGATATTTTTGTGCTTTAAAATTAAATGCAACCACACTACTTTCCTCCTTCAGTAATTCTTCTACAGACCAGGCTGTAAGAATTCTATTCTAGTATATCAGAATTTGGCACTTTTATTCTTGTTTTTATAGCTTTTAGAAAAACTTTTTATTTTGAAATATTAAAGCGGTTTCTGTAATCTGTTGGTGATTTTACATCCGAAGATTCCCAAAATTTAAATACATTTTACTGAAATAAAAAGGAACCAAACAACATAAAGTTGTCTTGATTCCTTTGTCTTTTTCCACTCGTCTGGCAAGGCGAGCAATTAATTTAGTAAATCAATCTTTTCAGATAATGAACTAGTTAAATCTCTTTTGCCATTTGAAGCTACCATGACAACACCTAAACCTAATAATGCCAATCCAGCTAATAGTGTTCCTTTGTTCAGAAACGCTACCAGTATTTGGTAAGTTTGGTTCATTTGGTTTTTCAGGTTCTGTTTGGTCTGTGATGACTAATTTGCCATCTTTTGTACTTCACAGAATTTCCGTTAGCATTTAACACTTCAATCGTTCCATCAAAGTTCACTTTGAAAGTGATATCTGTTACTGCTAAGTAGCCTGTTGGTGCTGCTTCTTCATGGAATGTATATGTTCCAGGTGCTAAGTTTAACTCTTTAGACTTATCTGCTTCTGAAGTCCAGCTTGCTACTGGTGTTCCTTCTGCTTTGTCACCTTTGAAAGATCTTGATTTTAGCTCCTCAATTTCTTTTCCAGCAATATTTACTTTTACTGAACGTTACTTTACGAGGTAAATCATCATCTTTATCGGTCACTGTCACTGTTGAACCATTTGTTTCAACTTTGTTTTCTTCACCTTTAGAGTCTTTTTCACCAACATTTGTTACCGTTACAGTTCCATCATAGTTCACTTTGAAAGTGATATCTGTCACCCTTAAGGTATCCTGTTGGCGCTGCTTCTTCATGGAATGTATATGTTCCAGGTGCTAAATCTAATTCCTTAGTTTTTTTCCAGCTTCTGATGTCCAGCTTTCTACTGATTACCTTCTGCTTTGTCACCTTTGAAGATCTTAATTTTTAGCGTCTGCGATTTCTGTTCCGCCTAAGCTTACTTTTGCTGAAAGTAATCTTACGTGGAAGGTCATCATCTTTATCGGTTACTGTCATTATTGAACCATTTGTTTCAACTTTGTTTTCTTCACCTTTAGAGTCTTTTTCACCAACATTTGTTACCGTTACAGTTCCATCATAGTTCACTTTGAAAGTGATATCTGTCACTTTTAAGATATCCTGTTGGCGCTGCTTCCTCATGGAATGTGTATGTTCCAGGTGCTAAATCTAATTCTTTAGTTTTTCCTGCTTCTGATGTCCAGCTTTGTACTGGGTCACCTTCTGCAGTTTCGCCTTTGAAGATTTTGATTTTTAGCGTCTGCAGATTTCTGTTCCACCCAAGTTTACTTTTACTGAATGTAATCTTACGTGGAGGTCATCATCTTGTCAGTCACTTTAAGTGTTGAGCCGTTGATCATCACTTTATTATCTTCTCACCTTTAGAATCTTTCTCGCCGACTTTCGTTACCGTCACTGTTCCATCATGGTTTACTGTGAACGTAATGTCTGTCACTTTGAGGTATCCTGTTGGCGCTGCTTCTTCATGGAATGTATATGTTCCAGGTGCTAAATCTAATTCCTTAGTTTTTCCTGCTTCTGATGTCCAGCTTTGTACTGGGTTACCTTCTGCAGTTTCGCCTTTGAAGATTTTGATTTTTAGCGTCTGCGATTTCTGTTCCGCCTCAAGTTTACTTTTTACTGAATGTAATCTTACGTGGGAGGTCATCATCTTTGTCAGTCACTTTAAGTGTTGAGCCGTTGGCTACTACTTTATTATCTTCACCTTTAGAATCTTTCTCGCCGACTTTCGTTACCGTCACTGTTCCATCATGGTTTACTGTGAACGTAATGTCTGTCACTTTAAGGTATCCTGTTGGCGCTGTTTCTTCATGGAATGTATATGTTCCAGGTGCTAAATCTAATTCTTGGGTTTTTCCTGCTTCTGGATGTCCAGCTTTGTACTGGATTGCCTTCTGCAGTTTCGCCTTTGAAGATTTGAATTTTTAGCATCCGCAATTTCAGTTCCGCCTAAGCTTTACTTTACTGGAAAGTAATCTTACGTGGAAGGTCATCGTCTTTGTCAGTGATTTTTAAGTGTTGAACCTTTAGCTTCTACTTTATTATCTTCACCTTTTAGAATCTTTTCTCGCCAACTTTCGTTACCGTCACTGTTCCATCGCTGTTAATCGTGAAAGTAATATCTGTTACTTTTAAGATATCCTGTTGGCGCTGCTTCGTGGAATGTGTATGAAATTCCAGGCTCTAAATCTAATTCCTTAGATTTCTCCTGCTTCTGGATGTCCAGCTTTGTACTGGATTGCCTTCTGCAGTTTCACCTTTGAAGATTTTGATTTTAGCATCCGCAATTTCAGTTCCGCCTAAGCTTTACTTTTACTGAAAGTAATTTTCTTCGTACTTGGAGGAGTCTTCTCATTTTGGACTTCGCGAGTTACAGCTTTATCCGTTCCAAAAATCAGTTGGATTAATTTTAATCTCCCGTAGTTAACTTATCATATCCTGCCGGAGCTTCAATCTCACGAATCGTATAACTATCACGTAACAATTGACTTACACTAGCATTTCCATCTGCCCTGTAGTAAGTGTTCCAACAACAGCTTGGTTACGGTCACGAACTACTTCAAATTCTAGCGCCTTGTAAAGGCTGGCCAGCTTCATCCACTTTATGAATGTTAATTGTGAAAACATACCCTTCTGCAACCCCACTCTGCGATTTTGATAGGCACGGAGTACTCGTAGATTGGCTCAGTTAGTCCACCGTTATAATTCATATTGGCTTTGTTAGTACAAGTTCTCCATCAACTGTGATCATAATTTGCCTGTAGCACGATACTCAATCATAGCTAACCAAAGCCAGTAGTATCTCCTAATGGAAGTGTAAATCTATCTCCCGTAGCATTTGGAACAAGTTTACCTTTGAAAGTATTTGTTGAATCTTCAAGAACTCATATTTCCAGTCTCCATTATTCCAAATGCCAATTTACTTTATAGATTTTAAATGTGCAGGTAAAAACTGCATATTTGGAGTTGTAAACTTATCCGTTATAGTTATATCTCTATAATTTTTCCATATTATGGTTAACTGTAATGTTATATCGAATCACATTTTTTTCAGTCTTTTTCATATTGAAAGAGTTTCTCTCAATTTTTGAGTCATATTGTCCTGAGCAATTCATTATAACGAACCTTTCCTCATGAATAGAACATTATGTCCTACTGTTACGTTCACATTCACTTCTTTTCCTTCAGTCACAACATCACGATCTATACGAACATAAACGAAAAATCTTCAGGAACACCTGACTTATTCCTCTACAAAGTTCGTATAAGTCAAAGTGATTGTTTTACTTGCTGCATCTAAACTACCTGTAGCTACAAGATTTCCGTCTCCATCACGTATTCAATATCTGATGAGTTTGAAAAAGCAATCTCAGATGGTAAACGGAGGGTTGTCGTATCTCCAGCATGCACTTTATTATCTGGCAAAGTAAAGTTTGCAGAAAGTCTAAACTTCTGCCAAATATCTAATCCTCTGAGTCAAAGGATTACCAGATTTATTTTCAACACTAACACTGGTAATCACATCATTATACTCTGTGGCGTGCACCTTTAGTAAGAGCAACGAAGGGTTGGATAGCATCCCTAAACAAAGAACAATGATTTGAAACAAAGATCGTAATTTCTTATTCATACATTCTTCCTTCCTTTTCTAAATATTCAATTGTAAATGTACAATGTAATTTTTTGCTAATCCATTCCCAAAATTGTGTAGTATCCATTTTTAGTGAATTTCGTAGCATTCTTTTACTATTAAAATTTATCATAAATTTGATAAATTTTCTATAAAAACCAATTGAATTTTCACATATAGGTATTTTTGCTTTTTCTGATAAATCATTAAGTATCTAAAAAGAAAGTGCTATCAAAAGGTCTTGGGAAAAATTCCTGTTTTCTACAATCAATCATAAGCATTACCACTGTCATATTTTTGACCCAAAAATTCTCTCAATGAATAAGGCAATTTAACTTTTTAATCATTCAAATTTATAGTTCCAACAAAAATATTAGGCAATAAAAAACCACCGGAAAAACTGGTGGTATCATCTTTTAAACTTAAATTATAGTTTAACTACGTTAGCTGCTTAGTATCTCACGAGCGCCTTCTTCAACATCGAATTGAACTGCTTGTCCTTCTTCTAATGTTTTCTGAATCCTTCAGATTGGATTGTTGAGAAGTGTATGAATACATCGTTTCCACCTTCACGTTCGATAAAACCCAAAACCTTTTCTGAGTTAAACCATTTTACTGTATTTCCTTGTCTCCATGAACATTTCCTCCCTTGTGCCATAGCACGTGTTAATTCATATTCTTGCTAATGGTCTCGAAAGGAGTAAATCTTTACACTATTTCTTTACCTAACAAAAACACAACTGTATTATACCATCTCACGAACTTTTTACAAGAGGATTTCGAATTCGGATAGAATTTCTTTATGAACAAAATGAAGTTTTAAGCGTTTTTCCGAATGCTTTCCTTATTTTTCACGTTTATTTTTCGTGAAATCTGAAAATCTTCATTTTCTGTAATTTTCATTTTTCAAGATTATTGAAAACCGATATCCCTTTTACAAAACTCCAAATTCTTTTAAAGAAATAAAGTGGTCTCCGCCCACTACAAAACGATCTAGTAGTTCAATCCCCATCAATTCCCCACAATCCATTAGTCTTTTGGTAAAATCAATGTCTGCTTGAGACGGTTCGGGGTTTCACTGGATGATTATGACTCACGATGACACGTGCAGCTGAATATCTCACAGCTTCCCTGAAAGCATTTCCCTTGGATGAGCAACAGCACTCATTCAATCCGCCAATAAAAATCATTTTCTTTTTTATCACTTCATTCTTAGTATTCAAGTAGAGCGCTACAAGATGTTCTTGATAGGCATCTTTTAACTCTTCTACAATCCACTGACCCGCCATTTTAGAAGACGTGATTTTTCCTAGTTTCATCTGGAGAAGCTTTGTTTAGTCTAGCTCCTAGTTCAATGGCCGCCTTTAGTTCAATGGCCTTCGTTCTGCCAATCCCATGAGATGCATGAGCTCGTCCAGACTGCCATCTTTAACGAATGCAAATCTTCAAAAGTATTCAAAAACTACAATAGATAATTGTAATACATTCAAATCTTTTAGAACCTGTCCGTAGTAAAATAGCTAATAATTATGTGTTTCATAGACTTTAGCGCCATACCGTTCGAGGCGTCTTCTTTGGCATGGCGCTTAAAGGCACTTCTAATAATTTCGATTCAATCATTGTGACACTTCCCTTTGTTTTTCTCTACAAAGAGTTACGATGTTCACTCTTCTTTAGGCTTGCGGTTGTTCCACCAATGACGAACTTCAGCGATAAAATAGAGAGAGCCCGTCACCCATAATTCGCTCTTATCATCTGTCGAGTGGGCAAACCGTTCAATGACGTCTTCAAAGCTTTTCATAGGAAATCTGAGAAAACTTCTAGAACCCTTTCCACGTCAGCTCTTGCAATCGACTGCCCCCTTGAAGGATGGAAACTCGTTAAGATGATGTTCACATCGGGAAGAGATTCTTGTAATCTTGCAAGCATCTGTTGACTATCCTTCCGAGTCAGCGCACTAAATAAGAGTGTCTGTTTCTGCCAAAGTGTTCCGTCATATTTTGTATGAGTCGCTCGATAGCCGGCAAAATTATGAGCACCATCAATGATAATAAGTGGTGTGTCTTGCAACACTTCCATGCGTCCTGGCCATGAAACGACAGGGAGCGATGCCTCAATGAACTCAGCCTGCACGCTTCTTCCCGTTGCTTCCATCCAAGAGCGAAATGCTCGAATCGCAACGGTCGCATTCTCCTTCTGAAGGATCCTTTGAGAGCTAGCTGCTTCAGCGAAATCGTGAGTGAGGAATCTTGATACGAATCTTCAATTAGAAAGAAGGCTTCGCCAAACGCCCGCACAGCTGCGCCTTTCTCACCAGCAACCCCACGAATCACATCCATACATTCACGCGTGACTCAGCCCGATGACAACTTGTTGCCCAGACTTAATAATCCCCTGCTTTTGCGCCGTAATTTCTTCCAACGTACTTCCAAGCAAGTCTTGATATCAACCCAATCGTCGTAATGACGCTGACGATTGGATGGCCGACATTCGTATTATCGAGAAGACCTCCAATCCTGACCTCAATAATCGCAAGGTCGACGGCTTCCCGTTGAAAGACGACAAACATCATCGCCGTTAAAATCAAAATAACTAAAGGCATTCCCACTCCGAATAAGTGATCTCCACTCTTCTTACAACTAATGCGGCTTTGCACAGAACGGTTCTTCTTCAAGAGGCACTCCGTCCAGCTGAATGCGTTCCCTGATACCGTCCATATATGCGGTGAAGTAATGTCCCTACTGCAATCCATGTGCTTTTTGCAAAGGCCGTCACCATCGCTGCAGTACCCTTTTCCATTCTGTCCCAGCAATATGAATACTCTTCAATTCACGTTCTGGATTTCCAAAGGCTTCTAGGATAGCCTCATGCGGTACAATCCATGTTTACGCGGAATACTCTCACTCTTTTTAACCACCTTGAATCATTCACTCACCTCCTGTTTTCCCTCATTTATCATAACAGGAAAAATTGCCCACCGGAATATGCGAAAAGAGAGCGCATGATACTTCATACGCTCTCTGCGCCGTTCAAACGGTGGGATTAGATTTTCTTCAATGTTGCGATACGTTCTAACACTGCTTTCACGTTGTGCTTGATAGTCCGCACCTTTGCACGTTCAGCTTCAACAACTGCTCGCAGGAGCTTTTGCCACAAATTTCTCGTTCGATAGTTTCTTCTCGACACGATCCACTTCTTGCTGTAATTCTCTTGCTTCTTTTCAAGACGAGCGACTTTCGTCTTCGATGTTGATTAATCTCAAGCTACCGGTAAGTAAAATCTTCAGCACCTGTGATAACAGAAGTTACCGCATCAGATGGCGCTTCAACGTCTTCACCATAAACAAATTCTTCTGGATTTGAGAAGTGCAAATGTAAGATCTGTTTTCTTCAAGACAGCGTAGTGCGCTGCATCGCTCACTTTTCGCAATGATGTTAATTGGTTTTGATAATGGTGTGCTCTACTGTTACGAACCGTACGTACGAACGAATGAAGTCCATTAAGAATTCCATCTTCTTCAGCTGCTTTTTCATCCATTTGTTCTAGGTGAAACCGTTGGATAAGTTGCAGACCACTAATGATCCCCAACGTGAGGAAACAGATTGCCAGATTTCTCTGTCACGAAAAAGGCATGATTGGGTGTAATAGACGTAATGTAAGTTGTCTAATACATATACAAGAATGCTACGTGTTGTTAATTTCGCAGCTTCGTCATCCCTCCCGCTAATGTTTCTTTTTCGACATTTCGATATACCTAGTCACAGAAATCATCCCAGATGAAGGACATATAGAGACGTCCTGCTTCACCGAATTGAATTTCTCGAAGAGTTCTGTCACTTTGCCAATCGTTTGATTCAAGCGTGTTAAAACCATTTGTCCGCAAGAGTCTTCTCACCAGTGATCCACATCTACCCACTGTTAAGTCGCCCACGTTCATTAATGCGTAACGGCTTCAGTTCCAAATCTTGTTGATAAAGTTCCATGCAGCATCCATCTTGTCTGTTGAGTAACGAACATCTTGCCCTGAGCAGAACTGTTTGCTAAGAACTAACGAGCGCATCGGCACCATATTGCTCGATGACTTCCATTGGGTCAACTCCTGTTCTCCAAGAGACTTACTCATCTTTACGTCCTTGGCTGTCACGAATTAATCCGTGAATTAGAACATTCTTGAATGGACGTTTTCCTGTAAATCTAACCCTTGGAACATCATACGGCTTACCCAGAAAGTAAGGATGTCGTATCCTGTTACAAGTGTGTTTGTTGGATAGTAACGTTTGTAGTCGGCTGCTTCTTCGTCTGGCCAGCCCATTGTTGAAAATGGCCATAACGCAGATGAGAACCAAGTATCTAATACGTCTGGATCTTGTGTCCAGTTTTCGCTGTCGCTTGAGTTTCCATGCCTACGAATACTTCGCCTGTTTCTTTATGATACCAAGCTGGAATTTGGTGTCCCCACCATAATTGACGTGAAATTACCCAGTCGTGAATGTTTTCCATCCAACGTAAGTACGCATCATTGAAACGTGGTGGGTAGAAGTTTACAGTGTTGTCGCCTTCCGCACGTTGCAGCATTGATGGCTTTGCTCTGCCAATCCATCTCCATTTTCACGAACCATTGTTTTGAAAGACGTGGTTCAACGATCGACATCTGTACGCTCTGAGTGACCAACGCTGTGTAAATGTTTTTCGATTTTCACAAGAAGGCCAGCTTCTTCTAAATCTTTCACGATGGCTTTACGCGCCGCAAAACGGTCCATGCCTTCGTATTTACCGGCTAACTCGTTCATCGTCGCATCATCGTTCATCACGTTAATACGAGTGTTATGACGGTTCCTTACCAAAAGTCGTTCGTCGTGCGCTGAGTGATTTTTACTAACCCCTGTTCCGGAAATCTTGTTCCACGTATTCGTCAGCGATAATTGGAATTTCACGGTTCATTAACGGCAAGATCACCGTTTTCCCTGATAAGCTCTTGATAACGTTCATCGTCTGCGGTAACCGCAACAGCTGTATCTCCAAGAAGTGTTTCTGGACGAGTCGTTGCGATTTCAAGGAATCCACTTCCGTCTGCTAGAGGGTAGTTCATATGATAGAACGCGCCTTCTACGTCTTTATGAATTACTTCGATATCAGATAATGAAGTCTTCGCTTTAGGGTCCCAGTTGATGATGTATTCACCACGGTAGATTAGCCTTTTTCGTATAAAAGTTATGAAGACTTTCACGGCGTCAGATAACCCTTTTATCTAATGTGTGAAACGTTCTCGCGGTAGTCTACAGAAACTCCTATTTTTCGCCCATTGTTCACGGATATGGCTGGCATATTCTTCCTTCCATCTCCCATGCTGTTTCGTTCAGAATTTCTCACGGCCAAGGTCATAACGAGATAAACCTTCTCCGCGTAATTTTTCTTCTACTTTGCTTTGAGTTGTGATACCCGCATGAATTCATCCCTGGTAACCATAAAGTGTCGAACCCTTGCATGCGTTTTTGACGGACAATCATGTCTTGTAACGTTACGTCCCAAGCATGTCCTAAGTGTAATTTCGTTACTGTTTGGGTGGCGGGATAACGATTGAATAAGGTTCAGCGTGTTTGGATCTTCGTTTGGATGGAAGACGCCTGAATCAACTCAATTATTGATATTTACCAGCCTTTCAACTTCTTGTGGTTGAAACTTAGATGACATTTCTTTAGCCATTGATTTTCCTCCTTGTATCTTGTTTGTGTCCATTATCCTATGAAGACACTTCATAGGACGATTAAATTCGTGGTACCACTCCATTCTGCGTAACGCTTTATTACGCCTCGATGTTTGTAACGAAGTGTCGTCTCCGTACTCTAATACTTCTTTTCGTAGAGTAAGCTCATCAAGCTACCTTCAAAATGAATCTGCTAGAATTTGCACCAAGTCTTCTCTCCTCGTAAACAAAGTCATTTTACCTCTTGTTCATCGCTCTAATATACAAAATATTCTACCATTCAAACCCGACGCTTGCAACAAAATCGCGCTATCTTCACACTCACATTCCCGCTAGACACGCTCGATCTGCATCTTCTGGAATCCACCAATCCAAAAATCTTTTGATAACAATCCCAGAAATCCCATCTCGTGTCCGCCACTTTTTCTTTATAGATGACAGGGACACCTTTTCAAATAGAAAACGACTGAATTCACGACTTTTTATCCAGAAGCCAATCTCGGTTCCACAAGTCATAAATATTTTTAAATTGGAAGGATTCTCGACTTTTTCTATCGCTTTAAACAATTGATTTCGTGCGAATCATAATAGTCTTGGTCTTTGAAAATCGATTTAGCGTATCGAGTTGTTAAGAAAATGGAGAACCACTATCCTCTTCGAAAGGTAATACATTTTTATAAATGGCGCCCGAAAACGAAGCTATCACGCTAAAGGTGTCTTGATATTTGATGCCGTTTCGAAGCGCCCCGTATCCACCCATCGAAAGCCCGGCAATGCCTAAGTCTTCACGTTTTCTGGAAATAGGAAACATTCGGCGTGAGATTTCTGGAAGCTCCACCCCGATGAATTCTCCATAGTTTGCATAGTTCCACGGTTGGTCTACGTAAAAATGATTTTCCCTTGAAGGCATAATGAGGGCAAGGTTCTTCTCTTTAGCGTATCGAAGAATTCGCGTCTGATTGACCCAATCTTGTTCGCTCCCCATAACGCCATGCAGAAGAATCAATGCTTTATAGGGACCTTCCGAAAGATACTGATTATTAAAGTCCACTGCATCGCTAGGTAAGTAGACTCGACAGCGGATGGTTCTCATTAGTGTTTTTGAAAAAAATGAAATATGTAAAAGTGCCATATAGCGCCTCCGTTAAACGATTATTTTTTAAAGTATCGATTCACTACCGTCACTAAACCAAAGATAAACGTGAATCTAACGACGAATTTTTGCCACGACTCCTATTGTTCAAACCCAAAATGATTCGTACGATCAAGCCAAAAGCGATGGAAGCGACTATTAAAATCAAAATAGCAGCCCTCCGCGATTCATCTTCTTGAGCTTTTTCTGGATTATCCTGGTTCAACAAGAATAAAAAGGTAGCTCCAACAACTATCGCATTCACGATAACATAGCGCGATATCTTGACGAAATAGTAGCTGATAGATGGTATTTGCACCACTGATGAACCCAAATACTATAGTAACAATTTCTCTAACTTTTTGACCTCATTTCCAACAACCCCTCCCTAAAAACGGATTCTCTGAACTTATCTCTATTATACTGCTCCACCGCCGCTTTTACTATACGCGCAAGCAATAAAAAGAACCCAGCATCACTGATATGTACCCAGATTCCTGGACACATTAATAATTAAGCTGAACGCATGGATGTTTCCCTGTATTGAACAGGGACATCCATTTTGTTTTTCTTGAATCTTTTGTTATTGTAATAATCTATATAATCTTTAACTGCCGTTTTAAATTCCTTAAAGGTAGAATATTCCTTTTCCAAACCATAGAACATTTCGTTCTTCATTCTGGGCGAAAAACGTTTCTATAATGCAATTATCATAACAATTTCCTTTTTCAGACATTGATTGAATAATTCCTCGTTCTTTTAATGACTGTTGATAAAATGCGTGTTGATATTGCCAACCTTGATCAGAATGGAGAATCAATCCATTAACATCAGGGAATTTTTTGAAAGCTATATTTAGCATCCTTTGAACCTGTTCTAAGTTGGGACTTTAAAGAAGATCATAGGAGATTATTTCATTAGAAGACATATCTAAAATTGGAGAAAAGAAACATTTTCCCCAAGGAAAGTGAATTGAGATACATCTGTACTCCATTTTTGAAGTGGCCTATCGGCCTTGAAATCTCGTTAATAATATTATCAGCAACTTTTCCAACATTACCTTGATAAAGAATGGTATTTTTTTCTTTAGGTCGTTTTCCAAACAACTCCATTTACATGCATAAGACGTTGAACTCTTTTATGATTCACAACGGACTCTACGGCAAAGTTCTTGGTAAATTCTTCAACGCCATATCTACCTTTATTTTCATGAAATATTTTGATTTCTGATAATAAAACACCATTCTTCTTCAGCCACAGCATCAATTTTATTCAATTCGAAATAGTAAGTAGATTTAGCCATTTTCATCGCTTTAAGAAGATGTTTTAGTTGGTATCCTACTCTCGTAACTCCTTGACGATCGCTGCTTTCTCGCCTTGAGAGCGCAGCTTCCTGTTCTTTTCTCAAGGCTCTCAGTATAACAGCAATTTCAGCTTCTAAATATGCATTTCGTTCACGTAATCGAACTAATTCTTCTCGTTCGGATTCTGAAAGGTTATCAGGTACAGCTTTTTATTCATAACAGGCTCCTTAGATAATGGTCGTCCTCTTTTCTTATTCTTTAGACCATTATATCCATAAGTTGGATACTTGTGAACCCAAGAACTTAGTAATCCCTTACTAATTCCTTCTGAAAAAGAAACTTCTGTGAGTGTTTTCTCCCATTTAAAATCTGTAGAACAAATATTAATTTTTCTTCTAACGTCCAATGCCTTTTAACGTTCTCTCCAATCCTTTTAGAGATGCATTTATTTTTCAATTTTATCCCAATCCAGAATGTTTTCTTCGAAAAATTCCTCTTCATAACCTTTTCAGGCGTCTCAGCCCATATTCCTTGTCGATATAATCTCGACATTTCATTTTGAATTCGAGATGAGTAACGATAATAAATACCCCCTTTACTGGTTTGTCCAGCAAAGGGAGTACATCTCACACTGCTAGGTTCGGTTGGTTTAATTATTTTTGCGGCACACAACGGATCACTGTTTCAAGAACTCGTAGATCTGCATAAGGATAACCACCAACTAATTCATATTTCCCGTCTCTAATAGAGATATCCATTTTCGCAAGTTTTCATCCCCACTAATCAAAAAGCTCAGAATCAAGGCCCCTGTTCTCTACAGATTTCATTTATCAACATTAAGCGTGTAAGAACGAATTTTCCCCTTCTCAGTAAATGCCTCTGGATCCAGCTTTAGAAGCTCCTCTTTTATCAAAGCTACTATTTCTGGCCTCTTCATTTCTTCGTCTCTAAGATAATCATCTGCCTCTCTAGAAATAGCATAACTTTCGATTTTGTAGTTTTCCGACTCCTTATTCTTGTCCTCAAACCTCCCAGTACTCTCCCCATTACTGATGAGTAAGCTTATTCTTAAATCAGGGATTTCCATTTATAAATATTGTAGTGTGAATTCCCAACCCCATGAATTATTAGTAGGGTTTTATCATAATCAATTTCATATGGTTTAATTATATGGTATTCGCCATCACCTCTATCACTAGTATCTTTATCTCTAATCTTTTTATCACTAATCACTATTCCATTACGTTCTCTCGGGTTCTCTGATAATATTATCTTCTAGACTGATTAGTGCTTTTCAATGGCTGCGATGACTTCTGGCTTCTGTAACTCTTCTCGAATATATACTTTCTCCCGATATTTCGAAATGACTACTATGGCGAGATATGATAATAGAATCCTAGTATAATCCTCCTATTTTCTCTCTTTTTCTTCATATGAGTACTCCTAAGATTTTACCGTTTTTCTTCTGATTGACTCTTAATCTCAATGTTTTTGTTATAGATATCATCAACAGGAAATGCCACTGCCAAGCCATAGCCCAAATGCGAATATCGTGCTTAAAAACAAACATAATCCTCCTCCAGAAGTTGCTCGTGCGTAAAGGAAAAAGGAGCACTGCATTAATGGCCAAAGGAATATAAAAACTCACATCGCCTTTACCTTCTATCTCTAAATGTAGCGATATACTTTTTAGGATTTGAAGGAAGTTTTTTGGATACCCTGAATCTAGAAAATCCTATCATTACTTGCGCTATTAAGAATGCCAAAATAAAAGTCCCTAGAAAAATTCCATACTTTAGAAAAGGCTGTTCATGAATAGATGGCTATCCAGACTACCATCCAGTAGCTTCATTATCGACACTGCAAGAATTGGTGAACATCCCTACATTGCACCTGCGCTACCAATACCGCTCCATTTTCTTCGGTTTTCTATCAAAAAGGTGACTTTTTATCAATCTCAACCATTTCAACACGCGCTCTTTTGGGTAGAAATCCAAACCCAAAGAACTTCGGTGTTAATGTGCTTATGTCCATAAGATATTTTTTCCCGCTCGAGTCTGTCACAACTTTATAACACATAGACTTCGAGTCTTTAAAAGTTAATTCGTTCATATACTCTCTCCAGTTTTACTTTTTTCTCTTCGATTGAGACAAAGGCTAATATATTGTTTCTCATAGTCATAATGAATAGGCATCATGCCTAACCAAACAATAAAAATAACATAACGATAATAGTGAAATAGGGATTAAAAAGACTCCTTCACTCGCATTATTTATGTTCATATATATACAAAAATACCCATGAGTCCTATTCCAAAAACCAATAGGAAAAATCTCTTCTTTTTTAGCAAACGTGAATGTTGCAGTGTATCGCTTTGCATTTTCTGGCAATCTTTCCGCAACTTTCTTTGAGCTTGTTTGATGTAAACTTTTGCGAGTAAGTATGAAATAAATACTGCTAAAAGCTACGATTCCCCATTTTTAAAAAGAGCTTGCTGATGAATATTATACTTTAAGAAAATATTCTCAAACATCTTAAAAGTATCGTCGTAAGTGATTGTGTCATGCGACTGCCCCTTATGTACTTTGGTGATGGCTTTTAGCCTTAAATTCAAAAATTTTGATCGTGATAGCCGAACCCACCATGTCCACACTCACTTGTTTTGGAATAATCCCAAAAACCATGCACATTCGGTCTGATGGTGCTCGTGTCCAGTGATGCATCTCTTTCCTTTCAGGTCAGTCACGATTTTTGTGGCACGTAGACATCGAGTTTTTAAAAGTTAATTTATTCAAGGCTTCCTCCTTTTTGTATAGATTGTTTTATTCGTAAATATAAATTCCACCATCTCTCTTTTATTCTTGGAGGATGTGTTCATCCCTATCCGAGACATCTCTGGAATGCTATCTGAGCGCTCTAATCTAAAATCAATAAAAATTATTGTCTTTTGATTATTATTAAAAGTCCCTTTTACCGATAAATTGTATGACTCAGCAAAGACTCCATTGCTTACGTGATCCAATCTGAGGGAGTATTCCAATCAAACTGTACAGATTCTATTTTTGATACCTAGGAAACGAATCCACGCCACAATTTCTTCTTCGTGCTCTTTTCACCCATGCCACGTGCTTGTCTCTCTGTAGTCGCAAAATTATGTTCTCTCTCCAGCTTGATTGTGTCACGTTGAGTCGCCGACGCCACCGACTGTCAGTAACAGCAGTGGCGCTAACTGTAATGCTACTTTCTTCATCTACGGTTTCACCTTTTTACTCATAGTCATAAATCGTACCGCCACGTTTTATACCAGGGCGTTGATTCATTCTAATTTGACTCCATTTGTGCAATATCTCACCGGGCATTAAAAATCTACCCAAAATAACGGTTTCTGGAATTTCTTAAACGTTCCTCGACCGATAAATTATATCCATTATTAGAAAACACCATTACTTACTGGGCCAATGCTCAGTGAGTCCCAGACAACTGCACAGACTTACCTTTTGGATAGACAGAGTGCATCCATTTTGCTAATTTGTTTTTCTGCTGTTTTCAACCATGCGAGCCATGCTTTGTCCTCGCCGTCGCAAAATGTGGTCTCTCTCCAGCTTGACTTGGTCGTTGAGCGCCGTCACGCCTACTCGTCAGTAACAGTAGGGTGCTGTAATTGCTGTTTCTCTTTTCATTACGGTTTCACCTTTTACTAGTCATAATTATAGATAATCTTCTTTTCTAATCATCGGCGGTTGATTCATCTCCTAATTTGAGATAAATTAGGAATGTCATCTTCTTTTCCATCAAAAATCGACACAATTATAGTTTGGGGATTATCATTAAAAACCTCGTAGACTGATAAATTATAACCAATAATGGCCACCCATTACCCCCGCTATCACTCTAATGTGTCCCAATTAAATTGAATGGTTTCAACTTTTAAGTATCTTTAGAATGAACCCACTTTACAATTTCTTCCTCATGTGCTTTTAGCCATGCTAGTTGTTTATCTCTTGCCGTCGCAAAAAATCGTGTTCTCTCTCAGCTTGGATTGATGACGTTGAGCGCCGCAGCCACCCACTGTTAGTAACAGCAGGACGCTTGGCTGTAATTGCTGTTTTCTTTTTCATTACGGTTTCACCTTTTACTATTCATAATTATAGATACCCTTCCCTCTCTAATCATCGGCGGTTGATTCATTCTAATTCGAGATAAACTTGGAATGTCATCATTCTTTTCTCCATCAGAAAATCCACAATAATTACAGTTTTGGGATTATCATTAAAAACTCCCTCGACTGATAAATTGTAACCAACAATGGCCATCCCACTACTCACCGCTCTAACTTCTAATGTATTCCAATCAAATTGAATAGTTTCCAACTTTCTGGGTATCTTGAATGAACTCCACTTTACAATCGCATCCTCATGCTCTTTTCCAGCCATGCCAGTTGCTTGTCTCTGCCGTCGCAAAAATCGTGTTCTCTCTCCAGCTTGATTGATGACGTTTGAGTGCTGTTACACCACTTACCGTCAGTAACAGGAGGGCGCTGGCTGTAATTACTGTTTTCTTTTTCATATTTCTTCCCACTTTTCGTTTCAACTGAATTACTGCAATAATAGAACTTTATTCCTTCTAATTCTTGGAGGTTGATTCATTCTGATTCCTGACATACTAGGTATGCTATCTGGTTTTCTAATTCGAAATCAATGAATATTATCGTATTTTCGTCATTATTAAAAGTCACTCTTTACAGATAGATTGTGTTCTGTAGTTTTACTATACCATTGGATACTCCACTTACTTCCATAGTCTCCCAATCAAAATTCCACCTGAATTAATGGGTGTTTCGAGGTGAATCCATGCACGATTTCCTTCTCGTGCTCTTTCAACTCAAGCTAATTGCTTATTTGCTGGGGTTGCAAATATTGCATCTATTTTCCAATCTAAATTGTAAAGATTAGAAACGCGACCCTCCTATCGCAAGAAATAACTACTGTACTACCAATAATGGCTACTTTCTTTTTCATACCTAAAACCCATTACTCATGAAATTAATATAGACTCCATTTTTAAGAATACCCGGAGGATGATTCATCCCTATTCTAGAAATATTCGGCATACTATCAGCATTATCTAAACCAAAAACCGACATAAAGAACAGTTCTGAAGTTCATTAAACGTACCTTTTCACACTTTAGTTTGTATCCACATGGAAACCCATTAATAACTGCTCCACTCGATATGTGTTCCAATCAAACTGTACTGACTCTACTTTTCGGATACTTTTGAGTGAATCCACGCCACGATTTCTTTCTCGTGCGCTTTTAAGATAGGCGAGTTGTTTATCTCTTGTAGTCGCAAAACTCGTATTCTCTCTCCAGCTTGGATTGATGACGTTTGAGTGCTGTAACACCACTTACCATCAGTAATAGCAGAGCGCTGGCTGTACTACTGTTTTCTTTTCATTTTCTTCCCACTCTTTTCTTTCAACCAACCTACTCAAAATATATAGGCCTTTTGCCTTTTTTATGCTCGAGGATTAATCATTCTAATATCTTTCATATTTGGAATGCTGTCTTCATTGTTAAGGCTAAAATCAATTACCAAAACCGTATCAGGATTATCGTTAAACGTTCCTTTTACGGATAAATTATACCAACTATTTGAACGCCATTGCTAATAGCTCCTACTCGATACGTGTTCCAATCGAAGTTCACAGGTAATTTTTGAGGATACCTGATCGAATCCACGCCACGATTTCTTCTTTCATGCTCTTTCAGCCACGCTAATTGTTTGTCTCTTTGCTGTCGCAAAATGGTGTTTTCTCTCCAGTCAGGATTCGTGACATTCAAAGCCGACCTCCATGCAACGCCAAGACTAAGAGCGTACTACTGATTAGTTTACAACTTTCTTTTTCATATCCGTACTCCCATCTTTTGGAGTTACTCATAACCATACACTCCACAATCATCCTTTTGATGCTTGGTGGTTGATTCATTTCTAATCCGCATGACATTTATTTGGAATACTATCAGCTGTTTCATTAGAAAATCTATAAAAAATAATGGTTTCTGGAATATCGTTAAACGTACCTTTAACCACCAAATTATATCCGATTGTTGAAAACTCCATTACTAACAGGTCTCACTTTTTAAGGTGTTCCAATCCGTGTACAGATTCCACTTTTAGGATATGCTGAGTGCATCCCATGCCACGATTTGTTTTTCGTGCCTCTCAGCCACGCTAATTGCTTGTCTCTTGCTGTCGCAAAAATGGTGTTTTCTCTCCAACTCGGATTGATTACGTTGAGTGCTGTCACTGCACCGACCGTCAGTAATAAGAGTGTACTACCGATCATTGCTGCTTTCTTTTTCATACCTAAAACCCCAATCTCAATTATAAAAATCACTCAGTTATATATAGTATTTCCTTTTGATAATGCTTCAGCGGTTGATTCATTGTTATTTTTGACATTTCCGGAATGTTATCTGCACTATCCAATAAAAATCTACCCAAATGACTGTTTCAGAATATCATTAAACTTCCCTTTCAACCGATAAATTATATCCAATATTCATCACCTGTTGCTCACGTAACCAACTTTTAAACTATTCCAGTCAAATTGCACTTTTTCTACCCTTCGGATATTTCGAGTGAATCCATGCCACGATTTCTCCCTCGTGCGCTTTAAGATAGGCAAGCTGCTTGTCTCTTGTAGTCGCAAAAAATGGTGTTTTCTCTCCAACTTGGTGTCGACCACATTGCGCTGTTACTCCACCGACTGTCAGTAAATAGGAGGGCGCTGCCGATCATTGCTGTTTTCTTTCATACCTAAACTCCAATCTTTTTAGATATCACTGCATTTGTATAATACTCCATCCTTTTTATTCTCGGTAATGGTTCATTCCGATTTGAGACATAATAGGTACATCCTCTTTTTCTCCATTAAGAAATCCACTAAAATCAACGTTTCCAGGAATTTCATTTACAGGTACCTTTTACAGATAAATTATCCAACATTCATCACACCATTACTACTGCTGTTACCTTTACCCGAATTTTCAGTCAATTGAATAGTATTCACTTGTGGATAATGACTTTTGGACCCACGCTACGATTTGTTTTTCATGCTCTTTCAGCCACGCTAGTTGCTTGTCTTTTGCCGTCGCAAAATTGTGTTCTCTCCAGCTTGGATTAATGACGTTGACGCCGTTGCTACGCCAGACTGTCAGTAATAAAAGAGCAGTTCCGATTATTGCTGCTTTCTTTTTCATATGAATTCTACTTCTTCCCCGAGATACTTAATTTTGACACTTGATAAATCTACTTCGCCAGTAATTATTTCTTTCCGATTCAAATCTTTCATCTTCCCAGAGGATTAAGAAATAATTCTCCTTCTGATTTATCATTCCATCTCTCTAATTGAAATGATCGTTTTCTTTTTATTTTCATCATTATTTAATTTCAGAACTAATTCATAACTTCCTGTGACTTTGATTCTTATCCAGTACACAAACTCAATCTCCTGAACATCATCGTAGTTCCTAACAATTCGAGTGGCTACATTGTTGTTGCTCCTTCGTGATTTGTGGTTTGAAGAAACACTCGCCAAGAGACAAAGTCCAACTAGCATGATTCCAAGTTTTAGAACTTTTTCATTGCTATCCTCTCTGATTTCAACTAATTCATAGGTGCCTGCTTGGTAATACTCCGCTACTGGAATTGCACTATTCGTATATGCAAAAAGACAACATCGAAAGTACTGTATTTACAATTAACACTGCCCCTCTGAACCATTATTGATAGACAAATAGACAACATAGCAAAAACGTTAATTATAAAAATGAGATAGCCATCATAAATTTCTTAGTCGGTTTAAAAATAAAATGTCTGAACAGAACATTTTTGTCCCAATCGATTCATTACCTTCTTTATTAAAGTTCAGAAATCACAATTAAGTATGAAATAAGCATAGAGATGGCAAACAACAAAGTTTTTAATTCCCAGTTGCTGACCAATCTTATAGCTCACAAAACAAACTATATAGAAGTTGTACAATGTATATAATAGCGGTTGAACAGCGACAACGATCCCTGACTTTTCAACCCATTACTTGTTTTTATTTTAAGTTCGAATTGCACATTTTCATTCCTCTAATTCATAAGCGGTGACCGAAATGGTATCAGTGTAAACCACCCACATATCACACTCTTAGGTCGTACTGAGCTCAAGTCCATCAGATATTTCTTTTCTGTACATCCTTCAACCAACTTGTAAGAAAAGATATTCGAATTTGAAAACTTCAACTGTACTATCTCAATCACCTCCTAGCTAGATTAACGATAACATTATTGAATCTCTTTAATGCTTTCTAAAATAAATATTTTATCTCTGTAATACTAAATGCACAGGACACAGCCTCAGAACAACAATAAAGAACACTCAGTGAAAAGTAACGAATTCATCGACTAGAAGCGCTCCTTCTGTTCCATCATTCACGTTTATAAGAATAAAAGCGCCAATAATAGCTACAAAAAGATATCCTGAAAATCTTCTTTGCGAATGCACTTTAAATGTAGCCTCTATATTTTGATTGTTCCGGAAGATTCTCTTCGCTTGTTTTGTCATAAACATAGAAGTAAAACTTTGCAGAAGAAAAGAGATGAACAGCGAACAAGCAAACAGGAAAAACTTCATAAAAAGTTGCTGATACAAAGGGATTCGTTGCATTGGTAATCATTCGAAAAGTGAGTGTACTAAACACTTGCACCGCACCCGTAACACTCTACAAACTCTTTTGTCAGTGTGGCTTTTTGCTCAAATGCTGTATTACTTTCGGATCAATTTCAATCATATCCACACTTACAGAAGAAGAAAGGTTTCGAATTCTAATAATTTGTTCGATACTGTGCGCATCCATTACATAGGTTTTCCCCATTTGAGTCGGTAACAAATTGATAGAAAGTAAACTTCGTCCATCTGATGTCTAGCTCGTTCAAATTTCATTTCCTCCCAAAAATTAAATAAAAGTCATTATTATTTCATTATATATCGTAAGAGATTCATTGACTATCCTAAAAAGAACCCAGCATCACTGCTAGGTTCCACTCTTCTGGCCGCTGTAGCCAATTTTATATTTTATTCTTCTACCCCTAGTAATAAGTTCACTAGGATGTCCACTGTCACATTACCGAAGTAACGGCGGATATCGATGGCTTCGAAGGCTTTTTGTTAAGTCTTCGTGGTTGTAGCCTACGCCCACTAGCGCCTTTTTCTACATCGCTGATTTCTCCAAGACCGAAGAAGTCTCCGTTAATCTTAATGTCTTTGATGACATTCTTTTCAACGTTCAAGCTGAACTCGATTTGTCCGGCTGGTGTACGTTTGGATTGTTTGAATTCGAATTTCGGATTCTTTCCGTAGTTCCAATCTGGGTTGTTGAAGTACTTGCTGCGTAATTCTTCTACACTCAATCTTCATCCGTTAAAACATACCTTTTGATGGTTGATGTATCTTCCACATTGAAGATGTTTTCAAAGAGCACTTCATGGAATTGTAAGATGTCTAAGTCTTGATATTCAGGCCAAGCTAAGGCTTTTGATATTGGTTACGCGTGAACGAACGCTGACTTGATTCCTTTTGACCTGATTTTTCTTGTTTTGACGTAAAATTTGTGGCAAAATGCTTACATCTAGATCGAGCATTAATGTTCCGTGCGCTGTTAAACGGCCATTGTTTGAATACATCGCATTTCCAGAGAATTTCTTACCGTCGATGAGAAGGTCGTTACGCCTTGTAACTCTGCCCCTGTTGCTCCCCATTTTATGGAGTGCTTCAATCACGGGTTCTGTGAATTTTCCGAAATCACCGGAGTTTATCGCCGTCATCTTCTGTAATGAAGCAGAAGCAGATATTTCCCATATCGTGACATACGGCTCCACTATCACCTGAGAAACGACGAACCACTTGTACGCTAAGTTTTATCTACACCATCTTGGATTGATTTCTTCGATGGTATTTTGGTTTTTCCTGATAATAATCGCATTTTCGTTAATATAAAATAACAAAATCGGTTCATCGAGTTTCTCTCATTTAACAAGAAATATTCGATAGCTAAGTTTGTGGTTGCACTGTAGATTTCTTTCCATTTCGTTGATTTTTACAGTAAACATCTAAAAATCCCCTCGCTTTTACTGGATATCACTAGCGCCTATCATACCATAACCGCCCTCCTCACACATAAGAAAGAAGCTTGATTTTACACTATTTTTATCTATCTCAACGCGCAATTACCATATATGGTAATTGCAGCCCTTTCATCAGTCAGTCAACCGGAACCGCATTGATGTTTCTCGAATTCTTGCGGTTTTATAGTAACTGTAACGTGATTCGCATTGAATG
>BNJT01002778.1_pt1 | contig 36460 bp, 46 predicted proteins | sample 8540491 | NCBI WGS metagenome assembly BNJT01 (sample SAMD00202455, study PRJDB9452) | human saliva metagenome | host: Homo sapiens | reverse complement strand
CTTGATTCATTATAAGTTTTACATAAATATTACTTGCATTTTGAGGGTTATTTTTGCCCTAAACAATCTTTTCAAACTTAGCCTGCAAAAAAACATCAGGCAATGAAAATAACGACATTTAAGTTTCATTTTTTTGCCGGAGTAACAATTTTATCATTGTCTTCTGGTATTTCTGTTTATTATTTAGTCGAACTCTTGTATGCTCTCGACACCTGCAATTGTATCAGTAATGGAGAAATTGGTATGGAGGAATTGGCACACACTCTCTGAAATCTTCGGAGTGGAGATAAAGAACTGCTACAACGTATATATGAATATAAAGCATCGCAAAGATGACAGTCGCACTTATTTTCTTGACGAACTCCGTGAAAAAATCAATAAGCGGATGGTGGGGAGCGACCTGAAAGGCGGCAAGTTCAAGAAGTAGTAAATCAAAAAGGGAGATATTCCGACTCTGTAATATCTCCCTTCATTCATTCTTTTGATAAGCACTTCCAACTTTTTTTGGCTATATCCTCTGAGGTTGGAAGCACTTGTTTCCGTATTTAATGCATTATGAGAAAATAGGCTATAATATTAATATACTCAATTTTTGAACGAAATCGTTGTGAGATTTACAGAGATCATACCTTTTGATTCTTATTGGGAATAATCAAATCCATAATTAATGATGTATAGATGAAAGAATTACATTTTGATTAAATGAGCAAGCTTCGGATCATTCTTAATACGCATAATCTCTGAATCAACTAACGAGAGAATTTCTTCCTTGACTTTGTGATAGTTAGCTTCGATGGTCTCTTTGAGATTATCGGAGCCATCTTCGTTTGTAAAGTCTGCAATCGTGGGAATTGGTTCGTAGGTCTTTGTTTCTGCAGATACCTTGGCACTATCCACCACAATCTCTGCATGAAAAAAATCTTCTGGTCGATGCGTTCATCAAAGTTGTCAGACACTGCACCAACGAACATTCCCTGCGTGAGATTGCTAATTTTAGAAGCAGGGATAAGGCTGTCCATCTGTGTGGAGATAGATGTCGATTTGTCATTACGATTAATGGTCATAGACTGGCGCTGTTGAAGAACTTTGCCAAAACGTTCCGAGAGCGTCTTAGCTGTTTCTCCAACCACTTGCCCGGAGAACACGTTACCTACAGTGTTCTGTATTACCTTGCTCTCCTTATCTCCATAGTCCCTTGTTAATTGGCTAAAATCCTGAAATCCCAAGCACACTGCAACCTTATTGCTTCGGGCAGTAGCGATAAGGTTGTCCAACCCACGAAAATAGATGGTCGGTAACTCATCGATAATCACCGATGATTTGAGTTGCTTCTTTTTGTTGATGAGTTTCACGATACGGCTGTTATACAGTCCCAATGCCGCCGAATAGATGTTCTGTCTATCGGGATTATTGCCTACGACAAGGACTTTCGGCTCATTGGGATTGTTGATGTCAAGTGAGAAATCATCACCCGTCATCACCCAATAAAGAGCTGGCGAAATCATGCGTGAAAGCGGTATCTTGGCACTGGCAATCTGTCCCTGCAACTGGTCCTGCGCTCCACCCTCCCACGCGTCCATAAAGGGAGAAAGGTAGTTGGAGAGTTCATCGTAGGAAGTGAGTATCGGGAATATCTGTGCGTAGGGACGGTTCAGAAATTCGATGGCATGGGGAAAGGTGCAATACTTCCCGTTCTCATAGATTTTCAAAAACCAGATGATGGCTGCCAGCAAGATAATCGGCGACTCCACAAAGAAATCTCCCTGTTTCTGAATCCACGAGCGGTTCAAGTTGAGCATGATGGTGTAGGCACTCTCATAGGCATCCGATATATCCGTCATAAAGGCTGGATTGATGGGATTGCAACGGTGGCTTCTTCGAGGGTCGTCAAAGTTAATCACAAAGAATTGCGGCTTTACCTTATAGGCATCCAAATGATGGAGCAGGTGATTATAGGCTATCTCTGAAAGATCAGGGAACTTATAATCATAGATATACATAGCAAAGCCTTTTTCTATTTGCTGCTTGATGTAGTTGTTTACGATGGCGTAGGATTTACCAGAACCCGGTGTTCCAAGCACCATTGAGGCACGGAACGGATTGACCACGTTAATCCAACCGTTGTTCCATTTCTTCTTATAGTAGAAGCGTGTAGGAAGATTGACGGAGTATTCATTTTCCATCAACCGTGTTTCCTGCATGAAACTCTCATTCTCCGTGTTAAACACATCGTCCATCAGGTTGTTTTTGAGTAGTCGGCTCATCCATACGCCACCCATCAGCAGGCAGATATAACCAATGGACAGCGTAAATATATAGAGAGAAGCTACCCCGACCTTGCCGATGGGCAATACCAATAGCCACCAGTTGAGAAAGAAAAAGACAAAGCCAGAGAAAAGTATCGTCCAAATCTTTGCCCACGTGATTTTCTCCTCTTTCACACCCTTTGTTCCAAGGCAGGACAAAGCAAGAAATACCACACAAAAGAGTTTTGTCCAAAGGATGGATGAGAACAAGCCCGTTGTACGTTGGAAGTTCATCAGTATCTTGTTGATGATACCAAGTGTGAAGTGCCACTGCTGAAATGCCTCGTAGCAGAACCAATAACAGTTGATAAGGAGGAATATCACCGATATACCCCGCATAAAGTCCATGACCTTACCCAATGCCCTTAAATCATCTTCTTGTGCCATAATGCTATGTTTTTGTAGCCTCCCCCAACCCCCTCCGAAGGGAGGGGAGATAGAAATACTCGTTTATTTAATGTTTTCTTCGTCTAAGTTTTACCTTACTTTGTTTGCGCAGTTTGCGTTGCCATGCCGCTTCCTTCCAATCATCGTTGCCCGTAGGTAGGAAAGAACCATCTGCCATATCCTCGATAAGTTCATCGATGAGATTGTCGGCGTTCTCCGTATCTGATTGCAAGGGTTGAACGGTTGGCGATGCTTCTATACGAACAGACGGATTACCATACAGCGCTTCATCCAAGAATGGGTTGTGCGTAGGATTGGAGAAATAGGTATTAAATATATTGGCGGCATATCCTTTACCTAATCGAGAACCATTGAGCGCAACACCCTGCTCATCGTCAATAAAGGTAATACCGTAAATTCTTCCATTATCATTCTTTCGGATTACCACACGCAAGCCTTGTTCCTCCAATCGTTGCCGAAATTCTTTCTCCGTATTGGGAGAGGTACGCATAGTTTGTAACACTTTGTTCCTGACGGTTGGTATCAGTGGTTTGACGTTTTTTTTCGACTTCTGTATCCTGTTCTGTACGGCAGTATAGCCCACACCACGACCGATGTCCGAGGCATGGATGGGTGTGCTTACTTTGCCTCCCTTGTCATCAGTCGGAACATAGACCAGTCCGTCATATTTCTTTCCCCGAAACTCTGTCTTCACTTCTTCCACTGCAAGATTGTATGCGGAAAGAATGGCATTCAATTCACCCAAGGAACAGAAGCGATAATGCTTCAGAACCGTGCGGACAACACTTGCCACCTGTTCCTTGATGTTTCCTCTGGTGATGTCAATCTTGGGCGTTTCTTCCACCGCTTTGTCAGCAACCTTTGAACTTGGGATAAGATCGTATTTCCTTTCCAAGGTATCAGTAATCTGCTTGCTCCTTCGCTTTTCAAACTTGTCGTTGATTTTCTTTCCTTCACCATCTATCCGAAGCGACACAATGTGTATATGCTCACGGGCGATGTCGTTGTGCTTGAAGACGATATAGGGTTGGTTACCATAGCCGAGTGCCTCCATATACTCCTTGGCTATCTGTGTGAGCCTTTCATCTGAGAGTTTCTCGTCTGGGTGAGGATTGAGTGAACAGTGGAACACCGTTTTCTTGGTACGGCCGTTCTTCGGTATCAATGCCTCCATATCAGCAAGCACGTCCTCCATCGTATAACGACCATCCTTGTCCTGATACAACTCAGCGGCAAGAAGAATATTCGCTTCTCCTTTTTCCACCTTTTTGAAGTTGTAGCCGAGTGCTCCTCCGAGGTTCTCTGTACTTGAAATCTTCGCAATCATCTTTTGCGGTAATCTATGGTAAGATTGATAGCCTGCTCTTGCAAGGCAATGATTTGAGCCGACAATTTCTCCAACTTCTCAAGCATAATCTGTGCAGTCTTTAAGCTGTGATAGCTGTTGATAGCACGCACGGTCTGGTTATACAGCACGCCAATTTTATGGATCTGTGCCGTCAATTCAGAGAGCTTTCGGTAATATTCCACGGCAGATTTGTCCACCGTAATCACTTTGAAACTCTCTCCAAGAATACGAGCGCGCACAAAATCCGACTTGGTCTGCGCCCCTGAACGCTGAAACAAATCAATCGCTCGCTGCTGGTCTTTGGGGTTGGGAAGACGGGTGTCCCATCTGTCCCATCGTTCAATCTTATCATTCATTGTCTTTCCTTTTTGTAATTACGACTTTGGAGTAATTCTCCCCCCCTTTCGGGGCAAGGGTCTTTGTCGGCAAAAACGGAGTTTGTCGGACAAAGACACACCTTGCCAATATCAAGAGTTGATACGATTGAAGTATCCACCCTTTTGGGGTGTCTGCTTCGGGACGTTACCTCCATGTATTATTCTCGCCTGCAAAGTTACGGCAGATTTTCAAATATCTCATTATCAGAGATATTCACTCTTTTTCCTCGTATTTCCCTGCACTTCATCGCTGTAATAAAATCAGCAGAAATATCATTTATTTTGCAGTCAGAACGAGCGAACAATGGTATGATAACACAAGCAAAAGATATATCATATTACCGTTGGCTTGCACCAAAGATGACAAGAAGGAACAATACATATTCATAACAATTTATTGTCATGACAAACTATTGTCAATACAACAAATTGTAAGAACTTGAAATCGTCCTTTTGGACTATCGCCCAAACCATACGCAGTCAGAGCAAACTGTCTGCTGATGACTCTTAATAATGAGAGAATATCCAAACATCAAATAGACAAATAATATGAACTAAGAAATTATCATTATGGAGAACAAACAACAACGCCCCCTTTTTCTGGGCTTCTCTTCCCAAAAGGGAGGAGTGGGAAAAAGTACTCTTGCCGAAATCGTAAGCAGCATATTGTACTACGAACAAGGCATCAACCTCTTCGTGATGGACTGCGACCTGTCGCAAGACTCTTTCTACAAACTGAGGGAACGTGAGAAAAGTATCGTTCAGGAGAGCGAAGAGCTTTCCAAATCCATGCAGGAGTACTTTCATCACCTCGGCAAAAAAGCATACAGAATTTACAAGTCTTCGCCCAAGGAAGCCGTCAGGACTGCACGAAGTAAAATCGACGGTATCAGCAACGAGAAGTACCAGTTGGTTATATTTGATTTCCCGGGACATGCCGGAACAACCGAACTGATGGAACTGTCCCTTCAGATGGACTATATCCTTTCTCCGATTGAAGCCGATATTCAGTCGCTGGTTTCATGTCTGGCATACGCCAAGACTATCACGGAGATTGGAGTTTCGATGTCCGACTCCCGGATAAAGGACATTATCCTGTTCTGGAACAAGGTGGACAGAAGAGTAAGGAACATCATCATCGATGAATATACAAAGCTCATCGACGAATACGAACTCACGCTCCTGCCCGGCTATGTATATGCCACGCACCGCTTCTCTCACGAACTTTCCACATACGGACTGCGTGGAGTGTTCCGCTCTACCTATCAGCCTCCTGCAAAGGGGATTACGAACGGGTACAGGGCTGGACGAACTCGTCAATGAGATAATTCAACGTCTCAAACTAAAAAAACGAAAACAGAAAATGGCAACGATTGAGGAAAGAAAGCAACAGCTGGAAAAACAAGCTGAAGAAAAATGGCAGAGGACAATGTCGTGGTGAAACCTGTCACGATACCAAACTCCTTCGACCCTTCCGAGGATACTGAGTCCTCCCCTGCAACATCAGGGGAGGAAGACAATAATTTAGAAGAGACGAAAGAAACGAAAACAGCAAAAGAAAAACCGGTAGATGGAATAGAAAGAGAGGAAACGGGGAACACGGAACAGAAACGGGAAAGGAAGTCGAGAATGGAAAAGCCCGGCGTGTCCTCCCTTTCCATAGAGGACTACCGTTCCCTGTACTTTCATTCCGTCCGCTCCCAAATGCGGACAGCCTTCTCCATTAATCTGGAAACGCTGCAGAACCTGCGCAACGTGTTGCAGGACTTGGGGGAGCGTGTTTCCATAGCCGCATATATAGACAACATTCTTAGGGAACACCTGCGTGAACATTTGGAATTGCTCAACAGTGCGGCAGCAAAACAAAGACGCAAGACAACAATAACACTATGATGGAAACAATACTTTTCAGTTTTATACTGATACTCATCATCATTTGGATAATGCTAGGTATCCTGTACTTCTATATGCGGTATGTATCTCCGTATGGCATCCTTATCAAGAAAAATAAAAAGGGCAATGAGCAGACTAAGGAGAATGAAGCGATGAAGGAAAAAAAGACGGACAAAAAGGAGAAGGAACAGAAGATCAAGCCGAGTTTGTACTGATTGGCAAAAAGCCGTTCCATTTCCCCTATTATCCCATCAAGTTCCCTCTGCTTCTTCATCTGAAAAATTCAGAGCAGAATAGTAATAATTTTGCACCTCAGAACTCCGAAAAAGAAAGAGGACATGAAGGAAGAGGACAACGAGATGGACGTTGATTTCGAGATGGAGCGAGTTGATGAGGATGAGGTCGCCCGTGAGGAATTAATTCTGCCCATTGAGCTCACATCGGACGAAACCGAGATGTCAGGGCAGTCCGTCCTCGCACGTGACTTAGTCCGCCTGCAAAAAAATGGGCAAAGAACTGTGAGGAGGCTGATGAGAAAGAAGTCAAAGAGACCATTCGGCAGCTTCAAGACTCAGATCTATTGGATAAGTACAAGGAGAACATCGCCAAGATGCAGGGTGAGCAAACTTCGCTATTGGAGAAAAATCCGTAAAGCGGAAGAACAAAGCGAGCAACAAGCAATGTTGTTTTCTCAAAAACTCAATACCGGCAGATTCAAGCGCTTCTGACACTTCATCCGATAATGACGACGACAAGCCTCTTTCATATTATCTGTAAACAATCAACGATGGAAGCGGGAAAAGAAAAACGGCTCATTAACAGCTACAAGGTTTCCACATGAAAATGTGCCTCTCTTTCCCCTTCCTTTTTAAGAACAAGCAATTTTATCACACTTAAAAATTATAACATACAAATGAACAAAAAAATTACACTGATGATGCTCCTGCTGATGATTGCCACCATAGGAGCATACGCACAAGGCAATGGTATTGCCGGTATCAATGAAGCTACAAAAATGGTAACCTCCTACTTCGATCCCGGCACGAAACTCATCTATGCCGTAGGGGCGGTAGTGGGGTTGATTGGAGGCATTAAAGTGTACAACAAGTTTTCAAGTGGTGACCCCGATACGAGCAAGACCGCAGCCTCTTGGTTTGGTGCGTGTATCTTCCTCATTGTGGCAGCCACTATCTTAAGAAGTTTCTTCCTGTAAGGCGATGGCAGCATTTGAAATCAACAAGGGTGTAGGCCGGACGGTGGAATTCAAGGGCTTGAAGGCGCAGTACCTCTTCCTCTTTGTAGGAGGCCTGCTGGCTGTCTTCATTCTTGTGGTCATTCTCTATCTCTGTGGAGTCAGCCAAATTACCTGTCTTGTCATAGGTGTAGTGGGTGCCAGCCTTGTGGTATGGCAAACGTTCACCATGAACAGAAAGTACGGGCAATATGGGCTGATGAAAAAGGGAGCAGTACGTATGCACCCACGCTACCTTGTGAACCGCCGTACGGTCTGTCACCTTATCCGTAACCTTCAATCAAAGAAAGCGAAGCAATGAGAAATAAAAGCAAGATAACCACCTTGGAGTCTAAGTTTCCGCTGCTCTCCATCGAGCAGGGCTGCATGGTGAGCAAGGATGCTGACATCACGGTAGCTTTCCGTGTGGAGCTGCCCGAACTCTTTACCGTCACTTCTACAGAATATGAGGCGATGCACTCTGCCCCGGCATAAGGCTATAAAAAGTGCTACCCAATTACAGCATCGTACACAAGCAGGACTGGTTTATTAAGGAGGACTATCAAGGAAAGCTCTCCGATGGCGGACTGAGTTTCCTTGCCCGTTCCTCTGAACGGCATTTCAACGAACGTCCCTATCTCCACCACTCAATCTATCTCTTCCTTACCAAGAGCAACAAGCAGCGTATGGCGCAGCAGAGTAATTTCTCTTCGCTCTGCCGTGGACACCTGCTGCCCAAGGAAATTACCAACAAGGATGAAGTGATGAAGTTTATGGAAGCCGTAGACCAGTTCGAGCGTATCATCAACGATACCGAGCAGATAAGGATTGTCCGCATGACAGAAGAGGAATTGATAGGTACAAAGGAAAAAGGCGGTCTCTTGGACCGTTATTTCTCCCTCTCGGAAGAAGGACACGCTTCTTTGGAGGACATCCGCTTGGGCGCAGACCTTGTGCGGGTGGGCGACAATCACCTGTGCCTGCATACGCTTTCCGATACGGATGACCTACCGACAACGGTCAGTACGGACAGCCGATATGAACGGCTATCCACCGACCGAAGCGACTGCCGTCTTTCCTTTGCCTCTCCCGTAGGGCTGATGCTCCCCTGCAACCATATCTATAACCAGTATCTCTTCATTGAGGATAGCGACGCCAACTTGGAACGTTTTGAGAAGCAGGCAAGGAATATGCACTCGCTAGCACGCTACAGCCGTAGCAACCAAATCAACGAGGAATGGATACAGGAGTATCTCAATATTGCCCACTCACAGGGATTGACCTCTATCCGTGCCCACTTCAACGTACTGGCATGGAGTAGCGATAAGGAAGAACTTCGCCAGATCAAGAATGACGTGGGCTCTGCACTTGCTCTTATGGAATGCCACCCTCGCCACAACACCATTGATGCGGCAACGCTCTACTGGGCAGGTATTCCCCGGCAATGCGGCAGACTTTCCCGCGGAAGAGTCATTCTATACTTTCATCGAGCCTGCCCTCTGTTTCTTTACGGCAGAGACGAACTACAAGGACTCACTCTCTCCCTTCGGCATCAAGATGGCAGACCGCCTTTCAGGAAAGCCCGTCCACTTGGATATATCGGATTTACCGATGAAAAAGGGAGTCATCACCAACCGTAACAAATTTATCTTGGGTCCTTCGGGTAGTGGTAAGTCTTTTTTCACCAACCACATGGTACGTCAGTATTACGAGCAGGGAGCGCACGTCCTCTTGGTCGATACTGGAAACTCATATCAAGGCTTGTGTGAACTTATCCACCGCAAGACCAAGGGTGAGGACGGCGTGTATTTCACCTATACCAATGAAAGTCCTATATCCTTCAACCCTTTCTATACGGATGATTACTTCTTCGATGTAGAGAAAAGGGAGAGTATCTGTACGCTACTACTTACACTTTGGAAGAGTGCAGATGAGCATATCACTAAGACCGAGGCAGGTGAACTTGGTTCAGCCGTAAACTCCTATATCGAGCTGATATGTGCAGACCACAACGTTACACCCTGTTTTAATACCTTCTATGAGTATCTGCGGGACGTGTACCGAAAGGATATGGAAAAGCGAGACATTAAGGTAACGCTCTCAGACTTCAATATTAACAACCTCCTTACGACACTCAAGCAATACTATCGTGGCGGTCGATATGATTTCCTTTGAACTCAGACAAGAACATCGACCTGCTCTCTAAACGCTTCATCGTCTTTGAAATCGACCAAGTAAAGGACAATAAAGACCTCTTTCCAGTGGTAACCATCATCATCATGGAAGCCTTCATCAACAAGATGCGCCGATTAAAGGGTATCCGCAAGATGATACTCATTGAGGAAGCATGGAAGGCGATTGCTTCGGCAAACATGGCAGATTACATCAAGTATCTCTATAAGACGGTGAGAAAGTATTTCGGGGAAGCCATTGTTGTAACGCAGGAGGTGGACGATATCATTCAGTCGCCCATTGTCAAGGAAAGTATTATTAATAACTCTGACTGCAAGATACTGCTCGATCAGCGCAAGTACATGACCAAGTTCGACGGCATACAGGCGATGCTCGGTCTTTCGGAAAAGGAAAAGAGCCAGATACTCTCCATCAACCAGAACAACGACCCGAACCGACTCTACAAGGAGGTGTGGATAGGGCTGGGCGGTATGCAGAGTGCCGTCTATGCTACGGAAGTGAGCATGGAGGAATACCTAACCTACACTACGGAGGAAACCGAGAAGGTGGAGGTGATGAACAGGGCAGCACAGCTTGGTGGAGATATCGAAACGGCTATCCGTCAGCTTGCCATAGAGAAAAGAAACAATAAAAAGAAATAAGTACAAACCATCAAAACTATAGTAACAATGAAAAAGTACATTTTCATGGCTCTCTTAGGATTGAGCCTTTCTGTTCCCAAAGCCCACGCACAGTGGGTAGTAACCGACCCTGGCAATTTTGCCGGCAACATCGTCAATTCGGTTAAGGAGATAGCCACCGCCTCCAAAACGGTGAAGAATACCCTTGACGGATTCAAGGAGGTGGAGAAACTTTACAACGACACCAAGAAGTATTATGATGCGCTGAAGAAGGTGAATAACCTCATTGGAGATGCCTATAAGGTCAAAGAGTGCATTCTGATGGTGGGTGACATCTCGGAGATTTACGTCACCTCGTATAAGAAGATGCTTTCGGACAAGAACTTCCGCCCTTCAGAACTTGCTGCGATGGCTTCGGGCTATGCCAAGCTCTTGGAGCAGAGCGGTGAGAGCCTCAAGGAACTAAAGTCCATCGTTAAGAGTAATGTCTTCTCGATGAACGACCACGAACGAATGCAGGCAATTGACCGCATCTACACCACGCTGAGAGAATACCGCTCGCTCGTGTCGTACTACACAAGGAAGAACATTTCCGTGAGCTACGTGCGTGCAAGGGAAAAGAACAACCTTGCTTCTGTCAAAGCGCTCTATGGTAATACGGCAAGCAGATATTGGTAATTGGTCATTCATACATCTAAACACACTTGCTTATGGATTTTGCCAGTTTACACGAGCTGCTACGCTCAACCTATGACGAGATGATGCCGCTCTGTGCCCAGATGACGGGCATTGCCAAAGGCATTGCGGGCTTGGGTGCGCTCTTTTATATTGCTCTTCGGGTATGGGCTTCCATTGCCCGTGCCGAGGCGATAGACGTCTTTCCGCTTCTCCGCCCCTTCGTGCTGGGCTTTTGCATCATGTTCTTCCCGACAGTCGTACTGGGTACGATGAATGCCGTTCTCTCGCCCGTAGTGCAGGGAACGGAGATGATGGTACACCAACAGGAGGGGAACCTTGCAGAGCTTACTGCCAAGCGGGACAAGTTGCAAGAGGAAGCCTACCTTAGGAATCCTGAGACAGCCTACCTTGTCTCCAACGAGAAGTTCGATGAGAAGATAGAGGAAATGGGCATCATCGGACCTGAAGATGCTGTGACGATAGCAGGTATGTATGCCGAGCGTGCTGCCTATCAGACCAAGCAGTGGATCATGAAGATGGTACACGACCTTTTAGAACTCCTATTCCATGCTGCAGGGCTTATCATCGACACGCTACGCACCTTCATACTCATCGTTCTTGCCATTCTCGGTCCGATAGTCTTCGGCATTGCAGTATGGGATGGTCTTGCTGGCTCACTTACGGCATGGTTCTCACGCTATATCTCTGTCTACCTGTGGCTACCTGTCAGCTCTATTCTTACGGCACTGCTTACAAAAATACAGGTGCTGATGATAGAGAAGGATATTGAAGCACTCAGTGACCCTAACTATCTGCCTGATTCGGGGACGTGGTACTACATCGTCTTCTTCCTTATCGGTATTGTAGGCTACTTCTGTGTACCTACCGTGGCAGGCTGGATTATCGAAGCTGGAGGTGGTATCGGCTCATACGGTCGTAATGTCAACCAGACAGCACAGCATGGTGCGCAAGGCGCATATACCGGTGGCAAGGCTGCTATGGCTGGCGCAGGTGCTGCTGTGGGAAATGTCGGTGGACGTATCAAGGGTGCACTGCTCAAAGGAAAATAGAAATCGAACAATAATGCTTAATTAATCAACAGCTATAAAAGGAAAGAAAAAAAATGGAATTCAAATCACTTGGTAATATCGAGACCTCATTCAGGCAGATAAGACTCTATGCCTTTGTCTTTGCCATCGTATGTGTGGTAGTAAGTGGTTATGCCCTCTATACCTCGTACAGCTTCGCCAAGGAGCAGCGGGAGAAAATCTATGTGCTTGACCAGGGAAAGTCGCTCATGCTGGCTCTTAGTCAAGATGCAAGCCGTAACCGTCCCGTGGAGGCAAGAGAACACGTGCGCCGTTTCCATGAACTGTTCTTTACCATTGCACCCGACAAGGATGCCATCGAAAAGAACATGGAACGTGCCTTTGTTCTGTGTGACAAGTCGGCTTTCAACTATTACAAAGACTTGGCAGAGAAAGGCTATTATAACCGTGCCATATCGGGTAATGTCAATCAGTGCATAGAGGTGGACTCTATCCACTGTAACTTTAATACTTACCCTTATGCGGTAACGACCTATGCAAGGGAGTTTATCGTCCGCCAGAGTAATGTTACAGAGCGTAGTCTTGTTACGACCTGCACGCTGCAGAACTCTGTCCGTTCGGATAACAACCCACAAGGCTTCCTAATGGAGAACTTCCTCGTTAAGGAGAACAGGGACATACAGACTTATAAACGATAAGGCTATGGCAAGAAAAAGAAACTTTTTACTCTCACGTCAATATCTGCGCTTTCACCTATGGCTCCGCCATCGTTGTGAACGGCTCACGATAAGGCAGAGGAAGGAAATCGTCTATGGGCTGAGTTTCATCTATCTGCTCTGCTCGCTTTGGATGATAGTGCAGTTTTTCCTTCCTCCAAAGAAGGAGAAACTACCCATCCCCACGGGAAAGCTGACGGACAGTCCGATACGGACGGACAGTACTTTACAAGAGTTACACGGCAATTTTTTTACCTACAACATCATCAAACAATCAAAGAAAAATGGATAATAAACAGAAAGAACAAATGAAGAAAGGCTTGGTCTTCGGAGGTCTGGGACTGCTGTTTGCCCTCTCGATGTGGTTTATCTTCGCACCGTCGGGCAAGGATAAGACCGCTGCGGAGCAGGGGCTCAATGACAGCATCCCGCAGGCAACGACAGAAAAGCTCACCGAAAACAAGCTCAAAGCCTATGAATTGGGCGACAAGGCACACGAGGAGGAACAGACCCGCGAGGAGATGGGCAGACTATCGGACTATTTTGCACAGAACACTGCTCCATCAGAGGAGCAGCGTGCAGAAACGGCAGCTTCTACGGCAAAGATAGAAAACTCCATGCATCGCTATGAAGAGAATAATCGCCTCTTGAACTCCTTTTACGCTCCCGATCCAAACGAGCAGGAGCGTGAAGCCTTGCGCTCAGAGATAGATAACCTTAAAAAGGAACTCTCTGCCAAAGATAGCAGGGAGGACAATGAGGAGAAACGGCAGCTTGCCTTGATGGAAAAGAGCTATCAGATGGCAGCAAAGTATCTTCCTAAAGCATCAACTCCACCTACCTTCAATAATGGTCTGGCGGCAGGAAATGAAAAAACGGAAGATACAGCAGGCGGCTTTGAAGCCGCTAAGGGCAAGACCATGCAGAATGAGAAGCCTGTAATGGAAGTTCTGCCAGAGCGTAGGCAGATAGTATCTTCACTTGACCAGCCTATGAGCGATGTGTACTTTATGGAGGAATACGGCAAGAAGGCTCGAAATATGGGTTTTCATTCGCTTGCAAGCACGGCTGTACCTACAATGCGCAATACGCTCAAAGTAGTAGTGGACAGGACTACTGTTCTTAAGGAGGGTGACAATGTGGTGCTTCATCTGCTTGAAAGTGCCAAGGTACAGGGACTGCACATACCACGTCAGAGCCGACTCATAGCCGTTGCCAAGATAGAAGGCAACCGTATGCACCTGCTTATCAAAAGCATTGAGGTGGACGGGCATATCATAGCCGTCAAACTCTCGGCATACGACATGGACGGACAGGAGGGTGTGTATATACCTGGTTCGGAGGACATCAATGCGCTTAAGGAAGTCGGGGCGAACATCGGTGGTTCAATGGGAACCTCCTTTACCTTCGCTTCCTCTGCCAAGGACCAGATTATCTCCGAGGCTGCTCGTGGGGTGATGCAGGGTGCAAGTCAGCTGCTTCAGAAGAAACTTCGCACTATCAAGGTAACGCTCAAGGGTGGCTACCGCCTTTTCTTGGTTCAGTCCAAATAAAAACAATCGAAAAATGATAAAAAAATAACATCAAATAAAAAAAGGAACAATGAAGAAAAATTATTTTTATCAATGGCTATGCTTGCCATGGTGGGAGCAACAGCCACAGCACAGGAAAAACAATGATGGTCTGACACCGAGCCGTCCGCTTACTTCGGGAGAACTTTTTCAAGGTATGAGCCGTGCCATTCCTACAGGGCGTGTCGTACTGCCGTATGGTCTTGACGTTACCTTTGACAAGACCGTGCATCTTATCTTCCCTTCTGCCATTCGCTATGTAGACTTAGGTTCACAGAATATTATCGCAGGAAAAGCGGAGGATGCTGAGAACGTACTGCGTGTAAAGGCTTCAGTGAAGGACTTTGAGACGGAAACCAATATGAGTGTCATCTGTGAGGACGGCTCTTTCTATGCTTTCAACGTAAAGTATGCCGATGAGCCAGAGAAGTTAAGCATTGAGATGAAAGACTTTCTTTCCACGACGGAAGGTAGACTGCCAAGCAATCGCTCTGATATTTACTTTAAGGAACTCGGTAACGAATCGCCCGTCTTAGTAAAGCTGATGATGCAGACTATCTACCAGAATGACAGACGCAGCATTAAGCACATTGGTGCACAACAGTTCGGTATGAAGTTCCTGCTTCGTGGCTTGTATGCCCATAACGGCTTGCTGTATTTCCACACTCGTATGGAAAATGGCACGAATATGCCGTACTCGGTGGATTTCATCACATTCAAGGTGGTTGATAAGAAGATGGCAAAGCGCACCGCCATACAGGAGCAACTGTTACAGCCACTTCGTGCCTATCATCAGGTGATGCAGGTACGTAGCATGGGTAGTGAACACACTGTGTTTGCGCTCGAACAGTTTTCTCTTGCAGAAGACAAGCAGCTTGAAGTGACACTCTATGAAAGAAATGGCGGTCGTACGCTGACCTTTTATGTAACGGCAGAAGATCTGCAGATAGCAAAAGAAGATTGATAACCTCAAACTAAAATGGTAAAAATGAAACTTCATATTACAATGATAGCCTGTGTGACGGTGGCAATGCTTTTCAGCTTGCCATCGAATGCACAGCGGCTTATCCCCAAACAGCGTGGGATAGAAGTCTTAGGGAGTGTTCCGCTTATCAAGGGTGAGAAACTTTTTACAGGTGATAATTTCGGTATAGGCATATCGCTTACCCGTTATCTCAAAAGGGAGAACTACACCTTTGTGGGAGTTGAGTATGAACAGCAGAATATGCCGTACAGAAGTTATAACGTAAAACTCAAGGATGCTCTCTTACAGGTGGGTTATATGCACCCTGTTCTTTCCGACAGAGGTAAGAACGTGTTTCTCTATGGTGGCATATCTGCTTTGGGTGGCTACGAGGAACTGAACGAGGACAAGAAGCTGCTGCCCGATGGGGCAACACTGCTCGACCGCTCCCGCTTTGTCTATGGCGGTGCCGTGCATGGCTCGGTGGAAGTGTTCCTGACGGACAGGGTTCTCTTTCTTGTAAAGATGCAGGGACGGTTGCTCTTCGGCTCTGACGTACATCGTTTTTCGTCCGGCTGTTTCTGCAGGATTAAGGTTTAACTTTTAAGTAGAAGAAAAGATGAAGAAGATATTGAATACGATTTGGGTAATGGGCGTGCTGACCCTTGCCGTGTTTTGCCTATCTGCTTGTGATAGGGATTTGGATGTTCAGCAGTCTTATCCGTTTACGGTGGAGACAATGCCGGTTCAGAAGGACATCATAAGGGGGCAGACGGCTGAGATACGCTGCACATTAAAGCGAGGCGGTGAGTTTGCCGACACTCGCTATACGATACGTTATTTCCAGTCTGATGGCAAGGGCTTGCTAAGGATGGACAATGGCACGGTTTTTCAAGCCTAACGACCGCTATCCGCTGACAAAGGACGTGTTTCGCTTGTACTACACTTCTCTGTCATCTGACCGCCAGACAATTGATGTATATGTGGAGGATAGTTTTGGGAAGGTTCAGCAGCTAAACTTTAGTTTCAACAACGAGCGGGAAGAGGGCAAGAAGCCCGCATCTTCTCGCCACTAAGAACGTAATTGATGCGAACGATAAATTCTTTCATTTTACTTTGTGTATTCTGCCTGTTCTGTCAGCCGACCCTTGCTCAGCGCAGGGTGCGGCTGGCAGACTTGCCTCCTTTTGAGAGTGCAGTAGTTGTTGTGAAATACTTTGAGGGTATGCACGGCTGGAAGAATTATCCGTATGTTGGGTATGGGCATCAGCTACAACGGGGAGAGCGTTTCACAGCGGATATGACCGAACGGCAGGCAGATTCCCTGCTCCGTGCCGACCTTTGGAAATGCTTTGAACACTTCAAGGGCTATGGTAAGGATGCCCTGCTGCTCAGCCTCCTTGCCTATAACGTGGGTGTGGGGCGACTGCTCGGTTATGGCAAACATTCTAAGAGTAGGCTGCTACGAAAGATAGAGGCTGGAGACAGGAACTTCTATCGGGAGTACGTTTCCTTCTGCCGATATAAGGGAAAGTTTTGCGTGGATTAGTCAAGCGCCGAAAGATTGAGTTTGTTATGTTTTATATGCCCTGATTTCACAAAGCAATGCCCCTTGCAAGTTTTATCGGCTTGCAAGGGGCATTTTCTTGTTGTTTTATTCGTCCTTCTCACTATGAATGAGTAACTTTGCAGGAAATACTGTAAAGTAAAACCTATGAAACCTCACTTCTTCAATATTATAATTCATAAAGACGACACTTTCCCAGATTTACATGGAGTATGTGTAGGATTTGAAAGTCGTCAATGGAGAAAAGAACAATTAGTAGATTATCTTTTCGAATATCTACCAGAATTTGCTTTGACATATTCTGAATTTGAGAATCTTACGGGAGAAAAATGTAGTATCCAAAAATGCGACAAGTAGTCATGAGCATTTATCAATCTGAAAACTTCAAAAGTAGAGGTGAGTTTGGAGAATTGTTGTTGCATGCTATAATCCGTGAAACTTATAATACAATTCCTGCTATCAGTAAGATATATTACAAAGATGGTCCAAACGAAACAGTAAAAGGATTTGATGCTGTACATGTAGTTGTTACAGATGATACTTTAGAGCTATGGTTGGGAGAGGTGAAATTTTACAATAATATATCCAAAGCTATTTCTGATGTAATTGAAGAATTAAAACAACATGTAAAGGTAAGGTATGTAAGAAATGAATTTGTTGCCATTACAAATAAAAATAGATGCTAAATGGCCGCATGCAGATAGATTAAAGACTTTACTTCATCCCCATACTTCATTAGATGCTGTATTCTCAAACACATGTATTCCTGTACTGTTAACATATGATTCTTCCGTACTTACAAGGTATGATAATATGTGCGATGAATATGTTCAAGAAATATCTGAAGAACTTCAGAAAAAAATCATAAAAATATTTTTGTGATAAATTGGGTGATTTTTCCTTTGACAATACATCTATTTTTTTGTTCCCGCTAAATACGAAAGCAGAACTAATAGAGTCCCTTGAGTCTAAACTTAAAAATCTGGCAAAAAGTTATGAAAAAAAGAAGAATTACGAAATATATTAAAAAGAAATAAGTAATGATAAAAAATAAACTGCCCGTAAGATACACGGGACAGCATTTTACTATAGATAAAGTGCTGATAGATGATGCAATTAAAATTGCGAAAATAAATGAATCCGACACTGTTATAGATATTGGTGCCGGAAAAGGATTTTTGACTGTTCATTTAGTTCGTCAATGCACAAATATAATTGCAATAGAGAATGATAAATCGCTATTGTCCATTCTAAAAAACAAGTTTTCTAACAACACGAATGTCAAAATTATTGATTGTGATTTTAGATGTTACACCATACCAAAAAGAAATTTTAAAGTTGTGTCTAATATCCCTTTCAGAATAACTTCTGAAATTTTAAAATCCTTGATGTTTGATAGTGTTGAGCATTTTATGGGTGGTTCATTGATAATGCAACTTGAACCTGCCCAAAAGTTATTTTCAAAAAAAGTTTTCAATCCATATATTGTGTTTTATCATACTTTTTTTGATTTAAAACTTATGTATGAAATATCTCATGAGAGTTTTTTGCCACCACCAAAAGTCAAGTCAGCACTTTTAAAGATTGAAAGAAAAAAAATGTCAATAAGTTATGAATTGAAAAAGAAAAATATCTGAATTTTTCTCACTTTCTTGTTGCAAAAAAACCCGATTTGCCAGCCAGAACTGTATTAAAGACAATATTCAGAAAAAAGTCAAGTCAGAGTTATTGCTGATAAATATGGAATAAATCTTAATTGTCAAATTGTTAGTTTGGCTGCAAAACAATGGGAATGTTGTTTTTTGGAAATGTTGGAGAGAGTTCCTGAAAAAAACCATCCCTCTTAATTGTTAGTTGATTAGAGTCTGATTCAGTAAAACAAAATTATTTTTTTTACTGAATCAAGATTAACTGTTTAATACACCATTTTAGTCATTAAGTAACTTCTATTTTACTTCCATGTAATATCCACAGGATTGCGTCTCGGAATAGAAGTTATTTTATAACTTGAATATCCAAATAGCATTGGACAAGCCGCTTTACGTTCTTCTGGTATTGATAACAAATCCTTTAATGGTTTATAATTGTCTATAGCCAACTTTACGAATCCAGCCCAACATGTACCGATACCAAAAGCGGGCGCAGCAATATCAAAATGAGTCAAAGCAATAATTGCTTCGGTAGGGTCATCAATTGGCTCAATAGGAACATGTGCAAAAAGTAAATGGGGAGCATTATGGCAAATCAAATCCAAACCACTATCCCAAGTTGAAATTATTGCAGGTACATAATCTGCTAGAGGATGTGATGTGTTTTGAATAGTTCGCATCCAATCAACGGTTAAACTTGCAACACGATTTACCTCTGATGGTTTATGAATAACAATCCATTTTACTGGTTGTCCATTCCCTCCAGATGGAGCATAACGGGCTATATCAATAACTTTAGCAATTAACTCTTTATTAACTGTCTTTGAAGAATAATGTCTCACAGAACGTCGACTTTTTATATACAATGCTATATTCTGTGGTTCAATCTGACTATCCAAAAAAGACGTATTAATTTTTTCGTCAAGAAGGAAATCTAAGGTAAGAGCCTTCTGTGCACAAAAAGACTCACAATGACCACATTTTAAACAATAATCCAATTTTTCTTCAGGTATGGTTGGATAATTTAAGGCTGTCGATTTATCAATGATTCCCATTACACATACAGTTGCGCAAGTATTGCATTTAGAACATGTTTTTCTGTCTATAAGAATTTGTGGCATTTTTGTCTCCTTTAAATTTTATTCATTCTTGAGTTCAAGTTATAAATGCAACTTTTTAAAGAAAAAGGATTAATAGCTGCATAAGTAATATTTTTTTCAGAGAGAAAAGAGAGACAATTCCCTCTGTTCTCTGCTGAATGGATAAATGTTACTATCTTTGTTTTTATTGTCCGTCCAAAGAAATAAAAGTTGTAGATGAGTAAACATATAACCGAAAAGCAAAGGTATGCAATTTCTAAGATGTTGCAAGTTCCGATGAGTAAAAAAGATATAGCTGAAGCTATTGGAGTTGATAGGAGTAATATTTATAGAGAAATAAAACGCAATTGCGATAGTCGTAGTGGAAAATACAACCCTGATCTTGCCCAAAGAAAGGCAGATAAACGTAAGGTTGAAAAGAAGCGAAAGGAGGTATTTACACAAGCTATGAAGAAGCGTGTAAAAAAGCTTCTACGAAAGGACTTGAGCCCAGAGCAGATAGTGGGCAGAAGCCAAGTAGAAAATATAGCTATGGTATCTCACGAAACTATATATTGTTGGATATGGCAAGATAAACGACAAGGTGGGGATCTTCATAAATCTCTTAGAAGGCAAGGACGCAAATATTCAAAGCGTGGTTCTAAAAACGCAGGTAGAGGATTTATTCCGAATAGAGTGGAGATTGATCAGCGACCTTCAATTGTAGAGCAAAAAGAAAGATTTGGTGATTTAGAGATAGATACAATTATTGGAAAGAATCACAAAGGTGCTATTCTAACCATTAATGATAGAGCAACAAGCAGAGTATGGATACGTAAGCTATCAGGGAAAGAAGCCATCCCTGTAGCAAAGATTACAGTATGGGCATTACGAAAAGTAAAAAACTTAATACACACAATAACGGCTGATAATGGAAAAGAATTTGCAAAACACGAGGATATAGCACAAAAATTAGATATTAATTTCTATTTTTGTAAGCCATACCACTCTTGGGAGCGTGGTGCCAATGAAAATACTAACGGTCTTATCAGGCAGTATATCCCAAAGGGTACGGACTTTAGTGAAGTAACCAACAAGCGTATTAAATGGATTGAAAACAATCTAAATAATAGACCTCGTAAAAGACTTGGATACCTCACACCAAACGAAAAATTTAAACAAATTATTAATATGAATTCCGTTGCATTTGGAACTTGAATTCAGCAAAAAGAAATTTTTTTCTGCTGATACAGATAGATTTCAAATTATAAAAGAGGTTGAGATTTTTCGTTGTAACCGAACAATCTGTTGGGCAGGAGTTTGTTCTACGATTATTGGCAAGAATTGAGGATTTTTCAAGGGATGGAGACTTTGATTCAAAGTTTAGTTCGTCAGGTAGGACTTTTCCCTTATCTAAAAGAAGAAATATTATCTTTAAAAGATACCATAGCCTATGAGGTACATCGTCCCTCTGGATTCAAAGAAAACATTGTTTTTCATCATGCACAAGCAGAAGTATATTACACTCTTTTAAGGGGAGAAAATGTTGTTCTAAGTGCTCCTACGAGTTTTGGAAAAAAAGCCTTATTATTGATTCCATCATTGCTTCACAAAAAGCATTCAAATATTTTTCATAATAGTTCCAACAATCGCATTAATTGACGAAACTCGAAAAACGCCTGTCTAAATTTAAAGATTCATATAAAATAATTACTCATCCAAGTCAGTCTTTTTTTCTCAACGTAATATTTTTCATATTGACCCAAGAAAGGGCTATAGAAATAATCCCTAATGTAAATGTTGACTTCTTTATAATAGACGAATTCTACAAGTTGAGCCCTCAAAAAAACTGATGAGGAAAGATGCCACATTTTTAAATCAAGTATTCTATATGTTGGTAAAGAAAGATGCCCAATTCTATCTTTTTAGGACCAAATATAGAACAAGTAACAACTTCCTTATTGGATAATGTCAAATTTAAATTTATAAAAACTGATTACAAGACTGTCGTCTCAGAACGCCATCCGATAAATCTGAAGAACGGAGAAGACCCTATCGAACGGCTTATTGAATTGAGTTCTTCTTTGGAAGATTCGACTTTAATTTTTTGTCAATCTCCTGCAAGTGCAAATAAAGTAGCCAAAGCATTTTGTGATAGCAATAAGTTTGAAAAAACAGATGAAAATAAGGATTTGGTTGATTGGTTAAGAGATAACTATCATTCTCAATGGATTTTACCTGATTGTTTAGAATATGGGGTAGGTATACATCATGGGAAAATACCACGAGCAATAGCTCAAAAATGTATCAAGTTGTTTAATGAAGGGAAAATCAGATTCCTCATTTGTACATCCACTTTAATAGAGGGGGTAAATACAAAAGCAAAGAGCGTAATCGTGTATGACAACAAAATCGCAAGAACCAAGTTTGATTATTTTACATTTAACAATATATGTGGTCGCTCTGGTAGAATGGGTTCCTATTTCATCGGGCACATTTATCTTTTTCATGAACCACCAGCCCCAGAACTTCCTTTAGTAGATTTTCCTATTTTCACACAAACTGATGATGCTCCGGAAAAACTACTGATTAATGTTGATGTTGAAGACTTAAATGAATCCTCTAAGCGGAAATTAAAGAAGTATTTTGAACAAGATGTTTTGTCGAAAGAGACACTAAAGAAAAATTCATACATCGATTTAGACCGACAATTAGATTTGGCAAATTTCATTCAAGGCAAGTTGAAAGAAATTCATGATCTAATGAAATGGGATCAATATCCTACTAATAATCAACTAAAGTTATCATGTATGTTGATTTGGCATTATTTTGTATCATCAAATAAACGAATGTATGGAGTGAGTTCTGGAAAACAGTTGCATTTTAGACTTAATCAGTTCAGAGAAGCAGGAAGCATTAAGAATTTTTATTACAGCAATTATAGATGCTGAAAAAGGCTAAGACCATTGACTCTATTAACTGCGCCATAGAGTTGGCTTTTTGACATTCAGCGACATTGGATAAACTATCAATTTCCTCGTTATCTGATGAGTTTAGGAGATATTGCAAATGATATTTTCAGAAAGAACAACCTACCTCTGTGTGATTACTCCTACTTTGCCAGTTTAGTTGAATGTTATTTTATGGCTCCTTATGTAATACCAATGGATGAGTATGGGTTGCCAATACAAATATCAAAGAAAATAGGCGACATGATCAAAATTTCTTCTAATATGGATGATGCATTGAAACAACTAAGCAACTTTTCTCCTATGCAAGAACAATTCTCAAGCATTGAGTGTGAATTTATAGAAGAATTTAAAGAGTATATATAAATTACCCAAAAATATATTTTACAAAGTGTTTATGGATTACACAGAGTTTTATGAAGCAATAAAAGCTCAAGCACTTATCTCGGGAGCAAGTATAGAGCAACTTGAATCCAAAGAAACATTATACTATGATGAGTCTGGAAATGTAAAGCATTTAATTCTTAAAGGTGGTTCTCTCAACGCAGAGTCTGACACCGTATTTGTTTTGGGAGGGGTTCAAGCTGAAAATACAATCTCTCTAAATGGTTTGAGATTAAGACTTGGAAAACAGCCAACTACAGAATTAAAAAGCAAATAGAGACTTAAAGGGTAATTTTATTGCAATTCTTAGGAAAGACAATTTTCGTCAAATCTTAGAATTGATAGAAGAAAAAAAATGGCATATTCATTTCTGTGCTGTTCAAATTCTATACTATGGATTTGTGGATATTGTGGATTCTATTAAGGGTACGGAAAAATATTCTTCGGAATTTAAGGCAGAATTATATCAGGTTTTGAGGAAAGACTATATAAAAACAATCTATCATTTCAAAAAGTATAAATATCCAAATATTAAAGAAAAAAACAGAAGGAAGAATTTCTTGATGGTATAATAAACATGATAAAGAAACGCATTACCGAATTAGCCTCCAAAAGGCTAACTAATCCTTTACTCGTGTCATTGAAACTATTAGTTGACAAAGCTAAGAGTCAACAAGCCCTTCCATTAATTCAAGAAGAAGAAACTAATGTATGGGTAAAACCCTTTATTCAGTTTTATAAACATGAAATTATACAGTTTCATAAAAAAGAACTGAAATTTGACGAAGAAAAGCAGGTGCAGAAGGAACTCAAAATAGATACCATGAAAATAGACGGTAAATTTTTAGTCAATTATAGTTTTATTGACTCCCAAACAGACGCAATGGTACAAGTGAGTGATTATGTAGTTTCGATAATAAGAAAGTACATAATGTTTCTTGACAGAACAGAGCCAGAGGTTGAAACTGATATTAAATCATTTGATAAGATACAGATGAGAAACTTCAATCTTTTTGAATTCCATTTTAAAAAGATTCATTAGATTACAACCCTTTGTATTTACATTTAGTTGGCTGCTTGCACACCCACAAAAAAATTTATGAAATATTTAAATGAGTATGGTAATACTCATTAAGGGTTAGTTATATAATTTATATTATAGTTGAAGTATGAAAAGAATTCTTTGAAGCATATAAGAAATACATAATAAAAGCATCCCAATAAGTTAGAGTATAAACCTACAAGTGATAACAAATATGATTATAGGAAATTACTTGAAATAACAGAAAAAAACTAGACAACAACATTCCATGCTCTGAAGAAGACGAGAAAGCTATCATAGACTTTGTAAAGATTTCTAATTACATATATGACTTATATACACAATTATATAAACACATAAACGACAACTTTCGTCATTTGAATCTAAAAGGTTGTGATATTGCAGAGTATATTGTTGCTGGATTGAATCGGGAATACAAAGTTATATGGGATAGACATAAAGCAACTCTTAATAAAGCAGAAAAAGGTTCGTATTTCTTATCGGATATAATGAATTTTAAGATACAATCTGCAATACCTGAGATAGGCTTTCTTGATGCCCGTGCTTGTTTAGAAAGTGTAACAGATGCATGTAGTTTGCTGCTAAATTATCTGAGGTATTTTCTTGATAAAGAACTAACACATGAAGAGTTTAAACCTGAAGAGTTCGCCGGAAGAGTAAGGAACTCAATGCAAATTAGTCAGACTGCCGTTGTGCTAAAGCATTCCTATGACGATATTCTATGTAATGATGGCTTTGTAAAAATAGATGAAAAGAATAATCTCATCACTTTCGACTACAATAATCATGATAGACTGAAACTTCTTACTGCTGGTGATATGATGTTCTCTGAGCATAGAGTGCAAGTAATGAGACGTGCACAAGAAAAATAATATTAGACCTAGACTTTATAAATACATAACTATCAATCGTATAAAGAAAGTAAAGATAAATAATAGTTGCATTACATTAATTTTTTTGGACAAGGAGAACCAAAAGAACATAAACAGATAGTTAATAATATGCAATCTGCCATAGATGCATACTATGAGTTTCTTGTTGGTGATACTATTTTGCCAAATTTTGCAAATTGTACAATAGATGAAGTTATTTCTGTATGGTGTGCCATACAGTATATCACATTATATGTGTCTTCTAATATTAATTACGATATATCTATTAATACTCGTGAAGACTTTTCTTCTGTACCAAGCAAAATGCTAAAAAGTGACCTTATAGCATATGTTGTAAAACTCACAGGTATTAACTTTGTAAAAGTTAGGGCATCTCTAATGGCTTTAGAGGCTGACAGGACAAAGTTCAATGATATTTGGACGTCGATGTTATATCCTGTAGGAGAGTATTATCTCCTACCATTTTTCCCAATCATATATTCATCTCCTTATAATGTTATTGACCAACTTATGCAGAGAGGTGGGTTTAACCTTGAGGAAAGAGGAAAACAATTTGAAATGTTTCTTTATAATCAATTAACACAGAAGAAAAACGTCATTTCCCATAAACTGTATGCAAACAGGAAAGTATGGTGTTCAAGGCAATGAAGAGGAATTTGATGTTCTTATTTCTATGAAAAATGTGGTTTTAGTAGCTGATGCTAAATGTATACACTATTCTGTAGAACCTATTAATTACACAGAGGCATGGAAAAGACTGGTAGAGGGTTGTGAGCAGGCTATAAGAAAGGGAAATTTCATAAAAAACAATCCTCAGTTTTTCAATAAATTAGGTGATTACTCTTCAAAGACAATAATTCCATTTGTTATAACTAATTATCCCACCTTTACAGGGTTTTCACACAAAGGTGTGTATATCATAGATTCACATAGTTTTTTTAGCTTATATACAAAGTGGCATTATGACTATGAGGCAACTTACGTTAACAATTGATCCTATCAAAAGATTTAAAAAGTTCTATTATAATGAAGACCAATTCTCTAATGAATTCATTAAATTTTTTTATCAGACAACCCTGTTAAACATGAGTTCTTAAAACGAATCTATATCCATGATTTACCTTTGGCTATTTTACCAGAACCATGGCGCATTATTAGTAAATCTGCTCAGATAAACAATGATTCACAATTTAACATATCAAACAATACTTAATCCAACTAATAGATAATCATCATAGAAAGTTAATGTAATGGCTTTTTTTCCTTTTGTGCCGTCTCAACTCACTGTCAAAAAGTAACGAGGTGTTTTTTTCATCGGGTTTCTTTGCTCCTTTCTTTGTCCGCTCGAAGCTCACGAAAGAAAGGAGCGGTCGGCAAATCTGCCGACCGCTTTACTTCGTCAGTTCTTCTTGAACTGTTATCCGTCCCGTCCTTACATCGGGATGTCTGTCAAAAGCCCAATTTATTTCATCATCGGACAAAGTGCTGTGAATGCTTCCACCCATAACCAATCCACAATTTTGCAGGACTTTTTGCCGTGCGTATTCCTTGCTCTCCGCAACCACATCGAACACTCCTTCAAAGACGTATTGTGTCCGAACTCTGTAAACTTTCTTCTTCATAATCTTAAAATTCAACCTTTAATAATCTGTACTCCTTTGGCTCTCCATTGGATACTTGAGTTCGGGATAAGTTTAGCATGAAAAAAGTTCTAACTGCCTTGATTTTTCCACATACACCGGCAGTGCCTCTGGCTTGTTCTCAAAGAAGCAGTATGCTGTAAGGGCAGAACACAAGTTCATGATAAAGTTGTGTATCGAGCGGTGTCTTGAGTGAACAAGGTTGGCTTTGTTCTTGAGTAGTTCGTTAATGCACTCGATAATGTATCTTTTCCTCAGCATAATCTTGTCCCACATAGGCATCAGTTTGTTCTTCATCTTAGCCTTGAGCCCATGAACGAGTTGGATACCTTGACTGAACAGACTATCAAAGAGTTCCTGCTTGATGTACCCTCTATCAGCAAAAGATCTTCCCAAATAAGACCTTTGCAAATACCGTCCATACCCTGCTATCTCTGTCATCCACATTTGCTCCTGTAAGACAGAACGTTATCACTTCACCAGAATCATTGCATAGCAGGTGCAGCTTGAATCCATGACACCAGCCCATGGTACCCTTTCCGTCCTTGGCGAGGCCGGCAAAGACTTTTGTTGTAATATCGTCGTACATTGTGACATACGGGTATCATTGTGCTGTCAACGAATGTTATACCCGTACACTTGCCGAAGGCATAGAGCTTCATGAACAGCATCATCTTAAAGAACACTCTAGGCATGAGTTCAACGAAGCGGTTATAGGAAACCGCGTCGGGAAAAATCCTGACGCATCACCCCTTTGACCCAATTCAAATAATACTCCTTGAAATTGCGATATGCGCCGAAATGATAGCATACCAAAATGGTCATAATCTCACTTTCCGAGAGTCTGCCCTTGCGGTTTCGGTAGCGTTTGCCGTCACTGTTATGGGACGGTAGACGCAGGTTTTTTTCGCTAATTCGGCACTCAAATTCTTATCAAACTCGTCGATTATACAGAAAAATTTCAGTAACTTTGTCCTTGGTAATCATCGTTCAAAAAAATCTTGTAATCTATTGATTTTCACCTATAAAGATACGAATTTTTTTGACGAGATTACCAACTTTTTCAAGCCTTTTTCTTATCCCGAACTCGCGTATTGGATAATTTGCGGTGTTTAAGCCAAAAAAATGATGCGCACCATAGCCGTAGGCAAAAGAACTTGTCAAGTTCTGTTTCTTCAGCTATTTTGTTGATAGCCGACCTTAACTCCTCTTTGCTGTCGGATAGGGTTATTGCATTAATAACCCTAATGAGAATATGCGGTATCTCTTCTGCATAGTTATAGATGATGTTTTTCAATCTCTGTTTTCATATCTCTGATAATTTAATGGTTCATACTTTATGCTGTTGCTTTCATTCTTCGGCTTATAAGACCTCGATTGGCATTGACAAGGTTTACTATCTGCTCGTGGTATTCTGTGTTCTTGTTGCACACTCCACGACTTTGCACCACTTCAAAGTTCGTAATGATACTTCAATGGTTTCTATTCGCTTGCCTTCAATGGTAGCTGAAAGGATAAGGGAGTCTTCCTTGAGGTAGTATGCATTAGAGAATACGCAATGGTGCATTGATAGACCTTCTTCTAAATGCTCCTGCACGCTCTCTAATACGTGGACTTGAATAGTGCCATCTGTAAAACAGATACCGAAAAACTTGGATTTAAGTTCCTTGAAACGCTTTTCATCTTCCATTGCTTTCTTTTGCTTCAGTTCTATCTCCTCCCTTTCACGCAGTCTGAGAAGTTCCTCGTGTCTGCGGTCGTGTTCGGCTTTAAGGTCTGTTGGGCATAAATATTTTGGATTATGAATATCCTTTCCTAATCTTCTAAGTGTATCTACATAATCACTCCAAAGGGAAATATCCACAATCTCATAGCCGTTACGGACTGCAATCTTGTAGGACTGCCATAGTTCCTCAAAAGTCCTCTTGTTGCCAAGAAAGTAACGTAAATGGTCTGTACGACCTGCCTTTAGCAATGTTTCCACACGGCTGTCTGTGAGCAATGCAGGAATAAGTTGGGTAGGCACGATGCCATAGAAATTATCCTTAAAACCATTTCTACGAAGTATGTCTGTAACCTTGAACTTCGGAAATATCGGTGAGTAGGCAATATGCTGATAGGCTTCATTATCGTTGCGTATCGCCATAGGACTATAATAGGAAAAGGTATCAACATAGTGTCCCAATACCCTCTGTATGGCAACCACAGCTTTTCGTCCCTGCATATTCCACCAATATTGCCCAATCTCAATTATAGAAGTCTGTGCTTTGTAACCTTTCTCCATACCCACAATAAGTAGGAACATACGCAATACTTGAAACTCTCCACAAGTGGTAAGTAGGGTGAAATACTGCTTTTGCTGCAACTTGCGCTCGTATGTTTCCTTGACCTGCAACTTTGCCCTGCAATGAGGGCAAGTGCAAGTTTCTCTATGTTTGTTCATTACCCAACTATGCCCACAATCCATACAAGTGGTGCGACCTTTGGGCAAGCGGTAGGCGAAGTGGTCTATGCACTCACGGAATGCCCACTTGCTTTGTGTCTTGGTTATCGGGCGAAGATGCTTGCTTTGTTCCAAAACTGCCTTTTCAAATTTGTTTCTCGGTTTCATAGGCTTAAAAATCGAATAGTGATGGTTGTACTTGGGTTGCTATATTCTCGGTCTTTTTCACTCGTGCGTTACGGCTCTGTAACTTGGCAAGTTCCTCACGCTGATATTGTTTAATGGCTTCCTGCCTTGCTTCGGCTTTTTCTTCCTCCGTGAGTTCCACAACGTGATTAACGGCTACTTGACAAGAAACAGCCTTACCCACCTCTATATCGTCCTCATCATAGTAGTGAACAGCCATAGAGAAGATTTCATCATCATCAAAGCCGTTACAACCGCTTTTCTGCACTTCATTAAGAATGTAGGTGATGCACTCCTCGATATTCTTGTTTGGCTTCAACAAGTTAGGGGCAAACAAAGGGTCTGTCAAGCACGCTGATTGAGATACTCGGCTATTGTCCTTGTGAAATGTTCTGTTCCTTTCATATTGCTTAGTATTTGTGGATTTCTACTATTTGATTGATGCGCCCATATAGGTAGGCTCTTAGGCTTGTTCTGTCAGGTGCGTAATACTCTGTCCATTGTCCGTACTGATTGACAAGGTATTTCTTCAGTACATCAAAGAAGTCAAAGCGATAGCCTTGTAGGGGAACGGCTGTACGGAAATAGGTATTAGAGTTCACCGCTTCACATAGCCAGTTCTTTTCCTCACGGCTCATACACTCACCACGATTGAGTTTCACACGCAGGAGATATACTTTACTGCTACAAAGGCTCTCCAAAGGGAGTACGTCCCATTGTACAAACTTAATTGCCAACACTTGCTCACTCTTTTCAGCCGTAGGGTTAATGCGGTAATGAGAGGAGGAGCTATATCCTTTTCTGTTCATCGAAGATGTTGTATTTACTTTTTGCTTATCCATAGCGACATTTTTTTTATGCGTCCAAAGATCGGAGTATGCTGATTCCTTTTTGTAGCAAAATAGAGGTAACGGGGCGGGCTTACACAAGGTTTTGGCGGAAAATACTACCCGTAGGTGTGGAGATTTTCCAGACAAACCAAGCGGCACAGACCTTTTGAAAGCCACAAGCCCCGTACTACCTTTGCGGATAAAAAGGGAACAGCATCCGTCTTCTTGTCATCGCATATCGTGGAGCATAGGAAAAGAAGCAAAAGTGCAACGCTCGTAGTGGGAAATAGAAAAGGTGGCTATCTCAAAATGCGAGATAACCACCTAATGAAATAATATGAAAGGTTTTACAGAGCTGTGCTTCTCAAAGCACGCATAGCAGGATGGCACAGAGAATCGCCAGCCAGAAGAGAATGCTCAGCAGCGTAATTGTCACTTTTAGGATTACCCTGACTATAAAGCGTAGTATCAGAAAACCTGCAATGACAGAGACGGCAGTTACGACTTGCGGCGTTACAATTTTCGAGATAAGCCAAATGGCACCGATAATGATGGAAAGTAGGATAGCGAGTTCGATGAAGCGTGTCCAACCGAAGCGGCGGACTTGCTTGGGAGAAGTCGGCTGCTGCTCGATATTATCGGTTCTGTTCGATGCGTCTGCCTTGATGAAGGCAGGTGTGTGGACATCTTGATTCATGATGATTGTATTCATATCGGAGCTTTTAATAGTTCAAGAGCAGTTACAAGATACTCTTCCACACAAAGCCAAGTGTTTGTAAAACTATTGGTGTGTGGAGAAGAGTGGTTATCTTGGCTCTTGACACTACAAAAGCTCCCGATGGTGTTACATCAAGTCATGTTCTCACTATTGACGGTTGGTAGGCTATTGACCTCAATGAGCAAAACTATTGTCCCTGTCAGTTCGGTGTAGAGTTTCTCATACTCTGGACTTGCACCAAAGTCATCCGTCAGTTCATACTTGTCGAAAACGCTTTGCACAGCCTTATTCTTCAAAAGTATCGGTGTTAGTCTTTCAGGAAGAGGAGAAGGGAGTTCTTTCTCGAACTCATTCTCTAAAAACTGAAACAAGGGTGTCGTACTTGGAAAAAAATGCAGTCCTTGATACAGAACTTCGCTTGCCATTACCTCTGCCTCTGGGTGAGAAAAAAACCTTGTGCTATAGCATCGCAGTAAGTTGTCAATGCCTCGTCTGCGCTAGCAGTTATAAATGTATTTTCATTCACTCTCTCTGGAAAATGCTCTCCGAGATACGCTTCCAACTTCAAACGGAAGTAAGAAAGCTCTTTCTTTGTTGTTGTCATAATCTTCTTGGTTTAGGGTTATACATTATTTTGAGTTGATGCCCATAGCAACATTGAACTTGTCTAACTTGCCCGCCAACTGTTCCATATCGTGTTCTATCTTCTTATTGGTTATACGGGCATAAATTTGTGTAGTTTTAATATTTGTATGTCCCAGCATCTTCGACACGCTTTCCATTGGAACGCCCTTGCTGAGCGACATGGTCGCAAATGTATGCCTTGCAAGATGGAATGTCAGGTTCTTCTTGACACCGCAAAGGTCGGCTATTTCTTTCAAATATGCGTTGGTTTTCTGATTCGTTAATATAGGAAACAATTTGCCGTCCCGATAGGTCTTATGACTGTACTTGGCTATGATACTTCTGGGAATATCGAGAAGCAACACATTGGTTTCCACGCTTGTTTTCTGCCTCTTGGTCATAATCCACTGCTTATCATCAAGTGTTACGATATTGTCCGGTGTAAGATTGGAAACATCAATATATGCCAGACCTGTGAAACATGAAAAGATGAAAACATCCCTTACTAACTCCAAGCGTTGAATAGCAAGATCCTTGTTGGCTATCTTCATAATTTCCTCATCCGTGAGAAAACCACGATTAACTGGCTCCAAGTGAAAACGATGATTGAGGAAGGGGTCGTGAAGAAGATAACCACGTTTTTGCGCATAGATGGTTACGGTCTTGAGTGCCTTCATTTTCTTGACAGACGTGTTGTAAGCGCAGCCTGCCACCGTGCTCAGATACAACTCAAAATCCTGTACCACGGATGGCGTGAACTCTGTGAGTCCTATATCCTTCCTTCCATGCTTATAGACAAGGAACTCTGCGAAATGTCTTCTTAAAACGCTGTATTTCTGCAGGCTGTCCTTGCTGATGGTATGTCCGACGCGTTGCCTAATGTCTTCGTTGAATCTGTCGAATACCGGGAGAAAGGTCGTGTACTCCCTGTCTTTTCCCACAAAATAAGATCGGATTTTCTCCAATGACATGGAGGAGTCGTCCTCAAATTTGTGATAGATGTTATTCAGTGTAGCAGAAATAGAGTCCAATGTGGCATTGGCGGATAAAGCTTCAGCCGTCCGACCTTTGAGCCGACTTGTGGCATTGTTCCATACTGTTTTGTCCACGAAGATTTTCGTAGATCCGAAATTTGCCATCTCTCCGTTAAGGAATACACGGAGCATTACAGGCGACTTTCCTTCTTTGTTCTCATAGTTTGAGCGTAGGTAGAAGGACACCTTGAAAGTTGTTCTCATAATGCATCATTCTTTTGTGTAGCACTCGGCTGCAAAGTTAATATATAACACTCTGAAAAAGAAAGAATTAATGCCGTCAATATGGTATTCAAAATCCCGTCACTGCTACATTTTTTGCTGCTACAATTTTTGTGTAGCAGTTTATGTAGCAGAAATTGACCGAATGATGATTGTCAAAACATAGGGTTATGCCGTCAGGCGATAAAGGTATATACAAAGAAAAAAATCGTTGTAAAAACCTTGATTTTACAACGATTATCTAATTTTTGAAGGCTAAAATGAAGACTCTTGTGAAGACCTTTTAAAGCCTATTAGCGGAGAGAGAGGGATTCGAACCCCCGGTACCTCTCGGTACGACGGTTTTCAAGACCGTTGTAATCGACCACTCTACCATCTCTCCAGAAGGCAACTTTGTAGTCTACCTGCTTCCTTGTTGAAAGCGAGTGCAAAGGTATAGATAATTTCTGAAACTGCAAAATCTAAGACAGAAGAATTTAAGAATAAAACACTTTTTAACTAAAAATGGGCGTAATAACAGTGTGTTAGATGTAATATTGTTTTGATGGGATGATAAAATCTGGGTCTTCAGGATTTTGGAGTGATAAAGTTTGCCACTTGTGTTTAGAGTTTGCAGCAATGTCACACGGAGGCACGGAGAGGACGGAGGATTATTAAAACAAAGCAATGGAAGTAACGGAGGCACCGTCGGTGCATAGAGCGACGGAGCTTGTTTGCCAATTCTATTAGCAATTTATATACAAAGCGTTTACCTCAAAATAGTTATCAAGAATCTGTACGCTATACCTCCGTCGCTCTTTGTGCCGTCGGCACCTCCGTGACATAGCATTACCTCCGTTACTCCGTTACTCCGTGTGCCTATTATATAAGACTTTTAGTTTATCACTCCATATTTCGGAAGAACCTAAAATTAAACAGCGCACAGGGAGGGTATCTTTGTAATATTCTATTTGATACTATATGATTGGTTCATATTGGTGCTGTTTGATAAATCTTTTTCTTGTGTGTTTGTCTTTAATTTTGTAATTAATCGTGATAAATTAAGACCCCACTTTACACTTTCTGCTGAAGTTGTATTACTTAATATGTGTGGTGTTGAAGGTAAGCACATGTGGTGTTAATGGTTAGCACCATTGGTGCTGAGTGTTTCGTAGCTTGTAATATGTTTTTGGGTGGAGGAAACCTATAGTCGAAAATGTGTTATACTACTAAAAGCAAATAATGTACTTGCTTATCTAAAAATAATGCGGAATTACCTTTTAAGTAGGTAATCCCGCAATAAATATGGTGCTATTGAATCTTAATGGGCTAATAATAGTCTTATACTAAGATTTGTTTTATTTGCTCGGCAGTCTATAAGCTACACACTCCCTGCCGCACATTGTCCAGCTACGACGCCTGTTGTCCATGCTGCCTGAAGATTAAAGCCGCCGGTGATGGCATCAATGTCTAATACTTCGCCTGCAAAGAAAAGATTAGGACAAACTTTGCTTTCAAGTGTTTTGGAATTAATAGAGCTAAGGCTTACGCCACCACAAGTCACAAATTCCTCGCGGAAGGTACCTTTACCAGCAATAGTGTATTGATCATTGACCAATGTTTCTATCATGCGATTTACTGTTTTGCGCCCAACTTCTGCCCATGGTTTCGCAGGCTCTAAGCCAAGTTTGCTAAGTATGTAGAGCCACAGACGACTTGGTAGTCCAAATGGGTGTAGGGTAGCGAGCTGTTTTCGTGGGTTAGCAGCCTGCAACTTCAGAAGGTTTTCCTCTACTTCTTGTCGTGCTCGTTCCCCTGTCCAACTGATAGCAAGCGGAGCTTTATAATCATTTTCAGCAAGTAAACGAGCTGCGTATGAAGAAAGCTTCAAGGCAGCAGGACCACTCACACCCCAATGTGTCACGAGCAAAGGCCCTTGTGCGCGCAACTTTGTTCCAGGGATCGTTGTTACAACTGGGTCAACAACCGTTCCCATGAGATCGCAGAAAGCACGGTCCTTTATATTAAAGGTGAAAAGTGATGGTACAGGAGTCTCTATTTCATGTCCAAGTCGAGCGAGGTATTGTAAGCCACGCCCATTGGGTGAGCCGCCCGTTGTTATAATAGCACGATGGAATACGCGATGTGTACCATTCTCAAATTCCAGTTTAAGTCTTTCGTCTTCTAACTTATGGATATCCGTCAATCGGTAGCGATGACATATAGTTACACCGAGTTCATTAGCTTGGCGCATTAGGCAATCAATGATGGCATGCGAGTCTTGTGCCTTTGGGAAAACACATTCATCTTCTTGTGTCACCAATGGTACACCATGCTTCTCAAACCATTTATATGTATCTTCGTGGCTAAATGTTTTCATCAACCGCTTCATGAGTTTATGCCCACGTGGGTAAGCCTGCTTTACATCCGAGATAGCTGCAAAGCTATTTGTAACGTTACAGCGTCCCCCTCCAGTTATTTCAACCTTAGCCAATACCTTTTGCGCACGTTCAAAGATTGTAACCTTACATGAAGGATTTGTTCTTCGAGCCGTGATAGCCGCCATGAAACCAGCTGCTCCTCCGCCAATGATTGCTATATCCATTTGATTTTATTCAAAATTCATAATTATTCGAACAAAGTTCTTATCAGTACGTTATAATTATGATAACTATTGTCCGCTGAGATTATTGCAATAAATAAACTAATAATTAGCTAATACAAGAGATAACTTGTTAACCTTCTCACTAAAGTACTTTTTTACGTTTGCCACTGAACTCAGTAAAGTCTACGCGGATAATCTCAACACGATGGAAACTCTTGTGCGCATATTTATCACCAAGCTCTTTGAAGTCAGATGATAACTTGTCTATCAAAAGATGCAGCGCATGCATCTTCTCCTCCTCAGAAAGATGGATATGAGCCTCACCGAAGAAGATAGCACTCTCATACTCAGTGGTGAAATTGCGGGGCAATAAGTTTACTTTACCAATGATACAAAGCGAAACCTTTGGATTCTGCTCAATAGCTACTAACTTACGTCCTTCAGGTGCACAGTGAATATAGATACTATTCTTGCCGTCCCAAACAAAGTTTACAGGAATACCATACCCCATATCTTCTGAAACCATGCTCAGAACTCCGTATTCGCCTTCACATAGTAATTCTATAGCTCGCTGCTCATCCATCAGACGGTCTTGTCTGCGTATGCGGTCATTAACATATTTCATATCGTACATTATTAATATAATAAATGATTTGTTGGAACTGTGAATTATCTGTTATGAATTAATCTCACGCATAAAGACACCTTTGTGTCAGAGTTCCAGTATATATAAAAAAAAGACCTTGACTGATTCACATCACCCAAGGTTTAAATACTAAAACTAAATTAACCACTAAAAAAACTTGGTGCAAAGATACACGTTTTTTTGTTAACAACCAAATTTTTTTGAGAAATATTTTTTTCACTATTAGAAACACTATTAACCTTTATTGGTTATTTTTTTCGATTGGTTATAATAATAAAATTAAGATTATTCTGATAGTTAAAAAGAGGTCTAAACGCTTTTTGTACACACATTTTTTTAACGTTTCCTTTGTAGTTATTTGCTACATAAAAAAATATGGTTAAAAAAAGTCCTTATCGGTTTATTTGTTTAAAGTGTTCTCTGATTTAGTTCAGTTATACATGGTTAGTAGAGTTTTTTTATTCATTATTAAAAGTTTACTCAGAAGTGCATCTCTTTATGCCCCTTTTTGATGTGATAATACGTATTGTTAGGCTATCTGATGTTTATTTTTATTAGATAATTTATCATGCTTT
>BNJT01001934.1_pt1 | contig 36588 bp, 72 predicted proteins | sample 8540491 | NCBI WGS metagenome assembly BNJT01 (sample SAMD00202455, study PRJDB9452) | human saliva metagenome | host: Homo sapiens | reverse complement strand
ACATTTGGGCATCAGTGCTTTGGTTGGCAGAGAATTTATAATCAATGGTATAACCTTGGTGAAGATGGAAACATGCAGACAGGTTGGGTCGACTATAAAGGCAGACAATACTATCTGGATGAAAAATGGCGTGATGATCTGAGAATTGCTAGACTTCTCTTTGGTGATACTTATTATTATTTCGACTACGAAGGAATCGCAAAGAGCGGGCTGGGAATTGATTGATGGCGAATGGTATTACTTTGATCCAACAGCTGAGGTGCTAGGTGGTTGGTTAAATTATAAGAATAATCAATACTATATTTATTCTGATGGAAAAATGGCAACTGGCTGGACATTTGTTGATGGTAATTGGAAGTACTTTGGTGAAGATGGCATTCAAAGATTCGGTTGGCAACAGATTAATGGGCATTGGTACTATCTTGGGGAAGATGGTAACATGCAGACTGGTTGGATTACAATTGGTAATAAGAATTACTACTTCAATCCATCTGGGGAAATGGCAACAGGTTGGGTATTTACGAAATGATCACTGGCAATACCTTGACAAAAGTGGTGAGAGCTTAGATGGTCTACGTAAGATTGATGGTTCTCTGTATCTCTTACTTGATGGAAATATGTGCACTGGATTAGTAGAACATGATGGTTCAAAAATACTGTTTGGCGATGATGGAAAATTAATCGGAGGATTATACTATCAATTTACTCGTGGTTACTACTTTGTAAATGAGAACTTTGAATATTTGACTGGTTGGCAGTATTTTTAAATGGAAATTGGTATTTCTTCAATTCTGATGGTTTATTGTCATCAAATTAATGTATCATATACTTAAATTAATAAATATTGATAAGGGATGTACCGCATAATATCCTAGAATAAAAATGTCCAACTTCTGGATTTAGAGGAAGGACATTTTATTTTTAATATAGGTACTACAATAATTTCATATAGGGTAAATAGTCCCCTTTACACCAAACTAGACATAAAAATATCAACTTTATAATATTTTTGCGCTAAGATATGAAAAATGAAAAAGAGATTGTATATCTCAAGCAAAATCACGTGTTTTACTTAAAAAATACAATCTTATATCAGTGGAGCTAAGGAGGATCGAACTCTGACCTGCTTGCAAAGCAGGTGCTCTCCCAGCTGAGCTATAACCCCATGTATATCAATTCGATGAGTTTACTGAAAATGGTGGGCCTGAATGGACTTGAACCAGCGACTCACCTTATCAGGGTGCGCTCTAGCCACCTGAGCTACAGGCCCAACTTCATCGAATGCTTTAATATAATATCAACCACAGTACCTAGTGTCAACATGTCATTTTTATTTGTTCTTCCCTTTAATAAACATAGATAAATTTATGCTGGTAATTATGATATAATCCAGAATGATTCATCAAACAAATATGATGTGCAGAGAGGGAGACTTCAATGGTATTCAGTTCGCTATATTCTTATTGGCTTTTTGCCAATGGTATTTATCAGCAATTACTTTATAAAAAGGAGTATTCTAATTATCTATTATTGATAGCTAGCCTTATATTTTATGCATGGGGAGAACTATATCTTGTATTGCTAATGGTTTTTCTATTTTAGTGAATTGGTTTTTGGGGCTACTCATTAGTAAACGCAATACTTCAAGAAAAATTAATACTTGCTGGAGGCATAATTATAGACCTTTCTATTTTAGGCTATTTTAAATATGCTGGTATGAAAAATAATTAATTTTGTGGTAGGTAGTAATTTATTCCACGATACCAAAAATATCACTTCCTATTCGAATTTCATTTTTTCACTTTCCAAGCAATCTCATATATTGTTGATGTATATCGTAGAGATACTGAGGCATCAAATAACCCTGTGAATGTTGCTCTATATATATTTATTTCCACAATTAATTGCTGGGCCAATTGTAAAGTATAGAGATATAAACAAACAAATTGAAGAAAGAACGATTCGATGGGATGAGGGTTTCTGATGGTTTTAAAAGATTTATTTATGGTCTTGGCAAAGAGGTAATTATTTCAAACGTTTTTAGGCACACTTTGTAGATATGATATATGCAGGGAATGAATTGGTACAATTAATAGTGGGGTTGCATGGTTAGGTGCTTTTGCATATACATTCCAAATCTATTATGACTTCTCTGGATATTCTGATATGGCAATTGGATTAGGGAAAATGTTTGGATTTAACATCTTAGAAAATTTTAATTATCCATATCTTTCAAGTTCTATTACGGAATTTTTGGAGAAGATGGTATATTTCTCTTGGTCATGGTTTAGAGAATACTTATATATTCCGTTAGGTGGCAACCGAAAGGGTATCATTAGAACATATCTGAACCTTGTAGCAGTCTTCTTTTTACGGGTTTATGGCATGGTGCAGATTTATCCTTCATAATATGGGGGTTATATCATGGATTCTTTACTATCTTAGAAAGAGCGGGGTTTAAGAAGATTTTGGACAAATCGAAGATACTATCAATCATGGCAACTTTCTTTGTAGTTACGATTGGTTGGGTTATGTTTAGAGCAACTGATACTTTATCTGGACTTAGATATATTGCTAGAATGCTGATGCCGTGGCACTATCATGGAAAATGGAATTGGGGCATTAAGCTATTTAGATAGCAAAACAGTCTTTATCTTTATTTGCGCAGTTTTTGGCATGGGAATCATACAAAGTATTGTGCCAAAAAGTATAAAGAAAAAATGGAGTGGATCAACAATTGAAGCTTTATATTGTGTCTTCATATTGATTGTATGTTTAGGGTTCTGTTGCAGAGTGGAACTTATAACCCATTTATTTATTTTCAGTTTTAGGAGCAAAATGAAAGAAAGAAAACTTGGTCGATTATAATATTATGTGCATTTTTTGTTATAATCTGCTGTTCGAAAGGAATATGGTTCTTTTCTGAGAAATTTATTGATTCAACAAATTATGAAAATCGTAAATTGGCCTCAAAGCCTACTATAACACTGGACAATTATAGGTCGTTTTTGATGAGTATACAGCATATTTTAATGATAATCTTCAATTCAGAAATACCTTAATCACAATGAATTCATTTATTGATTACTACTTTTTAGAACTTCTTCCAATCCATCTGTCACAATAGGGAAAGATAGTTATCTTTTCTATACAAGAGCAGATGATGGTAATCCTCTTGCAAATTATCAAGGGAAGGACTTATATAGTGAAGAGGAATTGAAGGCACTTGCAAAGAACTGTGTTGCACAGAGAGATTATTTATCTAGTCATGGAAAAAGAATTTGTAATCTATATCGCTCCTAATAAGGAGAGAGTATTTTAGTGAATATATGCCTGATAAGTATGGAAAACCAGCCGAAAACTACTCGTGCCTTACAAATTTATAACTATTTAAAAGAGAATACTGACATAAGAGTTATATATCCATATGCAGAATTAATGGCTGCAAAAACAAAAATTCAGGAGAATATTTGGTATAAAACAGATTCGCATTGGAATAACATTGGTGCGTATATTGGCGCAAAAGCATTATTTGATGAACTTGGGGTGAGAGTTTCCTGATATTACTGATTCTAGTATTAGTATCGTTGGGGGGAAAACACTTCCAGTGACTTAGCTTCAATGTTGGGCTTAACACAATATTTTAAGGATACCGATTACGAATATACTGTTAAGGGGTTACAACGATCACAATGTACAGAATCTTGCATCAGATTTTAGTGGAGCACTTATTTATAAGGTTGTAGGTGCAGATTCAGAAAACTCTATGTTATTAGAGATCTCGTTTTCTACTGCTCTAGCTCCATATCTTGGTAGTCAATTTAACGAGAGTTACTTAAGACATAAAAAGTACATATTCGTATGAAGATTTAGAATCACAAAATCCCTGATATTGTAGTCTATGAGACAGTGGAGAGATACGCTGACGGTTTAATGAACTTTTTCTATCAAGTAATACTGCAAGAGATTAAATCTAGTTTTTTGTGTAACGTTAATTTATGTATTAAATTGATTTATATAGTTTTTCCGAGTGAATTGCGATGAATAGTGGTCTATGGTAAAGTTAGAGGATATGCGGAGGTTTTGCATGGAAGGCTTTATTATCTGCGTGGGCAGGGACTGTTGGAAAGTTCTTATCACCTAAATTATCAATCTTTTAGTTAGTTTATTACCACTCATTGAAGAACGTGGTGGATTATTACTTGCCAAGATGCTACAAGTCCCTACGTGGGAGGCGGTATTCTGGTGTGGTTGGAAATATATTACCAATCCCATTTATCCTATTTTGGCATTAAAGAAATTAATTCATTGGTTATCTACTCATCTATCCGTCGAAGATTGCGGAGTGGTTGGAAAAAGCAATTAAGAATAAAACCGAAAAATCGATAAATACGGATTCTGGGGTTAGCACTATTTGTAGGTATTCCACTACCTGGAACGGGTGCTTGGACTGGATGTTTGATCGCGGCTTTGTTTGAAATGGATTTAAAAAGCAACCCCTATCAATTCTGATTGAGTTGCAATGGCTGCACTATTATGACATTAGTATCCTATGGATTATTAGGTGCAGTGTTTGGATAAGATCTCATTTGAGGTCTTTTTGTACTGATGAAATTATTCGGGTAAAGTTTCAAGTAGTTCGATGATACCTTGAAGTCTTTGATTGTGGCAGATAAGAATGGAAGTTCATGTGCTTCTAAAGAATCACTAGCGATAGCTATGACTTTTTGCGTTAGTTTTCTTTGCGGCTAGGACGCCGTTGATTGAATCTTCAAAGATTAGGACAGGATTGTCGATACGTAGGCGCTTCATTGCCTCTAAATACATTTCATATTTATTCTTATATGTACCATCATCATAGACAATTGTATCTGGATCAATCCATTGATCTAAGTGAAACTGAGATACATAGAAGTCTATGTTCTCTTTAATGGATGCTGAGGCAATTGTAAATGGAATATTATGGTGTTTGAGGTAGTGGAAGAATTCAATGACACCAGGAGCTAATGCTGCGTTAGGGATCATTTTACATACATACGGTACAATGATTCTTTTTCGGCAGATAAATGCTCGCATTCTTCTATAGAAAGTGTGCTATTTGTCATACGTTGAATTAAATCGACATTGGCAAGACCCCAGTATTTTTGTACAAGTGTTTCTCTTGTCATATGTTTCCCTATGACGTTCATTGCGATTGTATCCCAAGCCTGAATATGAATATCTGTGTCAAAAAGAATAGGTGCCATTAAAGTCAAATATAATTCCGTTATAGCGCATGGTATCTCCTTTTTGATTATTATACATTTTATTGATGCACATGACACTTGATTATGTTTTAATATATGAAAAAGAGGAGATAGTTATGCAACACAGTGCTCTAATCGTTGCGGCAGGTAGTGGAACAAGAAATGAAGCTTGGATATAATAAGGTTTATACAAAACTATCGGATGGTACAACTATTTTGGACAAGACGCTTTCTGTGTTTTTAAATGATAGTGATTGTGTGCAGATTGTTCTAGTAACAGATTGTGTAGAGCACTTTGAAAAAGAGCAGGGAAGAAAAAAGATGGTAGGATTGTATTTGCTAGTGGTGGAAAAGACACGACAGGATAGTGTTTATAATGGACTGCGTGCAGTGTTAGCAGATGTTGTTTTTAGTTCATGATGGTGCTAGACCTTTCTTGGATCAAGAATCACTAGAAAAGATTAAAAAGACAATGGAAACAGAGAAAGCAGCACTGCTATGTGTTCCATGCAAAGATACTATAAAGCATGTTCAGGATGGTTATAGTTGTAGAGACGTATGAGTTGAAGTACCTTACAGTGTGCACAAACACCCCAAGCATTTGATACGGAATTATTACTTACATGCATGCATAAAGCGAAGAAGGAGCACTTTATTGGTACTGATGATACTTCCTTAGTGGAGAGATATTCAGATGTAAAAGTGGCAGTAGTCGAAGGAAAAGTACTCTAACTATAAAATCACAACGCCAGAAGATATGAGATGAAAATTGGATAAAATTTATCCAATTTTTATATTTATCAAAATAACAAAAGAAATATTTTGGATATGCATTGTATAACAAAACAATGTTATATAAAATATAAAAGTGAAATTAATCACATGTATTATACATGCATAATTGATTGAGTGAGAACATAAAAGGGGAGGACAATATGTTATTTCACATTAGCAGGGGATACGGCCATATATCAATGGGTCGCAATGTTAGGGGTACTTGCCAGTTTAATCTTGTTGAACGAGTTTTTCTCGTCGTACAAAGTTTGGTGGTATCTTGATGTTTTTGTTTTACCATTAATTTTAACAGTGTATTTTATCGCAATTTATGTATCAGCTAGAATGGGTGCAGAGTGGGCATTACACAATCAAACCTATCTATATATGAATGGTTGGTTCCATTACGCAAAGCTATATGCATCACTAGCTGGATGTATTGGATTTATGATGATCAAATACAAATGGGGAATCGGAAAACAGCACTGGTTCCGTGCATTCCCATTTGCGATTGTCGCAATTAATATCTTGATTGCAGTAGCGAGTGACTTTGAATCAGCGATTAACGGATGGTATAAGTGGTGGCTATCTTCTGAAGGTGTTTGGTTATATGGTGGTTGGCACAATGTATTTAACGGTTTAGCTGGTTTAATCAATATTTTCTGTATGACGGGTTGGTGGGCTGTATATTCTTCTAAGGATGAGAAGGATATGATATAGTCAGATATGATTTGGGTATACATCTTAATTTATGATGTATGGAATTTCGCATATACATACAACTGCTTACCAACACACACTTGGTTCTGTGGGGTTGCGCTCTTACTTTCACCTACAATTCCAGCGTTGTTATGGAATAAAGGTGGATGGATTCAAAATAGAGCGAACACATTATGTATCTGGTGTATGTTTGCACAGGTGTTCCCATTATTCCAAGAAATATTAGCTGATGGCACAAAGGCGTTCCCGTGGGTTACGTTACCAGCGTTATACGCAGATGGAACTTTTAAATGGTATCGTAGCAGGTGGAAGTGCGAACGCAAATCCAACAATGATGACAATTGTGAGTGGATTAGCACTTGTGGTAAACCTTATCGCAATCATCTACATTATTCGTACTTGTATGAAGACAAAGAAGAATCCATACAAGGGAGAAGTATTTACAGAATTTAAGTATTATAAAGACGCAGCTGCTCGTGCAGTAATCGACTGATGAATAATCGAAAGGGATAGAATCATAAAAAGGTAGGTCCCTAAGAAGGTGTGTCTTCATTTTGGGGCTACCTTTTTATTTTTGACAGAGATACTTTAAAAAGGCAAATCTCATCAGTACCAATATCAACTCATATCCAAAAGAAAAGCTGCACGGAAGATCATCCATACAACTGCTCCATTTCTACAACGAAGAAATGGCTAAAAAGACTTTCATGATTTTGAATTACCGAAATCGTTGCAGACGAAGTAATTCTAAAAACCATATCTTCTAAAGTAAGAAGATAACTCAGAAAGTTTCAAAATCAATCACACACCAAGGATCGGTATTTAACTTTCATCAGACAACGAAGTAGAATCAACTCTTACAAATTTTTGAACAATAGATTCTGCCTACCTTTCATGCGCTCATTTTCTTTAGAAGTGAAATGTAAGTTTTGCTTAATCCTACTTGATTTTGACATGATATTTTAAATTGATTAAGACAACTAAAAATGTTGGTAGGTAGATAATGAAAGTTAATAAAATCTTAAAAAGTTTGTGTATGAATCTTATACGTTGTCACTTAAATTGATATATGCAACAAAACATTTTTGTTTGTGAATACATCCTTTGAATACGGAATAGTGCTAGATAAAAATCAGTTAAAAATAGTAATCAAATCCACGTTTGCCAAGTAGCGTTGATGGTGGAGTATCACATTCCTAGCAATGATTTTCGTACAAAGTTAAACGCTGCAGAAATCATTGAAAGGGGAAAAACTATGAATAGTAATCATCGTCTTATAAAGGGAATGCAGAGGTTGTTTACGTTTCTATTATCATTTGTGATTGTAATCGCCGGTTTTATTCTGGAAAAGCTGTTGTTTGGGCTGAGAATACAACCGGTTTTCAATTTAATAAAGTAATTGTGAAAGATTCATCTACTGTGTACAGGTCGCAGATTTATTAAATGGAGATATTCCAGAACTAAAAAACAGGTGTAATTTACTCGCTGGATGTTGAATATGCAGTTCCATCGTCCTTGCAGTTTTCAAATACCTATTTTCATTTAAATCTTGGAAATGGAGCTTATATTACTACACTTCCCGGGTTCCACATTTACAGAAGGACCTATTACTGACTGGATTCGAGGAGCTTGTAAAAACGCCAACCGGAACAGGCACTTCTCCATATGGATATCCAACCGCAGGGTCTGCACAGGCAAGAAATGGTGAATTAATCTATAAGACAAAGACTTCTTTGACTAATGTGCTTCTGCTGGAAATTAGTTTTAGTATTGATAGTGCATATCTAAACCAAGATCCAAACCAAATTCTTACGAATTTAATTCAGGTGAGTTTAAGTACGGATGCAACTCCAACGGTGGATGTACGTTCTTTTAATGCAAAAGTCTACAGAAGAATTTAGATATAATTTCTGGACGGATCAATCAACGGAGACGATTAATAAAGGTGATACTACAATTTCATTGATGGCCTCAATTACGGGTGGTAAATCATTGACAGAGGCAGGTAGTAAGACAACTGTTGAAATTGAGTATCCGAGTGATATTGAATTAGTTTCTCTGAAGAGACACAACTCTATCATAGAAATGGAACTGTTGTATCTACAACGGAGAGTGGTGGTATTAAGACTACAAAACTAGAATGGGATGAGCCAGGTTCTTATTCTGGGACTCCTGTATTTAAAGCCACATGTTAAGGTTCCTGCAAGTTCTACTCGTGCAAGTGGATCTACCTTTAATATTGTTTTAAGGAATTTTAAGAAGACTATTTGGGATGATACGCCAAATGTTGATCGTACATCTAGTAATGTTTCTACAATGATCGTTAAGATGATTGATGGAGTTGATCCAGAACAGGTAACATCGCATGCCTTAACAGATACAGCAGTTAACTGGGCTTATCAAAAATATGATACTTATAACGTACGTTTAGGTTCTATGTTGATTAAAAATGAACTGACAACTCCAACAAAACCAAAGACAATTGAAATGACAATTGATGAGACAGATACTGCTATCATCCGTGGGGTAACAATTCCGTATCATACTGATATGGTGTATGGAAATATCTATTGGACATCTGCATAGTGGTGCTAGCGGTGATAGCTAGTTCAAGTATCTTACAGAAGTCTAATGTTTCTGCGCTAATTACAAATACTGCACTAGGCTTAGATATCAATGATTCTATCAAGTCTATTAAGGTTGATTTGGGACCAATTCCGGCACAATATGATGGTGTTCGTCCACAACGCGACCTATTAGATACATGGAATCCAAATAATAAATTTATTAGTGATGGTGAATACTATGGTTGGTCTTATATTCCAAACGGCGTGTACGGTAGCTGGAAAGTAGGTACAAACGCAGACGTTAAGACAACTGTTAAATTTTTATACAACAGGCACAACACCAACCGCAGGTGATACTTACCACTTAACGGGTAAGTCTAAGGCACCAGGAAGTAAAAATGGTGTTGGCTACAATCAATAAGACACAAATTCTAGGTGGAAATTCCTTTACGGTATCAGGACGTATCGATGATGCCAACTGGGACTGGAATCCACTTCAAGAGCCTGAGATTTATGTGATTATGCCGGAAGGTTTTACATATTCAAATCTACAAGTTACTGAAGGAACGTTAAAGTGCACCAACTTATGTAGGTGAGTTTGAAAAAGATGGTGATAAGATCAAGGTTTGGAAATATTCCATCGACATTGGTCAAGAGACAAGAGGTCAATACCAATCTAACTTTACTAGTAAGAATATGACGGTGAAGTTTGATGTTCATGCGGATAAGACCGTCAAGGGTTGCGACTTACCACATCAATGATTTCTTAGGTATTACGACGAAGGACTTCGACGCGATTGGTGCAGTCATCAAACCTGAAAAAAATGGGACCGCAGTAACTGGAATACTGACAAATATACAACTGTATTTGGTACGTCGGTTAACTCTGGTAAAACGATGGTTTCCCTATCTGAAAGTACTGGTGTAAAAAGTAAATCAAGCTGCAGAGGTAAACGCACATTCTTCCTTAATCGATAAGGATACAGGTGCTGAGCTTATCTATGATAATACTTCTGCGACAACAAAAGAAAAATACCACAGTTGTACTAGGGAAAGGTGATACGACAACGATGCGTATCAAACTTAGAAATAATAGTGGACAGCCAATTAACTATGCAAATGTATTTATTCCGTTACTGAATGAGAATTTAGACTTTTGGTCCTTCATTTATGCCAGAAGGCGCAACACAGTTACCGCTAAAAACTAGAACGTGTGGAAGCGACACCTAACTGAAGTGAAATACATCAAGTTAAGACCAGGGAAAACTTATGCACTCAATCATGCTCCACAGCCAAGTGATTACGATATCGTTACAAATCCAGCAGATGCCAATATGGTAATGCTCGTAGCGAGAACAACTGTAAGTGATGGGGATGGCGGTAGAATTGAAGTTACATATAAGGCTGAAAATGACCTATCGATATCTTATAACAATAAGGTGGATGTCATTACTCCAGTGTTAGATTATGACATCAATGGTAACCGTGCGACATTAACACTTGAACCTGCTGCGATGACCTATCATGGTTCTTCAATCAAAGTCACAAAAGAATGGAAGAATTATGATGGAACAGTATTAACTGCTCCCAGTAAGTGAAGTAGAAGTAGAGTTATATCGTGATGGAACATTTGTAGAAAAGAAGAAGATTACAGCTGCCAATCACTGGAAAGTATCCTTCGATAACATTGATATAGTAAACCCAGCTACAGGGTGCTAACTATCAATATACAGTCAAAGAAGTTGGAGTAGATAGTTCTAATAAGATTCAGATCGATAATGCTTGGTATAGTGCAACTGTAACAGGTGATGTAGACCAAGGATTTACAGTCACAAATAAAAAGTCTTTAAATGCTACACCACTGGTTCCATCAACAATCACAAAGACGATAACAAAGGAATGGGTTAATCTTACACAGGCAGAAATTGATACATTATCTACAACAATTGCCCTATACAAGAATGGAAATAAAGTCCAAGAAGTAACTATTGATAAAAAAACAATCACTTTACAGCAACATTCTCTAACTTACCAGTAACTGATACAATTACATCTACCGCAAATGTTTACACGGTAAAGAACTGATGGTGATGGTAATGCAGTAGAAGAGGGAAATTCAATCACAATTGATAGCAGAGACTTTTATAGTCCACTATGATAGTACAAAGATTGTCAATACTTATGTACCAAAAACCTGTATTGGTTGATCCTCCAGTCAAGAAGATTGTAGAAGGAAATCAACGAACGCATCCACATTCCAATTTGAGATGAAGGCAATCAATCCAACAGATCCAATGCCAAATGGCAGTGTAAATGGTGTAAAAACTAGCTACGGTAATTGGAAGTGGTGAAGTTGAATTCGGTACTTTTGAAATTACACAGGCAGGTACGTATCAGTATGTGATTCGTGAAATCGATGATGGTATCGCAAATTATACCTATGATACAACTCTCTATACAATCACATTTGATGTAAGAGATGTTGCTGGACAACTTGTGGCTGATACTCATGTTGAGAAGGTGGACGGTACAGTCGCAAATGAAGCTGTATTTACAAATATCTATAAAACACCAGTAGCAACGCCAAAGACAAGTGATAATTCTCATTTACCAATTTATATTGGTGCGATTATTATCGCACTTGTAGAGTTTGGCTTTGCGTTTATAAAGAAGAATCCGATCAAATAAGCAATCATAAAATGTATTCGGTTGATAGGCAAAACTATCAACCTTTTTTGTGGAAAGAAATGAACTTATGTGAATATTAGAGTAGAGGTGAGATGATGAAATGTCCACGTTGTGGGAATGCTCGTAAATCGTACTTTTACAAAGGGAGTCATGGATATTATTGTAGAAAATGTATTGGGTTTGGAAGACTGCTATTAGAAGAGGAAGAGATGGCTGAAAAGCTTGAAGATATACACGCTGATTGTAGTGAATCACCATGCAGTATCCATAACAAAATTTCAAGAAGTAGTGTCGAAAAGAGTGTCAGATGCACATACGTACACAGGATGTATTACTAGAATGTGTTTGTGGTGCAGGTAAAAACAGAAATGGTACTTCTAGTATTGCGGATGCGCTAAACGAGAATCGAAAAAAGTTTGCTTTGCGATTGCGAGAAGACAAGTGGTATTAGAACTATCAGAAAGACTACAAATCTATTTCAAAAAGCAAAGATTGTTGCGGTATGTGGTGGCTACAGATGTACTTGATGGAGATTTAATCGTGTGCACTACCCACCAGTTATATCGCTACCAAGGCCAATTTTCATTACTGATATTAGATGAACCAGATGCTTTCCCATATCGTGGAGATGAGGTATTACATGGTATTGCACAACATGCGTGCATAGGTCATGTCATCTGCTTAACAGCGACACCAGATAGTTACCTGTTAAGTAAGAGTGAAAGAAGGAACAATGCGTCATATCGTGTTAAATAAAAAGACCGCATGGGCACGATTTGCCAGTACCAAGACTTTTTTATTTATCCATCGATAATATTGTTTTATGTATTGTTACGATGGATAAACGAACATGCATGCAATCCTAGAATTATCTTTGTACCAACGATAAAAACAGCAAACGAGATTCGGATATATTCTTAGTACATTAATGAAGTGTTATGTATGCACAAGCGAAAGTGAAAAATCGAGATACTATCATCCATGAGTTTAAACAAGAAACAAAATGGTATCATGATTGCGACGACAGTACTTGAAAGAGGTGTCACAATTCCAAAAGCAGATATCTGTGTATGGCATGCGAATCACTCTGTATTTGATGAGGCTGGTTTAATTCAAATGGCTGGTAGAGCAGGAAGAAGCTTTTACATCACCAGAAGGAGATGTCCTGTTTTTATGCAGTGAAAAAGACAGAACTTGTACAACTCTGCAAAGAAAAGATTGAGCAGGCAAATCACGTATGTATTGTTTAATGTGTGGAATGGAAAAAAGGGGATGGAGATTTCATTGATATCCTAGAGAATGATGATCCCCTATGTCATAGATGTCGCAGTAATTTAAATCGTGTCAAATTTCGTATGAAGTTTCATGGATACAAGCTATATGCAAGTTATGTTTATGATGATGCTTTTGCGAAGATATTAGTTCAATACAAAGGAATGTTTTGATGAAGCTTTGAAAACAGTATTTCTCTATCCATTTCGTTGGTGGTTTATGATTCGATTTTTGGATATACTGTCTGTTATTTGCCAAGTTCAAAAGAGAAAATCGCAAAACGTGGGTTTCACCATCTAGAAAAGATGTTTTCATCTATTCCTTTACAACAGGCAGATCTCTTTGAAAAAGTGAATGATTTTGATCAGAAAAAATCGTAGTGTTGAAGAGCGAATGAAGATGGTTGATAATATTGCATTAAAGAAACATTGCGATGTGCCTAGGAAAGTTTTATTGGTAGATGATACGATTACAACAGGTGCTTCTTTGTTGGGGGCACTTCATTGTTTACAAGATTATGACTGTAAGATTGTAATCTATGTTGTCAGTGTGAATCATTTATGGCTAAAAAAAGCCGAAAAATATTCGGGAAAATAAGGTACTTTTCTAGAGCGTTGGTGGTGCTTGTCTCATTGCCTTTTATATGCCGAAAATATATAATAAAATAGTTATTTAGTATAAAAATATGGAGGCATTATGGCAAATTTTTAGAATCGATTATTCAACGAAGACGCCCGTAAAGTTAAAACAGATTCAAAAAGAAGATCAAAGCCAGTTTTGGATTTGGAAGAAGAATATAAAGCAAAAGAGTGATGATGAACTCAAAGCGATGACACCTTATTTGAGAGAAAAACTCGCTGCAGGTGCTACATTAGACGATATCTTTTTGTGGAGGCGTTTTGCGACAGCACTGTGAAGCCTGCCGAAGAGTAATCGGTGAATTCCCATATCCTGTTCAGCTCATGGGTGCTGCTGTTATGCAAGGTGGCGATATCGCCGAAATGAAGACAGGTGAAGGTAAGACTTTGACATCTGTTATGGCGGTATATCTAAATGCCTTAGAGGGTAAAAGGTGTTCACGTTGTAACTGTAAATGAATATCTATCAGAACGTGACTCCGCATGGATGGGAGAAAATTCACCCGCTTCTTAGGCCTAACAGTTGGCTTAAACCTTCGCCAATTAACAAAGGCTCAAAAGCGTGCAGCGTATGCATGTGATATTACATATACAACAAACTCAGAACTTGGATTTGATTATCTACGTGACAACATGGTGACTCGCGTTGAAGACCGTGTACTTCGTGGCTTGAATGTTGCGATGGTCGATGAAGTTGACTCCATTTTGATTGATGAATCTCGTACTCCATTGATTATTTCCGGTGGTAAGAAAGATACAGCGAATCTTTATCTACAGGCTGACCGTTTCGTAAAAGCGTTTGGTAAAAAGATGAAGATTATGAATTGGATGTTAAGTCACGTACAGTTCAGTTAACGGAAAAAGGTACCGCAAAAGCAGAAGCTACTTTCCGTATTGAAAACTTATTCAATCTAGCGCATACGCAGTTATTGCATCACATTAATCAGGCTTTAAAAGCTAACTATGTGATGTTAAGAGATATTGAGTATGTCGTAGATGAAGAAAATGATGAAATTGTTATCGTCGATCAAATACTGGTCGTTTGATGAAGGGTAGACAATGGTCTGATGGTTTACACCGGGCAGTGGAAGCTAAGGAAGGTATTTCTATCAAGCAAGAAAACAACAACTCTTGCGACAATTACATATCAGAACTTCTTCCGTCTTTATAACAAACTTTGCGGTATGACTGGTACAGCGAAGACAGAGGAAGAAGAATTCCTAGAGATTTACAACATGTACGTATTTGAGATTCCAACAAACCGTCCAGTTGCACGTATTGACTACCCAGATACGGTATATGGCACAAAGAAGGCAAAGTTCAATGCACTTGTGGATGAGGTTGTAGAACGTCATGCGGCAGGTCAACCTGTGCTTGTAGGGTACAATCGCGGTTGAAACTTCTGAATTGATCTCTAAATACTTAAAGGAACGCCATATTCCACATGAAGTATTGAATGCTAAAAACAATGCTCGTGAAGCAGATATCATCGCTAAGGCCGGTCAGAAGGGTGCAGTTACCATTGCGACAAACATGGCTGGTCGTGGTACCGATATTAAGCTTGGCGAAGGTGTTCGTGAGTTAGGTGGTCTTTGTGTATTGGGTTCTGAAAGACATGAATCTAGACGTATCGATAACCAGTTACGTGGACGTTCTGGTCGTCAAGGGGACCCAGGTATGTCACGTTTCTATGTATCTGTACAAGATGATCTTATGGTTCGTTTCGGTGCAGAACACATGGAAGCGCTATTCGCAAAACTTGGTGATACTGTTATTGAATCTAAGACGGTGACGCGTTCTATCTCTGGCGCACAACGCCGTGTTGAAGGTGTTAACTATGATGCTCGTAAGCAGTTATTACAATATGATGATGTTATGCGTCAACAGCGTGAAACAATGTATGATACAAGAAATTTCATTCTTGAAAATGAAGATGTTCACGCAGTCATTCATGATATGTTTAAGCGTGTTATTTCCGACATTGTTGCAGCACATTTCAATAGTGAGCTAGGGATCAAGACTTAAATGAACTCATTGCGGCTTTAGATGGTATCGGGTTCAAGGGTGTTGTTCGTGTAGAAGATATTGAGGGACGTACTGAAAATGATGTTGTGGATATCTGTTTAGAACAGGCTTGGTCTGATTATGAACAGAAGATTGAAAAAGTAAAAGATAAGGTACTACCAATTGAGAAGGAAGTATCCTTACGTATGATTGACCGTGCTTGGTCTAACCACATCGATACGATGTCGAAGTTACGTGATGGTATTGGTTTACGTTCTTATGCGTAAAAGCAATCCTCTACAGGCATATGTCACTGAAGGATTCAACTTATTCGAAGATATGATGCGTACAATTTCTCGTGAAATCGTAGCATTCTGCATGAATATCCGTGTTGTGGATGGACCTGAACAGGAGGCGTAATCATGGAATTGTATGAGATGAGACAAAGCGTTTCACAGTGCCAAGCAAAATTGAGTCAGCTTAGCACTCTCTTTGACACGGAAGGAAAAGAGAAACGTTTAGCAGAAAACACTGCCTTAATGGCAGAAGCTGACTTCTGGAATGACCAGAAGAAAGCACAAAAATTATTCGCGAAAGTAATCAATTAAAAGCTTTAATTGAAACACACCACTCCTTAACTGATTCCTTTTGCGGAATTAAGCGAAGGAATCAGTGAGTTATCATCTTCCTTTTGATGAAGATATGAATGAACTCATCAGTGAAGAATATGTTGAGACAATGAAGAAGTTTGAAGAGTTTGAAATTCAAGTTCTATTGTCTGGGCCGTATGATGATCATAATGCCATTTTAGAAATTCACCCAGGTGCTGGTGGAACAGAAGCAATGGACTGGGCCGCAATGTTATATCGCATGTATATGCGTTGGGCTGAAAGAAAAGGCTTCAAGATTGAACTAATGGATTATCAAGAAGGTGAAGAAGCAGGCATGAAATCCTGTTCTGTTCTCATCCAAGGCCCGATGGCATATGGTTACTTGAAAGCAGAAAGTGGAGTACATCGTTTGGTTCGTATTTCACCATTCGACTCTAACGCAAGAAGCATACGTCCTTTGCGTCGGTAGAAATCATGCCAGAGTTTGAGGATGATCTTGAAATTGAAATTGATGATAAAGATTTAGATATTATCACAATGCGGAGCTTCAGGTGCTGGTGGTCAGCACATCAATAAGACAGACTCAGCTGTACGTATGACACATATCCCTACTGGGATTACTGTGTTCTGCCAATCACAGCGTTCGCAGATTCAAAACCGTGAAGCGTGCTTAAATATGTTGAAGTCAAAGTTACTACAACTCAAAATTCGTGAGAATGAAGAGCGTGCAGCTGCGGTAAGAGGTGAAGTGAAGGCAAATGAATGGGGTTCTCAAATTCGTTCTTATGTCTTTTGCGCCATATACAATGGTAAAAGACTTACGTACCAGTCATGAAAGCAGGCAATGTACAAGCTGTCATGGATGGCGAAATTGATGGCTTCATTGATAGTTATTTACGTAGTATGATTAAGGCGAGATAGAATAAAGAACTGCACTATCAAATCACAGATAAACAAAACGGTCTTACAGTAAAGGCCGTTTTATCGTCTTTAGGTTTTAGTCGTCATGAAATTTCACGCTTTAAATTCTCGGCATATCAGATGTATTTAAATGGAGAACCTGTGATGGTCAACCAAGTTGTACATACAACGAGATGTTCTGATGATTGAAGAATTGAATCTAGAAACATTTCCACTTCATCCAAGTATCATGCGACCAGATATCTTGTATGAAGATGAAGATATAGTGATTGTGGATAAACCTGCAGGTATACCATCTCATCCAGTCATCTTCATTTAACGGATGATATGGGAACAATTCTAAGAGATTATTACCAAGATGAGCACTTTGTGATTCGTCCAATTGGACGATTAGATAAAGATGTATCAGGTATTATGATTTATGCGAAAAATCAACTTTCTGCCGCAAGATTAACAGCACAAAGGAAAGATGGAATCCTTCAAAAGCACTACTATGCGATCGTTGAAGGACAACTAGAAGATAAAGCTACACTAATTTTTCCCTTGTTGAAGGAGATGGACAACTGAAACAATCCTTCAATCAAGGTGGAAAACAATGTATTACAGAATATGAAGTAATGAAAATGTATCAAACAGAGTGTCATGATGAAGTACATTTACAAACGGGAAGAACACACCAGATACGTGCTGGTTTTGCGGGGACTGGTCATCCACTTTGTGAGGGATACGTTGTATGGTGGTAGTACAATGGATCAAACGACCAGCATTACATTGTGCAAGAATTGAATTCTTACAACCCTTTACCAAAGCGAAGATTGTTCTAGAATCACCATTACCAGAAGATATGAAAAGAAAGTAGCTAGACTACTTTTCCCTTGTTTGTAATATTGAATCATCTCAGTTGTAAGTGAGGCATTATCTAGACTGTTAATCTCTTCCTCACGGTCTGCCCACCGTGCAACACGTAACTCCTTTTCATCCATCTGGATAGGGAGAATCACCATGTGCTTTACACCAGAATCAAAAAGTAATGTGGATGAGAAGGACCATGGTTGTGATTTATAGTACTGAATATCAGTTACATCTAGACCAGTTTTCTTCTTTTTACTTCACGCTTTACGGTTTCTTCTATCGTTTCACCAATTTCACAGAAAGCCGGCAACGAGGCATAACTTTGATAGTGACCATGCGCATACTACGTTACAAGAATCTGACCTTTATCGTTGGTAATACCAACGATAACAGCAGAAATCTTAGGATATACGATATTTGAGCAATGTGGACAACGCATCGCTCTTTCTTTTTGATCAAAGTCCATTGGATGGTCACACTTACCACAGTATTTGTTATCTTGAATCCAACGATTACAGTTGCCAAAGCTGTAATCGCCACAAAACCTAACATTTGATTTTTCAAAGGTACGCATCGCGCGGAAGGATACCTTAATATGATCAAGACTTGTTAAGTCAGCGAGAAAGAATTTTTATATCGTCGATAGAAAATAGATAATAACAACGACTTTCCTGGGAAATTTCATGATAGCGATAAAAGTGATGTTCGTCTTTCATTAAGACTTGGTCTTCTTCAAAAGAGAAGATAATATCATTCTCGGCAGGCATAACATCTGTTTGAAACGCATTCTTATAAACGTGTGGGTAGATATCTTGTATCATCTTATCACCTCCTGGAAATAAGAAATGGTCCTTATCGGACCAACAATAATATTATAGAACAAAAATTTTAATTGTAAGACTATTAAATTTAAAAGCGGATGCTATAGTAAAGGTGCGAAGAGAAGTACCCTAGAAGAAAAGGATAAGGAGGTACAAGCTCATGAAGGAAGTGTTACTCAATTACAGTTTACGCTCAACATTTAACAAAGATCGTTAAATGAAATGTTTCTCAAGAAAAAGTTGAGGACAGACCAATGGACAATTTAAAATAAAAATAGAATATAAATAATCATTTGTAGAAAACAAATTATTCTGAAATTCAGTATTTCAGTAGCGAAGTATCGCAAAAAGATAATGCAGTAAATCTATAGCATCAGAAAGGTCTCGCAAAAACAAACCGTTGGATTGAAACAGCAGGGGTTTAATCGAGACCTTTTGTTATGTCTATGTGGCAATGTACGTTTAAAGTTTATAATATTTATTTGCATTGCATTGTAATATGAATTATATATGATAAATATGAATGAAAAGAAGTAAAATTAATGGCAAATAAAGAAAAATATGACACTGCAATTGATCATGATATTAAAGTACAGGCAACGAAGTTATTCAAATCTTTTAGGGCTTGATATGAGTACTGCTACTGGAATTTTCTATCGACAAGCATTACAACATCGTGGACTACCATTTTGATGTGAGAATCGAAGAGCCAAATATAGAGACATATGCGGCGATGGAAGATTCCACAAAGAGAAGAGATTTAAATGGTCCTTTCGATAGTGTTGAAGAACTATGACTGTATAGAAACTTATGTCATTGATTCTGTACGAGTTTGTCTTTTTATTTATGTGATTGGAATAAGAATCGAATGACATAGATGGAAGTGATACATGGCAGGACTACTGGAAGTGGAATGGCGAAGAAGATTGGGGTAATAAAGCCAAATACTACGACAGCTAGTATATGGTATGCAATGATTGCAATCTGTTTAAATTGGATCTGTTGATTTAGTTTTGCAGATGTCTGGATTGTAAAAACTAAATCACTTAAACGTTTACGCGTTAATATAATATCGTTATCTTCAGAATCTAAATTCTGGCTAATACCAAATTGAACATTTACATCAGCGGTAGATGAAGAGATAGAGCCATCGACATTTGCGTACATACTGATAGAGTCATGCGAGCATGATTTTTATCAGATTTTCTTTTCATTCATGTCTACGTTTGCATGAATGTTTTTAATCTCACAATTTTTGAATATATTGAATTTTCTTCATCATTTCCACGTGCAAATAAATGTACATCTGTTAGTTCTTTAAGTGAATGGATGGCTTGTATACTATTTGGGACAATTGGCTTTTTGCATAGCGATTAAACCTAGTACTTGTTCTTCCCCAATTAGGATAAAAACTTTCTTTCCTTGCTCTACAAGTTCATCAATCTTTTTGTCTTGTGGTAGGGTTAATGATATCTGTATACGATAAATCATGAACATTACATAACTGATAGGTATTTTTGAATTGTATCGCTTTGATGTGCCTTTTTGAAAATTTGTTAGAACACTTAGATTTACAGAAGAAATCTTCTGTGATTTTTAAGTAACGTGTAATCGCTTTAGAGTAACTGTCATGTCGTTTGTTGGATAGCGTATATGCAATATAGCGCATGATATTTAAGTCGGTTTCATCAAGTGGAATAAAAATCCGTTACTTCAGGCTTTGAGGCAATCAAAGATATCGTCTTGTTCGAGGAATAATGTTTCAACTTTACCGGCTGTTTCTAGTGCATCTACATTACGGAATAGCACATGATTTTTCGCTGCGTAGATTGCCTTTTTCTAGTACTTCTTTTCAGAGGAGATTGTTAATGCATTCATTGCAACGGAAGCTAGTACTGCAATTGAAACACTAATCGCGATAGAGAAAGATTTTACCAATTAAAATCCAACCAAAGAATAAAAATAACAGCCGCAATAATCGAATATAAGAATAAGTATTTAGAGAAGTTTTTAAATGGTGAATCAAACGATTTATCGTTCGCTGTTTCCTTAGCGAGTTTTGAATTGTAATAGGGTAGTCTTTTCACCAATCTTTTCTACTTTAATCTGAAGAGAGCCTTGCAAAGCAACGTGTGCCTGCATATGCGTAGGAACCTTCTGACTTTGTGATATTGGATTGTATACCAGTTAATGTAGATTCATCTACAGATGCGTAACCTTCTACAACAATGCCATCACAAGGAATATTTTCATTTGGTCGAATAATTAAAATCTGATTCTTTTTGAGTTGGCTTGTTTCTTCAATAACTTCACCAGTCTTATTAAAGACTGCTGTATTTTCTGGGATATATTGTTTGATGTTCAATGATGTTGTGGATGTTTTGTTGCATGTATTTTAAATACTTTGTTTTATAGAGATCTGTACCAAGAATTGTAATCATTGAAATCATAAATGGGTACGCATTTACGGTATTTTGAATTGTTAGTAAGATACCGTATAAGAAAAGAAAATACTAATGGCAATACTACCGATGGTTGCAGAAGATGGATTCTTCTTTTGAATCTCCTCTTTTGCATGCATGAATATTATGCGTCCAACATACAAGGAATAAAATGAGAATAGTAATCAATCCAAGGCGTTATATGTAATATCCATAGTATTGTTAATAGAATGACTTCGAACACAAAGACAAATAAGACACGGTAATTTGGCTTGGTTGGATTTTTCTCATCTTGTTGAATGAAAAATCTGAAGTTGGAATTTCACGTGTATATGCATGATATCCACAGGCTTTAATTTTTCAATGATATTATCTGCAGTAATGATAGTTGGATTATATTCTACAGTCACATTGCGGTCGCTTAAAGTAACCGTTACAGTAACGATTCCTTTTGTGTTGATTAAGTATTGATAGATTGTATCAACACTTTGCATTTAAATACAGATTTGCGACCGAAAATGTTTGTTTCTTTGTTTCCATGGATATCCTCTGTTATATTTTACAAAATTATCATCAGAATAGGAATGTAAATTCTGTGATAGATAAAAGAAAACACATGGAATCCATGTGTTCATGATACAAATTATCTTCCACTGGAAACTGAAGACTACGATGATGGCGCTGACTACTAGTTGCACAATCGACCCGGGCAATACACCAAGCGTATCGTAAATGACAAGTAGAAGACGTGGTACTTTGAAACTGCCATTTAGATTTCCAGTTAGATATAGAGCTAGAAGTACAGCTGCGTATAGAAACCAAATTGTACCGAAGATGATACCAGCCCAATCTTCTCTTCTCCATAATTTTGTTCCTCCGTAAAGAATTATACCATTCTTATCCGCATATACAAACTAGTTTTTGTATATATTAACAATACAAATGTTATTTCATATTTTTGAATGAAAGGGTTATTTTACAATTTTTGGTTAGTATTATCTAACAAAAAGCATGGAATTGATGCGGATTTGTTTTGTTTGACAAATATTGAGTATAATTATAACGAGGTGATTAAATTATGATACAGGATAGAATCAAAAAGTTAAGAGCTTTGATGGCTGAGCGTAAGATTGATGTATATTATATTCCAAATGAAGATGACCATCTTTCTGACGAATATACAGCTGATTATTTCAAGTGTAAATCATACATGTCTGGTTTCAGTGGTGAAGCTGGATGTACAATTATCACAAAGGATTTCGCAGGTCTTTGGACGGATGGTAGATTCTTTACACAGGCTGAAAATGAACTTCAGGGAACTGGTGTTACATTAATGAGACTACGTCAAGAAGGTGTACCAAATCCAATTGACTTCTTGATTGCGAATACACCAAAGAACGGTGTGTTAGGTTTTGATGGTGCAGTGGTTTCTGCTAGAAATTACTTACATCTAACCCAAAGCATTAAAAGAAAAGAATGCGAAGTTATATACAACAGAAGATCTTGTTGGCATGGTTTGGGGGTGAAAGAAAGACCTACAATGCCAACGGAAGAATTATATGTACTTCCTAAGAAGTATACAGGAGAAGAGGCTTCTGAGAGAATTGCACGTACAAGAGAAGCGATGAAGGCTGCTAACTGTGATGTAATCTTATTGACAGCATTAGAAGATCCATGTTGGTTGTTGAATATTCGTGGTAATGATATTGCATGTCACACCAGTTAGTTATGCATTCGCTGCAATCACAAATAGAAGCTCTACTATTATGTAGACGCAAAGAAGATCAATGCAAAAAGTTGCGAAGTACTTCAAGGATAATAAGGTAACAGTACGTCCTTACAATGCGCTAATGAAGGACTTACAGAAATTAGAAGGAAAGAAAGTTTGGGCAGATTTGGGACATCTCAATTCCAATCTGTATAAAGCATTAGTAGGTAATGAAATCTATGATGCAATTTCACCAGTTGCTTACTTCCGTGCAATCAAGAATGAAGACAGAAATTAAGAATACTCGTAACGCACACGTAAAGCGATGCAGTTGCGATGGTGAAGTTATCTATTGGGTAAAGAATACTGTTGGAAAAAGGTAAGATGACTGAAGTGACTGCACAAGATCATTTATATGCATTACGCGCAGAGCAGAAGGATTACATCGAACCATCTTTTGAAACAATCTGTGCATATCAAGAGAATGCCGCAATGATGCACTACACTGCAACAGAAGAAAAACATGCGTCAGTGAAGGCAAGAGGTTTCTACTTGTTGACTCTGGTGGAACGTACAAGGATGGTACAACAGATATCACAAGAACAATTGCGTTAGGTGGTTTAACTGCAGAAGAAAAGAAGTTATATACAAAAGGTATTAAAGGGACATCTTGATTTACTGCATGCAAAGTTCTTGTATGGTACAACAGGTAATAACCTAGATATTCTTGCAAGAAATCCATTATGGAATGATTGCATTGATTATCAATGTGGTACAGGTCATGGTGTAGGTCATGTATTAGCGGTACATGAAGGTCCACATGGAATTCGTTGGGGCATGCCAGTAAATGGTAAGGCAGCTGTTCTCCAAGAGGGTATGGTTGTTGGACAGATGAACCGGATGTATATTTACCACATAAGTTAGGTATCCGTATTGAAAATGAAATGATCGTTCAAAAGGAAGAAAAGAATTTCTATGGACAATTCTTATCCTTCGAAGACATTACATATATACCATACGACCGTGATGCGATTGATACACAGTATCTCAGCGATGAAGAAATCGATTGGATCAATGCATATCACAAGATGATTTGGGAAAAGATTGGACCACTTCTCACTGGTAAAAGAAAAAGAGCTTCTTAAAGAAGGCGACTGGAAAGATTACACGCGCATGAAATTTATCTCTTGGAGATGTAAACGGCTTAAGAGCCGCGATGAAGAAAGGGTTTGCGGACTTCTTCCGTGAACAGGACGCAGATTTCTTTGCATTACAGGAAACGAAGATGCAGCCGGATCAACTTGAAGATGCGATGAAGTTCGAAGGTTACCATATGTATATGAACAGTGCAGAAAGAAAAGGATATTCTGGAACACTAATCTATACAAAAACATGAACCACTCAGTGTAACTTATGAAATCGAAGGCGACGAAACCAAAAGAAGGGTAGAGTCATTACCCTTGAATCATCCAGATTTCTATTTTGTATGTGCATATGTACCAAATTCTAAAGATGGATTATTGCGTCTACCATATCGCATTGAATGGGAAGAGATGCTACGCAAGCATCTGATGGAATTAGATAAAAGAAACCAGTTATTTATACTGGGGACTTAAATGTTGCACATGAAGAAATCGACTTAAAGAATCCAGCAACAAATCATAAGAATCCTGGTTTCTCAGACGAAGAACGTGCAGCGATGACGAAACTACTAGGTTCAGGTTTTAGCGATACATTTAGAGAGCTTTATCCGGATACTCAAAAGTTTTCTTGGTGGAGTTATCGTATGAAAGCACGTGAAAGAAATGTTAGTTGGCGGATTGATTATTTCTTGGTAAGTCAACGTCTACTAGCGAATGTACAAGATGCATTGATATTTGATGAGACCGAAGGGTCCGATCATTGTCCGGTTGGATTAAATATCAATCTGTAATAAAATAGTACATATTAGAATTACGGAGGTGGAATCATGGATGTAAAATCTATGGTATATGGATATAAGGAAGAACTTTTAAAAAGATTGGAAAGCTTGTATCAATTAATAGTGTAGAAGGAACACTAGAAGACCAGATCACCGTTTGGTAAAGGACCTAAGGTTGCTTTAGAAACGGCATTAGAAATGATGAAAGCAGATGGTTTTTAATACAGTAAATTTAGATAACTATATAGGTTATGCGAAAATCGGTTCAGGGGAAAAACTGATTGGTATTATTGGACATTTAGACGTCGTTCCTGCCAATGTAAAAGATGGATGGAATACGGATCCATTTGAAATAGTAGAAAAAAGATGGCATTCTATATGGACGTGGTGTAAGTGATGACAAGGGTGCGATGGTTGCCAGCATGATTGCGTTAAAGGTAATCAAGGACATGAACGTTCCACTTACAAAGAGAATTCGCTTAATCTTTGGTACAAATGAAGAAACTGGATCGAAATGCTTGAAGCACTATGTTGAAAAAGAAGGTTCTGTAGATTATGGATTTACACCTGATGGTGACTTCCAAGGTGTACATGGTGAAAAGGGAATGATTTCCATGCGTTACCTATCAAAACATACAACGATCAAGGATATCCAAGGTGGTAGTGCAAAGAATATTGTTTGTCGCAACTGCTATGTGGTTATCGACAAAAATAGTTTTTCTCGTAAGACACTAGAAGATTATTTCAATAACGAAAATCTTGAATTTAGCATTGAGAACGTTGGTGAAAATGATGTTAAGATTTCTGTTCAGGGAATCGCAGCACATGCAAGTTTACCTGAACTTGGAAAGAATGCATTATCCTATCTGATGGATGGTTTAAAACAGTCTGGTTTCCAGGATGGATTCGTTGACTTTTATTGCAAGCACTTTGGTCTAGCGACTGATGGTAGTGGCTTTGGTGCAAATTGTTCAGATGAATATGGAGCGTTAACACAAAACAATGGTGTCATCTCTATGCAGGATGGTGTCATTGAAGGTTCTGTCGATATCCGCTTCCCAGTTACTTTAACATCGCGTAAGGTGCTTAAGTTAATGGAGGGACATCTAGAAGATGAAAATGGTGTGATTGAGTACTCCATACACATGAACCACTATTCTTCCCAATTGATTCTCCACTTGTAGGGGTGCATTATGTTCTGCATACCGTGAGGTAACTGGAGATAAGGATGCACAACCAATCACATTAGGTGGTGGAACATACGCAAAGGAATTGATAATACAATCGCATTTTGGGTGTCGCATTCCAAGGCAGGATTATCATATCCATGACGCAAATGAATATGTTGAGATTAATGAATTACTGCTACAAGCAGAAATCTATGTAGCCGCAATTCTAAAACTCTTAGCAATCTAATACATTAGACAGGAACTGGTAAAGCAGCCTGTCTTTTTCATTTATCTAATATTCTTTGAAGATTGGTGCGTGGTATAATAGTCACATGACAAAAAGTAGCGATTTTATATGATTTTGATAAAAACACTGTGTGGAAAAGACATGCAGGAATATAGCTTGATTCCTTCTCTAGGCTATGAAAACCCAAAAGATTTTTGGAAGGAAGTAACTTCTTTAGCGTATGAACATAATATGGATGCGATTAGTGCGTATCTATATCTATTGCAGAAGAAGTTTGAGGAGATGGGCCAACCACTTACAAAACAACAATTTGAAGGCGTAGGAAAGGGCATTGTTTTGTATAATGGCGTAGATACTTGGTTTAAGCGAATAAATACATATGGTAGAAATTAGGGCTTGAAGTAGAACATTACATTATCTCAAGTGGTATGAAGGAAATCATTGAGAATGTAACAGTTGCGGATGCGTTTAAACATATTTATGCATGTAGCTATTTCTACGATGAAAATGGATTTGCTAGATGGCCAGCGCAAATTGTAAACTACACAACAAAGACACAATATATCTTCCGCATCAATAAACAAGTCTTAGATGAAAATGACTCGGAAGACCTAAATACTTATATTGATCCAAAACTACGCCCCATCCCATTAACGAAAAATGGTTTATGTTGCGGATGGTTTATAGGATGTACCGTGTATGCGTCTTGTAAAAGAGTATGGTGGTCGTTCGATTGCAGTCTATAATGAAAAATCCATGAAGGCAAAAAGATTGCGGAAAAACTCATTCGTGAAGAACGTGCAAACTACATGGTGAAAGCAGACTACAGTGAAGACTTGAAATGGAAACACTAATGAAGATGATACTCAATCACATGAGTGCAGATAGTGCATTAGAAGCTTTGGAAGGCAAAATCAAATAAAGAGGGATAGATTAATGACAAACGCAGAGAGATTTTTATATGCCTATGCACAATGTGAAAAGAAGTTAGCAGAACTAGCAGAACAGCCAAAAATATATTCCGTTCTCACAACTTGTTGCGCGATGTGCAAATCGAAGTAGAGTCGTCGCAATTAACCAACAATCCCTACGGGAGTACAGATGAATTGCGTAACGCAATCGTACATATTCGTGGTAGCGAAAAAGAGATTATCTGCAGAACCATGCGATAGTGTAACAGAGGATATTGAACGTATTGCAAAGTTATTAACGGAGCCACATGATATTTTAAAGTATGCAAGCATGCCTGTTAAAAACAGTGCATATCGATGCAAGTATTCGTGATGCTTTTCAACTGATGCAAGAAATGGACACATCAAAGCTTCCAGTATATAAGGGACAAAATTTTGTGAGAATGATTACGTTAGATGAAATTGCAAAAGTTGCGATGCAAGGAAGAACAGATAATACAGTTGTATCAGATATTATCTCTTCTACCAAAAATTTAGAGTTGTATTTACTTCGAAGAGTAATAATGTGGATGTTTATTACGTTATTTCGATGAAAGGCAAGAGATGAAGGTATTACGCTACTAGCAATCCTAATCACCGAATCAGGAAAGCCCTAGTGAAAAACCTATCGGAATTATCACAACAGCTGACTTACCAAATATCTTAAATATTTATGCATAAAAATAATAGGGTGAATGCCCTATTATTTTAGTTCGAATTGTAGTGATGCTTGACCATCTTTTGTAATACAAGTGCAACATTGCACCATTGATCATTGTGATGCGTGGTACAGTATGACCGATATCCGCATCATAGATAACTGGTATATCTTGTAATGCATGTTTAATTGCATCTTCATAACTTAATCCAGTACTATTGGATTCAAAACAGGTTCTACCAATAATGATTGCTTTTGTTGTTTGAAACCAGCCTATATACTTCATCTGTAAAAAGTGTACGGTAAAGTGTTTCACTATTCATTGCAAAGTTATCGAAATACCAAATAATACCATCATTACGATAACGTTCGATAAACTGTAATGTACCATCGTATGGTGTGCCAATTAAATCTTTCAATACATCAATACAACCACCGATACATCTACCTTCTACATCGATTGTATTTGAAGTGGACTTCCAGATACTATCTTTATCATAGATAATATCATCACTGAAGAATGGTGGCTGTTCCATGCGACGTGGATAGTTGTGTTGTACAACTAAATCACCTTTTAGAATCGCAAGATTTCCCTCTAAATAATCGGGAGTAGGGGTTGCGTAGTAATCACCTGCGTTTTCTCCATAGAGTGTTGCGATATCGTATTTTTGTTGTAATTGGATATACAAGCCCAGTTGGATCAGAAGCACCCATAATCCACTTTGGATTTTCTTGAATGATAGATGGGTTTAAATGAGGAAGGATATCAAACAAGAAGTCACCTCCAGTTGCGGCCATCATCATATCTACATCTTGATCGAGTAAGAGTTCTTCAACTTCTTTTGCACGAATGATTGAAGTATTACTTGGTTCAGTTTCATTGCGTACAGATGCAGTTTCTTTTTGTTTGATAACCATACGCATGCAGGTTATCGATTGAACGCTTATATTTCTGTATAAATTTTCCAACACCTGAACTTGGTGCACAAATGTCCGATTGTCGTCTTGTTTTATAAATTTAGGATATTTCATAGTTGATCTCCTTAAATCGTATTATACATAAAATAACCATTGGTGGGGAGCCGATGGTTAAGTAAATCTTATTATTATTTATAAATTGGGGGGGGAATTTATGAATTTAAGAAATAATTTAATTACTGTACTGCATTCTAGCTACTCTTTAGTAACTCTGCTCTACGTCCTCCTTTCTGTTTACAGTTAATACTATAAAAGTGAATATGTTAAGAAAATAAGAAGGCTATGTGAACTTTATCTGAACAAATGATGTGTTCAATCACATATTTCACTAGAATTAATAGATGGTATAATAACTCTATGAAAATAGAAAAATAAAAATCTGTAAAAACAGGCATGGCTCTATTTCTAGCGGTTGGAGTTCTTGGCTGTACAGTAAAAAAAGATTCGGTATCTACACATACAGTAAATGATGGTAACTATACAGGAATTGGGACTGGTTACAATGGTTATGTAACAGTATCTGCATCTTTCCGTAATGGGATGTTAACAAATGTAATTGTGACGGATGAACAGGAGACAGATGGAGTATCTGATGCGACGTTAACTAAGATTCCTGAATATGTAATCGATGATCAATCTTTAAATGTTGATGTATCTACAGGTGCAACACAGACTTCAAAAGCAGTACTAGAAGCGATTGGAAATGCGATAACTGCTGCCAATGGAAATGTAGAGGAGTGGCAGAAGGATTGTACTGGAAAAAATAAAGAGAAGGTCATTGAAGAAGAATCGGATGTAACAGTTGTTGGTGGTGGTGCTGCGGTATCGCTACAGTGTTACGACTTCAGGAAAAAAGGATATACGACAAGCTTGATTGAAAAGGATAGTGAGATTGGTGGTTCATTACGCTACTATGCCAATAGTGGACAAATTGTTGCAGGATCCACAAAAGGCAAATCTAGAGGGTGTTGATACTGCAAGTACATTGCAGAAGATATCACTGCTTATAGTAATCAAACAAATAGTCCAACTTTAAGTCAATTATTTGAAGATCAGATAGGTGAAACTGTAGATTGGCAATCAAAGATTCTAGGAATTACATTTGATAAAAAGATAGGCTATGTGCCTACGGATGGTTTATCCTTAAAATCCGTCATGATGTATGATGAATCGAGTGGTGAAATCGATGACTTACTACAGAAAAGAAGTGAAGGTATCTGGTTCAAGTGTTTATACCAATGCAGGGTATCATTGGCTTGCGTTGATGATGAAAGTGGCAAGGTTATTGGTATAAGAGCGAAGAAGTCTAATGGTGATATTATTGAGACAACATCAAAGCATGTTGTTCTGCAACAGGAACTTCTGCTGGAAATTTGAATTTGATTCCTGAGCGTGATCGTAATTCAAATTATCTAGGTCTTAAGACAAATACAGGAGGATGCAGTTAGCACTTGCAAGAGAGTGCTGAACATCCGTATCAGATAGAAGATGGTTCGGTGGTATATAACCATTTAGGCTATAGTGTACGTGATATTACATTGGATACATATCTTGCGACAAAGTCTGTTCTTGAAAAAGAGTGTTGCGTTAGTCAATCAACAATGGAGAGCGTTTCATCGATGAGACAGAACCTTATAATCAAATCTCTAAATCGATTCATAACCAGAATAATGCGACTTCTTATCTTGTAATGAATGAAGATGTCTCATGAAGAATGGAAGAAGAAATTACTTACAACAGCCACTATCTCTAAGGCTGATGTAAAATATCTACAGTCAATGTATGGTATCGTTCCATTTAGTGGAGAAACATTAAGTGAGGCTGCGCTTTCAGCTGATTTAGATGCACGAAGTTAGTACAAACAATCAACTACATAACTTAGAAATTGAAGATTCTAGTACAAATATAATGGGGAAAAATTGACCCAGATAAACCTACATGCATTATTCCCCTAAATAAATATCGCTATGAGAAACAACAGGCGGTTTAAAGGTGATGATTACTTAAATATTCTAGATGGTAGTGGTGTCTCAACGTTAAAATGTATTTGCGGCAGGTAGTATTGCAGGAAATGTATTTGACGAAAAGATGCCAGGAGGAGCAGGACTTGTATGGGCATTTATGTCTGGAAAAGTATGTCGCAGATGAAATTGTAAGTGCCTTACAAGAAAAATAAATGAAAAGAGTATGTATGAACTTCAATTCATGCGTACTTTTTGATGGATTAGTTGTATCATTAATACGGTTTTACAATCCAAAAATAAATCTGTTATAGTATGGTACGCAAGGGGAAGTAAGATATGACAAATATGAATGAAAAAGATAGATTTAAAACAGAGCATAGACTTTATACGTATCCTCATATATGCGGCAATCGCAGGCCTAGGTGCAGGTGTTCTTGGTACATTATTTACATTTAGTGTAAATTACGTTACACAACTAAGAGTTAACCATCCATGGCTATATATTTCTTGCCCTATCGGTGTATTGTTATTGTGCTGCTGTACAAACTGGCAAAATATAAGGATGCTGGAAACAGATTTGGTAATTAATTCAATACATTCTGAGCCACATTTACCAGTTCGTACTGGACCACTAATCTTCATTTCTTCTGTTATTACACATTTATTTGGTGGATCTGCTGGACGTGAAGGGCGGCGCTACAGATTGGTGGTAGCGTTGGTAGTTTTATATCAAAGACACTACGTTTAAAGGAAGAAGACAAAAAGACATTGATTATGGCTGGTACGTCTGGCTGTTTCTCGGCTCATTTGGTACACCTTTAACAGCAGCTATCTCACCATTAGAAGTAGTACACGTAGGATATATGCAATATGCAGCATTACTTCCAGTGCTATCGCATCACTAGTTGGACATAGTGTAGCTATCGCAATGAACTTAGTAGAGCCAATGAATCATATTGGTACAGTTCCTAATTTGGACGCAATCACAACGATTGCGGTGATTGGTTTATCACTATTGGCTGGACTTGTCAGTCGTCTATTCGTCTTTAGTTTACATAAGACACATCATATTTTTGCGATGATTGAAAATGCATATGTTCGTGCAATAGCAGGTGCTTGTATCATTATCGTATTGACACTGTTGGTTGGTAATCAAGATTACAATGGTGTTGGTCCACAAATGATTGAACGTTCGCTAAGTGGAGATGTTCCAATCTATGCATTCTTACTAAAGATTCTCTTTACTGCAATAACATTATCTGCAGGATACAAAGGTGGTGAAATCATTCCTTCTTTGATTATTGGGGCAACTCTTGGTAGCGCATTTGGTACAATATTTGGACTGCCTGCGGGTCTATGGGCTGAGGTTGGTATGGTTGCGGTATTCTGTGGAGTTACAAACTGTCCAATCACTTCATTGTTAATTGGGTTTGAATTATTTAACTTCCAAGCAAGCTCATTTTTATTGATTGCGGTCGCAATTAGTTATATCGTTTCTGGTTATTCTGGTTTATATAAAGCACAGATGATTATCTTCTCTAAGACGAGTCGCACTCGCATTGAACGCAATACAAACTAAAAGCATTTCAGTATAAAAATGAATGAAAAATAGTAAAAATAGAAGCGTAGAGTGAATACTATGAAGAAAATTACTTATTTCCATCTAAATTTCTTGTCCTTATTGCAGAACGCAAACAAAGCAATTGAAGAATTAAGAGCAGAGAATCCAGAATATAAAAAATATTGAAATTGATATGATTGAGGAAAATGAGCATCCTGAAATCATTGAAAAGTATGATTATCACGCAGTTCCATGTATGTGGATTGGCGATCAGAAAATCTATGAGGCGCATTTATTTGAGAAATATGACGAGATGCAAGGAACAAGTGCGTAAAAGTATTTGAGGCTGCTAAATAGTTTTTCTATGAGGGATCTATGAAAGATTCCTTTTTAAAGTAGACAAGGAGGTTGAATGTTATTACTAGATAAAACATTGTTAAAAGATGACGAAAGGTCTTTGGGGTTGGATCCTTTTCACTTGTTGTAATACGTGTTTGTTCACTTGTGATGATAACTAGCTTTTGCGACACATATTTCCTATTTCTTGGGAAATATGATGAATCCAACATTTACGCATGATGAAATACGAAATGTGGTGATTCAGATTCTTGTCTGTATCTGTATTGATATTTGTATTTCAATTCATACAGGAGAATTAGGAGTATCGTGCTCAAAGCAGCAGCGCGTTCATCAATACGTCAGAAGTTGTTTACAAAAACAATGTCATTAGATGCAGGGTACATTGAAAAGATAGGCCCTAATTCCGCAATTACTTCGGCAGTTGATGGCGTAGAACAAATGCAGGGTATATTACAGTGTTTATTTACCAAGTTTGTTATTCAGCGTGATTGCGCTAATTTACTTGCATTTACTAAAATTTATCCTAGTTTCTTTCTTGATTGCATGCATACTGTTAATCGTATCCTTTGTTTTTACTACCATTACATAATGTATTTCGATACCCGTATTGAAAAGTTAAGAAAGTCATATTGGGTTTTCGCTAGAAGATATGACGGGCTATTACTTGGATAGTATTCGAGGTCTTTCCACATTGAAGTTGTTTGACCAATCTGATAAACATGCGGAAGTCTTAGGGGAAAAAGCAGGTATCTCAATCACCAAATCAATGAATTTATGAAGGTAAACTTCACATCATTTTAGTGACGGAAGGAATCATCTATATCACATTATTTGTATGTGTACTAATCGCAGTTAGCAACTTATCAAATCAAACAATGGAACTTAGCACTGTGTTAATGATTTTGTTGTTAGGATATAGCTACTTTGGATCAATTCGCCAACTAATGTCCGCAACGCATGATGCACTTACAGCTGTTTCTGCCGCAAGCCGTGCTGAAGAAATTCTTGCGGTAAAGACAACAGAAATCAAGCAAGAAAAACAGCCGATACCATACCAAGATGGTATTGTACTAAAAGATGTATCTTTCTCTTACGAAGGTAGAAAAAGAAGTATTACATCATGTAAATATTAAAATCGAAAAATCAAAGACAACTGCACTCGTTGGATTATCAGGTTGTGGTAAGAGTACGATTGCGTCAATGTTAATGAAGTTTATCTATCCTGCAAGTGGTGCTGTATATCTAAATGGAATAGATTATGCATGCATGAATCGTGAAGAGATTGGTAAACATATTGTAATGGTTCCACAGACAGTGAACTTATTTAGTGATACTGATTCGAAATAATCTTTTACTAGCCATCCATCCGCAACCGATGAAAAGCTTTGGCAGTATTAGAGGAAGTGAGCCTTGATAAGCATATTCGAAGAATGAAAGATGGCTTAGATACGATGGTGAGTGAATCTGGGTCTAATCTATCTGGTGGGCAAAAACAAATGATGGGTATCGCTAGAGCTCTATTAACAGATGCGGAATATATCATCTCTGATGAAGCTCACTTCCGCAGTCGACCCTGAAAGTGAAAAAGATTATTTGGCAGTGTATCGAAAAGTTATCTAAGAAACGTACACTGATTATTATTTCACATCGTTTGTCTGCGATTCGTAACGCCGATCAAATTATCGTACTTCAATCCGGTGTTGTAGAAGAGGTAGGTAATCATGAACAACTTATGAAGAATCATGGGCTATATCGTACACTTGTGGAAGAACAGAATGAACTGGAGGTACAAGGATGAAAAAATATGCATATTCAATTCCAGTTCTAGTATCAAGATTGGTAAAAAAAGCAACGCCAATCGCAAAATATCTAACGATATCGACATTAGCTAGTATCGTCGGTAATCTTTCGCATATGGGCGTGATGGGACTGGCGCACTTTGGATTATGAAAGTTGCAGGTATGTAACAACTAGTAGTGCGTGGTTTTATGCATGCATGATGTTATTGTGTGGTCTTTTAATCGCATTATGTCGGTATCTAGAAGGTGTGTTTTCGCATCTAGGTGCGTATGGTATTCTTGCCAAGATGCGTGTTGATTTATTTACGTCTATCAATCGATTAGCACCTGCATATTTGATTGATCAAAAAAATAGGGATGTGATAAATATTGCGGTAGGTGATATTGAGACGTTGGAATACTTTTTTGCGCATACGATTGGTCCAATGTTTACAGTAATATTACTACCAGTAACGACTGTTGTTATCGCATTACAATTTAACCCTTTCTATGCGTATGTATTGATTCCTGTATACTTAATTATCAGTATTATCATTCCTCTTGTTGGACTGTATCTTGGAAGAGGAATTGGAAAAGAATATCGCAAAGATTTAGGAAAGTTAAAGGCAGTCATTCTTGAAAATATATACGCAATCAAGGATATACAAATCTATCATGCAAGTGATGAAAAGATTGCACAGGTCATGAAGTATAATGATCAAGTTAATAAGGACATGCATGCAATGACGATGCATAAACAAGCATTATCTTCTGCACCAAACTTTCTTTGTCTATCTTGGGTAGAGTGATGATATTGGTTGTGGCTGCTGTATTTACTTTCAATGGAATAGGTGATCCGGTTGGTACGATTGTCATTTCACTTTATCGCAACTGCCTCTTTCTCTTCGACGTTCTCACTGACATTTGTGGTAATTCACTTACTTGAGGCATTTGCGGCGGCTGAAACGAATCTTCTTGATAGAAGATGCCAATCCACTTACTACAGATCCCAAAGGAATCTATTCAGATTGACCACGTTGAATGCATTGATTTTGAAGATGTTTCATTTACATATCCGAAAAACAAATCGTGAGATTTTAAAGTATTTCAATCTATCAATACAAAATCAGGGAACATATCGGTATCGTTGGTGAAAGTGGTTCTGGTAAATCTACAATTTTGAGATTGTTGTTAAGATACTATCCAATACAAACGGGGAAGATACAGATCAACGGAAATTTCCTAGATCAAATTTTCATTTGAGGAACTGTCACCGTCATATCGCAGTGCTAGAACAAGATACATATCTTTTCAATGATACAATTGCGCAGAATATCGCAATAGCTAAAGCCTGAAGCTACGATGGATGAGATTCGTCTAGCCGCAAAAAGAGCAGGTATTGATGATTTTATTATGAGTTTAGCAGACGGATATGATACGCATATGGGACAGATGAGTTCACGTGTATCAGGTGGTGAGCGTCAAAGAATTGGTTTAGCACGTATTATGTTAAAAACAACCAGATGTGATTATCTTGGATGAACCTACAAGTGCACTATGATGTATTGCATGAAAAGAACTTCTCCACACGTTAGAGAAGGAATTTAAAGATAAGATGATTCTGACGATTTCACATCGATTATCAACATTGACATATTGTGATCGTATCATTTCAAGTAAAAGATGGAAGTGGTAATGTAAAAGGTTGATTGTGCACAATCAGCCTTTTATAAAGTTCT